>ERZ795056.7859-NODE-7859-length-10147-cov-16.779627_pt1 | contig 10147 bp, 6 predicted proteins | sample MGYA00375140_ERZ795056 | MGnify/ENA primary metagenome ERZ795056 (study PRJEB30185, sample SAMN05720227) | activated sludge metagenome | isolation source: Anaerobic digester | place: USA | collected 2015-03-09 ...
GGGCCACGGCGCAGGGCGCGCTGCTGGTGTTCTGCGCCATCGTGTGGGTGTACGCCCTGGCAATGGACCGGCTGGACGCACAGCACGGCCGGCCGGCCGGCGACTGACCGGGCCGACGCGGCGTCACCCCCGGGGTCAGAGAACGCCCACCGCCAGCGGAATGTCCACCGTCTGGCCACCCACCTGCACCCGCACGCGGGCCAGCACGGTCTGCCCGGCGGCCAGCACGCCGGCCTCACCCATGTCGATGGAAAAGCGCATGCGGTAGGTCGGCAGGCCCAGGCTCATCAGCCGGCCCAGGCTGCCATACAGCGGGATCAGCTGCTCCACCGTGTCGGCATACAGCATGGCGCCACCGCCGGCCGTGGCCAGCTGGCTGAGCGCCTCGACATCGATGTCGCCACTGAGCCCGATGGTGAACAGGCGCACGCTGTCGACCCTGGCCGCGTCGATCACCTGCTGGCGGCGCTGGGCGCAGGCCACCGCCGTGCCGCAATAGCTGTCGGCCCCGTCGGTGAACACGACCATGGCGCGCGGCACGCCGGGCCGCAGTGCCTCGTCGGCCGCCAGCCGGGCACGCATGGCATCGATGGATGCATACAGCGGTGTCTGCCCGCCGCTCTGCGCGGCCAGCGCGTCCAGCGGCGCAAAGGCCTGGGCCGCGGCCGCCGCGTCGGCCACTGTGGCCAGCACGGTCAGCGGTTGTTGCGGCAGCAGGGCACCGCTGCCATCGGCAAAGGCGCCGATCACGGCCTGGTCACCCACGGCCAGGATGCTGACCAGCGACTTGGCGGCATAGAGCCGCGCGTTCAGCCGGTCGGTGTTGGCAATGCTGCCGCTCTGGTCGATCAGCAGCCCCACGGTGTGGGCCACCACCGGCTGTGCGGCCACCACCTGCAGGCCGGTGGCGATGCCGCCTGACTGGTAGGCATGGTCGGCCGGGGCATTGCGCAGGCAGTCGGCGGCCGGTGTGGCCGCATTCGGCTGGCAGGCCAGCAGCTGGAAGTCGGCGGCCACCAGACCAGCGACCGGCTGTGCATTGCCATCCACCACCACCAGCTCGACCTCGAAGTCCAGCAGGCGGCCGTCGGCGGACCGCACCGGTGCCAGGCCGCTGCGCGTGGCCAGCGACCCGCCGGCCGGGGCCGTGATGCGCTTCACGGTGACGGGCACGGTGGCGACCCCGTCCAGCCCCAGCACGGCCTGCGTGACCACCGGGCTGAAGGTCGGTACGGTGATGGTCAGACCGACCTGGCCGGGCGGTGCCACCAGCAGGGCTGCACCGTTGGCATCGGTGGTGAGTGCCGGGCCGTCGCCCGAGGCCTGCTGGATGGTGGCGCCCGCCACCGGCGCGCCAAAGCTGTCACGCACCACCACCTGGGCGGCGCCGAGCTGGGGCACGTCGGTGCCACTGCCGCCTCCGCCGCAGCCTGCAGCCAGGGTGGCGGTGGCCGCCATGGCGAGCATGGCCCGCCATCGGGTCGGTGGTTGCTGGATTGGAGGGTCGCGCATGCTGCATCCCGTTTCGGGGGGGCGCCCGCAGCCGCCGCCCGACGGGCAGCGCCACCCGCGGTCGCCAACAGGGAGAGCGTGACGGCCCGGCCGCGCGTGGCGCATCGGACAGCGCCGATGCGGGTGTAGGACGCAGCCGCGTGTCAGCGGGGCGGTGCCGCCACTGGCGGCCAGCAGCTACCGCGGGGCCGCCACCGGCGGCCCCAGGGCCCGCAGCACATCGCGCACGTACTGCGCCCGGTCCTTGGGGTCGGCCATCTCGCGCTCGATGCGCAGCTTGTCGTTGCCGGCCAGCTTGATGTTCTTGTTCTTCTGCACCAGGGCGATGATCTTCATCGCGTCGATCGGCGGGTTGGGGCGGAAGGTGATGTTCATCAGCTTCGGGTTGGCGTCGATCTTGGCCACGCCGTAGGGCTTGGCCAGCACCCGCAGGCGGTGGGTGTCGAACAGCGTCTGGCCCTGCGCCGGCAGCTTGCCGAAGCGGTCGGTCATCTCCTCGAGCAGGATGTCCAGCGTCTCAACCTTGTCGGCCGTGGCCAGGCGCTTGTAGAGGTTCAGCCGCACCTGCACGTCGCCGCAGTAGGCATCGGGCAGCAGGGCAGGGGCATGCAGGTTGATCTCGGTGCTGCCGCCGAAGATGCCGGTGGGGCTGAGCAGGTCGGGCTCCTGGCCCATCTTCAGCGCCCGCACGGCCTCGGCCAGCATGTCGTTGTAGAGCTGGAAGCCGACTTCCATCATGTTGCCGCTCTGGTGCTCGCCCAGCACCTCGCCGGCACCGCGGATCTCCAGGTCGTGCATCGCCAGGTAGAAGCCCGAGCCGAGTTCTTCCATGCTCTGGATGGCGTCCAGCCGCTGCTGGGCCTGCTTGGTCAGCGTCTCGGTGTCGGGCACCAGCAGGTAGGCGTAGGCCTGGTGGTGGCTGCGGCCCACCCGCCCGCGCAGCTGGTGCAGCTGGGCCAGGCCGAACTTGTCGGCGCGGCTGATGACGATGGTGTTGGCGCTGGGCACGTCGATGCCGGTCTCGATGATGGTGGAACACAGCAGCAGGTTGTGGCGCTGGGCGATGAAGTCGCGCATCACCGATTCCAGCTCGCGCTCGGGCATCTGGCCGTGGGCCACGGCGATGCGGGCCTCGGGCAGCAGGTCGGCCAGGCAAAGGAGTGTGTGCCGTAGTCTCGCCCATGCTCGACCTAGCGAAAAGTCTGCGTCGGCAGGTTAATCTCACCAGCAGCGCCAGCACGGTTCGTTTCGGCGCACTCAGCCAGGCAGTATTCACCGCTAAAGCCCCCGCTGGCAACTGCATCAGTTCAGATCATGGAGTCCATTCGGTGGCACTACACCCCTCCTTTCCAAAGTCGCCATATCAAGTACTTGACCCAGCGATCAGATGGTTCCCCGCAGCAGAGGAAATGCGGGACACGGCCTACGAGAAGCTGCTGCCGCCGTTGGTTGCCAAGGTGCGGCAAGAGGTGCAGGCCTGGCGGGCATCGGGCTACAAGGGGGCCTCGGAGACTTCCAAGGCCATGTTGCAGTGGTGGTTCGACACCCATCACTTGATCGGGCAGGCAGACGGGACGCAAACCGAGTTCCGCTACTACTTTGCCCAGCGTGAGGCGGTCGAGTCGGTCATCTGGCTGCACGACGTTCGCAAGGCACGCGACAAGTACGACCTGCTGCGGTTCGACGCCTCGGGTGCCGTGTCGAGCAACATGTTCGATGAAGAGTGGCCCCGCTTTGTGGTCAAGATGGCCACGGGTGCGGGCAAGACCAAGGTGCTTTCGCTGCTGATGGCGTGGAGCTACTTCCACAAGCTCTACGAGCCCGACTCCACGCTCTCCCGCAACTTCCTGCTGATCGCCCCGAACATCATCGTTCTGGACCGCCTGCGGGCCGACTTCGATGGCCTTCGCATCTTCTTCAATGATCCCGTGCTGCCCGACAACGGGCACGCGGGCCGAAACTGGCGGGATGATTTTCAGATCGCCCTGCACATCCAGGACGACGTGCGGGTGGTTCGCCCCACGGGCAACCTGTTCCTGACCAACATCCACCGCGTCTACTTGGGTGAAGTACCCGAGCCTTCACTGGACGACGATGACCTGCGGGACTACTTCCTCTCGCCCTTCGGTGATACGCCCGTGGGCAAGACCACGGACAGCAACACCGACCTGGGCGAGCTGATCCGCGAGATCGACGAGCTGGCCGTTTTCAACGACGAAGCCCACCACATCCACGATCCCCGCATGGCGTGGTTCAAGTGCATCCAGGACATCCACCACCGCATGCTGCAAAAGGACTTGCGGCTGTCCATCCAGATCGACGTGTCGGCCACGCCCAAGGCTAACAACGGGGCCATCTTTGTGCAGACTATCAGCGACTACCCGCTGGTGGAGGCCATCGCCCAAAACGTCGTCAAGCACCCCGTGCTGCCCGATGCGGTCAGCCGAGCCAAACTCACCGAGCACAAGAGCCCCATCGTCAGCGAGAAGTACGCCGACTACCTGGCCCTGGGCGTCGAAGAGTGGCGAAAGAGCTACGCCGAGCATGAGAAGCTGGGCAAGAAGGCCGTGCTCTTCGTGATGGTGGACGACACCAAGAACTGCGACGAGGTGGGTGCCCATCTGGAAAGAGTCTGCCCAGAGTTGCAGGGTGCGGTGCTGGTGATCCACACCAAGGCCAACGGTGAAATCTCGGAGGCCGCCAGCGGCAAGAGCAAGGACGAGTTGCAGCTGCTTCGCAAGCAGTCCAACGAGATCGACACGTGGAAATCGCCCTACAAGGCCATCGTGTCGGTGCTGATGCTCAAAGAAGGCTGGGACGTTCGCAACGTCAGCGTCATCGTCGGCCTGCGGGCTTACTCAGCCAAGAGCAACATCCTGCCCGAGCAAACGCTGGGCCGTGGCCTGCGTCGCATGTACTTCGGCAGCGAGCAGCGGGAGACCGTCTCCGTGATGGGCACGCCCGCCTTCATGGACTTTGTGGAGTCCATCCAGAGCGAGGGCGTGAACTTCGAGCGGGTGCCCATGGGCGGCAACGGCGGCAAGGAACGCCAGGACTCGTTGGTGGTGGAGGTCGAGAAGGACGCCACCACGAAGAACATCGACGAGCTGGATATCGCCCTACCGAGGCTGACCCGCCGCTTTAATCGCGAGTTCAAAGACCTGGGCGAGCTGGACCCGTCAGCACTGGGCAACAAGCCCTTGCCCGTCAAGCCGTTCACGCCCGAGGAGACCCGCGAGATCGTCTTCAAGACCATGCTCGACGCGGAGGTGGACCACACCATCCAGCTCGACACCAGCGGCGTGGCCGACTTCCGTTCTGTGGTGGCCTTCTTTGCCCGTCAGCTCTTGAAAGAGCTGCGGCTGGTGGGCGGTTATGAACTGCTGTACCCCAAGGTCAAGGTCTTCATCCGCGACCACCTGTTTGACCAAGCCGTCGATCTTGAAAGCCCCGTTGTGCTACGGAACCTGTCCGAGGCCGAGGTCAGCAAAGTCATCTTCGACAGCTTCCGCACGGCGATCAACGGCTTGACGATCCGCGAGACGGGTACGTCGCGCATCGAGGGCACCATCAAGCTGCGGGACACCCGACCTTTCCGCACCCAGCCCCGAGGCTTCTTGCAGGCCAAGAAATCGGTGTTCAACCGCATCGTGGGCGAGGGCTCAGCGGACGGCTTGGAGCTGGCTTTTGCCGCCTTTCTTGACGGTGCCGATGACGTGCAGGCCTTCGGCAAGAACTACATGGCCGTGGGCTTCAAGATCGACTACGTGAAGGCCAGCGGCGAACTGTCCACCTACACCCCCGATTTCATCGTCCGCACCAAGGACGGGGCCGTCTGGATCGTCGAGACCAAGGGCCGCGAGGAGCTGGACCTGCCGCAGAAGATGCGACGGCTATGCCAGTGGTGCCAGGACGCCACCGAGGCCAGCAAGGACGAGGGCGGCACGAGATACGGCTTCGTCTACGTCGATCAGGAGAGCTTTGAGCAGCACAAGCCCACCACCTTCACGGGGCTGGTGAGTGCCTTCCGCGAATACCAAGATCAAGAACAGGGGGCCTGACCGATGGCACGCCAAGACAAGAAGACCTACGACCTCAGCGAGGCCGAGCAACGCGACCTTTTCAATTTGATCCAGCAGGGCAAGGCCCTGCCCGAGAAGTACCGCTTCATCCTGTTCGAGGACAAGCGTGAGGTCGAGCTGGTATGGAACGGCAAGACCCGCGACGTGTGCACGACCGTGCTGCCCTTCCAGACGCTGGAACACATCGACGAGCCCCGCAAGGAGACCAAGACGCAGGGCGACCTTTTCGATAGCCGTGGACGGCAGACGAAGGGCTGGTCCAACAAGCTGATCTGGGGCGACAACAAGCTCATCTTGTCGTCGCTGAAAGCGGGGCCGCTACGCCAGCAGATCGAGGATGCGGGCGGCTTGAAGCTGATCTACATCGACCCGCCGTTTGACGTGGGGGCCGACTTCTCGATGGACGTCGAGATTGGCGGTGAGACGTTCCACAAAGAAGCGAATCTACTGGAACAAATCGCCTATCGAGACACATGGGGACGGGGTGCAGACAGCTTTATATCCATGATCTACGAGAGATTGATTTTGATGCGCGATCTGCTCGCTGCGGATGGATGCATTTACGTTCATTGCGACTGGCGGGTTAGCGGCCATATTAGGTCTGCGATGGATGAGGTGTTTGGTAGCGAGAATTTTCTGAATCACATTGTTTGGTCATTCAATACCAGGACGATGCCCACGCCCTATTTCGCGCGCAAGCACAACGACATCTTTTTCTATGCAAAGGCGGCCGGCCGTCAAGCGTTCAACATTGACGATGTTAGGACTGAGCTTCGGCCTGAAAGTTTAGTTCAATACAATAAAGTTGATGAAAACGGAAAGAGATATAAGGCTCAAAGTAATGGGGGGCGTACCTATCTAAATGAACTGGGCCAACCGTGTCCAGACACCTGGGATATACAGATATTGGGATCGCGAGATACTGAACGTAATGGATATGCGACCCAAAAGCCAGAGGCCTTATTGGAAAGAATTATCACGGCTTCTACTAACCCAGGCGATTTAGTCGCAGATTTCTTCATTGGGTCAGGGACTACTGCCGCTGTTGCCGAAAAAATGGGCCGAAAATGGATTGCGGCTGATCTCGGAAAATTCGGCATCCACACTACCCGCAAGCGACTCATCGGTGTACAGCGTGAGCTGAAAGCCGCCGAGAAGAACTTCCGAGCCTTCGAGGTCTTGAACCTCGGCCGCTACGAGCGACAGGCCTACCTCAACATCGGCGGTCGCCTCACCTCAGACCAGCGGGCGGCAGCCCTGGCAGAGAAGGAACGCGAGTTCCGCGACCTGATCCTGCGTGCCTACAAGGCAAGCCCATTCGGTGCAGAAGGCACCGCCCAGGACGGCTTCTTTCACGGTGCCCGCAATGGCCGCCTAGTGGTCATCGGACCGATCAACCTGCCCGTGGGCCGTTTGTTCGTCGAGGAAGTCATCACCGAGTGCCGCAAGCGTGGCGCATCACGGGTGGACATCCTGGCCTTCGAGTTCGAGATGGGCCTGTTCCCTGCGGTTCTGGAAGAGGCCCGCAGCAAGGGCATCGAGCTCAGCCCGAAGTACATCCCCGCCGAGGTCTTCGATAAGCGGGCCGTGGACAAGGGCCAGGTGGTCTTTCACGACATCAGCTTTGTCGAGGCCAGCCCCCGCTACGACAAGAAGAACAAGCTCGCCGTGAGCATCGAGCTGTCCGACTTCTCCGTGTACTACACGCAGGGGGCGGCTGAGGCCGCGATTGCCGCCTTGAAGGAGGGCAAGAGCGACGTGATCTGCGAGCAGGGCCAGCTCTACAAGATCAGCAAGAACAAGGACGGCGTGGTGAAACGGGAGCGGCTGACCAAGCACTGGACCGACTGGGTGGACTACTGGGCTGTGGACTTCGACTACCTGCAACGCAAGGAGATCATCAAGGTCCCCGTGGGCACAGGCATCGGTGGCGTGGCGACCCTGGAAGGCTTCGAGCCGCCACAAGGTGAGTTGCAACTGCCCGAGTTCGAGGAGCGGTGGACGGGCGGCTACATCTTCGAGAACGAGTGGCAGAGCTTCCGCACCCGCCAAAGCCGCGACCTTGACCTGACCACGGCCACGCACACCTACGACCGACCTGGCCGCTACACGGTAGCGGTGAAGGTGATCGACATCTTCGGCAACGACACCATGACGCTGGTGCCCGTGAACGTGGGTTGATGGAGGACACTTCGCCATGGCCATGAATCCGCTGACCGATGACGAGCTGCTGGCGCTGATCCACGACTTGGAAAGCGACCGTGCCGAGCGCAAGCAGACGTGGAAGGGCGATGCGCCGGAGAAGGGGCGCCAGGCAGTTTGTGCGTTTGCCAACGACTTGCCGAATCACGGCATGCCGGGTGTTTTGTTTGTCGGGGTCAAAGACGACGGTGCGCCCATGGGCCCTGAGTTTGAGGTCACCGATGCCTTGCTGCTGACGCTGGCTGACATCAAGACGGACGGCAAGATCACGCCGCCGCCGACAATGACGGTTGCCAAGCGCATGCTGCTGGGCCGCGAGGTAGCGGTGGTGACGGTCTGGCCCGCCGACGCGCCTCCGGTTCGCCTGGACGGACGCATCTGGATACGCACCGGTCCCAGGCGCGGCCAAGCCTCGGCCCAGGACGAACGGGTGCTCAATGAAAAGCGGCGCTACCGCGACCAAAGCTTCGACACCCACCCGGTGGGCGGCAGTTCGCTGGACGACCTGAGCCGCAGTTACTTCGAGAGCGAATACCTGCCCCAAGCCGTTGCACGTGACGTGCTGGAGGTGAACGGTCGCAGCTATGAGGAGCGCTTGGCATCGCTGGGCATGATCGCCAGTGTGGACGACCCCACGCCAACGGTTGTGGGGCTGCTGACCCTGGGCAAGAGCCCACGCACCTGGGTCCCAGCCGCATACGTTCAGTTCCTGCGCATTCGTGGCACGGAGTGGGGTGATCCAGTGGCGGATGAGTCGGAAATCGACGGCAACCTGGATACGATGTTGCGCCGATTGGACGACAAGCTGAAGGCGACGCTGGCTGTTTCGGTTGACTTCACGTCCGGTTCGACCACAGAAGTGCGCGCAGCGGCCTACCCCTTGTCAGCGTTGCAGCAACTCGTGCGCAATGCAGTCATGCACCGCACTTACGAAGGCACCAACGCGCCCGTCCGGATCTACTGGTTTGACGATCGCATTGAGATTGCGAACCCGGGCGGACCCTATGGATCGGTGACGCAGGAGAACTTTGGGCGACCCGGTGCCAGCGACTATCGAAATCCGGTCCTGGCCGGTGTTCTGAAGAACATGGGCTTTGTGCAGCGCTTCGGTTTTGGTATTGCAGAGGCGCGCCGATCCATGGCCAAGAATGGCAATCCGCCCCCTGAGTTTCAGGTTGAGCAGACCAACGTCATGGCGACTTTGAGACTGAGCATGCCAGGTGAAGTGTCATGAGCGTTCCCGTTCTGACTTTCTTCAACAACAAGGGCGGTGTCGGCAAGACATCACTGGTGTTCCACCTGGCTTGGATGTTTGCCGAAATGGGCAAGCGGGTGGTGGCCATCGACCTGGATCCGCAAGCCAATTTGACCTCGGCGTTTCTTCCAGAAGAAGCCTTGGAGGAGCTTTGGGAACCTCGGTTGCCCCCCAAGCCGGGCACCACCATCTTCAGGTGCATTCAGCCGCTGACCAAGGTGGGGGACATCCTTCAGCCGGTGGTCCAGACCATCCAGTCGCGCCTGCATCTCGTGCCGGGTGATCTGGCGTTGGCTGGCTTTGAGGATCAGTTGTCGGGGGCGTGGACTGACGCCATGGGTTCAACTCAGGACAACCTGTTTCGGCCCTTTCGGCTTTTGACCTCGTTCTGGCAAGTGGCTCAAATGGCTGCGCAGCAGACAGACGCCGAACTGATACTGGCGGATGTCGGCCCCAACTTGGGCGCCATCAATCGCTCTGCGCTGATCGGCAGTGATCATGTCGTGATCCCGCTGGCGGCCGACCTGTTTTCGCTGCAGGGTTTGCGAAATCTGGGGCCCACCCTGAGCGCATGGAGAACCGACTGGAAGAAGAGAGTCGCCAACTGGGAGCACCCGGACTTCGACCTTCCCGAAGGCTTGATGAAGGCCGAGGGCTATATCTTGATGCAGCACATGGAGCGGCTATCTCGCGCTGTGAAGGCTTACAAAAAATGGGCTGATCGTATTCCCAGCACCTATCGCGAAACCGTCACGGGTCAGCTCAAAGGTTTGCAGTCAAGCAATGCGAATGATGGCAATTGTCTGGCCCGGCTGAAGCATTACCGGAGTCTTGTGCCCATGGCGCAAGAGGTCCGCAAACCCATCTTTCATCTGAATTCAGCGGATGGCGCCATTGGGAACCATGCGCAAGCGGTGCGTGACGCGTGGAGTGATTTCAAGGCGCTGGCTGTTGCTATTGAAGCCAAGATTGAGCAGGTGTAGCGCCGGAGCGCTGTTTGGCCGGCGTATCGCGCGCTGAGCACTTGTCAGCGTGGCGGGCCCACCGGCGGCCCCAGGGCCCGCAGCACATCGCGCACGTACTGCGCCCGGTCCTT
>ERZ795056.7861-NODE-7861-length-10145-cov-17.970664_pt1 | contig 10145 bp, 6 predicted proteins | sample MGYA00375140_ERZ795056 | MGnify/ENA primary metagenome ERZ795056 (study PRJEB30185, sample SAMN05720227) | activated sludge metagenome | isolation source: Anaerobic digester | place: USA | collected 2015-03-09 ...
GCGTGCCCACAAGTGCCCCCGCCTGCGTGCCTGCGCTGCGCGAGCCTCCCGTTTGTGAGACCAGCGGCGCGTAGGGCGACTGCTGGGGCTCCGGCTGGGTCGGCAAGATGGTACGCGCCACCGCCATGCCGTCCGTCGAGCGCTCGATAGCCAGGCCTTCCACCGATACCGTTGGCATCTCGGACTGGTCTTCGGCGATATCGCGCTCATCGACCAGCAAGTCCGAGGGCTCGGGCTGCTGCTCTGGCGCGGCATACAGCACCGTCATCTCTTCCTGCGGCTCTTGTAGCAGCGTCGACACGCCGAAGTCCGCCAGCTTGATGTGCGGGGGCTCTCCATCCTCGCCGCTTGAGAGCAGAATGTTTGCAGGCTTCAGATCCCGGTGAACGATGCCTTGGTCGTGGACCACGGCCAGCGCTTCCGCCACCTGCTGCAGAACCGGGATTGCGAACGCGGGGTCGCCGTATCGCTCGCGGAGCGCGCGCACCGTGCCACCAGACACCAGCTCCATCACCAGAAACAGCGCGCCATCGTCGGTGACATCGACGTCCAGGATGCCTACCAGCAGTGGGTGCTGCAGCTTGGCCAAGATCTGCGCTTCCCGAACAAAGCGCACCGACTGAGACTCGCGCGCGCGCTCACGCAGCAGCTTGGCGGCCAGGTGGCGGTGGTCGCTCTGGCGCTCGACCTCGTACACCGCGCCCATCGCGCCTTGACCCAGCACGTGCAGCACTTTGTACTGGTCGCCCAAAAACTGTCCCGGTCGCAGCACCGACGCTGGCTTTCCGCTGGGGGCTTTCTTCAGCAAGATCTCCATCAGTCGGTGCGAGCGCTGCTCGATCTGGCGGCGCAGCTCGTCGTTGAGCTGCTGCACTTCGGTGCGCTGCGACTCAAGCAGGTGAATCTGCCCTTGGACCTCGATGCGCATATCGTCCAGCGTCCTTGCGACCTCGGCGAGCTGACTGCCCGGCGGCATCGCGATGGGCGTCTCTAGGTCTCCGGTTGCTAGCTGCGTGGCGGCGCGCAGCAGCGCTTCCTGCTCGGCCAGGCGCTGCGCGGTCAGGGCACTCTCGACCTCTAGTCGCAGGGCCCGCGTGGTCGCAATCGTCAAGGCCAGCTGGTTTGACAGCCCCAGCAGCACCGCTTCATCTTCCTCTCGCGAGGTGTGCCGTGCCGTCGGTAGTTCCAGGTACAGCACGCCCAGCACCTGCTCTTGGATCAGCAGCGGCGCAGCCATCCGTCGACGCTGCTTTTCCCCTCGAAAGCTACCCCGCTGCCCCAGCTGGACGATGGGCTGCTTGGTCCGCAGCACCTCTTGCGCCATCAGAGCGTCTTCGTCTGCTGCGTCGGGTCGTGCAATCGTGCTGACCTCATGCGCTGCCGCCAGCACCAGCTCCCCCGTGCCTGGCTCGCTTAGGTAGAGCAGCGCCCGCTTTGCCCCCAGCAGCTTCACCACTTGATCGAGTGCGACCTGCGCATGCTGCCCCGGCTGCATCGCCTTGGTCGACGCCAGCGACAGTTGCAGGACCGACGAGTAATACGTCATCCGCCGCTGCACGCCGACGATGCGTCGCACCATGATCAGGCCCAGCGCGACCACGAACACCGCATTGCCCAGGTGGCTGACCGTCAAGTACAGCCGCGGCATCAGGCCCAGCGCGACCAGCACGTCATAGATGGCCAGCGTGGCTGCGGTGCCAAAGCCCAGCATAAACAGCCGCGCCTCATAGTCGCCGCGCAGGGCTCCGACTATGCCCACCGACGACATATAGACAATATTGACCAGCAGCAGCGCCTGCATCGGCAGCAGCGTTTTTAGGATCGGCACCACCGACAGACTGATCAGCACCGCCGCCCCTATTACGTAAAGCGCGTTCACCTGGGCCAGCCGCTTCGTCAGGCGCCAGGGGCCACGGCCAAACATGGTCAGAAAGTACGGACACAGGAACGTGGGAATCAGGTACAGCGCGAACAGCTCGACGTAGTACCAGCCGATGGGGGCGTCGACGACCAGGTTGCGCACCTGCACTTGGGTCAGCACGTACATGCCGGTGCTCATCGAGAAGCCTGCGTAGTAGCCGTATGCCGCCTGGCCGCTTGACTGCGCAAACAGCGCCAGCGAGATCAGCCCCAGCAGCACCAGCAGCGCCCCGATGCCGACTTTGGGCAGCTCGGTGACGAAGGCTCGCTGCACCAGCGCGCCGCGGCCTCCGAGCCATACCTGCTGGTACGGGCCGATCGTCCTGTGTGTCGAGTAGACCCGCAGCGCCAGCACCTTGCCCTGATAGTTCTGCGGCAGTGGTACCAGCAGCGAGCGGAAGCCTGCCCACTTCAGCGCCTTTTCCCCGGTAAACTCGCCGAAGTGGAAGATGCGCTGCCCGTCTAGATAGACCTCCACCAGCTGCTGCACGCCCAGAAAGTACAGCGTCGGCTCTGCCAGCACCGGCCCATCCAGCCGCGTCCGCACCCACAAAAAAGATCGCCCTTTGCGCCCCGGCGGCGTATCGCCCGCGGTCGTCTGCTGAAACGTACCCGGCGGTATTGCCGACTTCGTCCACAGCAGCTGCCCCGACGCGGTCACCGGCGAGTCGCCCCACTCGTAGCGCCACAGGATGGGGAAGTCGGTCTGATGCCCGTTGGCATCCACCATCGGGGCTGGCTCTGGCTCTGCTTGGGCATCGGTGTCTATCGGCGATGGCTCGGGCTCGGGCAGCTCGGGCAGCACATTTTGCGGTATCAGCAGCCCCGAGAGGCCGCGGATGAGCACCAGCGGCTGCAGCGGCGCTATCGCTGGCACTGGACTCTCTGCGCTGGTGACGGTCGCGCTGCTCGCTGGCGCGGGGTGGGCTGCGACTGACGACGGGGTGGCCTGCGTCTTGTCGTGGTGGCGATGCGTTCGCGCCTGCCCGATTCCCAGCAGCAGCAGCAGCAGCAGGGGCGTGGTCCACAGCCCCAGGCGCCTTAGGTTCAGGGACTTATGGCGGCACTGCCGGTCACGCTGCGCGGGTGCGGGTGCAAGCGGCTTCCGCTGCGATTGCCGACGCTGAAGTGGTTGCTGCGCCCCCGCGACGCGTTGGCAAGGCACTGCCACGGTTCCGTGCGGAACCTGACTTGGCTGCGTGTCGCAACGTCGTCTGATGCGCTCGTCTCCCAATCGCGTGCCCATGCTCGTAGCTGTGCCGGTAGCAGTGCCAGTAGCCGTGCCTGCTGCAATCGATGGAGGCCGATCCGCCCACAGCCCCCTTTAGAATCCTAAACCGCCGGGCACTGCGCCGTCCCAAGGGTTTTCCACCCGCGTCAGCAAGGGCCGCAGGCACGCTAGCTCTGCGTACATCTGCGCCTCAGGTACGTCTACCTGAGTCGAGAAGCTGTCCACCTCTGCGACCACGCCCACGGCATCGCCGCCTTGGTCCATCACCAGCCCGCCATAGTCTCGCAGCGCAGTCGCGACTTTTTGCACGGCCTTGGACAGCTGGCAGGTCTGCATCGGGTCCACGTCGCTACGCAGAGCCACGACATCGCCATAGCGCAGCAGCGCAGAGGCACCGCTCTTGGGAACATCCACCTGGCTCGCGGGCCACGTAAATGCTGCATGCAGCAGGCTTGGGTGGACGGCCAGCCACAGCTTGTGCCGGATCGGGGCGGCGCTCCTCATCTCCGAGGCTCGCAGCAGCCCACCCAGCCCCGGCAGACCCGCTGCTGAGACGCCGACGTTGCGATGAATGCCGCTAGTACGCAGGTCCACAATATTGGCGCTTTGCGCAAAAGCTCGCTGCCCACTGACGGCAGGTGCGAACTGCCACATCTCGTAGGCCAGCTGCTGCGCTTCATCGACCAGGATGACGGTGCCGTCGGTGCCCACCGGGGCCTTCATGCCACGGGGCCCGCGCACCACAAACGGCGAGGCCTGATTCCACACGTCATGGGCATGGTTAAAGTCCGCAAAGTCGATGCTCCACAGCGGGTCGCTGGGCAGGGCCGCGTACAGTCGCACCCCGTACTCTTGGTCGCTGACGGCCAGCGGCGCCACTTGCAGCGCAGCGGCTGGCAGCATCGTCTCTGTCCGCTGCGGCGACAGCTTGAGGTGAAACGGGCTCTCTTTGGTAAAGGTCGTCAGGGTCTGCCCATCGACCGCATCGGTCCACTGCACCTGCGCCTGTGGTGCCGAATTGTCACAGCCTGTCAGTCCCAGCCCCAGTCCAAGTAGGCTCAGCGCTGCCCCAAGTATGGGACTTGCGCCGCTAGATTTTCGGGGCTGACGTTGCCACTCAGAAGGGTCGCAAGGCCGCAGTGATTGAGAGCATAAAGACCGCATGGTTATCCTCCCTGGCATCGCGTGTGGATGGTTGGCAATGCTGCTAGGGACTGCGTTTTGACCACGGCCAGCCCCGTGGAGCAAGTCTAACGATTTTCGGTCGACGCCCGTCGGTACGAATTCCCCGACAGGTCCCGCAACTGGCTCCCAACAAGCCCGCTTGTGAGGTCACAAAGCCCTGCTGTGCGTCCCCGGCGTCCGCCTGTAGGTCGCGCGGAGTCAAATCCGCAGCCAGAACGGGCTTTGTCTGCACGCCGGAAAAGAAAATGCAGGGCTTTCAGCTACTTGATGCGCGCGTGGGGTAGGCGCTAGGACCGCAGACGCCAGCTAGGGCCAAGCTCGCCCCGAATTGCGCGCCGAAATGCCTACAGACTGCCGACATCTGAGTGCGCGTAGCGGAAAAGGCGCTTGCAGCGTTTGGGGGCGCGGGGTAAAACCAGCACACTTTCACTAGCTCGCTCGTCGGCAATTCCAGATAAGATGGAGCTGCAACACAGCGAGTCGCTGGAAAACATCACAAACTGGAGAGACTCCCATTCGACCCGACAGCCGCCCCGCCCCAATTGAGCAATATCGTGTTAACCACCGCATCCGCATCCCCCGTGTCCGTGTGATCGGGGCCGACGGCTCCCAGATCGGAGTCCTCGAGACGCCAGACGCCCTAAAGATGGCGCGCGACGAGGGCTTGGATCTTGTGGAGATATCGCCCAAGGCCGTTCCGCCGGTCTGCAAGATCATGGACTATGGCCGCTTCAAGTATGAGACGGCCCGCAAAGAGCGTGAAGAGCGCTCCAAGCGCACGGTGATCGAAGTCAAAGAGATGAAGTTTCGTCCCAAGACGGACGGGCATGACTTCGACTTCAAGGTGAAGCACATTCGCGAGTTCCTCTCTGAGGGCAACAAAGCGAAGCTGGTGGTGCAGTTCCGTGGTCGCGAAATCGTCCACCCGGAAGTCGGCCAGAACGTGCTCAAGCGCGTCGTGGAAGCCTGTGCGGATGTCGGCTCGGTTGAGCAGCACCCGATGATGGAAGGGCGTCGTATGCTCATGATCATCGGGCCCAAGGGCAGCCAGCAGCAGCAGAAGCCGCGTCCGGCACCGGTGGCAGCAGCTCCAGCCGCCGCTCCGGCAGCAGCAGCGGCAGCAGCAGCAGCCCCCGTGGCAGCAGCAGCGGCAGCAGCGCCAGTCGTAGCTCCTGCGGCCCCGGCACCAGCAGCGGCCCCCGTGGTAGCAGCTTCGCCTGAGAAGTCGGCGTAGCGCGTAAGTAGCAGGCCGGGCGAGGGCACATGCAGTCGCAAGTCCTCGTCCGGCACAGTGGTATCTGGCAGCTCACCAGCGTCGTCCTTCCGACCAAGGACGGCTGCGTCGTCATCGACCCCGGCTATTTCCCGCGGGAGCTGGACGAGCTTGCGCAGCTAGCCGCCCAACATGGCGGGGCCCAGGCCGTAGTCTTTACGCACGGTCACTGGGATCACGTAATCGGCCACGCGCACTTTCCTCAGGTGCCGGTGTGGAGCAGCCCCAGCCTGGTGCAGGCGGTGACGCAAGGTCTACCGGTCGCCGACAAAAACCTGGCCGAGGCGCAGGAGTTTGATGGTCGCTGGTACGTGCCGCGTCCGCACGGCTACGCCTGGCCGCAGCCGCCGCAGCTACGAGCCCTGGCCGAAGGGCAGGTCCTGACCGCAGGCGAGCTACAGCTGCAGGCGATGCTGCTACCCGGTCACAGCAGCGATGGCCTGGCCCTGCTGGAGCCTCAGCGCGGCCTGCTGCTGGTCGGTGACTACCTGTCGCCGTGCGAGATCCCGTTTGTCGAAGACGCCGCCGCCTACGTCACGACGCTACAGCGGCTGCTCGGTCTGTGCGACCAAGTGGCGCAGGTGCTGCCCGGTCACGGCCCGCCCTTATCCGCAAGTCAGGCGCGCGCCATCGCACAAGCGGATCTGCAGTACCTGCAACAGCTGCTGGCATGTCAGCAGCGGGGAGCGGTGACCGAAGCGCTGGCGCTAACGCTTCCTCGGGCCGCGCAGGTGCCAGGGATGGCGCAGCACCACCTAGACAACTGCCGCGCCGTGGGTCTGACGCTGCCTTAGCGGCTATTCGACGACTGGCTTGGCCACATAGCGGCGAAACTTTGGCAGCAGACCCGCGCAGCCCAGCACTCCCGCTACCCCGACCAGGCTAGAGAACATGATGGCGCGGCGCACGCCGACAAAGCCTGCCAGCATCCCCAGCTGCGTGTTGCCCAGCATCGGCCCACTTAGGTACGAGATCATCTCGATACCGGCCAGGCGGCCTCGTAGCTCGCTGGGGATGGTCTGGTTCCAGATCGTCATGCGGAACACGCCGCTGACCATATCGGCGTAGCCCGCCAGCACCAGAAACATCATCGCCACCGGGAAGGTGCGCGCGCTGCCAAAGCCGACCATAAAGACGCTCCATGCGCCTGCGGCCCACAGGACCATCAAGCCATGGCGCGACACCGTGCGCGTCCAGCCGCTGGTCAGCGAGGCCACCAGCGCCCCGAGCGAGATGCCCGCGTGCAGCCAGCCCAGATAGGCCGCGCCTCCGTCGGCACGTCCCGCGAACTCCTCCGCGATGGCCGGGAACAGCAGGTTGGGCATCGAAAACGTCATCGCCACGATGTCCGCTAGGTAGGTCCCCACCAGCTCCTGCCGACTGAGGGCGTAGCGGAAGCCCTCCCGAACCGCGAGCAGTGAGAAGCGCGTCCCTTGACCCTTGCTGGGCATGCTGCGAATGGCCATCACTGCTGCCATCGCCACCACGAACGTCCCCGCGTCGATTAGAAACGCCAGCGCCGGTCCCTGCTTGGCCAGGATCAAGCCCGCCAGCGCCGGACCCGCAATCGCCCCGACGTTGTAGCGGAACGAGTTGAGCACGCCCATGCTCGTCATCTGCTCGCGCCCGACCAGAAGCGGCGTCAGCGCCTCCAGTGCGGGTCGGTGAAAGCCGCTGAGCACCGCCATCACCGCCGAAGCCGCCAGCAGCACCGCCACCGGCAGCGGCCCACGCAGCGCCAGCACTCCCAGCACCGCAGAGCACAGCGTCATCCCGGCTTCCGTCAGCACAATCAAGCGGCGCCGATCCACCGCATCCGCCAGCGCGCCCCCAAACAGCCCGCCCACGATCGACGGCACCAGCTGGATCACGCCCAGCAAGCCCAAAAGGCGCGGCGAGTGCGTCGCTTGAAACAGCGCATAGGGCAGCGCCACGTAGCTCAGCATCGAGCCTAGAAGTGAGACGAACTGGCCCAGGTACAGCAGCCGAAAGTCGCGGTGGGTGCGCAGCGGACCCAGGTCGGGAAGGATGGACATGTCGCAGCCATGCTATGCGCTGCCGCGGGTCTTCACCAAGAGCCGCAGCAGCCCGAGACTGCGCGCGAAGTAGGGCAGGGGCAGCCGCGCGGTTAGCGGGGTCGGACGCGTCGTCGCAAGCGTAGAAAAAGGAGTGCGCCGCCGATAACCGCAGGCCAGCTTGAAGTCGCAGCGGTAGCGCCCAGGTTGCAGCTGCAGCCCGTGTTCATGCCGCCGGGTGGGTCGGTGCTGGCATCCGCGGTGCTGGCCATGTCCGCGCCTGCGCTGCCGCCGTCTTGGCCGGGCACGCCCGGATTGCCAAACTCGTAGGCGCCGACATCGACTGCTGAGCCGCTGATGCCTCGGCTCTCGTGGCCGGTGGGGTGTAGGTACTGCTCGACGGCCTGCAGGGCCTGACCGCTGGCGCTGCCCGGATCGGTGCCTTTGTCGATCGCCGGTGAGCCCGCCAGCAGCCGGACATCGTACGTCGCCACCGCCGCAAACTTGGGGTCGCCCATGGTCGCGCTGACAAAGTTAGAGGTCTGCATCGCGCTGGCCTGCGGGGTGATGGTGCCCGCGTTGTAGAAGATGTTGTTGGTGATGACCGCAGGCGTGGTCGTGGCGTTGTTGATGAAGGTGCCGCCCGCCGCGCGGTTGTTCAAAAACGTGTTGTTTACGACGTACAGGTGCGCGTCGTAGCCCGCCGGGACGCCCTCTTCACCGTAGGCGATTAGGGCTGGGTTCTGCGTGGTGGCGGCCTGCTCGATGACGTTGCCGATTACGTAGGAAGTGCCAGCGTTGGGCAGGTTCAACTCGTAGCTGGACGTGCCGCTTACCTCGTCGGTCAGGCGGTTGTACAAGATGCGGTTTACGTTGCCGCGCGACTTGACCAAGTGGCCGACGTTGCCCCGGTGCGAGTACGAGTACTGCAGCGTAAACTGCGCGTAGTTGCCCAGGTACATCGCGTGCGAAAAGCCGTCGCCCGCGCCGTTGTGCTCAAACTCGGAGCTCTCGATCAGCACGTTGCCGGTGTTGGGTGTCGCCGGGCTGCCCAGGATGCCGTTCTGGTTGTCGTGAAAGTAGCAGCCGCGCACGGTCAGGTTTGTGCCCTGGTGGCGAATGCCCGCGCCGTTGTTGCCCGCCGCCACCGAGATCGCCGCCCCGGTAAACTCCAGGTTTTCGATGGTGGCGCTGACGGCGCTGATCGTAAACAGGCCCTTTTGCTGCGCGGGCGTGGTGCCGGTGATGTCGAGCTTGGGGCGGCCATTGACGCCGCGAATCGTCAGGTTGTTGGTGCTCCACGCGCAGGTGTCGCCCTTGTAGTTGGCGGAGCCCGCCGCATCCACCTCGATCACGTCGCCCGCTGCTGCTGCTGCAATGGCCATGCACGGCTTGGCGTAGGTCTTTCCGGGGCCGACTTGCAGCGTTGCGGCGTGGCTAGTAGCCGGGTAGGCCGCGATGCCCAGCGCCATCAGCGCCCCCGCGACTACGTGCTTGCTCGTTCGTGCTCGACCTGCCTGGCTGGTTCCTTGACGTGTCCGCATCATCCGTTTCCCCCTTCGCGCTTCGTCGGAAGTCTTGGCGGCGGCCCGCACCGATTGTTACCGTCGGGCTCAGCCACTACCATCAGATGATGACCGTAGTAGCTGCGCCGCAACAGACCCCAGGGGGTAAGCGCTTGTTGTTCCTGGTCACGCTTGCTGTGGCCGCAGGCTTTGTCGGGATTGCCTGGGGGACCGAGTTCCGCCCGCTGCTTTACTACACGCTGCTGGGGATTGGGGCGCTGCTGCTGCTGCCGTTTGTGCTGCTGGTCGCGACGTTAGCGCTGGTGCTGGTGCTGGCCCTCCTGTCTGCCATCGGCGGAGGTGGCGATGGTGGCGACGTGAGCGACCTGGGAGAGCTGCCCTTAAGGCTGTTTGGGCCCTACTACCGCTTGCTTGGGCGCACTCGGCATCCCTTGCTGCTGGGCGGCCTGCTAGGCGTGCTGCTGGGCTGCTTGGCGCTGTGGGGCCTGCAGGCGCTGGACGTGCTGCCTGATGCCCGGTGGTAGCAGCGGTCGAGGCGTCGCCAGCGCTGGTGTCCGCGCGTATCCTGCGACGCTGCGCAGGCCCTTTAGGCTACCTGCGCGCGGGCGTAGCCGGGGTGTGCTTTAGCAGATGGGCCACCGCCTCTGCTTCGTCACTGGTCACCAGCTGATCGGTGTTTTCCTGGCGGGTGATGCGCTGTGCCTGCAGCCGTCCCATCGCCGACTGCACCAGCACCGCCGCGGCGGCAAAACCCGGCAGCGCTCGGCGACGAAACTCCGTCATGACGACTTCAAAAGCCGGGTCGTTCCGACCGGGCGCCAAGCGCGAGTCGACCAGCAGACCGCGACCGGTGCGGCCCACGCGGTCATAGACCGCCACCGCCTGTTCATACGTCGCCTTGGCCTCAGCCGGAGTTGCAAACGCCAGGCTTGACCGGCGCTGACGCAAGATGCGCCCGCCTGCTTCTTGGGTGAGCACGATGTAGTCATTGCGCA
>ERZ795056.7868-NODE-7868-length-10134-cov-13.940173_pt1 | contig 10134 bp, 9 predicted proteins | sample MGYA00375140_ERZ795056 | MGnify/ENA primary metagenome ERZ795056 (study PRJEB30185, sample SAMN05720227) | activated sludge metagenome | isolation source: Anaerobic digester | place: USA | collected 2015-03-09 ...
GAATAACGCGAATGCCAAATTTCCCCGTGTTGATGCCTTTTAAGTTGTAATCCGATACTAGAATTTGAGCAAAGCCCATGCGTGCTGCTTCAGCAATGCGTTGTTCTACGCGACTAACCGGACGAATCTCACCACTCAATCCTACTTCACCACAAAAACAGGTCTTGGTTGGAATTGGCATGTTCAAATCCGAGGAAAGTATTGCGCAAATCACACCTAAATCAATGGCTGGATCTTCTACTCGAATACCACCGGTGATATTGAGAAACACATCCTTTTGACCGAGTTTAAATCCGCAACGCTTTTCTATAACTGCTAAAAGCATATTTAATCGACGCAAATCGAAGCCAGTTCCTGAGCGTTGAGGCGTTCCATAAACTGCCGTGCTTACCAATGCTTGAGTTTCAACCAACATCGGACGAGCACCTTCCATGGTAGCCGAAATAGCAATACCTGAGAAAGGTTCATCCAGTTGTGAAAGCAATACTTGAGAAGGATTTTCCACTTCGCGTAAACCTTCGCCAGCCATTTCGTAAATGCCCATTTCAGCAGTTGAGCCAAAACGATTTTTCACCGAGCGAACAATTCGATACAAATGATTGCGATCGCCTTCAAACTGCAAAACCACATCTACCATGTGTTCTAGAATTTTGGGTCCGGCAATTTGTCCGTCTTTGGTGATATGTCCAATCAACATAACCGGAGTTGAACTTTCCTTGGCATAACGCAGTAATTCTGCGGTACATTCTCGTATTTGAGAAACACTTCCGGGTGAAGATTCAATTGTATCGGTTTGAAGTGTTTGAATTGAGTCCACTACTAGCAGTTGCGGTTCAACCTTTTGAATGTGTTGGAAAATCCGCTGCATTCCAGTCTCAGCTAAGACGAAGCAATCGGCATTTTGAATTCCAATACGTTCAGCACGCATGCGAATTTGCTGTTCACTTTCTTCCCCCGACACATATAAAACTTTCAATCGGGTTGATTTAACAGCCACTTGTAGCATCAAGGTAGATTTCCCAATTCCAGGTTCACCACCTAATAGTATTAAAGATCCAGGAACTAACCCGCCACCAAGAATTCGATTTAATTCCCGATCTCCCATATCGATTCGAACTTCGGCGTGTTGCTCAACGTCCGATATTCTAACAGGTTGAGGTGCTTTTGCGGGCATATCGCCTTTTACCCAACTTTTAACAGGCTTTTCCTTTTGCACCAATTCTTCTGCAAAGCTGTTCCAAGCGGCACAATTCGGGCATTTACCTAACCATTTAGGGGATTCATGTCCACAACTTTGACAATAAAAACTGGTTTTGATTTTGGCCATAACAAAAAAAGCCCTCCAAGGAGAGCTTAAAAAAGGTTGTTTGTTTACTTATCTCGAACGGGTAAATTCAACTAGAACTTGGCCTGAAGGTGCTTCTTTACCTGTTTCAGGATCTGTTGCAAATACTTTCAAAACGATTCTAAGAACTTCATCCGTAAGTGTTACAATTTCCCAATCACCATTAAAACCTACATCAAACTTGGAGATATTTAGCGTATTACGTTTCGTTAAACCCCAACGCCCAGTTGTGATATAGAAATCATCATATCCTGTTTCTTTCACTGGACGTTTAATGATATCGTTGTCTGCAGTGAATTCCCATTCTTCATAAGGATATTCTTCTGGCAAGGCGTCAAATCGTGTTACTTTCCACGTACCGATAATTTTATTCTCTTGATTTCCTGAGCAGGAAGCCAAAAGAAAAAGTGCCGGAAGTGTTATAAGTAGTATAAGTCGTTTCAAATTCATGGTTTCCAACTTCGTAGCACAAACCTACTGAAAATAAATGCAAACACAAATATCGATTTCAACCTCGGAGCTTTTGCAAAAATAAGGTCGTAGAATATCCTTCGGTAAAGGAAATAATAGCCACTTTTCCACCATTTGCTTCTACCTCATCCGCGCCAACAATGGATTCCCGTGTATAATCTCCACCTTTAACAAGAACATCCGGCTTAATAAAACGAATTAATTCTAAAGGTGTATCCTCATCAAATTCAATTACAGCACTCACAAAATGCAAAGCAGCAAGAGCAAAAGCACGATCGGAAAATGTGTTAACCGGTCGACTTTCACCCTTTAATTTTTTTACCGAGCGGTCGCTGTTTAAACCTATGATGAGCTTCCCTCCAAGATCAGATGCAGAAGCTAAATACTCGATATGTCCTCGATGTAAAATATCGAAACATCCATTCGTAAATACAATAGTATTATTGATTAAACGCCACAAATGAACCTGTCGGCTAAGTGTTTCAAGCGTATAAATCTTGTTATTTATCAGTTGGATTTGGCTCATTTGCATCTTTTTTCTTGCGTTGTAGAGCAACACTCAAAAGGGCTAAAACCCCGGCTGCAACGGTCATTATAAACTGAGTTGTATGAACAATAGTAGCGAAAACTAAACCCGGACGAAGCTCTGCGCCAGTTATTGGGTTTATGGATGGTTTGATGTCGTATAGAAACAAAGCTTTTTCGACGAGATAATGGAAAGCACCAAAACCACCTTGAACGGGAGCTGTCATACCTAAACCGCCTACTACCATTAGGAATAATCCATCAAATGCTTTTAGCGCAGATGTAGGATCATATGCATAAACACATACCCAAGTCATGACGAAATAAAGCGTCCAGATGATAGCAGTATGAAGTAAAAACTCGGCTTTGCGTTTCATGCTGAACAAGGTGATGAGTCCGTCAGAAATACCTTTAGTGAAATCGCGAATTTTACTAATTAATTTATTGTGACTAAATCGCTTGAAAACCCATCTAACAAAGAAGATTCCTGCTATAGCCAGAATGATTAAAGATGGAATAACGATCCAGCCAGATTCAGAAAGAAAGCTGGAGATTTTTTGCACTTTATCACCAAAGACTTCATTCATAAAGAACTTCCCGAATCGGTCGATTTGTGTAAAAAACACTATTGTAATAAGACTTAGAAGGATAAGTACGTCAATTACACGTTCGAGGATAACGGTGCCGAATAATTTGGTGACTGGAATTCCATTCGTTTGATTGAGAATAGTACAGCGAATTACCTCACCCATTCGAGGAAGGGCGATATTTGAAAGATATCCTATCGATACACCATTGAAGCAGTTCCAGAAACCAGGTTTGTAACCAAGCGGTTCAAGCATGATTCTCCAACGCCAAGCACGTGATGCCATAGCCAAGAAACCACAAATGAAGGAAATGAAAATCCATCCAAAATGAGCGTGTTTTATTTCATTCCACATCCAGCGGAAATCCACGTCTTTAAAAACAATGTAGAGCAACAGTAGCCCGATCGCCAGAAAGAAATAATATTTAGTGGCCGACCAGAAGCGCTTCAACATGATAGTTTATTTCAGTTTGTTGGTGTCGGTGTCAGGAAAAATGACCCAAGGAGAGAAGGATTTAGCGGCTTCAAAATCCATCATGGCATAGGAAATAATGATGATAATATCTCCAACACTCACTTTTCGGGCAGCAGGACCATTCATACAAATAACACCAGAACCTCTTTCCCCTTTAATCACATAAGTTTCGAGACGTTCTCCATTATGCATGTTCAAGACCTGCACTTTTTCATTTTCAATCAGATTAGCGGCATCCATCAAATCTTGATCGATCGTAACGCTTCCAATATAATTCAGGTCAGCTTCGGTAACGGTGACCCGGTGAATTTTCGATTTTAGAACCTGAATATGCATAAACGGGCGCAAACCTACGGCAAATACCTCGAATCCACAACGCGACTCAGGCAGGTAATTCACAATTATCAATCAGCCGAACCTTTCCGATTCTCGCTGCAATGCAGGCAACAGCTGGTTTCCCTGAATAATCTTCGAGCGATTGTAGATTGGCAGAATCGGCTATCTCAAGATATTCTAAGTCCAAACTTGAATGCTCAAACTTTTGTTTAGCCAAGTCGATTATTTCAGCTATTGGTCGTGATTTCCACAAATCCTGAATAGAAAACAAAACTTGAGAAATGAGAACTGCTTTCTTGCGTTCCTCCGGTTGTAAAAGTACATTCCGCGAACTCATCGCTAAACCATCTGATTCTCTAACAATTTCGCAAGGAACTATTTGAATACTTGGATATCGTTTCTGAGCTAAGTATCGGATAATAGCTAATTGTTGAAAATCCTTCAATCCAAAATAAGCTTTATCAGGCTCTATCAAAGCGAAGAATTTATCTACAATCGTTACCACTCCTTCGAAATGACCTTCTCGGTACTTCCCTTCCATCACCCGATCTAAACCATCCAAAGGGAAGTCAAGTAGATCTTTAACGCCCGAACGATACATTTCTTCGGTAGTAGGAAGAAAAACGGCTTCGATTTGAAGCGAACGAATTAAATCTAGGTCTTTTTCCTCTGTACGAGGATAATTTGTGAAGTCGGACGACTCATTAAACTGAGTTGGATTGACAAAAATGCTCAGCAATGTAATGTCATTTTCGAGGCGGGATTTCTCAATTAAAGAGAGATGTCCGGCATGAAGAGCGCCCATAGTAGGCACAAAGCCAAGGGTTTTACCCGAATTACGAATATCTTGAATGTATTGCCTAAGCTCGGGAATGGCTCGAAATAGAATCATCTAGAAAAAAGAAAATGCATGCCTCGATCAAATGGCTAATCTCCGCTTAATCCGTCAATTACATGGTCAGAGGCTGCAAAGCTAACGGATTGACCTTGATTTTAACCAAATTTTTTTCGTAATTTTGTAATCTGATTTACCAAATCACCTAACATGGATTATTTGTGCCGTAGTTTTTTTAGTTCCGGCTTTCCTTATTGGAATGAATCCATGAAATCTTCCTCCTTATTCTCTTAATTGACTTGCTATGACGAAGACAAGAGTATTGTTTGTTTCACAGGAGATTACCCCGTATTTGCCGGAAACGCATCTTTCTAAAGTAGCTCGTGAGTTGCCTCAGGCCATTCAGGAGCGCGGACGTGAGATTCGTACCTTCATGCCCCGTTACGGTTGTATCAACGAACGCCGGAACCAATTACATGAAGTAATCCGCTTATCCGGAATGAATCTTATTGTGGACGACAATGATCAGCCATTAATTATTAAAGTGGCTTCTATTCAGGCTGCGCGGATGCAGGTCTATTTCATCGATAACGAAGAGTATTTTCAACGTAAATTCATTGTAACCGACAAGAATGATCAGTTTTATGCCGACAATGATGAGCGCATGTTGTTTTTCTGCAAAGGTGTTATCGAGACGGTTAAAAAACTAGGTTGGTCTCCTGATGTAATCCATTGTCAAGGTTGGATGGCAGCATTGCTTCCAATTTTAATCAAACGTAATTTCAAAGACGATCCGTTGTTTGCTGAAAGTCGTATGGTTGTTTCTCTTTTAGATGATTCATTCTCAGGAAATATGGATCATCGTTTAGCTGAGAAACTTATTATGGATGGCATTGATAAAGAAGATGTTACTCTATTGAAAGAGCCGAGCTATTTGAATTTAATGCGTCATGCAATATCTTTTGCTGATGGCGTTATTGTAGCGCAAGAAAATGCATCTGAAGACTTAATTCAATTTGCTGCTCAATTAAAGAAACCATTACTTGGCCTTCAAACAGATGAAACCTATGCAGATGCATATTCTGCATTTTATGACGAGGTTCTCTTGGGGGAGCCGGTCGCCGAAATGGCTGAGTAATTACCGATTTTTACAGTATCCCTTGAAAAAATTCCGCCTTACATACCCGGATCATTCCTTTTGGAGTGTTCCGGGTTTACTGTTGTTTAGCTGCCTTTTTATCGGCTTTAATTCATGTAAACAACCGGACCTCGGTCTTGAAGTTCAAAATCCTTCTGATGCAATTAATCTTCAGAAGAAAGATGACTTTACAGTTCGTACCACATTAGAGCGGGAAGATTCTGTAAAAACGGATGAATTATCACTCAACTTGCTCGGCGCTTATAACGATCCTTACCTAGGTTCGATGCGTGCCGGTTTTTATACCCAGCTTCGACCAAGTGTTAGTAATGTGAGTTTAGGCGAAGGTTTTATCGCCGATTCCATTGTATTAGTTCTCCCATATCGAGGTTTTTACGGGGATATCACCAAACTCAACGGACTGCAAAAATTTTCAGTTTATCGGGTAACTCAGGATTTTCTTCAAAGTACTGCGTATTACAGCAACGATTCACTTACTGTAAACACAGTTCCACTTGGAGAGAGTGGATTAATCGTACCTGTTTTAAGTGATTCCGTTCGTGTTACGGGGAAAAAAGAAGCTCCTCAATTGAGAATACGATTGGATATGGCTTTAGCCCAGGATATTTACAATAATCCTTCATCCTTGGTTGATGGCGATGCGTTTGTGCAGTTTTTCAAAGGCATCTATGTGCGTTCTGAAACTCCTACAACACTAGAAGGTACCGGAGCAATTCTTGATTTCTCACTTACTTCGGGTGCACGTATTGACTTGTTTTATAAAAATAATGCGAACGATAGTCTTCGAACTTCCTTCAGTGTGAACGAAAGCTGTGCTCGTTTTACTCGATTCAATCACACCTACTCTACTCTTGTTTCTAACTTAATTTCAACTCCGGCTCTGGCAAACGAACAAAGTTTTTGTCAAACTATGGCTGGATTAAGAACTCGAATCGATTTCCCTGATTTGAAATCTTGGCAAGCAGGACGAAACATTTTGGTAAACGAAGCTTTGTTGATTGTTCCGGTGGATGAATCTAAGATTGGAAAATACCTTCCCAATCCTCAATTAAATTTGATTACTAAAGGAGAATCGGGGGATTTGCAGAATACGTTAGATTTAATAATTGGAGATACTTGGGCAGGAGGAACTTATAATTCAACCGAAAAACAATATGTTTTCAATATTTCCCGACATGTTCAGGGATTATTAAATAACCTCATTACCGATAGAGGATTGTTTATTCAAGCAACAGGTACCGGGGTTAGTTCGTATCGGGTACCTTTGAAAGGCGGAGCATCTGCCGACAGGCCAATACGGTTTGAAATAATGTATCAAGTTTTACCTCAATAATACAACAAATACTATGTGCGGAATTGTAGCATACATGGGCGAACGGGAAGCTTACCCGATCTTGCTTAAAGGACTTCACCGACTCGAATACCGAGGATATGACAGTGCTGGTGTGGCATTACTTACGCCGGGACAAGATATCCGACTCTTTAAGTGCAAAGGAAAAGTCTCTGATTTGGAGAATTTTGTAGTGAGCAAAGATGTTTCAGGACACGTTGGAGTTGGTCATACACGTTGGGCTACTCATGGAGTTCCTGACGATAAAAATGCACATCCTCACTTTTCTGAATCAGGAAAGTTGGTCATCATTCACAATGGTATTATCGAGAATTATGCTTCTTTGAAGAAAGAACTCGAAAACCGTGGACATGTTTTCAAGAGTGATACGGATACGGAAGTGTTGATTTACCTCATCGAAAACGTCTTAGAAAACGAAAAAACAGATCTTGTTACTGCGGTACAAATTGCTCTTTCTCAAGTGGTAGGAGCATACGCTATCGTGATTCTATCGAAAGAAAATCCCGATTTGATGATTGGGGCAAAGAAAGGTAGTCCGCTAGTGGTGGGCGTTGGTCCAAACCACGAATATTTTATTGCTTCTGATGCAACTCCAATCATTGAATACACGCGTAATGTGGTGTACTTAGATGATGAAGAGATTGTGATTTTGGAAACGGGTAAGGAGATGAAAATCAAAACCATCCGCAACCAAGATAAAACACCTTATGTTCAGGCATTAGAAATGCAATTGGAGACCATCGAAAAAGGTGGATTTGAGCATTTCATGTTGAAGGAAATTTATGAGCAACCACGCTCCATTCGTGATAACATGCGAGGTCGATTAAACATCGAACTTGGTGAAGTTACATTGGGCGGTATCATCGATTATCAAAGTAAGATTATGAATGCACACCGCATCATTATTGTTGCTTGTGGTACATCTTGGCATGCTGGATTAGTGGGAGAATATTTGTTCGAAGATTGGGCACGTATTCCTGTAGAAGTTGAATATGCTTCTGAATTCCGCTACCGCAATCCAATCATCACCGAAAACGATGTGGTAATTGCTATCAGTCAATCGGGCGAAACTGCCGATACGCTTGCTGCAATTGAGTTAGCTAAATCGAAAGGTGCTACCATCTTCGGAATTTGTAATGTTGTTGGATCTTCCATCGCACGTGCAACTCATGCTGGTTCATATACACATGCTGGTCCTGAGATTGGAGTTGCTTCTACCAAAGCTTTCACAGCTCAGGTTACCGTGTTAACGCTAATGGCATTGGTTATTGCGAATAAGAAAGGAACAATCACTCAAGCTAAATATCACTTGATGTTGAATAGCTTGGATCAAATCCCTGCTAAGATTGAGGAAATGTTGAAACTGGATGATCAAATCCGCTACATCAGCTCTATCTATAAGGATGCGAATAACTTCCTATACCTTGGACGTAGTTACAACTTCCCAATCGCGCTCGAAGGTGCATTAAAACTGAAAGAAATCTCCTACATCCACGCAGAAGGTTATCCTGCTGCTGAGATGAAACATGGTCCGATTGCCCTTATCGACGAAAACATGCCAGTGGTGGTAATCGCTCCAAGTCGTGGTTCGTATGAGAAGATTTTAAGCAATGTGCAGGAAGTAAAAGCTCGTGGTGGTAAAATCATTGCTATCGTTACTCAAGGCGATAAAGATGTATCTGCATTAGCTGATCATACTATCGAAATTCCAGATGTTGAAGAAGAATTAACTCCACTTATGAGTGTGATTCCATTGCAATTATTGGCATACCACATTGCCATTATGCGTGGATGTAACGTAGACCAACCAAGAAATTTGGCCAAATCGGTTACCGTGGAATAACGAAATACCAAAAACAAGAAAGCCCGAAAGATTAAGTTCCTTCGGGCTTTTTTTATGTGTTTGAATCTGACTAAACAGTCATGATTTCTTTCTCTTTTGCTTCGAGATGCTTTTCCGTTTTCGCGATATACGAATCGGTAAGTTGTTGAATTTTAACTTCTGCGTCTTTCGCAACATCTTCAGCTAAACCGTCTTTTACAAGTTTACGGATGGCTTCATTCGCATCGCGTCGAACATTACGAATACTAACCTTTGCGTTTTCCGCTTCGCCTTTTGATTGTTTAACCAAGTTTAAACGACGTTCTTCCGTAACAGGAGGAATGTTCAAGCGAATCATAACACCATCGTTTTGAGGTGTTAATCCGATGTTAGAACCGAAAATAGCTTTCTCAATTGGACCTAACATTTGCTTTTCCCAAGGCTGAACAGCTAAGGTTCGTGCATCAGGAGTGTTGATGTTGGCAACTTGACTCAATGGTGTATTGGAACCGTAATAGTCCACATAAATACCATCAAGCATAGCAGGACTAGCTTTACCGGCGCGAATTTTAGCCAATTCTGCTTCTAAGTGAGCAATTGCTTTATCCATCAGCTGAGTAGCTGAATCAATTTGGGGCTTAACGAGTTCGTTCATGACAATTCAAAAAGGTGTGCAAAGAAACAAGATTTCGGCTGTATTTTCAATACGTATCAGAATTCAACCAATGTTCCAACGCGTTCACCATCGATTAAGCGTTTTAGGTTTCCGCTCGAATCCATATCAAACACGATAATGGGCAGTTTGTTATCGTTACACAAAGTAAATGCAGTCATATCCATTACGTTTAGTCCTTTTTCGTAGACTTCAGTAAAGGTGATTGTATCGTATTTCACGGCGGTAGGATCTTTCTCTGGGTCTGCGGTATAAATTCCATCTACACGAGTTCCTTTGAGAATTACATCGGCTTCAATTTCGATAGCACGTAACGTAGCCGCTGTATCGGTTGTGAAATAAGGATTTCCTGTTCCAGCTCCAAAAATTACCACGCGACCTTTTTCTAGGTGACGAACAGCTCTACGACGAATGAAGGGTTCGCAGATTTGTTCCATTTTGATAGCACTTTGCAAGCGAGTTTGAACACCAATTACTTCGAGTGCCGATTGTAAAGCCATACTATTGATAACGGTTGCAAGCATTCCCATATAATCGCCTTGAACACGATCCATTC
>ERZ795056.7874-NODE-7874-length-10132-cov-4.130098_pt1 | contig 10132 bp, 7 predicted proteins | sample MGYA00375140_ERZ795056 | MGnify/ENA primary metagenome ERZ795056 (study PRJEB30185, sample SAMN05720227) | activated sludge metagenome | isolation source: Anaerobic digester | place: USA | collected 2015-03-09 ...
GGATCGGGATCGGGATCGGGATCGGGATCGGGATCGGGATCGGGATCGGGATCGCTAATGCTGGTGAGGCGACTTCGTGCGGCCCTGGCTCATCAGCCACGCCTTCTGCTCGCGGATGTGCCACGGCATCTCTTCGAACACGTCGTCGAACATCGACTCGACCGGCGGCGGCGGCGTGGCGTCCGACGCCGCGAGCGCGTCGGTGATCTCCTGGTTGTAGCGCTCGCCGAGGTCCTTCTCCCACGCCTCGTCCCACAGCCCGCGGTGCTTCAGGTACGTGCGCATGCGGTTGAGCGGGTCGCGCTGCTCCCACACCTCGGGCTCCTTGGGATCGCGATACACGGACGGATCGTCCGAGCTCGAGTGGCCCTGCACGCGGTAGGTCAGGGCCTCGATCATCGTCGGGCCGTCGCCGGCGCGGGCGCGCTCGATCGCCTCGTTGGCGACCTGCAGCACCGCGAGGATGTCGTTGCCGTCGACGCGGACGCCGGGCATGCCGTAGCCGACCGCCTTGCTCGCGAACGACTTGGCCGCGCACTGCTTGGCGGCGGACACGCTGATCGCCCAGCCGTTGTTGCGGCACAGGAACACGACCGGCGCCTTCCACACGCCCGCGAAGTTCATGCCGACGTGGAACTCACCGGTCGAGGACGTGCCCTCGCCGAAGTACACCATCGACACGTCGTCCTTGCCGAGCACCTTGGCGGCGTAGGCCGAGCCGACCGCCTGCGGGATCTGGGTGCCGACCGGCGAGCTGATCGACACCAGGTTGAGCCAGTTGGCCGAGTGGTGCACCGGCATCTGCCGACCCTTGACCGGGTCGTTGGTGTTGCCGAACAGCTGATCGATGAACTGCTTGATGGTGTAGCCGCGCCAGAACCACGCGCCTTGCTCGCGGTAGCTCGGGTACACCCAGTCGTTGGCGCGCAGCGGCGCCACCGCGAAGTGGGTGGCCTCCTCGCCGCTCGCCTTCATGTAGAAGCCGAGGCGACCCTGGCGCTGCAAGCGCATCATGCGGTCGTCCATGATCCGCACCAGCGACATCTTGTCGAAGATGTTGCGCAGCACGTCGTCCGCGACGTCGGGCACGCGGGCACCGGGGAGCACGCGGCCGTCGTCGTCGAGGACGCGGCGCAGATCGTCGGGGGCTTGCACGGCAACCATGGCGTCGGTGTAGCGAGCGGCGAGCGGAGGTGTCAAGGCGGCACGCCGGCATCCGCTGACACGTGCGCGCCCCTGCCAAGACGCGGTGCGCTATGGTCCGACCCCGATGTTGACGATCTTGATCATCGTGGCGCTGATCGTCGCGGCCGGTGGCGGCACGATCGCGTATCGCAACGAGCGGCGCCGCCGCGGCCTCGGTGGCGGCACCGTCAAGGCGCTGCCGTCGTTCGGCGACACGCTGATCGAGCGCGGGCTGCGCGACCTGCGCGTCGGCGACGTGGTGACGCTCGACGGCAAGGACCTGCTGTGCGAGGGCGCGATCGGCTACGACGAGGACGGCCACCGCTGGGTCGGCGCGCGGCTGGTCGACGGCAGCGACGAGGTGTGGTGCGTGGTCGGCCTCGAGCGCGTCGGCTCGCAGACCGTGCGCATGTTGCGACCGGATCCGACCGACGTCGCCGGCTATCCGCCCGAGGTGCTGGTGATCGGCGAGGTGCGGTTCACGCTCGACAAGCGCGGCAACGCGACGTGCAAGGTCCAGGGCGACGTCGGCAACCTGCTCGGCGGCAAGGCGGCGCGGCCCGAGGGCTCGGTCGAGCGCTGCCGGTGGTGGCTGTATCAGTCGTCGGGCGACGACACCGCGGTGATCGAGCAGTGGGGCGCCGACTACCGCGTGCTGCGCGGCAAGAAGGTCGCGGGCGACACGATCGATCTGATCCCGGGATCGTGATGCGCGGCGCGGTGGGGTTCGTGCTGCTCGCGGCGTGCGGCGGCGGCGCGGCGCGCTCGGCCGACGTCGGCAACCGCGGTCGCACCGAGGTCGCGCCGGCGTGGCGGTGCCCCGACGGCGAGGAGCTGGAGGTCGACCTCGACGGCGACGGCCGGGTCGACCGGGTGCGGCTGGCGCCGTCGGCCGAGGCGGTCGACTGCCTGGAGATCCACGCCACCACGGCGCCGCCGCTGACCTGCCGGACCGACGCGCCGCCGTCGATCGACCAGGTCGACGTCGCCGACGGCAAGGGCACGGTGGTCGGCAAGGTGGCGTGCGACCCCATGGGCGTGCCGGTGCGAGTCGCGCCGTACGTCGACCCCGATCGGGGGCGGGTCCGCCGAGGAGAGATCGAGTCGCTGGGCGATGCCGTGCCCACCGGGACCGCGCTGTGGCTGCAGGGCGGCGATGCCACCGCGGCGATCGCCTGGCGCGGCGGCTGGGTGTGGATCGACGTCGGCTACTGACGGTGGGCGGCGCTACGGCGCGTTCTTCATCGGCGGCGCGGCGATCTCCACCGCCTGCAGCGGCGCGGCGGTGATCGTGCGCAGCTCGCATCGCACCTCCAGATCGCCGTACTTCGCGAGGGTCGACGCGTAGCTCGGGTCGGCGATGTCGCCAGCGAACGGCACCACGCACACCGTGATCGGGCCCGGCGTCACCGACGACAGGCGCGCGTGGATGTCGGCGGCGCGATAGAGCGGTGCGCCGACGGAGGTGTGGGTCGCCGGCGACACCGCGATGGCGTTGGCGACATGCCAGCGGCCCGACGCGAAGATGTTCGGCAGCAGCTCGCTGACCGTGGTCGGAAGCTTGCGCATGGGGCGTTCGAGGATCAGCACCTGCGCGGTCGGGATCGCGCCACGATCCGCGCGGACGATCACGTCGAGCACGCTGCCGCGCAGATCGACCGCGAACGCGACCGGCGCCGGGTGCGGGGTGCGCAGGTCGAGGGGCAATGCCAGCCCGATCTGATCGCCGAGCGGCGAGATGCCGATCACCACGGCGTGGAGCGACAGCGGCGGCAGATCGGTGAAGCGATACCGGCCGGCCCCGTCGAGGCGACCGAACGCCGCGTAGCTGACTTGATCCTTCTGATACGTCAGCACCACCACCAGCGCGGAGGTGCGTGCGGTGATGGCGACGGTCGGGTCGGCGTCGGGCGGCGGCTGCGGCGCGGTCATGTCGATGGCGACGTCGACCGCGACGCCGGGGGCGAGGCGCAGCTCGATCGGCGCGTGCTTGGACGACACCGGCAACGAGCGCAGGCCCGGCGCCGCCGCCATCATCACCGCGCCGCGTGGCACGGTGAGCGCGAAGCGGCCATCGGCGTCGCTCGTGGTCTTCACGTACTGCGGCTGGTAGATCGGCAGCGGCTCGCCATCGAAGGTGGCGGTGAGCTCGGGCGCGGCGCTGATCGTGGCGCCCGCGACCGGCTTGCCCGCGGCGTCGATGACCAGGCCCGTGACCGTCGGGGAATCGGGCGGCAGCGGCTCGCGCGGCATCGCGGCGACGGCCTCGCTCATCTGCTGCTTGCCCGCGGCGGGATCGCGATCGATCAGCATCATGCCGTACGACATCTGGGCCCGGGCGATCGCGACGTGGCCCGGTGGGTACGCACGCACGGCCAGCTCGTGCGCGCGCTTGTACAGCTCGAACGCCGGGTCGGTGTTGTGCACGCCGTCGCGAGACAAGCGGTACTGCGCGTCGGTGGTCGCGGCGGCGCTCGCGCGGCGCCAGTCGCCGACCTGCTCGAACAGCACCCGGGCGCGACCGACCCGCTCGATCGCCGTGTCGAGATTGCCGCGGGTCGCGTCGAGCGACGACAGCGTGAGGTCGAGCACCGCGGTCAGCTGGGCGTCGTCGCCGGCGCGCTGGATCGCGGCGCGGGTCTGATCGGTGAGGCGCTCGATCTGCGCGAGATCCGACGAGGTGGCGATCGCGCACTCGAGCACGCCGATGCGCGCCATCGCGCGGACGCCGTCGACGCCCGCGGCCTCGGCGGCGGTCGCGGTCTCCTCGTAGAGCGGCGTGGCCTCGCTGCAATCGCCGGTGAGGTGCACGACGCTGGCCTTGATCTCGAGCGCCATCACCAGCGCCGGCGGATACGTCGCGGCCAGCGTGCGCGCGCGGACGACCATCGCGTCGACCAGGGCGCGCGCCTCGTCCTTGGCGGCGCCGCTGCTCGCCATCATCCGCGCCTGGGAGCCCTCGGCCATCAGCGCCGATAGCTCGCGACGGATCACGGGGTCGGCGGGCAGCGCGGGCATCGCGGCGCGGCGGCCGCTGCGGCACACCTCGGGCGACGGCAGCATGTCGGCGCTGGCGGCGCGGGCGAGGAGCGCCGGCGGACCGTTGCCGAGCAGCGTCACCGCGGCGGTGAGATCGTCGCGCAGCCCGGCGAGGCACGCGATGCGGCCGTGATAGCTGGGCGCGGTCGGCGCGGCGCACGTGGTGGCGCGCTCGCGCTGCCAGGTGGTCGCGAACTGATCGAGCGCGGTCGCGACCTGGGGCCAGGCCGGCTGCCCGGCGAACTTCTGCGCGAGCGGGGCGGCGGTCGTCGGCGACCACACCGCGGTGACGTCGGCGTCGGTGAGCACGCACGGCGCGGCGACCGATCGCGCGGGCTCGCCGCGGGATCGCACCGCGATGAACACGCCGGCGGCGAGCAGCGCGGCGAGGAAGATCGCCAGCGCCAGGCGCAGCGGTCGCTGCAGGCGACGATCGAGCGCGGCGAGCATCGCGCGCATGTCGGGCCAGCGCGCCGACGGCTCGCGGGCCAGGGCGCGCGCCACCACCGGTCGCACCGCGCGGGGCAGCGCGCCGACGTCGGGGGTCACGGTGAGGATCACGCCGCGCAGCTCGTCGAGCGTGGCGCCGCGGAACGGCCGCGCGCCGGTGAGCCCCTCGAACAGCGCCACCGCGAACGCGAACTGGTCAGCGGCCGGGCCGACGTTGCCGCTCGCGAACTGCTCGGGCGCCATGTACGCCGGCGTGCCGAGCAGCGCGCCGGTGCGGGTGAGCGTCGACGACAGATCGACCGGCTGCGACCGCGAGGTCGTCGGCGTCGGGGTCGGCGGCGCGGCCATGGTGTCGTCGAGGCCGACCGGGGTCGCGGCGACCGGGCGCGGCGCCGTCGGCGGGTTCACGGGCAACGCCGGCATCGTCGCGGCCAGCGCCTCGCTGTCGAAGCCGCGCGCGAGCCCGAAGTCGGTGACCACCACCTCGCCGTCGCGGCCGAGCAGCACGTTGGCCGGCTTGAAGTCGCGGTGGACCAGGCCGCGGGCGTGGGCGGCGGCCAGCCCGGCGCCGGCCGCGCGGAACCGGCGCAGCACCTCGGCCGGATCGCGGCGCTCGGCGCGCAGCCAGTCGGCGAGGCTGCCGCCTTCGAGCAGCTCCATCGCCACGAAGTCGACGCCGATCGCGGTGCCGACCTCGTAGACCGTGATCACGCTCGGGTGGCTGACCTTGGCCATCGCCCGCGCCTCGCGGAGCAGCCGCGCGCGCGACTCCTCGGACGCGTCGCCGCGCAGCACCTTGATCGCGACGCGGCGATCGAGATCCGGATCGTGCGCGGCGTAGACCAGGCCCATCCCGCCGGCGCCGAGCACGCGCTCGATCACGTAGCGACCGAGCTGATCCCCGGGGCGGAAGCCGTCGGCGCGGGCCGGGTTCGCCGCGGGCATCGCGCCGCTGGTGGCGGTCTCGCCCAGGTCGCTCGCCATCGCGGCGCGAGCCTAGCACTCCTGGGTCCGTCCACCATCGGCTGCGACCATCGCGGCGCGGCGACGATGTGGCACCATCGCGCGGTGTCTGCGCCGCCGATCGACGCCGCGACCGCGCCAGCGCGAGCCCGTGCGCCGGCCCCGCTGCGGCGGAACCTGCTCGTCATGAACGGCGATCAGGTCCACGCTCACGCGCTGCCGATCACCGGTCGCGTGGTGATCGGGCGCGGCGCCGACGCCGACATCCAGCTCGACCACGCGTCGATCTCGCGTACGCATGTCGTGCTCGAGCTACGCGCCGACGGGATCGCCGCGATCGATCAGGGCGGCACCAACGGCACCACCCTGCGCGCAGGGCGGATCCCCGCTGGCGTCCCGATCGAGGTCGTGGCGAACGAGGCGATCGGCGTCGGCGATCTGACCTTGGTCGTGCAGGACGTCCGCGCGCTGACGTCCGCCGGCGACGCACCGGCGCGGCCCTCGGGAGAGGTCGCGACCACGGGGCTGACGCCGATCGTGCTGGCGCCGGCGATGCGACGGCTGTACGAGCTCGCGGCGCGGCTGGCGCGCGGCACGATCAGCACGCTCATCGTCGGCGAGACCGGCACGGGCAAGGAGATGCTGGCCGAGTACGTCCACCGCGCGTCGCCGCGCGCGACCGGACCGTTGATCCGCGTCAACTGCGCGGCGTTCGCCGACGGGCTGGTCGAGAGCGAGCTGTTCGGTCACGCCCGCGGCGCGTTCACCGGCGCGACCCGCGACCACCGCGGGCTCCTGGAGGCCGCGAGCGGCGGCACGGTGGTCCTCGACGAGGTCGGCGAGCTGCCACCGCCGATCCAGGCCAAGCTCTTGCGCGTCCTCGAGGACCGCGGGCTGGTCCGCGTCGGCGCGACCACGCCGGTGGCGATCGACGTCCGGTTCGTGGCCGCGACCAACCGCGATCTCGAAGCGGCGGTCGCGAGCGGGAGCTTCCGGCGCGATCTGTACTTTCGCCTGGCCGGTGCGGTGCTCGAGATCCCGCCGCTGCGCGATCGGCTCGACGAGGTGGTGGCGCTGGCGCAGGCGTTTCTCACCGACGCCGGGCGCCGGTTGGCGCGGCCCGACCTCCGCCTCGGCGACGACGCGCTGACCGCGCTGCGCCAGCATTCGTGGCCGGGGAACGTGCGCGAGCTGAAGAACGTGATCGAGCGCGCGGCGCTGATCGTCGACGGCGATCGCATCACGGCCGCCGACCTGCCGCTCGCCGCGGCCCCGGTGGCGGCGCCGGTGCCGGCGGCGCTGCCCGACGCGCTGGCCGCGGTCGAGCGCGCGCGGATCGTCGAGGCGCTGGCGCAGAGCGACGGCAACCAGACCCGCGCCGCGGCCGCGCTCGGGATGCCGCTGCGCACGTTCGTCAAGCGCCTCGATCAATACGGCGTCAGCCGCCCGCGCAAGCGCTGACGCTCAGCGTGGACCGCAGCGCGCGATCGCGTCGCGCGCCTTCGCGACGTCCGCGCGGTCACCATCGATGGCGATGGCGCGCTCGGCCAGCGGGATCGCGCGCGCGCACCGCCCGTGCTCGGCGTGGATCGCGGCGAGGCTCACCAGGGCGAGGCCGACCTCGGCGTGATCGGCGCCCCACGCGGCCTCGAGGTCGCGCGCGGCCTGTTCGAGATCGGCGATCGCCTGGCGCTCGAGCGTCTGATCGTCGCGCTGGCGCGCGAGATCGCCGCGGATCTGCCCGAGGTTGGACAGCGCCTGGGCGGCGATCGCGGGTTGCTCGGCCGCGAGGAAGCCGGCGCGGGCCTCGAGCAGCGGCGCGATCGCGGCGTCGAGCTGCCCGGCTTCCATCAGCACCGCGCCGTGGTTGAGCTGCAAGCTCGCCCGATCTTCGCCGGTCGCGGCCGCGCTGACGCCGACCGCGACGGCGTTCGCGGCCGTGGTGCGCGCGGCCTCGTGATCGCCGGTGGCGCTCAGCACCACCGCAAAGTGACTGAGCGCGTGGGCGTGGGCGAGCGAGCGCGGGCCGAACGCTTCGGCGAGCACCGGCATCGCGTCGCGATAGAGCGCCGCTGCGGCCGCGGGTTGCCCGGCCTCGAACAGCGCGCCGGCGAGATTCTGCTCGGCGCGCGCGATCATGATGTGGCCCGGATCGTAGAGCCGCCGCGCCAGCGCGAGCGCACGCCGCTGCGCCTCGACCGCGCGCTCGCCCTGGCCGCGATGCTCGGCGAGGATCGCGATCGCGCTGTGGACCTGCATCGCCGTGTGCGAGGTGGCGATGCTGTCGATCTCGATCAGCGCCAGCGAGGCCCAGTCCTCGCCGGCCTCGAACTGGCCCTGGTAGTAGCCGTACAGCCAGACCAGCGACGCCGCGGCGTCGGCGGCGCCCTCGACGTCGCGGTGGCGGCGGTAGATCAAGTACGCCTGCTTGGTCGCGGCCACCGCCGCTGGCCAGTCGGCGCGGTGCCGGGCCAGCGCGGCCTCGAACTCCAGCGCCATGGCGGTGAGGCGAGGATCGGCCAGGCGATCGGCGTCGGCGCGGAAGCCGGGCACGTCGCGCTCGACCACCGGCCAGCGCTGCAAGGTGATCGCGGCCGAGATCGCGTCGGCGCGGGCTCGCATCGCGGCGAGCTCGGTGGCGCGCGCGGGCTCGCTCGGCGCGACGACGCGCCCGCGCAGGTAGTCGGCGTCGCCGCACACCGACGGCGGCTCCAGGCGCGCGACCAGATCGTCGCCGCTGGCGATCGCCTCGGCGTCGGCGTCGGTCAGCGCGTCGACGAGCGCGCCGAGCGTGGCGCGGTGTTCGTCGAGGCACGCCGTCGCCAGGCCGCCGAGCTCGGCAGGCCAGGTGTGCTCGCGCACCGCCCGGCACGCGGTCTCGCGCCCGCGGCGCCACGCCGTCGCCGTCTCGTCGAGGGCGGCGGCGGTGTGCTCGGCGGCGGTCGCGGCACCGTCGAGACCGGTGGCGCGGAACCCGGCGAGGAGCGCGTCGCGCCGGTCGGAGGTCCAGGTCGAGCCGAACGCGGCGGCGGCCTCCTGATCGCACGGCGGCGGCGGCGCGGTCGCGGTCCCGCGATCGCGAGTCACCACCATCGCGAGGCCGATCGCGCCGACCGCCAGCGCCGCCAGCGCCGCCGGCGCGACCCGCCGCAGCCGCGACGGCGCCGGCCCGGCCAGCGCCGCGACCAGCTCGGCCATCGACGCGAACCGCGCCGCCGGATCAGCCGCGAGGCCGCGCGCGACCACCCGGGCCAGCCAGTCCGGACCAGCCGCCAGCGGCGGCGGCCCCCGCTCGATCGCCGCGAGCAGCTCGACGGTGGTGTCGGCCTCGAACGGCCGACGGCCCGCCACCGCCTCGTGGAGCGCCACGCACAGGGCGAACACATCGCTGCGCGCGTCGGCCGGCTCGCCGCGGAGCTGCTCGGGCGCCATGTACGCCGGCGTGCCCTCGACGTCGACCGTCGCGGTCATCGACGCGCCGGCCGCGCTCATCGCTCCGCTGATCGCCGCGCCCGCGATCCCGAAATCCGCGACGCGGACCCGACCGTCATCGCCGACCAGGATGTTCCCAGGCTTGACGTCGCGGTGGACGATCCCCGCCGCGTGCGCCGCGCCCAGCCCGCGCGCCGCCGCCGCGAACGCCTCGACGATCGCCGCCCACGTCGGCCTGGTCGCGAGCCACGCCCCGAGCGCGCGCCCGCGCACGAACTCCATCGTCAAGAACGTGCGGCCATCGCGCTCGCCGACATCGAACACCGGCACCACGTTCGGATGCGCCAGCTTCGCCATCGCCCGCGCCTCGCGCGCGAGCCGCTCCTGATCCGCCTCGCCGAGGAACCGCTCGTGCAGCAGCTTCAACGCCACCTTGCGATCGAGCACGCGATCGTACGCCGCCCACACCACGCCCATCCCTCCCGCCCCCAGCTGCTCGATCAAGACATACCGCTCCGGCTCGCGCGCCAGCGCACCCGGCGGCGCCGCCGCAGCCGCCGTCCCCGGCACCGTCGCCGCGTCGTCAGCCATCCGCTCGACGGTGCCAGGTTGCCTGTGCTCGCGCAATCGGGCGGGCGAGTCCGGCTGCCCGAGCCAGCGGGCAGGGCTTCTCAGGTCGCGGTCGCGCGGCCTGCGAGTCACGTCGTCGTCGGTGCGCCGACGGCGGTGAGCGAGAAGATGGCTCCGATCCGATTGTCGATCGGGCCTTCGCCACTCTCGACGGTCTCGACGTCGGGCATCGGGTCGGTGATCTCGAGCCCGACGCGCCAGCGATCGTGCCCATCGGCGGAGGCGCCGTCTCGATGTGCCGAGATCATCGAGACCTCGATGCCAGCTGCCAGCCAGAATCTCCGTGGGTCTACAACGACCTCGCCGCCGCGAACGGCGATGTGTGACAGGATCTCGGCGTCGTCCGCTCGTCCACCGACGTCGGCTCGGGCGGCTCTGGCGCGCCGCTCGGCTCGCGCGTGGTGACCCACAGCTTGTCCAGCGGCGCCACGAG
>ERZ795056.7878-NODE-7878-length-10126-cov-4.668553_pt1 | contig 10126 bp, 8 predicted proteins | sample MGYA00375140_ERZ795056 | MGnify/ENA primary metagenome ERZ795056 (study PRJEB30185, sample SAMN05720227) | activated sludge metagenome | isolation source: Anaerobic digester | place: USA | collected 2015-03-09 ...
ATCTGAGGGTGAAGAGGCATGGGAACGGTGGGCGATAGCAGTTGTGCGGCTGAATCCTCGAGAGAATTATAAAGTAGAAGCCCTTGTCGCAGATCTACGTTCGCGTCGCCGCTTGGTCTTTGCTGTCGAGAGCTACCTTATGGCCAATCGGGGCAGCGCTCCATTTAGCGAATTCCGTTTGGCAGCTGCTGCATTGGCAAGGGGCACACTTGCGTATCACCTAGCTGATCAGGGATTGAAGCTTGGCATCTGCCATTTGTTCGAGTCAGTTGCGGACTACATTGAGCGACAGGAACCAAGTGTGGAGACGCAAGCTCAGTATGCCAAGACCCTTCTGGGACTAGAGAGCGCCGCGGCCGTCGCCGCTTGGGTGGCTGCGAATCGAGATGTGTTGCTGTCGATGGCTTCGAAGGCAGACTTTCTTGATATCGTGTGGCCGCTATTCTCAGACCAGTCCAACGACAAATTCTTTGACACTCTGGAACCGCCAGGCCTGGCGATCCAATTGGCGGCGATGTGGATTGAGGGTTCACCGTACTCCGCACTCTTTGATTACTCAACTCGCGCAAAAGGTACAAAGCCATGGGGCGAGAAGCGGCGAAAACTAAACGACCACGACATCATCAAATTTTGCGAAAGCACATTGGGGTTTGGGTGCGCGCTGGTGCTGGCTGCCGTTGGGCAATTTCTCTTTGGGAATACGAGTGGGCAAGATGCGCGCTCTGCCGATTTCACGATCTTTCTCAAAGCCTTGAAATACGGCCTCCCGGGTACGCTGGAGATTTCTTGCTACGAGTACGGATTCGCTGACCGCGTTGTCGCGCAGCGCCTTTGTGACGAGGTGCGCGAAGATGGGTTTACTGGTTCGCACTTCGCACTTGCACTTGCGCCACATCGCGCTGCGATCGAGGCGGAGCTTCTCGAGTTTCCACGCTATTTTACTGCAGTCTATCAAGGTCACCGTTTTTCGTGATTCTTGCCGGCCTCATCGCAAGAGCACCGCAAATGCATAGAGCAAAGTATCGTGTTCCGGCCAGCGACCCGATGCAAATCGTACGCCGCCGTAACTCCCGCGGTCCCCGAACGCTGCGACACCTGCGACGCCCGACGAGACGGCGCCGCAGCGCACGCACGGGCCGGACGCTGCAAAATGTAGGGAGGTTGGGTTTGACCCGGAGCGGTTGGGCCCCTACGCTTATGGATAATGCAGCGAACATCTGTTTCGAGGAGCCGGTGGCTGGCCGTGGTCGTGGCCGCATCGGCGTGTGGCAATCATTCGGCAAAGCCAGCGGAAAAGCCCAATTTGCCGCCGGTGGCAGCGGAAACGCCCATCGAGCTGCCGAATATTCCGTCGTCACTAAAGGTTACCAAGAGCGCACCGATCGACGGTGACACGCCGTCGGCGCGCTCGCCGTTGCTCAACATCATGAAAGCCGAAAACGATCGGGCCATGGTTGAGCTGCGTGCGAAAGCCGAACCGGCACACTATTTGGCGTATCAGCTCGTCGAGCAACGCCAAGTGCGGCTCGAAGCCGAAGGCGGCGCGTTAATCAATGACGACGATGATACCGATCGCAATCTTGACGTCGAAGTGCGTGTGGGTACGGCCGAACTCGACAATACCCGGCAACTTTCCGACGACAACGGACTCAACGCACCACTCACGCGGCCTGGCGTGGTGCCTTTCGGTGCAGATCCTTTTGCGATCTCCAACGCGCTTTGGCTTGAAACCGATCGACGCTACAATGAATCAGCTCAAGCGCTGGGCTATGTACGGCAAGATTTGTCAACCCTGAGCAAACGTTCGGAAGTGCCGGACTTTTCCTCGGACCAACGAGAAGTGTACGTCGAAGCGCCAGCCACGCTCACCTTCGACAAAAAGCTTTGGATCGAACGCATGAAACGCTGCTCAGCCAAAGCGCTGCGCGGTCATGCCACCCGCGGCTCGTGCGGCGTAACGTTCAAGCTGACCACGGCGTGGTTCGTCAACAGCGAAGGCTCGCAAATCCAGCAGTCGTGGACCTCGGCCCAACTCAATGTTTCAGCGGGGGTCAAAGCCGACGACGGCATGAATCTATCGCGCCTCGAACAACGGTTCGGACGCACCCCGGACGATTTGCCAAACGATGCCGCGATCGATGAGGTCATCAAAACCGTCAACACCGATCTCGACGCGTTGCATGCTGCACCGCTCGCCGATCCATACGTCGGCCCTGCCATTCTCGAAGGCCGCGCCGCGGGCGTGTTTTTCCATGAAGTATTCGGCCATCGCATCGAAGGCCATCGGCAAAAAGACGACACCAGTGGGCAAACCTTTGCAGCGCAAGTGGGCCACGACATCGCACCGCCTTGGTTGAGCGTTTACGACGACGCGACGATTCAGACGGCCAATGCGATGCAGCTCAACGGTTTCTACCGATTCGACGACGAAGGCGTGCGCGCGCGTCGTGTCGAGTTAGTCACGGCCGGCAAGCTCGTCGGCTTTTTGCTTGGCCGCAATCCGATTGAAGGGTTCCCGCGCTCCAACGGCCATGGCCGCCGCTCGCCTGGTTTGCCGCCCGTATCGCGCCAAGGCAACTTGGTGGTTGAAGCCAGCAAAAGTGTTGAGCGCACCCAGCTCGAAAAGTTGCTGCTCGAAGAAGTGAAGAAGCAGAACCGGCCATACGGCATGGTGTTTACCGACATCAGTGGCGGCTTCACCAACACCTCGGCATTCGCGCCGCAGGCGTTCAAAGTTAACCCGGTGATGGCATATCGCATTTATCCCGACGGTCGTCGCGAGTTGGTGCGGGGCATCGATATCGGTGGCACGCCGTTGGTAGCGCTGCAGTCGATTCGTGCAGCGAGCCGCGAAGTGGAAACCTTCAACGGTGTCTGCGGTGCTGAGAGTGGCTGGGTTCCCGTGTCGGCCTCGGCGCCAAGCCTATTGATCGAAAAACTCGAAGTGGAAAAGAGCTTCATTCCGCCTGATCGCCCGCCGCTGATGGACGCGCCGTCGATCCGCCAAACTGCTTCGTCAAAGACCCAGGAGACCGCTCAATGAAACGCGTATTAGCTTCCGTTCTGCTTGGGGCTGGGTTGTTAGTTGGCAACGTTGGGGGTGCGCACGCCAAGCGCATGCTGGCGCCTGACGTGGTGCCAAGCTCACAAGCGATCACCAAAGACATCGTCGACGCTGTGCAAGAAGAGATGAAGCGCGCGATGAATAATTTGCAAATCCCTGGCGCGCCCAAACCGTACAGTATCTCGTACAAGATCACCGAAGTCGAAGTGAATGACGCGGTGGCTTCGCTGGGCTACAGCACGTCAAAAAAATCGCGCCACTTTGTGAGCCTCGAAGCCCGCGTCCGCGTCGGCTCGGTCAACTTCGATAACGGCAATTTTGTAGTGCCTGGCGGCGACGATATCGACGCCGTATCGACGGTGACCTTGCCGCTCGAAGCAACGCCGCGGATTGCTCGGCGTGCGGCCTGGCTCGCGACCGACAGCGCGTACAAAGAAGCGTTGATTCAATTGCGCGCCAAAATGGAAAGCCGCAAAGCTGGCGGCGTTGGCCGTGCCGACGTGCCGGCCTGGACGGAGCAAAAAAAGCTTGAGTCCGATACGCAGATTGCAGTCCCTGTGTTGGAAACTGTGGCCGAGCTGGAAGCGCGCGCCAAAGCGTTATCAGCTGAGTTTCGCGGCGCACCCCATATCCGCGATTCGCGCGTAGCGGTGACCAGCTACTTAGAGCGGCGCTGGTATCTGACGACCGAAGGCACCAGCGTGACCGATACCCGACGCGCCAGTGGCGTGTTGATAACGGCAAGCAGCCAAGCCAACGATGGCCAAGCATTGGCGCAGCACTTCTTGCGCTACGGCCACACCGCGAAAGACTTGCCATCAGATCAAGAACTCAAAGACGAAGCCAAAAAGATCAGCGACCTGCTGCACAATCAGGCCAAGGCTCCGTTGGTTGGCCGCTACGTTGGTCCGGTGCTGTTCGAAGGTGAAGGCGCGGTTGGCTTCGTACGCCAAACGCTCGCACCGCATCTTGGCGGCACCCCGCTTCCGGAAGGCTTGCGTCCGCAAGACGCTAAACAATTTGGCGGCGCGCTCACCGAGAAAGTCGGCTTGCGTGTGGCAGCCAATATGCTGACCTTCACCGACGATCCAACCGCGAGTGCAGCATTCGGAAAAGCCTTGATCGGCGGCTACAAAATCGACGACGAAGGCACGCCAGCGCAACGCGTGACCATGGTCAAAGATGGCAAGTTGCTTACGCTGTTGACCAGCCGTACCCCGTCGCAACGAGATGCGGTTTCCAACGGCCATGCCCGCCGCACCGCTGACGGTGGAGCGTTTCACGGCAGCGCAACGAACTTGTTTATCTCGGCCAAAGGTGGCTTGTCAGCGCCTGCGCTCAAGGCCAAGTTGATTGCCAGCGCACGCAACGAAGGGCTTGGCTATGGTTTGTTGATCAAGCGTTTCGACGACGCTGCGATCACGTCGGCCCCGGAATTTTCGCGTCATGAGCTGCTCAATATGTTGCAGACCACCGACCAAGCCTTGCCACCGCCAGCGTTGGTTGCGTACAAAGTGTATCCGAACGGCAAAGAAGAACTGGTGCGTGGCGTGCAACTTGCCGAGTTGCCGATTCGCACCTGGAAAGACGTAATCGCTGCCGGCAACACGCCGTTTGTGTACAACTACCTTGCGCCGTCCGAGTCTTTCATCTCGTTGCGCATCGGCGGAGGCACTGACAATGGCAACGTGCCATCGGGTGGTATCGAAAGCGCGATCATTACGCCGGACTTGCTCGTTGGTGAAATTGAAGTCCGCACGAGCACGGTTGGGCAACGGCCGGTGCCTGCGGTTGCGCGGCCAACCGTCCCAACCCCGTAGTCATGCGCGCGTACCTGCACGCCATCGAAGCTCGCTCGCGTGCCAATGGGCCGGGCGCTCGCATGGTCGTGTGGTTTCAAGGCTGCACGTTGGGCTGCGTTGGCTGCTTCAACCCGGCAACGCATGTTGCTGGCCGTGCCGAACATGACGTTGCCACTGTGGCTGCGCAAATCGCGGCGGCTACCGGCATTGAAGGCCTCACGCTTTCAGGCGGTGAGCCGATGCAGCAAATCGATGCAGCGATTGAATTGCTGGGCGCTGCGCGAGCCGCAGGGCTTTCGACCTTGATGTTCTCCGGCTACACGCTGGCGGAAATTCGCGAGCTGCCACGTGGGCTCGAAGCCGTTGCACTGCTCGACGTCTTGGTCGATGGCCGCTTTCGCACCGACTTGCGGTTGGGCCAAGGCTTGCGTGGGTCGAGCAATCAGCAAGTGCATTTGCTGACCGATCGCTACACCACAAGCGACATCGACGACGCGCCGCTTGGCGAAGTGCGCATCGCTCCCAATGGCGATGTGATTCTCACTGGCGTGACACCGCTCAAGCTCAAGCGCTAGCGCTGCGTTTGCGATTTGGTAATTACTCATACAATGTTGCCGTAATGGCATTGTGGGGTGCCAGGTCGCCATACCTGATGCCAAAACGGCGAAACACACCCGGCAAAACTGCGCTAAGTGCTTGATCGCGCGTCGCTAGCGCTGGCACGTCACGTGCTTATGTGTAGCTTCATGAAGATTCTATCAACCCTGCTCAGTGTGGCCCTGCTTGCTTCTTCTTCTGTCGCGATGGCCGAACAAGCCGCGCCTGCGAAAGGCGCGCCTGCGAAAGCTACACCAAGCGACAATCCTGCCGATGTCTTCGGTGCACGCTTGGTTCCGGCTACGCGTGACGGCGCTGTGATTGGCTTCAAAGTTTTTGCCATCAAAGCGGACGGCCCATTCGGTAAGATCGGTTTTCACAACGGCGATCTGTTGACCGCTGTCAACGGCCGCGCCTTTGACGAACAAGCGCTGGTTGCATGGAAAGGCAAAGGCGCCATCACCTTCACCGTCGAGCGCGATAAGAAAGTTATGGAGCTGGTTCGTCCAGCATCGTAACTTTTTCAATCGGCGCGAAAGCCAACCTTGCTGTGGCTGCCGTCGCAGTAAGGCTTGTTCTGTGAATGGCCGCCTGCAATGGCGCCTTGCGCGCGCACTGCTAACGGGCCGTTTTCGCGCACCGTAACCAAGGTTACTACCGGAGCAGCCTCGGCCGGGCCACCGTCGTGGCGCTCGTAGCCGATGGCGCCCGACGGGCAGTTGTGTGCGATCTCGGCCACCACCGCTGCCGCCGCTGCGTCAGGCGAAATCCGTTCGCCTTCGACATTGGGCTGGAACACCTCCGCGCGAGTGAATGCACTTTTTGCCGTCAAAATGAACAGTTAAGCTGGTTCCTTTTACAACTTCTTTGGCCATATGAAAGCATAGGCCTAAACCGGCCGTCATGGCGTGGGCCTGGCACCGCGGAATCGACCTGCACCGATTGCGCCCCGGCCTGCTCGGTGCCAGGATGCCAAGCGTCAACAAGGAGCCACGGTCATGCGTATGATTCTCGTCGGTCCGCCAGGTGCGGGCAAAGGCACCCAAGCTGCCAAACTAGTCGATACGTTCAAGATTCCGCATATCTCAAGCGGCGACATGCTGCGTGCTGCAGTCAAAGAAGGTACCGCGTTGGGTATTCAAGCCGACACCTTCATGAAAGCTGGTCAGTTAGTGCCAGACGACGTTGTGATCGGCATGATTTTGGAACGTATTGCCAAGCCCGATTGCGCGCATGGTTTTATGCTCGATGGCTTTCCGCGCACGCGCCCGCAAGCTGAAGCGTTGGATGAATCGATGCACAAAGCTGGCGTTGCTCTTGAAGCTGTCGTCCTGATCGAAGTGCCAGATGCACCGATCGTTGAGCGCATCACTGGCCGCGTAAGCGACCCGGACACCGGCACGATCTATCACTTGAAGTTCAATCCGCCGCCGGCCGACGTGGCTGGCCGCGTGGTGCAACGCAAAGACGATACCGTCGAGGCCGTGACCACACGCTTGGCCAAATACCACTCGGAAACCGCACCGATCGTGCCGTTTTACGAAAGCAAAGGCATCTTGAAGCGCGTTGACGGCATTGGCAATCCGGCCGACGTCACCAAGCGGATCACGACGGCGTTGGGCAAGTAGCCCGAGCGACGGTTCCTTCTTCTCCGCATTGTTCGAGCAGTAAGAAAAATTTATGGCTGGTTACGATCACAAGACTATCGACGAAAAATGGCAAGCCTACTGGGAACGTGAAAACACGTTTGCGACGCCGACTGACCGTACGCGTCCCAAGTACTACGTGCTCGACATGTTTCCATATCCATCGGGTGATGGCCTGCACGTTGGCCATCCCAAGGGCTACACCGCGACCGACGTTGTTGCGCGCGCCAAACGCATGATGGGCTTCAATGTCCTGCGCGTGATGGGCTGGGATAGTTTTGGTCTGCCTGCCGAGCGCAAAGCCGAACGCGATGGCATTCATCCACGCGTGACGACGGCCAAGAACATCGCCACGTTCAAAAAACAGCTGCAAAAGCTGGGCTTATCGTACGACTGGTCGCGCGAAATCGCGACCAGCGAACCGAGCTATTACAAATGGACGCAATGGATCTTTAAGCAATTGTTCGACCGCGGTTTGGCGTATCGCGCCGAAGTGCCCGTGAACTTTTGCCCGGCACTTGGCACCGTGTTGGCCAACGAAGAAGTGCACGACGGCAAATACGTGGAAACCGGCGATCCTGTCGAACGCCGCATGATGAAGCAGTGGATGTTGAAAATCACTGCCTATGGCGATCGCTTGACTGACGACCTCGACGGGCTCAACTGGCCGGTCGGTACGTTGGAAATGCAACGCAACTGGATCGGCCGTTCGATCGGCGCCAACGTTGATTTTAAACTCGCCGGTAGTAACGATAGCCGTGACCACAAGATCACCGTGTTCACCACACGTCCTGATACGTTGTTTGGTGGCACCTATGTGGTGCTTGCACCTGACCATCCGCTGGTCGATACGATCGCGGTGGCAGCGCAACGTGAAGCAATTGCAACCTATCGCGCGCAAGTTGCCAATCGCTCCGATCGCGAACGCACCGAAGAAGCTGCGGATGCTCCGAAGACCGGCGTGTTCACGGGTGCTTATGCGATTAATCCAGTTAACGGCGCTCAGATGCCGGTGTGGATTGCCGACTACGTGCTCGGCGGCTACGGCACCGGCGCTGTGTTCGCATGCCCAGCGCACGACGAGCGCGACTATGCGTTTGCCAAAACCTTTGCGTTGCCAATCATCGAAGTGGTGCAGGGCGGCAACGTTGCCGAAGCTGCGTACACTGGCGATGGCGCCCACGTGAACTCGGGCTTCCTCGACGGTCTCAACGTCGACGCAGCGAAAACCAAAGTCATCGAATTCCTCGAAGCTGGCATGCTCGGCGAAAAATCGATTCGGTTCCGGTTGCGCGACTGGTTGTTTTCGCGGCAACGCTACTGGGGCGAACCGTTCCCAACCTATGAAATGCCTGACGGCACGATCAAGTGTTTGGCCGATAGCGCATTGCCGCTGGAGCTGCCAGCGATCGACGAATACAAGCCAACCCGCGACGGTCAGCCGCCGCTGGCGCGCGCCAAAGAATGGCTCGACGTCCGGGATCCGGACACCGGACTCATGGCGAAGCGCGAAACCAACACCATGCCGCAATGGGCTGGTTCGTGTTGGTACTACTTGCGTTTCATTTCGCCAACCAACGATCAAGTTGCGTGGGAGCCTGCCGAAGAAAAATACTGGATGCCAGTCGACTTGTACGTCGGTGGCAGCGAGCACGCAACGCTGCACCTGTTGTACGCGCGGTTCTGGCACAAGGTGTTGTTCGACGCTGGTTTGGTCACCACCAAAGAGCCGTTTCAACGCTTGTTTCACCAAGGCATGTTGCATCGCCAATCGTTCAAAGACGAAGGCGGCAAGTACCGCTACGATACCGAAGTCGAACAACGCGACGGTATTTGGTATGTCAAAGGCACCGACATCAAGTGCGCGACGGCGCTCGAAAAGATGTCGAAGTCGAAATACAACGTCGTCAACCCTGACGAGATTTGCGACAGCGATGGCGCCGATGCGTTGCGGCTGTACGAGTTGTTCATGGGCCCGCTCGAAGAAGGCACCGAGTGGGAAACTGCTGGCGTTGCCGGCACTCGCCGCTTCCTCGACCGCGCTTGGCGCTTGCTGGTGGATGCCGAAACCAACGAACGCACCAACAAGGTTGGCGCTGCAGGTTCAACCGCTGGCAGCGACAACAAAGACCTTGAGCGCGCGTTGCATGCAGCGATCAAGAAATGCACATCGGTCATCGACGATTTGCGGTTCAATACTGCCATTTCTGAAATGATGGTCTTCGTTAACGAAGCCACCAAAGCCACCGCGATTCCGTACGGGTGGATGGAAATGTTCGTCACGATCCTCGCGCCGTTTGCGCCGCATGTCGCTGAAGAAATGTGGCAACGCATGGGCCACACCACCAGCATCACCTATGCAACGTGGCCTGCATTTGACGAAGCCAAGCTGCTCAAAGACGTGCTGACCATCGCGGTGCAAGTCAGCGGTAAATTGCGAGGCCAAGTGGAAGTGCCACTCACTGCAACCGATGCGGAAATCATCGCTGCTGCCAAAGCCGACGCTAAGGTCAAAACCTTCCTCGAAGGCAAAGAGATCAAGCGCGAGATTTACGTCAAAGGCAAATTGGTTAATCTTGTCGCGGTATAGCGACGCTGCTGCGTCGCAGTTGTGTTCCGCGAACTAACGCCTAATGGCGCAAGATGTCGCACGGCACGCCGGGGTGGCAATCCGCCCGCGCTGGTGTGACCGGTTGGTTGTACGGCGCTTCGCCGCCGGAGCTGTAGCGATAGCTGACGTTGCCAATGCGCACGGTGCCGCGCTCGATCGCCGTTTTGGCATCGATGCGGCCGTTGAAGGCAATGGTAATTTTAGCAAAGGCTGCGCCGACGACTTGGTAGGTCGCACGATGGCAGTTTTTGCAGTTGTCGACGCTGCGTTGTTTTACTTTGAACGATGCGACTTGTTGACCGGCCGAAATCAAGGTGATTTCGTCGGGCGCAACGCAGATCGAATTTTGTTCGAGCGCGGCGCCAGGTGCTTGCTTGCCAGTGTCGATCGCAAAACACTCCTGGCC
>ERZ795056.7879-NODE-7879-length-10126-cov-4.415847_pt1 | contig 10126 bp, 9 predicted proteins | sample MGYA00375140_ERZ795056 | MGnify/ENA primary metagenome ERZ795056 (study PRJEB30185, sample SAMN05720227) | activated sludge metagenome | isolation source: Anaerobic digester | place: USA | collected 2015-03-09 ...
GAAACAATAGCGAACTAATGGTAGATCCAATTTTTCAAGACCCTGAACTTCAAGCAAAATTCGAGTCGCAAGGCTATGTTAAAATCCCATTTTTAACGCAAGAGGAAGTTACATACTTAGTTGAATTGTTTTGGAAGTTGCATCCAAACCTCGATACCAAAGGATTTCAGTCGAGTAGTTACTCAAGTGATTATGGTTACAAGAAAAATGCAAGTGATTTAGTAACTGCCGTTTTTAAACCGCACTACGAAAGAATTTTCAAAAATTATAGAGCGTTTGGCTCAGCCTATTTATACAAACAACCCGATACCTATTCAGAATTGCCGGTGCATCAAGATTGGACGATTGTAGATGAAGAAAAGTATGTTGCTTTAAATATTTGGGTTCCACTTATTGATGTAACTTCTTTTAATGGAGCATTACATGTAATGCCGGGAAGTCATTATGGCGTTTTGAAACCCTTGCGCTGCCCTACGTTGCCAATGTTCTTTGACGGCTATGAACAATTGATGATTGACAACTCCATCCCAATGGAAGTGAAAGCGGGAGAAGCCGTTGTATTAAATCAAAGCATTGTCCATTACTCTCCACCGAACAAAAGCGATAAAATTAGAATTGCGATAACTTCAGGAGTGATGAGTGCTGCACCTAAAATGAATTTCCATTATTGTCCGGATCGTTCGAAAAACGAGGTGGAGGTAATTGAAATGGAGGACGACTTCTTAATCAGTTTTGAAAATTTTTATGAGGCCATTTTAAAACGTCCGTTAATGGGAAAAAGCTTAGGCTTTAAGCCTTATACGATTCCGTTATTAAATGAGGATGAGTTAAAAGACATTCTTTTAAAAATGAAAGAGAGAGCTGGACTACCTCCTATCTTAGCCGAATCGTCACCGGTAAAAAGTAATGTTGTTGTTGAAGAAAAAACAGCAATGGCTCCGCCTCAAAAAGCAGCACCATCGCTATTGCAACGCATTGCTTCATTTTTTCAAAAGCATTAAGTTTAGATATGACTCCTGTTTTAAAAGATTCCGAACTGGAAGCACAGTTGGACAAAGAAGGTTATGTTGTATTACCTTTTTTGAATGAAAGCGAGGTAGCATACCTTATTGACTTGTACAATAAGCATCACACCGAAACAAAAGAAGGATTATATGCGACTGCACATTCTTCGGATCGCGATTTTAAAATGAATTTGAATGTTGAAATTTTAAAACAATTTGACAGAGCCATTCATCAATATTTTTTGAACAGTAGACCCCTTGGAGGTTCTTATATAACTAAATACAAAGGACAGAATGGCTCGTTACTTCCACATCAAGATTGGTCGATAGTTGATGAAGAACAATTCCGATCTTTTAATATTTGGATTCCATTGGTAGATACAACAGAGGAGAATGGAGCCATTTGTGTGCTTCCCCACAGTCATACTTTAGTGAAAAGTTTTCGTGGAGTTAATGTGCCGGATCCTTTTTATAAAATCAGCGATTACACATGGAAGTATCATCAAACGTTGAACATGAAAGCCGGTGAAGCATTGCTCTACGACCATAGGTTGCTACATGCATCCGGCATTAATCAAACTGAACAACCTCGACTTGCAGTGGTGTTTGGCATCATTCCCGATAAGGCAGAAATGCGATATCACTTTTTAGAAAACGGAGTTATTTCAGAATATGAAAGCAATCTTGATTTCTTCTTCAACTTCGATATTCTTAAAGGACCACAAGGATTAAAAAAATTAAGAGACTTAGAATACACAGTGAATCCTTTAACTGAAGAAGACTTTGATTTTCTTTATTTAGGTATTGAAAAGAAAAAACTAGTTCCTATTGCAGAACCTATAGCGCAACCCACTAACACTACAAAGGATGGCATTTGGGGTAAACTAAAACGCCTATTTTCCTAATTCGATTTTTCTATTGAAATTGCTGTATGATATATCTACTGATAACTATTTTTTTTATTGCTGTTTCGGCTGTAACCTTTCTATTGTTGCAAAAAACACGCAATACAAGCATTATAAATATAGAACAAACAACACTCCACAATACTACAACACCGGAAAAAGTAAAAGCCTTTTATAATCAATACAACGATAAATTTTTAGAAGTGTATGGTGATGTCATTCAGGCATTCCGTACAACAGATGTAAGTAAATTACTGGATTACGAAATTGCCAGTATGGAGCTGAAACCCGGTATGTATGTTTGTGATGCAGGTTGTGGAGTATGCGGACCCGCTCTATATTTTGCTGAGCAATGTGATGTTACTGTGAGTGCAGTTACCATTTCAGAAGTTCAATTGGAAGAAGCAAAAAAAAGAATAACTGAAAAAGGATTCAACAACAAAGTAAATGTTCATTTGGGTGACTATCACCAACTTCCATCACTTTTTGCAAAAGACACTTTTGATGTAGTCTACTTTTTGGAATCTTTCGGACATTCCAATAATCACAGTAAAGCCATTGATGCAGCTTGGGATGTATTGAAGCCGGGAGGCACACTTTACATTAAAGATTTGTTTCGAAAAATTGCTGTGATTGAGGAGCACCAACAAAAAATTGATTACGAAATTGGCAGAATCAATGATGCTTACAAATACAATGTTGCAGATTTATACAAAGTATTGGATGCCATGCGGAGAAAGGGTTTTGCGATATGCTTTGTAAAAACTATTGATTTGAAGTTAGAAGATTTTGAAAACCTTACAATCTCTAACGATTTTCAAGAGCTCACAGGTATTGCAAAAATTGAGAATTGGGAAGAATACATTTTTCCTGTTGACTTCTTTGAAATCAAATGCTATAAACCGCAACACGAACTTCAGTATGGGCTTGACAAATACTTCCTTCAAAACATGTATTGGATGCAAGTGCACAAAAAGCAACAAAACGAATTGGACTACGGAAAATTATAGACCATCTCCTTCTTCAACCTTCCACTCCAAACGTTTTAGCAATGGCGAAGGAAGTCCGCCCCAAACCGCTTTAGCAATCCATTCGTCTTTCGCTATTTCAAAAGAATAAAACTGAAAAGCAATAGGCACTTCTTTTCCATTCCTTCCAATAACTAAGGTATGTTTGTATGTACCGCTATTAAAAAAATAGGGTTCATAGAAACTTGTGTATACATATTTTCCAGCCGGTTGAGGTTGATGCACTTCCCCTTCGCGAAACGCAGGGGCATCGGTAGTAATCCAAGTACCGAATAAATCCAATATTTTTGAACCGAGTTGTAAATAACCTTCATCACATTTCTTCTCGATTACATATTCAATTTCAATTGGGTCGCTGATATATATAGCGGCATCTGGTGTTTTGTTACTAGCCTTAACACGAACAGAAACTAAACGAAAAAAGTCATTCTGAGGAGTAAGAAAATTGTTAGAATCAAAGAGGATTCTTCCGGCTTCATTTTTAGCCGTAAATGACGACAACTCTATAGTAGCGTTTTGTTTATTCAGCGCTATAAGATAATCAGCAAAAACCAATTTCGGATCTCCTTGTGCAGCAATTTTCCCTTCACGTATCAATACGCATCTGGTACAAAATTCGATTACTTCAGAAGGATTGTGACTTACTATAACAACTGTTTTCCCGCTACGAGCCAATGCCGTAATTTTCTGTTTTGCTTTCTCATGAAATGCGGCATCCCCCACAGCTAAAACTTCATCTAACAACAAAATATCTGAGTCTAAATGACTAAACACGGAAAAAGCCAAACGCAAATACATGCCATTGGAATAGTTCTTTACCGGCTCTTCAATAAATTCGCCAATGCCACTAAATTCTAGTATTTCAGCGAACACTAAATCAATTCGCTGTTTAGACATCCCCAACAAACTACCATTCAAATAAACATTCTCTCGGCCTGTCAAATCGGGATGAAAACCGGCACCAATACCAAGTATAGAACAAATAGTTCCTTCTATTTCTATTGAGCCTGAGGTGGGAGGAATAATATTACTTAGTATCTGTAACAAAGTGCTTTTGCCGGACCCGTTTCGACCTATGATACCCAACACTTCTCCTTTTTGAATATCAAGTGAAATATCATCTAAAACATGATGCATATCTACTTTTCGGGAACCCAACACATCCTTCAATGCAAGCACAAGACTACTTTGAATGCCTTCACTTTTTACATGACGCAGTTCATACGATTTGCTTAAGTGCTCAATTTTAATTGCAGGTTTTGTCACACTAAATTATTTTCCTTTAAATAAGTTCTGCCACATATCGTTCCACTTTTTTGAAATACATCAATCCCGAAACAAACAAAAAAAGCATAAATAAAAAGATATAGCTATAATGAATGGAAGGACACGCTTCACCTAATAATACATATCGATAGCCGTCTAACACCCCTGCCATAGGATTAAGATAGGTCAACCAAAAGTAACGTTCGGGAATAATTGAGCCCGGATAAAAAACAGGAGTTAGCCAAATACTGAAATTGATCATGTAAGGCACAATATGATGTAAATCTCTATTTCGAACAGTAAGTGCATTTATCCATATGGTGATGCATAAACCCACAAGAATATTTAAGATGATGACTATAGGTAAAAAAACTATTGTCCAAGATAATGGATGAGAGAAAACAAGCATTAGTACTAGCATTACAGCCAACGAGATTAGGAATTCAATGAGACCTACTAACACTTTAGAAAGCGGCAAAATAAATTTAGGGAAATAGATTTTTTGAATGAGGCTTTGGTTTTGAATAAGCGAAGTGCTTGCTCCATTGAGAATAAAAGAAAAATAATTCCAACCTAGCATACCCGAAAAAGCAAAAAGCGGATATGGCGAATGCATGCCTTTGATTTTAATGAGTGTGTCGAAGAACAAAGTAAACACTAGCATTCCGGCAAGAGGTTGTAGTGCCGACCACAACACACCAAACTTAGATTGGGCATATTTCACTTTCAGCTCGCGCGATGCCAATACAATTACCAAATAGCGATAGTCCCATACCTTTTTTAAATACGTAAACAGAGAATCCTCTTTCGCTAAAATAAGTTGAGTTGCCATCTTCTGAATTAGCTATGCATTTAATGTTTGATAGCGTCCAATACTTCTTCTAAAGTTACTGGCTTGTTTTCATAACTGGCTAACACTTCAAAACTTTTATCGGTTGGCGCTTTCATCATGGAGTCTTCACGAAGTCGTTCATAACGATACGTAAAATCATCTTGAGGGTGATGTACCTCCAATGGCAATCCGGGCTGGGGTTGATGATAAATTTGAAACGAAGCCTCTTGCGGTAAAATGGCCGATTGTATCACCACACGTGCATCTTCACTTTGGTTAGCAGGCGAACCGTGAATTGTATTCAAAAAGAAAATTAATGCTTCTCCTGCCTTCATCGAAAACAGAGTGGCGCGTTTTTTCAACTCCTCTAAAATTGGCCCATAATTTGGAAATAAATAGCCTGCACCGCGGATTGGTCGATTAATATTGTGACTCTTTTTCAAAATCCACATAGCACCATTGTTTTCATTCACATCTTGTAATGGCACCCATATATTAAATGAAGTATACTTTGATTCATCAACAATACTCCAATCTTGGTGAACAGGGAATGTAGTCTCTTCCCCTTTTAGCTTAACAATAAACTGTTGATTAACGGCTCTATAGTTCTTGAAGTTTCTTTCACATGCAGCGGCTAGTATTCGCTCTAGCGTTTCTTTGATTTTGAGTTTGTAATCTAAATCGGGAGACCAAATCGTCATGTGAATTCCATCGTAAAGTGCAGGTGGATTTTCACCTCCATGCAATCCTTTATAAAATGCCTGCACTTCTGCTAACTCTTCCTGAGTTAGGAAAGGAATTCGAACCACACCATCTTGCTCTAACTGTGCTTCAAGTGTTTGGTCTTTTAGTAAATGGCTATTCATTTTTAAAATATTTTGAATGTCAATTCAAATTTATATTCGCTTTAATTAGGCCGAAAATATTCGTTTTAGTTTATCCAAAAAACCAACAGCTACTTCGGGCTGTGAGGCTTCAACAGCAGGTATTTCAACAGATAAAATAGGCTGAGTCACAGGCTCTACAATCATATTACAATCTGTATGTCCGTTTTCGTTCAAATAATTCACAGGAGCAATTCCATGTTCTTCACAGAGTGCCGTAAATTCAGTTTCGGTTATTTTAGGCCATTCATCTTCTACCAATGCCACTGTATCTCCTGTGTTTGGACGAGCAAAACAATCAATCAGAAAATTCGGATTCGTAAGCAAATAATCATCGCTGTGCTGAATCACTTCAATTTTAGCATCGGGAATAGCCGGATTCTTCCAACACGTTTGCAATTTGGCTTCATTCGGAAATATTCCGGATATCACAACAACTCGTTCTTTGCCCGAAAGATTTTGCATGGAATTGTGCACGATCCGATTATCGAAAACTAATATATCACCGGCTTTCATAAACAATGGCTGTAAATATCTACGCACTGCAAAATGAATATCATCGTAAGGTGCAGGAAAAGAAATACTTCTGTATGGCGAAAACAATTTATGACTACCGGGCATCACACACATGGCGCCATTTTCAGCAGTGATGTCTTCTAATGGGATCCACAAACTCAAAGGAGAATACGTAAACTCATCTAAACCTGTTGTATCTTGATGTACATAAAACTCGCTGCGTGGCCCTGAAGCCTTTACAATATAGGAATTCAGCATCATCTTATAGTTTGTCAACCACTGGTCTAAATAAGATTTAAGAATAGCTCCAATCTCATCATGCATCTTTCTACGGTAAACAAGATCTTGAGAATATACGCTATAAAACATACCTCCTTCGCCATTTTCAAAATGGTGTGTTGATGCAAAAAGAGATTTTAATTCGTTTAGCGAAGCTTCACTTAATCGACCATGGACGCAAAAACCATCTGTATCGATTCGTTCGCGCAGTTTATCATCGGTAATATAGCTGTGTGCAACGGGTTGCCATGCTGTTTTAGTACTTATCATACCCGAAATTTAGTTTACTTAAATATATGAAATATATTACGGTCTAAAGCTAACAATTAGTCTATATTTTACGTGAAATCATTCCTGAGAAAAATCAGAATTAGCGACCCTTGGAACTATAAAATTCAATTCCTAATCGCTATTCCGTATTTATATGTTTTCCATTGTTCTTTTTATTATTCTTTTGGTGCACAAAATTTCATTTTTAAATTCCTCTTATCCTATATAACAATCATTGGTATTGCAGGATTTGCCTACACGTTAAACGACTTCACCGATAGAAAAAAGGACGAAGCAGCAGGAAAAGAAAACATACATATCAACAAACCCATGTGGTTCTCGATGGGTATACTTTTACTATTCCTTAGTATTGCATTAGCTCCTTGGTATTATTTCCCGAAAACAGTTTACACGCTATCGCTACTCGGTATTGAACTACTGCTTTTTGTGTTGTATTCCGTTCCACCGTTTCGTTTTAAGGAAAGAGGATTTTGGGGAGTGCTTACAGATTCACTTTATGCCCATACCATTCCGGCTTTGCTAGCACTAACTGCTTTTGACCAATATGGAGAACTCCCATTTACAAATAGTAGGGGATTATGGATTAGTCTAATTGTTTGGCAATTTTGCTTAGGCATTCGAAATATTCTGTTTCATCAAATTGCAGATTACGAAAACGACATCCAAAGCGGTATAAAAACTTTTGTTACAAGTTGTTCAATATCCAAAACAGAACAATTACTCAAGAAACTATTCATTCCGTTCGAGGTCATTAGTTTTTCCTTTTTTTGCCTTATCTTATCATTCTGTTATTTTTTGATGTCGCTCACTCTTTTAGCCATCTATATACTATATCTTTTCTACCAAAGAAAAGGGTACCAATCGAGCACTCATCCGGTGTACCGCAAGTTCTGTTACTTTTTTTTAGACGATTTCTACATCGAATGGCTGCCAATTATTTTTCTGTTGTGGTTAATAACTGTTGACGTACGCTACATTGTACCATTTGTGCTCCATGTATTACTTTTCAGAAATTGCTTCAAACGTTTCTTGAAACTAAATTTTTGATAAACGAATGCAAACGAATAAACCTAATATTGCCGTTTTATCATTGAATTCGAATAAGTATTCGGAAACCTTCATTCATAATCAAATCAAGTATCTGCCGGCCAACGTACACTGTCTTTATGATGGTTCATTACCCAAATTCGGCCCCAATGGTGTTCAATTTGAAGTAGATGGAAAATCGCTCTGCAATTTTCTATTTCGAAAATTCACAGACATAACAACAGTCGAACAACAGCAAAAAAATATTGAGCAGTATTTTATTAAAAACAATATTAAAGCAGTAGTGGCAAATTATGCCATTACCGCTTTTCCAATTATGGATATTTGCAAACGCAACAACATTCCTCTCATTGTTCACTTTCATGGTTGGACGGCATATCGAAAAAGTCTTCTTGTAAAACATGAAGAAGACTACAAACGAATGTTCGCGATTGCTTCAGCTGTAATTGTTGTTTCAAAAGATATGTATGAACAACTCCAAAAGTTAGGTTGTCCGAAAGAAAAACTAACAATTATTTATTACGGATTTAATGATGAATTATTTGCTTACAGCGATCATTCAGAAAATGATTCAACATTTTTATCAGTAGGAAGATTTTGCGACACCAAAAATCCGCATCTCACCATTTTAGCTTTTCATCAAGTATTGCAATCATTACCTGCAGCGAAACTTAACATGATTGGGGGCGATGAAAATTTATTGAATAGTTGTATACAATTGGTGAAGAGTTTGAAAATAGAGGAACGCGTTAGTTTTCTTGGCATCAAATCTCCTGAAGAAGTTGCGTTAGAAATGCAAAAAGCTATTGCCTTTGTACAACATTCTGCCACAACTATTGAAGGCGAAAAAGAAGGAACACCTGTTTCAATCATAGAAGCCATGGCTTCCGGCCTGCCCGTTGTTGCTACTCGTCATGCCGGTATCCCGGATGTTATCATTGAAAATGAATCCGGATTATTGTGTAATGAATTTGATCTGAATGAAATGGCACAACTGATGTTGAAAATAGCTAATGATAAAGCACTCAACCAACGTATTGGAAAAAATGCAAGCGATAGCGTGCATCACCATTTTACGATGCAACAATATATAGATAAACTTTGGGCTGTGATTGACGATAAGATTCAAAAGCAATAAGCATGTGCGGCATTTTAGGAACCATACCGGCAATACCCCTACCCTATTTCAGCGAAGCCTTGTCGTTGCTGAAACACAGAGGCCCGGATGGAAGCTACACTTGGCATGATGAGACGCATACCATTTCATTAGGACATACACGATTGGCTAAAATTTTTTCCTTGCATTTTGAACAGGAAACAAGATTAACTTTTTTAAGGGCATGATGTGAACGACGTTTATTAGTTCTTGTCTTTGTATGATGTCGTGCTGGTAGAGCCATGATATATAAATTTAAGATTTCTTTTAATTGATGATGATATTATATCATAAATATTAGAGTTTTGCAATAGGAGATATTTTGAGCAAAATACTCAAAAATTAATACAAAATCGAAGCGTTTAGTCGCCTTTTTTAGGAAAACGAATAATTAAGATACCGCGATCATCAAAATTAGCAGTAGCATTGTCAGTATCAATATTTGGTGGCAAAACGCATGTTTTTGAGAAATTGCCTCAATAGCACTCATGTTTTATATAGTCATCACTGGCAACAATTTCAGGCTCTTTACGCTCGTCTCTAATTGTAACCATATCATTATTAATTGAAATATCAATTTCATTTTGGTCAACACCAGCGATTACAGTGCGTAACACTATTTCATCCCCAACCTCATAAAGGTCAACGGGCAAACGTCCTTCCTCGGGACATTCAGGTAATTTTTTTTCGTTCATAGTTTTGTTTTACTTGTTCTTGAAAAAGAACGGGTTTATTAATTTTTTTTAATTTTGAAATTAAGTTTTTCGATAACATCAAATAGCCATAAAAGAATTGAAGCGCCAACAAAAACACTAACGAACATAAACAATACAGCAAATATGCCTCAAGTATATATCAAAGTATTAAACATAGCATGAAATAGGACAGCTAATACAATACCAAGAAACAATAATCCAT
>ERZ795056.7881-NODE-7881-length-10122-cov-11.635939_pt1 | contig 10122 bp, 1 predicted proteins | sample MGYA00375140_ERZ795056 | MGnify/ENA primary metagenome ERZ795056 (study PRJEB30185, sample SAMN05720227) | activated sludge metagenome | isolation source: Anaerobic digester | place: USA | collected 2015-03-09 ...
CCGCGTAGGAGGACTCCTAATCGCGCGCCCGTGCTGTCTGCCTGATGAAACTTTTTTCAATCTGAGGAATACCGATGCCGAGCACCTTTACGGTCTGCTTTTGTGGAACAGATTGCTGGCCCGATGAGAGCATCAAGGATCGCGCTGCAAGCGGTGGTACTAAGCCCGAAGTGTATGGCCCAGCTGGCTACATTCCGGTCAAGATCTACAACGATCTCATCGCCACGTCCCGCAAGGCACTGGTTCCCGGTCCCGGAGCGCCGTACATGAAGTATAGGGACCGACTCTGGGTTCCCTACACAAATCCAGGCTCCTTCGACACCCTTGACACGGCTTTAGGACTTAGCATGTGGGACCTGGCGGCCCACGCAGCAGCCCGGGTTGTGGGCGTGCCCAGCGTTGGAAGGAAGGCGGCGGATCTGACCGATATCGGGGATGCTGCAGTGCGGACGCTTTACAACTCCGTGAAGACTCAGCTTAGCGCAGACCTGGGTTCAAACCGGAAGCCGCCAAGTCACGATCGACTGCAGTTTGGTCCAGAGCTACTCGAGCTGCTACTCGGCTCCTCCCATGCAAATCAGGGCGTCACAGGTGGGCCGATTACGACCATCAACCTGATTGGCCACAGCCGAGGTGGCGTGGCGGCGATTATGTGCTCGCATGAGCTTGCAGCTTTGTTCCCAAGCGCCGTCATCAACATCTTCGCCATCGATCCCGTACCCGGCGCTGGCTGGAGTCTAAGCACGGAGATGATGTCGCTTCCCACCCAAGTGAAAAACTACGTCGGCGTCTACGCGGTCGACGAGGTTTCCAACGGATTTAACGGCGTCGTGCCGCGCGTAAATGTTAGGGGGTCGCTGATCGATCCGCTGCTGCCCGTTGCGGACCTCGCACACCAAATCAATGTCCCAAACTACCACCTGATTTATGCGCCGGGAAGACATGGTACCGTCGCTGGGAACCAGACCCCGGACGGCACCGGAAATGTGAGCACTGACACGCAAGCAGCTTCTCAGGTTGGGCTGCTTGTGAACTATCTGGCGCGTGCTTGCTTGAAGCGATGGGGCGCTAGCATTGAGCCGCTGGCCAATCAGGGATCTTTGGAGTCGCTAAAAAGCGCCATGACCAGCTACGCCTCGTCGTATCGCGCCATGAGAAGCACAACCTACACCGGCTCCTTTGGAACTGAACGGGAGCGGGGAGTGACTTCCTCTGATTCGCTTGATCCCAGCGCCTGGGGCTACCTGGAAGATGCCATCGGCAGCGCACCTCTGGTTGACCGAGGCTTTACGATCAGGACCAGACCCACGCCCGGCCAGGTCAAGTGGACCCGGATTCAAGACATTGCCAACCTGGTCTTTACCCGCACAGACACCTCGGTGGACGTAGATTTCGCGGCCTCCCCTCTCACCTAGTCCGCCCAGCCTGGATTGGAATTAAGTGTTCCGTAGGCCCTTTCATTCCCGCTGGCTGTGCCGGCGATTGGAGCCGCCATCATGTCCGAGGTAGTTACTCCGTCGGTTTCGATTTCTGAGCTCGCGACCACTCTGCGGACCGCGATTACGGCGGATCAGCAGCTGCTGCTAAGCAAGTCGACAGTCAACGACCCTGCCTGGTCCGGGTACCTCTTTGGGCTGCTAGAAGTGGAAACGCTGACCCTGGCTGCAGCCCAAGTTAGCGACACCGATGGAGGCTTCTGCGTAACGGGCAGAGCATCCTTTCTCACGTTGACAGATCTGAGCGTGGCGCTGACCGTAACTGCGCTGGACGGCGGCCTGGGGCTCTCGCTGCGCGCGACCCCAGCTGGCGGCCCCGCGGCCTTCGCCGGGCTGGTCGCCGGACTCGACCTACCGTCGCTGCTACCAGCTGGACTGGGCGACCTGTTGATGGTGAGCGAGCTCAAAATCACAATCGGGAAAAGTCCGTACCTCGCTTTCACGCTGGCCTCCACGCAGCCGTGGAACATCGTGCCCAACGCTATGTCGATTGAAAGCGCCGAGGTCGCTATCGGCGTGCGTATGGCAACTACCAGCAGCCCTGTTAGCGTCTCTGTTCGGCCCAAGGCTTTGTTGCGGATAGGCGCGAACTCGATGCCGATTGTGCTGACCAAAAATGAGACCACAGCGGAATGGGAGCTGAGGCTGAATGGCGCTGAGGTTTTGATTCCGGGCCTGACCGACCTCGCCCAGCTTTTTGGCGGCGCGGAGCTGTTTGAAGCGATGATGCCGGGGCTTGGCAGCTTCGGCGCGCTGGCGCTCACCGACCTGCAGCTGCGCGTTGATCTGGCGCGGCGGGTCGTCTCATCGATGTCCTTTGACGCCATCGCCCAAAGCGAGTGGACGCTGCCGCTGTTTGGTCAGGTGGCATTCGGTCGGCCAACCGTTTCTTTGGCGGTTCAGGGTCTGGGGCTCCCATCGCCGTCAGTAGCGGCGGCGGATCGCCCTGTTCCTTACCTCGCGTTTCAGCTTGCCTCAGCGCAAACCTGGGAACCGATTCCTGGGTCCCTGTCTATCGAGGGTGTCGCGCTGTTTATCGGCGTGTTCCTGCCCACCGCCAATCGCCCCCGCAAAGTCGGAACCCGCCTAGAGGCCGCAGTTCGAGTCGGGTCGATTTTGCTGCCGATTGCACTGGGCACCGATCCGTCCACGGCTGAGTGGACTCTAAGCCTGGACTCTCCCCAGATTCAGCTGCCGGGTCTGTCCGACCTAGCCCAGTTTTTCGGCGGCGCGAGCCTTGAATCCCTGATGCCGGGCCTTGGCAACTTTGGCGCACTGGTACTCACGGGCCTGGAGCTGCGCCTAGATCCAGCACGTCGCACGATTTCGTCGTTCTCTTTTGCTGCCTGCGCAAAGGATGACTGGACGCTGCCGCTAGCAAGCGACCTGGCCCTGCGTCAAGCGGCCATCTCTTTGAACATCGCCAGTCCGTCCGCTGTCACGCGCGCGGTTACTGGCAGCATGAGCGCCGTCGTCGCTTTCTGTTCGCGCGAGTTTAAAATCACTGCTCGCAAAGACGTGCCGACCGCTGCTTGGCGGCTGGTTGGACAGCAAGTTTCTGACCTGCCGATCTCCATCACCACGCTTGCCAATGAACTTCTAACCGGCGTGCTTCCGGCGGGCATGCCAGAGCTCTCTTTTGCGGACCTTGGGCTGTCGCTGACACCCGCTACGGGGGAGTTTTCGCTGAGTGGTCGCGCTACAGCACCGTGGGTGGTGCCACTGGGGCTTTCCGACCTGACGCTGTCGAATGTAAGGCTGGCAGTAAGTCGGACCCTGGTTGGCGGGGCCAAAAGATTATCGCTGCAGCTCAGCGCAGACTTAGCGGTTGGAGGCGTAGTCGTCTCGCTGGGATTGAATCTGCCGGGCGGCTTTGTGCTGTCGGCGGCGCTGCCAGCGGTGAAGCTGTCTGACTTGCTGCAGGCGCTGGGCGCTTCTGCGCTTTTGACCGGGCTGGGTCTACCCGATTCCTTTTTCAACTTCACGCTGGGCCCATCAACGATCACGATCGATGTACCGGCCAAGAGTGCTTCGATTCGCAGCGCGGCCCCTGGCTTTGGCGCGCTGGAGCTGCAGATTCGGCGCGATCCACGTGGTGCATTCGGCGCGGCGCTGGCGCTTAAGCCGCAGGCTGGCGTCAACTTACAGACGCTGCTGGGAGTGCCAGGGCTCGGCGGCTTCGAGCTGGCCAATTTGGTCTTCGTGCTGTCGTCGATTCACGATCCCGCACTGCGATTTGTTGACCCCGCGTTTGCAAGCGTCGGGACCGTGACGCGCGGCTTTGGATTTTCGACCACGGTCACCATCGCGTCGCTGGGTTTGGGCAGCATTCCGGGTCTGCCGACTGCCCCCATCGCGATGCAGGCGCGCTTTGGACGCACGCTGGCGGACTTTAGCTTGTCTGCGGCACTGTCGCAGCCGGGCGGACGCTTCATCCTGGACCCAAGCAGCGGCCTGGCACTGATTGACCCCGAGCTGCGTCTCTCGCCCGCACTTGGCGAAGTCGGTGTTGTCGGCAAGCTAGAGTGCACGCTGGATTCCCAGAAGCTGACGTTCATCGGCGGCTTTAAGGTTGTTAGTGGCGCTGCCGTTCTGTTTGCCACCATGCCGGGGGCCTGGGAGCGCCCATTTGGGCTCTCAGGCCTGGTCGCTAGCAATTTATCGCTAGAGCTGCGCTTGCCGGGTCTGCCCAGCCTGGCTGGTACGCTGCAGCTCGGTCGTCAGTCGGGCGCGCTGATGATCAAGCCCGACCCCACGGCACCGGTGCTCGATCTCCGCTTGGACAGCCTAGACTTAAATGATCTGCTGACGAGTGTCTGTGATCCGGCATTGGCCAATGTGCCGCCAGCGTTTCGGCAGACCATCACCGACATTCGCATCTCGAACGCTCGCATTTACGTCGCACCGCGTGACACCACCATCGGCGATATTCCGTGCGCTGCAGGTGTGACCGTCGCTGGAAATATGACGGCTTGGGGTCTGAGCATCGACGCCCGCGTGCAGACCGTCGGAAGCGGTCCACTAAAGGCGCTGTCTGCTGAAGGCTTGGTTGCGCTGCCAGATCTGGGCGGTCTGCTCGCGCTCAAAGGCAGTGGCGGGCGCGCGCTGCCGTACTTCAAGCTGGACCTGCGGCCAGGTCAAGTGCCGGTGGTCATCATCAATGCGCTGGTCGAGGTTCTGGGCACCACGACTTCATCGGTTGACATCGAGCTGAACGACGCGGGTTTCAAGCTAGAGGTCAGCGGCCCGCTCTTCGGCAGAGTTCAGGCGAGGCTACAGATCAGCGGTGGGCGCTTGGCGCCGAGCACCAAGTACGCGGTTGCGGCAGAGCTTGATGCCAGCTCGATCCAAGAGCTGCTGGTCAAGGTACAGCAAAAGCTGGGTGCTGCCGTGGCGGGTGCCACGTCTGAGATCGATCGTGCCCAACGGTTGCTTACCGATACCGAACGCAAAGCGGTAGCACTGACGCAAGCGGCAGAGGATCAGCGCAAACAGATTCAGGCTGCTCGCGACCAAGACGCGGCGCGACTGCGGAAAGCTGAGAGCGATATGCAGCAGCAGAGCGCGCAAGTCGATGCGCTGCTGCGAAGCTTGGAGCAGGCGCGCGCAACCGTGCTCTCGGAGCGAGCTGAAGTGGATCGGCGCATCGCAGCCGCGCAGAGCGATGTAAACGCCGCCAACAGCGCGGTTACATCCATCAGCAACGAGATCAACGGCACCCATCGCTGGTTCTATGGTCTGCCAAAAATCGACGTCCCGTGGAAGGCGTCGCAGGCGCGTGAAGGCACTTGGTTTGCCATCAAGATGGGCGGGCTGTACACGGCTCAAGCGAGCACGAAAGAGGGTCTCGCGATTGCGAATCACGCACTGCAGGCCATTCGCGACACGCAGAACAGTTTCCCGGTCGACCTCGATCCTCGCGTCGCTGGCATCCTGGCGTCCTATGCCAGTGCCAAGGCGGTGCTCGATGGGACGATGGCCACGCTGACCACGTTGCGCAACAGCATCCAGCTGATTCCGATCGATGCTGACTTTCGCATGGTGGCGCTGGCCAGCTTGCAGCAGGCGCAGACCGTCCAGCTGGTCGCTGCGCGATCGGCGCTCGACTTGGCGAAGACCGCTCTGAACGGAATCGCGACGCTGGGTGCCTCGTTGGTTCCTAGCGTCATGATCAGGCGCGCCTATTTCTCCGGTGAGCTATCGATGCTACAGGGTGGAAAGGTGCGGCTTGGGCTTGAGCTCTCGACGCCAAGCGGAGTGAGAGCCTTTACCATCGGCTTTGACCTGAACGACCCGCTGTCAGCAGCGACTGAGCTGGTCAACTGCCTGCTTGGCACGGACTCCGACAAGTCCATCGCCGCGGTCGCGCAGAGCACTAGCACTGCGGCCACAACCATCCTGCAAGTCGAGCAGGAGGTCTTGCCCACCAACCAAATCGTCACGATCCGAAGCGGACAAAACGGCCAGCTGTTGCGCGTCATGGGCCGCAACTTCATTCGCTTTGGCGACACCATCTCGGTGCGGGCAGCCAACGGCAACTACCTGGTGGCCGAGAACACTGGCGTGGTCAACGCCAACCGTGGAGCGATAGGCGAATATGAGCGTTGGGTGGTCGTAAACTCGGTCGATCCAGGCTCCACCAACTTCGTCCGCTATGGCGACACGGTTTCGCTGCGCTCCTGGCGCAACACCTATCTGGCCGGTAATGGCAACACCATCAACGCCAACTCCGGCGGTATCAGCGAAATGGAGCGCTGGGTTTTGCTGTGCGCCAGCGATCTGAACCGTCGAGACGATGTCGACACCAATCTCTCGCTAGCCTTGCGCAACGGGTTTAACAGCTTTCTCGGCGCTTGGAACGGAGGCGGAACCGGTACCTTCGCATGGAACCCCACGGTCCAAGCCTGGGAGACCTGGGCCCTGGTCCCGCAGAACAGCTCAGCGCTTAGCAACTGTCTGGTCGCCCGTGGCACCAGCTCGCTAGACCCTGCGTGCCAGTTCCAACTGAAGCGCAACGGAGAGTGGATCGGATTCCTATCCCAGCTGACAGGTCTATACGTCACCGTCTACCCAGACTTGTCTGTGCGCGCCAACTCACCGAACTTTGTAAATCCCTTACTCACGTGGGAAAAGTTCCGCTTTGAAGGCTCTGCGCTGTTCAATCAATCGCACTCCCACTATCTGCACTTGGGCAGCGCACCGGCCAATGCCCCGCAGCTCATCGACGCGGGATCGACCGTTCGCGGCGACCTAAGCAACGTGTTTGTGATTGCGGAGGCCTACCAGGTCAGTTTTACGGTCACGGGTGGGAATCAGCCGCGCCAGCCAACGGCGAACGACCAAGCGACCTCGGTGCAGCAGAAGAGTGCACTGTCCGGGGGCACGGCAGCCACGGTGGGGTCCAGCGCAGAGCGCGACGCCGCGACTTTGGCCACGCAAGCAGGACAAGGCGGCATCAGTTTGGTGGAGCCCGCCCGCTTGGCCCTGGCCCAAGCCGAAGCGGATCGGCGCGCTCGTCGTCAGCGAGCCAACGAAAAGGCCGCACGCGGCACCCGCCCAGCATCGGCAGGTTCGCGCGATAGTGCGCTGCGCTTTGACGGACAATCCTATTTAGAAGCGCCTGCCAGCCGCTCTGCGCTGCGGGCCACGACCAATACCGCCAGCGTGCAGGCGGTTCCGTACCTCGTGCTTGGTGCCAAGTTCACCGTCGAAGCCTGGGTCTATCCAGAAGCTGTGCCCGGCGATCACGCATCGATCCTCAGCAAGTGGCGGGGTGATATCGAGGACGAGCTGCTGCTTTCGATCGCAAGCGATGGTCGATTAACGTTGTCGTGGCACCTTGATGGCGCGTCCGTGTGGGGAACGCCCGGCTGGTCGCAATGCCAGTCAGCAGAGCCCGTGAAATTGGAAGCGTGGAGTCACGTAGCTGCGGTGCGCGATGGCGATGCTGTGTCGCTGTACATCGATGGACGCCGCGTCGGAGGCGCTGCGGGTCTGGGCAGCGCTGCACTTCGGGTTGGCATGGCTGCTTGGCGCATCGGTGCACAGGCCAATGGCACCCGCTACTTTGCGGGAATGATTGACTCGATCCGCATCTGGGATCAGGCGCAAAGCGCTGCCATGCTGCGGGCGCAACGCTTCTTGCTGGCAAGTGGCACCGAGTCAGGCCTGCAAGCCTGCTGGAACTTCGACGAAGAGAGCGGCGACACCAGCTACGACAGCGGCCCACTGGAGCTGCATGCGCGACTAAGCAGTGGCGTGCAGCGCGTGTTCCCTGGCGGTCCAGACGGCCCCTCGCTGCCCGACCGTCATCTGACGCTGGTATCCAAGGCTCACGCTGTGGTCGGCAACTTCGACCTTTTCGCGGGCAGTTCAGCGCTGGCCATCGAAGCGTGGGTGCGCGTGGAGCGCATCGGCGAAGAGTTCACATCGCTTCTGAGCAAGTGGGCACAAGGCCCAGACGATGAGTTTCTGTTCGGATTGGGATTGACCGGCAAGCTGGTCTTCGGCTGGCACACGCAGGGCGGCAGCACCTACGGCACACCGGGCTGGAACCACTCGTTCAGCGATGGCACGGTGCCGCTTGGACGCTGGTGTCACGTTGCCGTGATTCGCGATGGGAAGTCGATTCGCTTCTATTGCGATGGCGAGCCGATAGGTGCCAGCAGCAGCTGCGATGCGCTTCCGCTTCGCCGTGGCAGCGTGCCTATCTGCATCGGCAGCGAGCGTGGTCAGGGTCGCTACTTTGAAGGCTCACTGGCCGAGCTGCGGGTGTGGAGCCGCGCGCTGTCCAGCGACGAACTGCGCGACAATTTTCGGCGGCCCCTGACCGGAGACGAGTCGGGGCTGGGCGCACTGTGGCTGCTGGATGAAGGTGGCGGTTCTGTGCTTCGCGATTCCGTACCTGCGGGTCATTCCGGCAAGCTGGTGGGCTCGGCCTTTTGGCCAGCACTGGGAGGACCGCCGCGCGTCATCGCTTCGACCCAAGGCCTGCGCCTATCTGGCAATCAGTACATCGAATTCGGCGACGACGATCTGTTTACAGCCAGCGTCGCCATGACCATCGAAAGCTGGGTCCGCGTCGACGCCATCACCGAGGACTTCACGTCGATTGTGAACAAGTGGTCGCAGAGCCTGGAGAGCGAATACCTGTTTGGACTGATGCCAGATGGACGCTTGAGCTTCGCTTGGCACACGCAGGGCGGGGACACGGACAACACGTCCAGCTTCGGCTCCATCTTCAGCGAGCAAAAGATCAAGTTGGGACGCTTCACCCATGTCGCCGTCGTACGGGCGGGCAGTGGCATCACTTTCTATATCGATGGCCAGGTGGCAGGTTCGTTCGAATGTATGGATCTGGCGCCCTTCCGCAACAGCGCAGCGCCCTTACGAATCGGTGCCGAAGGCAACGGGACGGGTCGCTTCTTCCGGGGCACACTGGCCAACTTGCGCATCTGGCGCGTGGCTCGCAGCTCCGCTCAGCTAGTCGCTGGTATGCAAGGGCTGGTCAGCAGTCGCGAGGCCGGGCGAGTTCTAGATCTGCGCTTCAATGAAGGGGAAGGCCTGAGCGTGCTGGATGTCGCAAGCGGTCAAGTCGGTCGCTGCGTCGGGACGCCGCAGTTTGTGCCAATCACCCTGCCGCATCGCAAGCAGGCACCATGGGCAGAATCGGTCGATCTGTGGCGACAGCCAGCGCAGGATGCAGCCAGCTATTGCCGCGATACCGGTATTGCGCTGCCGGACGCACTGGGCCAAGTCGAGGCTGCACTGGCACAGCTTGAGCGTCCAACCCCGTCGCGCTTGATCACCCTGCTAGCACGTGCTGGGTACACAGCACAGGCCATCGGCGCCGCCTGCGTGCAGGCCTGGAGCTCTGACGCTACGAAAGTGGCCGGGCTGTACTTCGCAGCGGAACGTCCCGCTGCCGAGGCGCTACTGGCCATCGATGCGGCGCTGAGCTTGGCGGGGCGCTCCTCGCAAGCGGTGGCTGCGGCCCAAGCCAGTGGAGCTGGTTACGCTGCCGAGGCGCTTGGCATCGGGCTTCGGTCGGCGTGGAGCCAAACCCCGCAAGTCATCGCACGAACAGTCCGTGATGCCGGTCTGACTTGTGGCACGGCAGCGGGCGCAGTGTGGGCGGCGCTGGACGGTGTCGCACTGCCATCGCTTGTGACGCTGGTGGGTCACTTGGTCGCGGCTGGCTACCCAGCTGCGGACATCAGCGCGGCGCTGACCAGCGGCTGGGGCTGCGACGGAGTCACCAGCGCACGGGCGCTTGAGCGCGCAGTCCTCGCGGCGGCCCCACCGCTCGATCTAACGCTGTTGCGTGAGGTGTACGCCGAGCTTCGGATCTCTGCGCCGGTCTACTCCTTCTCATTCCGACCCGAAGCGGAAGCAAATGCCTTTGGTTGGAAGCGGGAGTCTTTAGCGTTTGTTGCCTTCAGCGCGCCGCAACCTGGGACCGTGCCTATCTACTGCGAGACACCGATGGACAACTCGGGCGTGCAGTACCATTTCTCGCATCGCACCGCGGAGGAGGCGGCGAAGTTTGGATGGAAGCAAGTAGGGGTTGCCTTCCATGCATTTAAGACTCCGCAGCCAGGCACGGTGGCGGTGTTTCGCGAGCAAG
>ERZ795056.7882-NODE-7882-length-10120-cov-9.838152_pt1 | contig 10120 bp, 7 predicted proteins | sample MGYA00375140_ERZ795056 | MGnify/ENA primary metagenome ERZ795056 (study PRJEB30185, sample SAMN05720227) | activated sludge metagenome | isolation source: Anaerobic digester | place: USA | collected 2015-03-09 ...
CCAATAAGTATATTCCTGTAAAAAGGGGAGGTACCCGTTGCCGTTACCTGCAGCAGGTAATTGCTGTTTGCATCCACTTCAAAGAACTCTTTTCCTTTGATCAGCTTTTTACTTTTCAATACGCTGTCGGGCATTTGAAAAAGAGATGCAGTGGCATTTTGAAATGGTTCCTGCTTATCATTCACTACAGCAACTTCCAAACGAATTTTCTGTGCAAGGCCATTGGCAGATATCATCAGCATTAATCCAAGCAGGTACAAACATTTTTTCATACAAAGTATACTGGCTGCCGTAATGGGCAGCCAGCTAATTTTTTAAGGTAACAGTACGTGTTTAATTTTTTTCAAATAATTCTTTCTTGTCTACTTTCTTTATCTGCAAACCTTTCTTAAGTTTTTTACTCACTACATCATACGGACCGGTTATCACTTCATCGCCTTCCTTCAGTCCTTCTGTGATCTCAATATTATTAATGTCCTGTATACCGGTTTTTACTTTTATTTGTGTTACATCGTTGTTACTATTGGTAACAAATACTACCACATCCAGTTCCTCTGCTGTAGGGGCTGCCGCTGTCAGGTCTGCCTCATCTTTTTTCTTTTCTGTTTTGAGACTGTCATTTTTTTCACGGGTGGTTACCGCGTTGATCGGGATACTGAGCACGTTTGCCTGGGTTTTTGTTTGTATGTCTGCACTGGCGCTCATTCCTGGCCTGAAGGGGAAGCTTCCTTTTCCAAGAAGGTCCATATAGCTTTCGGGCAATAAACGGATATACACTTTATATTGGGTAACATCTGTGCTGGTATTGGCGAGTGCACTTTGCGTAGCGGCTCCATTGTTACTGCTGGCGATCTGGGTAACAATACCTTTGAATTTACGATCACTATAAGCATCGATATCTATCGTGGCGCTGTCGCCCAGTTTCACTTTCGGAATATCATTTTCACCAACATCCACCCTCACTTCAATTTTCGCCATATCGGCAATGCGCAGGATCTCGGTACCTGCCATCAGGTTACTTCCCACTACGCGTTCACCTTTTTTAATGCTCAACAAACTGATCACTCCATCCATAGGCGCTACTACAGCAGTTCTTCCAAGATCTTTATTTGCTTTATCAAGATTCGACCGGGCACTTTGCACACTGGCCTGTCCACCTTTTATACCCTGCGTCGCCGCATTGTAATTGGCTTTTGCGCTTTTATAATTGGCATCTGCAATATTAAATTCACTCTGGCTGATCACCTTATCGTTGTATAATTTCTGCTGCATATCAAAACTGCGCTGTGCCTGCTCCATCTGTGCTTTGAGTGCGTCTAAGGCTGCCTGTGAGTTAGCCACCTGTGCCTGGCTTTGAGCAACACCGCTCGCAGCCTGGTCCCTTTGAATGCTGTAAATATCTGCATAAATGCGTGCCAGCAACTGTCCCTTCTTAACAGTATCCCCTTCCTGCACCGTTAACTCGGTGATCTCTCCGCTTATATCCGGACTTACCTTCACTTCAATTTCCGGATAGATTTTTCCGCTGGCATTCACCAGTTCTACTATGGTGCGGCGCTGTACTTTTTCTGTTGTAACACGGGTGCCTTCTTCCTTTCCAAATACTCCGGTTTTGGAAAGAACAACCAGTACAACCAATAACAGTACAACACTGATCAATATCCATTTTGCTTTCTTGCTCATATAATTCCTTTATACAATTTCTAATAAGGTTCGTTTTGGTTCAGCCTGCATTATTTTAGTCTCAAACCTAACCCTTTGTAAAATTCCAGCACTTTCATTTTAAACACATAGTCGAAACGATTGATGGTATATTCCAGTTTCGATCTTAATACATTGTTTTGTGACGTGATGAGATCAAAAGTACCCAGCATGCCAACGTCATACCTTTTTTTAGCATAGCTCATGGTAAGTTCATTGGCATCCACCGATTTTTTGCTGGCATTGAATTTTTCCAAAGCAGTTAATGCTGCCGTATATGCCTGGTAGATATCCTGTTTCAGTTTCTGATCGTCCTGTTGCTTTTGTAATTGAAGGCCTCCCAAATTCAGTTTAGATCTTTCATACATGGTACGAAGGCTTCCACCATTGAAAATAGGAACGCTTACGCTGAGGCCTATTGATTGCCTGAAGTTATCAGACAATTGATCAGTAAAATTTCTTTTGCCATACGTGTACTTTGTAAACGGCTCTATGGGATATACTTCCAGGGGCTGGTTATTTACGGTAACTGTTCCAAATGGTGCAATGAATGGAGTGGCGCTGGTAACGGAAGTAGCTTTGTTGTTGTAATTGCTTCCAAGGCTTCCGAATAATGAAAAGGTTGGATACATCGATCCCCTGGCAGCTGCAATATTTTTTTGTCCGGCTTTAATCCGGTAATCATTATACAACTGAAGTGGCTGACTTTTTAAGGCCACATTGTAAACGTATTCTGGCTGAAGGTCGGCAATGGGTTCTACCGGGATAAGTTCTACGGGGGGCGTGTCTACTTCAAACGGAGCAGCAGCATCTATGTTCATGAGCGATTTCAACGTGAGGAGAGACAGGGACACATTTCCTTTAGCAGTTATAAAATTGCTGCTGTCGGTAGAAAGCTGTGCTTCCAGTTGGCTGGCATTCAGTTCGGGTAATGCGCCTGCGTCTACCAGTTTCCGTGTGTTTCCAAGTTGTGCCAGTGTTTGTTGCACCTGGACCAGGGTGATGTTTTCCTGTTCTTTGGCGAGCAGGATCTGCAGGTAAGCATTGGCAACAGTCAATGCGATATCGTTTTTTACTTTATCTACATTGGCTTTTGCAGCCATCAGTTCCCATTGATTGGATGCAATCGTATTTCGTTTACTGTAAAAATTAAAAATGTCGGCACTCGATTGTAGCTGCAATCCCGCAGAAATATAGGTTTGTGTAATGCGACTGAAGGTGGTAGGATCCTGGTTGCTTCCACTGTTTAGGCTGGTATTACCGCTGAAACCCAGGGTAGGATACTGCGATTGTTTACTTTGCTGGTAGGTAAGCCCCGATATTTTCGCCTGTACATCACTGAGCTTAACGGAAATATTATTGGCCATTGCATATTCAATGCAGGTTTGCAGGTTCCATGTTTGCTGGGCAAATGATTGCGTGCCAAGACCCAGGAGGATAGCCACCACGAATATAGTTATGCGCATATCACAAAATTAAATCTTTACCGCTGTACTATGGCCATTCAATTTTATAAACGGTAGTTATTATTATCCAGGGATCTGTAAACTTGCCATTGGCCCGATCACAATCAGGCCTGGTGATGCCCGATTGCATTAAATGCCAATTGAAGATCTTTCACCAGGTATGCCGGGTCTTCGAGGCCTGTATAAAGTCGGATCATGCGGTGTTCGCGGTTTGCCGCATCAAAATCGGCCTTTTTCATGCCGGCCGCCCGGGGTATGATGAGACTTTCATGGCCGCCCCAGCTCACTGCCATGAAAATATGTTGCAGGGTTTCGCAGAAATTTTCGATCTCCTGCAGATCGGTAACCCGCATCACAAAGGTCAGCAACCCGCAGGCGCCACTCATTTGCTGCCTGGCCAGTTCGTATTGGGGGAAGTTTTCATCAAAAGGAAAGATCACTTCTTCCACCCCGGGATGTTGTTTCAGGAATGCCAGCACTTCGTTGGTCGACCGGGCGATCCGCTCCAGCCTGGCCGGTAAGGTTCTTAATCCACGTATCAGCAACCAGGCATTAAATGGCTGAATCCCACTGCCGATGTTCATGTATTCGCTCTGGAATATTTTCCTGGTCATCTCATGGCTTCCGCTCAATACGCCCGCGATGGTATCGCTGTGCCCGCCAATGTACTTTGTGCCCGATTGCAGTACAAGGTCGATGCCAAGGCTGATGGGTTGCTGGTATAACGGGGTGCAATAACTGTTATCGCAGATTGTAATGATGTTTTCGGCTTTGGCCAGCTCCGATACCGCCCGCAGGTCCTGGATGGCATAATCCCAACTGTTCGGACTTTCCAGGTAAATAACCCTGGTATTGGGAAGGATCGCCCTTTCAAAATTTTCGATATAACGGCCATCCACATACGAAGTGGTTACACCAAACCGCGGCAGTATAGCGTTAAATAATTTTTGTGCCCAGGTATAAGGATTGGCGACACTTACAATGTGGTCGCCCGATTTTACATTGGCCAGTACCGATGCAAAGATGGCGGCAGCACCGCTGTTGAATACGAGGCAGTCTTCGGCTTTATCCAGGGCTGCCAGCTTCTTTCGTAAGATATCTACCGTTGGGTTCAGGCCGCGACTGTAGAGGTATGTTGAATATTCATCTTCAAATGCGGACCGCATCTCATCAACGGTTTTAAAGATGAAATTGCTGCTTTGCATGATGGGTGGTGCCACCGCATTGAAATAATGTTCGCGGTCTTCGGCCAACTCATTGATGATATAAGAAATGTCCATGATATGGATGGTTAGGTTGATGTAGATTTAAGAGGACTGTTTTTTCATTTTTTTCACCACGAAGAACAATGCGATGAAAGCTGCCAGGATGCCCAGGCCTGTAACACCGGTCAGCGGTTTGTCGATAAAGATGCTGCATGCCACAAACACATAAGCAACGATGAAAATAATTGGCATCAATGGATATAACTTCATCGCATAGATGCTTTTATTTTCGTTGCCCACCCGTCGTTTCCTTAAAATGAAAATGGTTGCGGCAGACAGCACCATCCCAAAGCAATCGAGGAAAATGGTGAAACTCAGGATCTCATCAAAGGTTTTTGCCCAAAATACGATCAGGGCACACATGGCGGCAAATACACTCAATGAAGTAAGGAGTACATTGGTTTTGATCGTTCTTTTTCCAAAGGTTTCGGGCAATACTTTTTCTTCGCTCATGGCCTGCATTACCCGCGGGTTGCTCATCAGCAATACATTTACATACGCCAGTACCGATAAAAAGAGGAACACCGACAGGATATTTCCGGCTGCACTGCCAAACACATGACTCGCCATCAATGAAGCGATGCCGGTAGCTGTTTTCAGGTTTTCAAATCCGATAATCCGGTAATAGGCATAATTGATGGATAAATATAATACCAGGATGATGCAGATGCCGATGAAAATTCCACGGGGGATATTCCTGGCCGGGTTTTCTACTTCTTCGCCAAAGTTGATCGACTGTTGGTAACCCCCATAGGTAAACGAAACAGCCACCAGCCCGGTACCGAATGCCTTGATGTATTCGAGCAGGGTAGGGTTAACGGTTACGGGTGACAGCAATGATGTGCCACTGTCTGCACCAACAAAGAACAGTGGTGTGATCAGGAGGATTATCATGCCAATCTTGATGATCGTAAGCACATTCTGTGTTCGGGCACTCATTTTCAGCCCCAATAAATTCACCCCATAAAAAAGAAGGATAGATGATATGGCAATGGTCACCTGTATGCTTTGTGCCTGTTGGCTATCGGGCAAAAGTACTTTAATGATATATTCGGCACCGATCAGCGCCACACCCGCCAGCGAAGCTGCATTGGAGATAAGGATGATACAATTTACCGCAAAGGCAATGGAGGGATGATAGGCATAGGAAAAGATCTTATAATAACCACCGGTTACCGGGTAACGGCTGCCAATTTCGGCATAGGTAAGGGCGCCACATAAAGCGATCAGGCCGCCGGCCGCCCAGGCTGCAAAAAAAACGAATGGGGTTGGGGATGCAGCGGCCACATTGACGGGTGTACGAAAAATGCCCATCCCGATCACAAAACTCACCATGATCATGGTGAAATCGAACAGGTTTAGTTTTGGTTTTGGTGCCATGTTTTGAAGATACATTTTATTTGTAATGTGCCAAACCACAACCAGGGGTAAGAGTCGTTAAAAAATGGATTTCAACGCTGCAAAAACCATGATAATTGTTTACATTCGCACAAATTAAGTAACGACGTTTGCAGGCCTTACAAGGTTTAAAGAACGAACCTTTATTTAATCAAACGCATTTATTACATCATAAATAAAAACACATGAAATCTATCTTAAGAGTGGCTGTGATCGTGCTCGCCATGTTGCCTGCCATCAGCTTTGCACAAACCAAGAAAGCAGTATGGCCTGAAGCCAAAAAATTTCACTCATTTATGTCTTCCAGTTTTCATCCTACTGAAGAAGGAAATTTTGCTCCCTTGAGGAAAAATGCAGATAGCATGTATATCGCAGCCCAGGCATGGCAGTCATCTCCTATCCCGGATAATTACAAACCAAAAGAAACCCAAATGAACCTGGATATCCTGGTTAAATTGTGTGGTGACATCAGCAATGCAGTAAAAGCAAAAGCCTCTGATGAAACGTTGAAAAAACACATCATCGATGCACACGATGCCTTTCACAAACTGATGGGTGAATGTAAAAAAGAAGACTAAATATTCCGATCATATTTATTTTAATGGAAGCCGCAGTAGCACTGCGGCTTCCGCTATTTATACACATTGTTGTTGATTATTTTTTCAAGATTCCGTTTCAAAGGCTATACATTTGCTCCATATTTGGTTCCCGGATGTCCGGGATTAAAAGGGAAGTCCGGTGTAAATCCGGCGCTATCCCCGTAGCTGTAAGGTGAGTGAAAGAATGGGTCTCCAGTATTCCCATGATCATAGTAAGATCGCCTCTTTCACATTGTTGAATCTTCATACCACTGTTCCGGAATGCGGAATGGGAAGGTGTTCAACAGAAGCCGAGCCAGAAGACCTGCCAGGTACACTTAATTATCAGAAAGCTTTCGGGTGAAAGGCTGAAGACGCATAAGATCAGTTTATTTCTTAGCATCTTTCATGTATTATGCCCGCGTGTTTTCGCAACTCGTTTTTTTTGAAAAGAACCGGCATCTATATTTTATTTTTTTTATTGGCTATGCAGTGGCAGGGCGTGGTTGTGGCGCAACAGGTTGATACCCTTCCGGCAGTTAAGCTGCATTCGAAGAAACTTCCAGATGTTGTTAACCTGCCGGTGCCGGTGCAACAATTCAACAAAGCTGAGCTGGATGGATTAAACAGCCTGTCGGTAGCAGATGCGGTTAAGTTTTTTTCCGGTGTATTGGTAAAAGATTATGGCGGGATCGGCGGATTGAAAACGATCTCGGTGAGAAGCCTTGGCGCCAATCATACGGCTGTATTGTACGACGGGGTTGCAGTGGGAGATGCGCAGGGCGGACAAATAGACCTCGGAAAATTTTCGTTGGATAATATAGAATCTATCCAGTTGTTCAGTACTCAACCGCCCGATATTCTCATGCCGGCCAGGTCCTTTGCAAGTGCTTCGGTACTATCATTGCATGCACAGTCAGCCGAACGGCAATCCGGCACATTGACGCTGAAATTAAAAGGAGGATCTTTTGGATTCATCAATCCTTCCTTATCCTATCGCATGCCACTGATCGGTCATTTTAGCCAGGGTATCCAGGCAGAGTATCAACAGGCGCATGGGAAATATCCTTACATCAATTATGAAAATGGACAATCATCGGATAAGCGGATCAATTCTGATGTAAAGTCATACAGGGTTGAGTATGATGCAGCCTATATCCGCAACGACAGCAATGCAGCCCGGCTAAAATTGTATTATTACGATTCAAAGCGTGGCTTACCGGGTTCGGTCATTTTGTACAATAATATTTCGGCCCAGCGGCTGAATAATAAATCTTTTTTTACCCAGTTTTCCTGGAATAAAACGGTAAGGGATAGGGGCCGTTTGCTGATCAATGCCAAATATGCTTCGGATGATAAGTATTATCTTGATCCGGCCTACAGCAATAGCGCCGGCCTGCTTGAAAATAATTTTCACCTGCGATCGGGGTATGCCTCAGTAGCTTACCGTCAGCAGTTCTCTACGTCTTTTAGTGCATCGGTTGCCGTGGACTATTTCATCGACCAGTTAAACAGGTCCGATTCGTTTGTGATCAATTTCCCCGAGCCTTCCCGTTACAGTTTCCTGCAAAACATTGCCCTGCGGTTTAAGAAGCAACGTTTTGAAGCCGATGCCCAGCTATTGCATACGGGTATCCGGGAAAAAGTAAAAATCGGCCTGGCAGCCAGCGCCAGAAGTGCCTTTACGCCGGCCTTTGCAGTATCTGGCCAGCCATTTGGTAGGTTACCCGTTAGGCTGCGACTGAGCTATAAAAGAATATTCCGGGCACCAACTTTTGATGATCTCTATTATACCAATATCGGGAATACGAATTTATTACCGGAATACGTGCATCAATTCAATGCTGGCATAACATATGCCCGGAATTCGGATACCCGTTTGAGTGAGTTTCGCATGACTGCAGATGCTTACCTGAACCAGGTCACCAATAAGATCATAGCGGTGCCCCGGCAAAATCTGTTTCAATGGACGATGTCTAACATCGGCAAGGCACGTATCAGGGGATTGGATGTGTCAGCACATGGCCGTTACAGGATATCTAAAGAATGGCAATTAACAGCCGGCATATCATATAGTTTGCAGGAAGCCCTTGATGTAACCAACCCGCTGGCCTATAACTATAAGGCCATGCTGCCCTATACACCGAAACATTCCGGGAGTTTTAGTCTTGCTGCAGGGTACAAATCTTTTACATGGAGTTATAACATCATCAGTTCGGCATACCGGTATCGGCAGGGCGATCTATTGCCCGTTAACCTGGTGCAGGGATGGGCCGATCATTCAGCAGCCATTCGGTATTCATTGAAAACAAAGCAACAAGGCCAATATGTATTGCTGGCCGAGATCAATAACCTGTTCAACAACCAGTATGAAGTGATCAGGTATTATCCCATGCCCGGGGTAAACTACCGGGTAGGCATAACAGCTAATTTTAAGCATCATCATAAACAACAAAATATACAAAAATGAAAAGAAGTTTTTTTGCCATCCTTTTAACAGGACTCGTGGCCTTGAATGCATGTAAAAAGGACGACAATGTAGTGATTCCGGCTCCTGTACTTTCTCCGGCTACCGGAATCTATGTATTGTGTGAAGGCGGATTTGGAGGCAACAATGCCACCCTGGCTTATCGCAATGTAGCGAGTGGAGTAGTAGCAGCCGATTTTTATCGTCAGCAAAATCCAACCCAAACAGGCGGTCTTGGCGACCTGGCCAATGATGCCATCATCTATGGTTCTAAATTATACATCGTGATGAATGGTTCGGGCAATGTAACGGTATTGAATGCATCAACAGGTGTGTTATTGGGTAAGGTATCTTTTATAAATGGTTCGGGCAATAAGAGCCCACGGTTTGCACTCGGCGCCCGTGGAAAAGTATATGTTTCATCGTTCGACAATACCATCAGTATCATAGATACCACATCGCTTTCCATAACAGGTTCTATTAATGTTGGGGCCAACCCCGAAGGCATTGCAACCTATGGAAATTATTTGTACGTGGCCAATTCGGGCGGATTGAACCCTGTATTCGATTCAACCGTTTCGGTGGTAGATCTCAACAGCAATCTGGAAATAAAGAAGATCACGGTAGGATTGAACCCGCAGAAAATAGAAGTTAACTCAGTCGGAGATGTATATGTAAGCGGCTATGGCAATGCCTTTGGTACGCCGGCAGTTCCGCCCTTTATTTCTGTTATCAGCGCAGCAACAAATACACTGAAGACGAACCTGGGAGCAGCCTATGCCTATGACCATATCCGCATTCATAACGATACCGCCTACCTGTACAATAACTATGGTGGCGGCGATTGTAAAGTGATCAACACGCTCAATAATTCGGTCGTACGCAATTCATTTATTACTGATGGCACCGTGATACAGACTTCCTATGGCATCAACATCGATGAACAGAATGGCGATGTATACATTACCGATGCCATTAATTTTTCATCTCCGGGAGAGGTAACTTGTTTTAACCGCAATGGGGTGAAGAAATTCAGCTTTTCTGTTTCACCGGGCATTATTCCGAACAAAGTATTATTTGCCAGGTAAGGTTTTTTTGAAACACAGAGACACGAAGGCACGAAGACACAGAGAATGCAAAAAATATTATTAAATGTTTTGTGCTATAAAAAGGCTTTAAATTTTATACTGTTAATGATCAGGGAACTGAATTTGAGTTTACAGTAGTGCAAAAGCTTAATCAGGG
>ERZ795056.7898-NODE-7898-length-10102-cov-9.753757_pt1 | contig 10102 bp, 12 predicted proteins | sample MGYA00375140_ERZ795056 | MGnify/ENA primary metagenome ERZ795056 (study PRJEB30185, sample SAMN05720227) | activated sludge metagenome | isolation source: Anaerobic digester | place: USA | collected 2015-03-09 ...
ACTGCCTCAACCACAGCCATCAGCCCCTGATGCAACTGGGAGATTTCGCCGAGCGCCGGCCTGAATGGCGCCCCCGGTTCATCGCACTGGTGGAGCAGCTCTCCCGGGCGAGGATGCCCCCCGAGGACCGCCCCGTGGAGACGCCCTACAGCGAACGCGCCATGTTCGGGCGCAGGCGTTGATTCCAGGCTGACGTCTCCTTGGTCGGACGTCCTTCCGTCGTCACGCCCTCCCCTGTCCCTTTCTGCCACCCTCCTCAACGTGCATCCTTGACGCAGACGGCACGCCAGCGCTACCTGAACGCTGTTGCTCTCGCGCCTTCCCATCCGACTGACACTCCGGGACTTGATCAGAGCCAGACAAAAACAGCGCTGCCGGCCATCAGGCCGGCAGCGCTGCGGATGCCTCCGGGACGTAGGGTTCAGCCGTTCAGCGCCCGATCCGCCCCTTGCCCCGGGCCAGCCGGTGCAGCACCGCCACGAGGGTGTCGATTTCCTCGCAGGTGTTGTAGAACGCCAGGGATGGCCGCACCGTGGCTTCCTGCCCGAAACGGCGCAGGATGGGCTGGGCGCAGTGGTGGCCGGAGCGCACCGCAATGCCTTCCTCGTTGAGGGCCTTGCCCACCTCGTCCGGACGGTAGCCGTCGAGGACGAAGGAGCTGACGCTGGCCTTGTCCTTTGCCGTCCCGATCAGCTTGAGGCCGGGCACGGTAAGCAGCGCGCGAGTGGTGTACACGAGCAGGTCATGCTCGTAGCGGGCGATGTTCTCCATGCCGATCCGCTCCACGTAATCGATCGCCGCACCCAGGCCCACCGCGTCCGCAATGTTGCCGGTGCCGGCCTCAAAACGGGTCGGGGGGCCGTGGTAGATGGTCTTCTCGAAGGTCACGTCGGCAATCATGTTGCCGCCACCCTGCCAGGGCGGCATGTCCTCGAGAATGGCCCGCTTGCCATACACCGCCCCGATGCCGGTGGGTGCGAACACCTTGTGGCCGGAGAAGATGAAGAAGTCGGCGTCGATGTCCTGCACATTGACCCGCATGTGCGAGACCGACTGGGCACCATCCACCACCGCCAGGGCGCCGGCCTGGTGGGCCATGGCGACGATCTCCTTCACCGGCACCACGGTGCCGAGGGCGTTGGAGACCTGGGTCACCGAGACGATCCTGGTGCGGCTGGTAAGCAGCTTGCGATACTCGTCGAGCAGCACCTGGCCGGTGTCATCCACCGGGATCACCTTGAGCTTGGCCCCCTTGGCCGCGGCGAGCTGCTGCCAGGGCACGATGTTGGCGTGGTGTTCAAGGTTGGAGACGATGATCTCGTCGCCCTCGCCCACGTTCTGCCAGCCCCAGGTCTTGGCGACCAGGTTGATGCCTTCGGTGGCCCCGCGCACGAAGATGATCTCCTCCGTGGACGACGCCCCGATGAATCGCGCCACCTTGCTGCGCGCCCCCTCGTAGGCATCCGTCGCCCGGGCCGCGAGTTCATGGGCGGCCCGGTGGATGTTGGAATTCTCGTGCTGGTAGAAATACGCCAGCCGGTCGATCACCGATTGCGGTTTGTGCGTCGTCGCTGCGTTGTCCAGCCAGATCAGTTGCCGGCCATTGACGCGCTCCTGCAGGATCGGGAAATCCCGCCGCACGGCGTGCACGTCGAAGGCCGGATGGGCCGATGCCGGCACGACCGGAACACCCGCGTCCCTGCCTTGCACCCCGGCCGTATCGAGGAAGTAGAACTGCCCCGGCGCGTTGCCCGGCTGGGCCGCGGCGGCGCTGCGACGATCACCGCCGAGCTCGGCGAGGATCTGGTGCAGTTCGGCCTCGCCCGGCAGCCCGAAGGACTGGGGCACGACGCGGTTCTCGGCGGCGGGTGCCGCACCCACGGCCTGCGGTGCCGACTGCACGGCGCCGGCCTCACCCAGGAAGTAATAGGGCGTGGACGGCGCCAGCGGCGGCGCTGAAGCCGGCGGGCTGAAGGTGGGCAGGGCCGCGGCATAGGCCTCCGGCACGCCGAGCACAGGCGCGCCGGGCCGGCCGGCCGCGGCGGCGTGGTCGATGGGCACCGACTCGGCCCGCACGGGCGCCACCGGCGCCGCAGCGGTCAGGGTCGGGCCGACGTTGCCGGGGGGAACGATCTCCGGCGCCGGGGCGCGGGCGCCACCCGGCAGGCTGGATGCCAGCGGGCCGGCCAGGCCCGTCGGCAGCGCGGCGAAGAACTCGCCGGCCAGCCGCGCCAGGCTCAGCTCATCCGGCACACCGGCAGGCACCGCGCCCGCCAGGCCGGCGAGCCCGCCGCCGGTTTCCTGGCCCCCCGCCGCGGGGAGCGGGCTGGGCGGAGCCCAGCCCTGGGGGTCACTTGTAAGTGTCGGGATAGTCATGGTACTTGCCGATCTCCACGTCTTCGAGGACAGCCAGCGCATCGTCGGTCAGCACGGCCAGCGAGCAATACAGGGAAATCAGGTAGGACGAGATGGCGTTGCGGTTGATGCCCATGAAGCGCACCGACAGGCCCGGAGTCTGCTCGCCGGCAAGACCGGGCTGGAACAGGCCGACCACGCCCTGACGCTTCTCGCCGGTGCGCAGCAGGATGATCTTGGTCTTGCCGTCCTCGACCGGCACCTTGTCCGACGGGATCAGCGGAATGCCGCGCCAGGTCAGGAACTGGGCGCCGAACAGGCTGACGGTGGGGGGCGGCACGCCGCGACGGGTGCACTCACGGCCGAAGGCAGCAATGGCCAGGGGGTGGGTCAGGAAGAAGCCGGGCTCCTTCCACACGCGGGTCAGCAGGTCATCCAGGTCGTCCGGGGTCGGCGCGCCGGTGAGGGTGGAGATGCGCTGATCGTCGTGGACGTTGGCCAGCAGGCCGTAGTCGGGGTTGTTGATCAGTTCGCTTTCCTGACGCTCCTTGATGGTCTCGACGGTGAGACGCAGCTGTTCCTTGATCTGGTCATGGGGGCTGCTGTACAGATCGGAGACGCGGGTGTGCACGTCGAGGATGGTGGTGACCGCGTTGAGGAAGTACTCGCGGGGCGCCTCGTCGTAGTCAACGAAAGTCTGGGGCAGCTCCGACTCGTCGCGCTGGGAGCAGGCCACGCGCACGTCGCGGGGGTTCTTGACCTTGTTGAGGCGGTAGATACCGGCTTCGACGGGCAGCCACTGGAGCAGGTGCACCAGCCAGCGCGGGGAGATGGTGGAAAGCTGGGGAACAGTCTTGGTGGCATTCGCCAACTGCCGGGCGGCGTTGTCGCCAAGGGCTGTCGGGGCGTCGTGATGGTCGGCCATGGAAACTCCTTATCAAAAAAACGGGAAACGTTATGAATAAATCGAATAACCAAGTGTCGTGCCTGGCTCGCTCCCCTTCAACCGGCTATAGCCGTCATGGGGCCGCGAACCGGCAGATCACTTCATCGGCAAGTGCTCGAAGCGGGAAATGAGACGGGAGGGGCGCAAGCCCAGGGCGAGGGCGAGCTTGCCCACGGTGCCCAGGGACGGCATGGAGCCGCCCCGTTCGATTTCGCCGACATAGCCGCGATTGAGGTCGGCATACTCGGCGAACTCCTCCTGGGACCAGCCCCGCTCTTCGCGCAGGTGGCGCACCACCAGGCCGAAATGCAGGGCCAGGGCGCCAGGCGCCGGGGAGGAATGGGGAAGATTCGTCATGGGCGACACCTGCCGGGTCAGTCCTGAATCCATGGCAGACCATGGAAACGCCAGCCACCCAGGCCGCCGCGGCGCTGCTCGGCGTCGATCTCGCCCTCGAAGCCCTCGAGAATGTTGAAGGCCTGGGTAAATCCAGCCTTCGCCGCCGCCTCGGCCGCGAGCGCAGAGCGTTTGCCGCTGCGACAGAGGAAGACCACCAGCACATCCTTCCTGACCTTGGCCTCCAGCTCTTTCACGAAGCGCGGGTTGCGGCTCATGGACGTGCCGGTGGCCCAGGCCACATGCAGACCGGCCGGCACCTGACCGACGAACTTGCGCTCTTCCGCCGTACGCACGTCCACCAACACGGCGCGGCCGTCGCTGATCAGGGTCCAGGCATCGCCCGGAGAGATGCCGCCGGCGTAGGGCAGGCCATCGGCGCGAGCTCGCTCGCGAACCTGTTCGAGAACGGTTTCGGCGATATCGGCACTACCGGAAGCCGGCGGCACGGGGGTGCTGCCGGCGACGGCGGCAAGACTGGAATCGAGCATTTGGGTTCTCCCGGAATTGTGTGGCCGGCACCCCTGTGTGCGCAGCCGATGGGAGAACGATAGCGAGCGGCGCGTGCCACACGAACCAAGAAGAATTCAGAAGCCTTGCAACCGCCTGGTGATATGCAACGCAGAAATCCTGCATAAGCCTGGACCGGAGGAGCAACTGCGGTCCAGTGAATTCGACCCCACGGGAAGGCCTCAGCCTGCCTCGAACACGATGGGCGGCGGCGGTGGCGGAGGCCGCTTCACCTCGTGGATCACCGCCGCATCCAGCGGCTTCTTGATGACCTTGACGATGTCACGGACCAGACCGGAAACCAGTGCGTAGCCGATGACGATGTGCAGCCCCACGCCGACGACCAGGCCGGTAGCACTCCGGGACGGGTCCTTGGGATGGAAACGGTAGTTTGCAGTAATCGTGCTCATTCCATGAATTGCACGCTGCCAATGACGCCAATCCTGGTAAGCCACGAGCGCTTGCTCGCCACCACTTCGTAACGGGCCTGCCGATCAGGGCGCAGATGCACCTCGGGCTGCACGGCCACCACGGAGACATCCTTCATCTTCTGCTCCAGGTCGGCACCGCTGGCCGCCAGCACGCCCTGCAGACGGCTCTGGATACGCGTCGATTACGCGCCGGATGGAGCGGGTCACCCACTCGTGGAAGCCCGCGTACTGCTGCAGGTCGTCGTGCTACCTGCATCAGTACGCGCGCCGGCGGCTGCCCGCTGGCCTCGACGACATGCCGGCAGAAGCAGGCCCGGGACATGCACGCCACGGGCCGCAGTACTGGCCCACGTGAAAGACCGTGGTGTCCAGCTCAAGCCCGCTGACCAGCCAGTGGGCCAGACGATCGGTATCAGCGCTCATGGACGTGCGCTCAAGCCAGGCCGTGGCGCACCGCCCGGCATATCCTCGGCCTCCTCAACCAGCTCCGACAGCGGCACGCCAAACGCGGCAGCGATCTTCAGCGCGGTGGCAAGGGACGGAATGGAGTAGCCGCGCTCGACTTCACCGCTGTACGAACGACTCAGGCCGGCCCGGTCGGCAAACTCCTCCTGGGACCAGCCTGCGGCGATCCGGCGGCGACGGACGACTTCGCCGAAACGCTTGTGCAGCTCGATCATTGGGCAGGCCTCGCCTTGCCCGGTTCGACGTGCTGGAGCGATGCCTGGGAGATGTGGCTGCCTGGCGGCACACTGTGGGTGAGCCACACATTGCCGCCAATGCTCGAACCGGCACCGATGACGATGCGCCCGAGGATGGTGGCGCCGGCATACACCACCACGTCATCCTCCAGCACCGGATGGCGCGGCAGCCCTTTGGCCAGGCCACCGCCCTCGCCCACCTCAAAACGCTTGGCGCCGAGGGTGACGGCCTGATACAGGCGTACCCGGTTGCCGATCACCGCGGTCTCGCCGATCACCACACCGGTGCCATGGTCGATGAAGAAGCTGTTGCCGATGCGTGCCCCCGGATGAATGTCGATTCCGGTGGCCGAGTGGGCCAGCTCCGAGACAATGCGCGCCAGCAGGGGCACGCCCAGCTCATACAGGCGGTGGGCGATGCGGTAGTAGATCACCGCATGGATGCCCGGGTAGCACAGCACGATCTCGTCCACGCTGCGCGCCGCCGGGTCGCCGCGGAAGGCGGCCTCCACGTCGGTGTCGAGCACGGAGCGGATCTCGGGCAGGGTGGCGGCGAAGGCACGCACCAGGCCCGCGGCCCGGCTGCGCGCCAGCTCTTCGTCCTCGCCGGCATGCCGGGCCTGGTAGCCCAGTTCCAGGCGCACCTGTTCCAGGAGCAGGTGCAGGGCCGCATCGAGGGTGTGGCCGACGTAGAAGTCCTCGCACGCCTGGCGCAGGTCGGCCGGCCCCAGACGCATGGGAAAGAGCGCCGCGCAAAGCTGCTCGACCACCCGCGCCAGGGCCTCGCGGGACGGGAACTCGCGCCCCCCGGTCTCGCGGCTGCGCCCCTGGGCATCCCGCCAGCGGCTGCGCACCGCGTGCAGGCCGGCGACAACCGCGTGGAGATCCCAGTGCTCGGCGCTCGTGTCGACTGCCGGCGCCAGGCTTGGCGAGGTGGTGGGCCCGCCCTGCTCCCCACGCACCGCCGGGCGGATGCCTTGCAGCGGATCCGCGGTGCTCACGCCGGCAGCCCCGCTGCGTCGAAGACCCCCTCGAAGAGGATCGAACTGAGGTAGCGCTCACCAGAGTCGGGCAACACCACTACGATGGTCTTGCCGGCGTTCTCCGGCTGCTTGGCCAGACGCACCGCGACGGCCGCTGCCGCCCCGCAGGAGATGCCGGACAGGATGCCCTCCTCCCGGGCCAGGCGGCGGGCGAACTCGACGGCTTCCTCATTGGTGACCTGCTCCACCGCATCCACCAGGGACAGATCGAGCACACCGGGCACAAAGCCGGCACCGATACCCTGGATCTTGTGGGGGCCGGGCTTGAGGGGCTCGCCGGCGCGGGTCTGGGTGAGGATGGGGCTGGCCGCCGGCTCAACCGCCACCGACTGGATGGCCTTGCCGCGGACCTGCTTGAAGTAGCGGGACACCCCGGTGATGGTGCCGCCGGTGCCCACGCCCGACACGAAGATATCCACCTTGCCATCGGTGTCATCCCAGATCTCCGGGCCGGTGGTGGTTTCGTGGATCAGGGGATTGGCGGGGTTCTTGAACTGCTGCAACAGCACGTACTTGTCCGGATCGGAGGCGGCGATCTCTTCGGCCTTGGCCACGGCACCGCTCATGCCCTTGGCGCCCTCGGTGAGCACCAGCCTGGCGCCATAGGCGACGAGCAGCTTGCGCCGCTCGATGCTCATGGTCTCGGGCATGGAGAGGGTCAGGGGAATGCCCTTGGCCGCGGCCACGAAGGCCAGGGCGATACCGGTGTTGCCGCTGGTCGGCTCGACCAGCTCCTTGCCCGGCCCGAGCAGCCCGCGCTTTTCCGCGTCCCACACCAGGGCCGCGCCGATGCGGCACTTCACCGAATAGGCCGGGTTGCGCCCCTCGATCTTGGCCAGTACGGTGGCGCCAGCGCCATCGGTGATGCGGTTGAGCCGGACCAGCGGGGTCTGGCCGATGGCCAATGCGTTGTCCTCATACCATCTGGACATGGAAATCTCCTTCAAAGGGTGGAATGGACGGACGGGTCAGGACGTCAAGATACCGGCCACCCGCAGCGCGGCGAACCAACATGAATTCAATTGGTTTTCATTGCAGGATGGATAAGCTATCCCGCAAGCGGGGATAGGCATGCGGCAAGATCTCATGAGGACGCCTGAGTGAAGATCTCCCAGTTGAACCGGGTGTGGTGGCGCAGGCGTGCCAGGGCGCCGCGCTTGCCCTTGTGGGTTACCCGGGCTTCATCGATGCTACCCAGGGGCAGGCCGGTGTAGGAGTCGCGCAGGGCGTTGAGCAGGGCCAGGCCCTGGGGCCACGGGCCATGCCCTGAGTCCGCATTGATATGACCGGCATTGCCGATGTCGATGAACAGGCTGCCCCAGCAGTCCGCCCAGCGGGCCGTGCCCTCCAGGCTGGCCCAGGGGTCGTTGCGACTGGCCACAACCATGCTCGGTGCGCCGATGGGGGTGGAGGGGATCCACGAGGACAGCCCGCCCCGGTCGGAGGTCAGCCTGGGCTCGCGCAGGCCAAAGGCCGTAAAGCGCTCCGGATCGGGCGGGGCCACCAGCAGCAGGCCGGCCACCCGTTCGGAGCGGTCGGCGGCAGCCACCACCGAGGCCAGACAGCCATAGCTGTGGGCCACCAGCCACACCACGCCGGCGGCCTCGTCGATCTCCCGCCGGACCTCCGTGGCCCAGCGCGCCAGCACCGGCGCCGTCCAGTCGATCTGGCGAACCCGGCGGGCATCGGCCAACCGGGTTTCCAGCCAGCTCTGCCAGTGTTCGGAGCCACTGTCGTGAAGCCCCGGGACGATCAAGGTGGTTTGCAGCACCTGAGCGCTCCCCAATGGAAAATGCGCCAGACCGGTAGCCTGGCGCATTGTGTGAAAGGACGCTCCCGCCGGGGGGCGGGAGCACGCCGGACTTACTTGATGGTGGTGATCTGATCGAACACGCCGCCGTCGGCGAAGTGGGTCTTCTGGGCCTTGGTCCAGCCGCCGAAGAGCTCGTCGATGGTGAAAAGCTTGACCGGAGCGAAGGTCTTGGCGTACTTCGCAGCCACCTTGGGATCGATCGGGCGGTAGTAGTTCTTGCCAGCGATGTCCTGGCCATCCGGCGAGTACAAGTACTTCAGGTACTCCTCGGCCACCTTGCGGGTACCGCGCCTGTCCACCACCTTGTCCACCACCGAGACAGGGGGTTCAGCCAGGATGGACAGGGACGGGGTGATGATGTCGAACTTGTCCGGCCCCAGCTCCTTGGTGGCCAGATAGGCTTCGTTTTCCCAGGAGATCAGCACGTCGCCGATACCACGCTCGGTAAAGGTGGTCAGGGAGCCACGGGCGCCGGAATCAAGCACCTTCACGTTGCCGTAGATCTTCTTGACCAGATCCTTGGCGGTGGCGTCGGTGCCGCCCGGCAGCTTGAGGGCGTAACCCCAGGCGGCCAGGTAGTTCCAGCGGGCGCCGCCGGAGGTCTTCGGGTTCGGGGTGATGACCTCGATGCCCGGCTTGGCCAGATCGTTCCAGTCCTTGATCTTCTTCGGGTTGCCCTTGCGCACCAGGAACACGATGGTGGAGGTGTAGGGCGAGGCGTTGTGGGGCAGACGCTTCTGCCAGTCAGCCGGAATCAATTTGCCATTGTCGTGAAGGGCATCCACGTCGGCCGCCAGAGCCAGGGTCACCACATCGGCCTCGAGTCCGTCGATCACCGAGCGGGCCTGCTTGCCGGAGCCCCCGTGGGACTGCTTGACGGTGACGGTTTCGTTGTTCTTGGTCTTCCAGTACTTGGCGAAGGCCGCGTTGTACTCCTGATAGAGCTCACGGGTCGGGTCGTAGGAAACGTTGAGCAGGGTCACGTCGGCATGGGCCAGGCTGGACAGGCCAAGCACCAGCGCCAGGGACAGGACGGAGCGGCGGGCGAAGCGAGATTTCATGAGACGACTTCCTATGGGCTAAAAGTAAGTGAAACCGAGTCTAGAGAGGGCCGCAGGAATGGCGAACCAAGAAAAATTCTTATGCTTATTCGCAGAGGCGTGATTACCTATGCACGAACGGATGGCCCAGGCGAAATCGGGCGTTACTGCGAATTTCCTGGGCAAGGCCGGCGGCGAGTGCGCTACTGGCGGACCAGCAGGACCTGCTGCTTTTCCAGCACATGCTGCCCTGATCGCCGCAGCACCCCGAGGCGGCGGCGCTTGTGCGAGCTGGCAGCGGAGAGTGAAGGTTCGTCCATGGCCTGCGCCTCAGTGGTAGAGCGGCCGGCGGGCCGGCGCCGGGGAGGCCGCCACGGCGCCGGATGCAAACTCGGTCAGAAAGCGGCGCAGGGCCGGCTCAAAGCGCGCCGCATCAATCAGGAAGCCGTCGTGGCCGTGCTCAGAATCGATGGCGATGAGCTGCGCCCGCAGCAGCTGGCTGGCCAGGTAGAGCTGGTCTTCCGGGACATACAGGGCGTCCGAGGGGATGGAGCCCACCAGCACGGGCTGATGGATGCGCCCCAGAGCCACGGCGCAGCCCCCGCGCCCACGGCCCAGGTCGTGGCTGTCCATGGCGTCCAGCAGCACGCGGTAGCTGTGGGGGTCGAAGCGTCGGGTCAGCGCATCCCCATGGTGGCGCAGCCAGCCCCGCACGGCGTAGTCGCCCGGGGGGGTGGCCGCGGCGCCAAAGACCTCATCGCCCAGGCGGCGTCCGAAACGCCGGCCCAGGGAGGCCGGGCTGCGGTAGCTGACCATGGCCATGGCCCGGGCCGCAGCCAGCCCGGCCAGGGGTGGGTCGGCAGGGTC
>ERZ795056.7900-NODE-7900-length-10102-cov-5.893998_pt1 | contig 10102 bp, 9 predicted proteins | sample MGYA00375140_ERZ795056 | MGnify/ENA primary metagenome ERZ795056 (study PRJEB30185, sample SAMN05720227) | activated sludge metagenome | isolation source: Anaerobic digester | place: USA | collected 2015-03-09 ...
CTTTCCTTACACGACGCTCTTCCGATCTTCATGGCGACCACGACGTTGCTCGGCTTCTGGGCGCTCGGCTCGGTGATGCTGCTGCGCCAGGAGGAGGGCATGACGCTGCGCGAGGGGCTGCGCCAGCTGCGGGTGTCGCTGCAGGTCAATCCGCTCGGTCGGCGGGTGTTCCTGCGCGGGATCCGTGAGTACCTGCGCCGCGACTTTCATCCGTGGCAAAACAACAACCTGTCGCTCGCGCGGCAGGCCCTGGCGCGGGTCGAGGCGACGCTCAAGGGCGCTGCCTGAGCGGCGGTCGGTCGTTATCGCGTCGGTGCATCGCCCTCGTCTTCGCGGGCGATTGCATACGGATGCGCGGAATGTGACCAGCGCGGTCCGCGGCGATTGGCCGACATGTGTCCACGGACAGTGAGTCTTCGGACGTTGTCGAGGCGAGCGATCGCACGATCCGCTGTGTTTGCGCGTCGGCACGGCTCTTGTAACTCGGACCGGGTATGTCGGATCCGAGCTCGAAGACGGTGGTGGCGCGCTTTCAGAGCGTGCGCGAGGTGGAGACCGATATCGCCGCGCTCGGGTATCACGCGCTGCTGCTCGGCGGATTCGTGCTGCTGTGTCAGGGGCTGCTGTCGCCGGTGCTGTTCATGGTCCTCGGGCTATGTACGTATCTTCGCAACTTCAACGCGATGCATGAAGGGATCCACACCCGCAAGGCCGGCCATAATCCGCTGCGGGTGATCCGTCAGGCCGCGATGATCGTGCATGGGCCGCTGCAGCTCGGGCGCCGCGAGCTGAGCATCAATCATCATCTCCATCATGCCTTCCCCGGCGACCCGGAGCGTGACCCGGAGGTGGCCGTCAACACCGGCCCGTGGTGGCGTGCCGCCCTCGCCGCGCTGGTGCAGCCGGAGCAGACCTTCCTCGCCCATGTGCGGCGCGCGGGTGGGATCACCCGGACCGTGCGCAACGCGCTGATCTACAACTCGGTGGTATTCGCCGGGCTGATCGCGCTGGCCGGCGCCGACATCGTGTGGTGGATCGCGGTCACGCGGCTGGGCTCGACCGCGTCCTGGATCATCTTCGACTGGGTGATGCATCATCCGCGCCTGTGGGGCCGCTCGGAGCTGCCGCTGTCGCGCGCGCTGCAGCAGCTGTGGAGCGTGCTGTTCACCCGCGGCAACCTGAACGGGATCCGCAATCACACGCTGCATCACCGCTACCCCTTCGTGGCGGGCGACGATCTGCCGGCGCTGGCCCGCTTCCTCGAGGCGACGCCGCAGACGTAGGCGGGCCCTGCTCACATCTTGAGGGCGATGGCGCTGGCCTCGACGGTCGCGCGGGTCACGTTGGTGGCGAAGCCGAGGTCGAGGTCGGCGATCTCGTCGGGGCCGCCCATGCAGTGATAGTGGTCGTTGCGAAACTCGCCGGTGTCGGTGATGAAAATCGCGGGCAGGCCGGCGTCCCAGAACGAGGCGTGGTCGGAGCGGCGCAGGTCGGCGAAGGCCTCCGAGGTCTCGCCGCCGGCCGGCAGCGCGAGCAGGGCGCGGGGCAGGGCGAGGCGGTCGGTGGCGGCGGCGAAGGCGAGGGCGTGGTCGTTGGCGGCGTCGCTGGTGATGATGGCGATGAAGTCGCCGCGAAACTCTTTGGCCTGGATCTCGGCGTAGGCGTCGGCGAACACCAGCTGGAAGCCGGGCGGGGTCGACTGGCTGTTCGGCTCGTCGGAGCGTTTGCCGATCATGTCGAAGTTGAAGTTGATGACGATCTGCTTGCCGCCGAGCGCGGCGATGAAGGCCTTTGAACCGACCAGGCCGTCCTCCTCCTCGTCCCAGCAGGCGATCACGGTGCTGCGCTCGAACGAGGTCTTCGCCAGCACGCGCGCGATCTCCAGGGTCGCGGCCACGCCGGTGGCGTTGTCGTCGGCGCCGTGGCAGTCCGGGATGTGGTCGTAGTGGGCGCCGACCAGCACGTACTCGTCGGGGCTCACGGTCCCGGGGCGCAGGCCGAGCACGTTGATGCCGCTGCCGTACTCTTGCAGCTGCACCTGATAACCGAGCTCGGTCAGGCGGTCGGCGCAGAGGTCCTGCACGGCCTGCCAGTGGGATGAGCCCGGCGTGCGGATGTCGGCGATGAACTTCAGGTCGTCGGTGTAGGCGGCCTGCTCGACGCAGTCGGCGAGCGCCTGGGGCGATGCGGCGCAGGGGTCGGGCTCGGCGGTGGTCGGGGTGTCGCCGGTGGTGGGGGCTGTGGAGGTCGGTAGGGTCGGATCTGCGGTGGTCGATCCGGTGCTTCCGGCCGTGGCGTCGGTTGCGCCCTGTTGTGCGCCAGACCCGCCGCAGGCAAAAAACAGGGGAAAAGCCAGCAGGAATCGGGGTGCGCAGGGGGGGAGCATGAGGGGTGGGCCAGGCTAACACGATGTTCCGTCTGGCGAGAGCACCACCTCGGTCGTTTCAGCCCGCTTCACGGGTCATGTGAGTGCGACGCACGTCGGCTGCGCGGTCTGCGGGGTTGCCCGTGGTTTGATCGGAGCACGATTGTGATCGGGTGACTGTGGCGAGGGAATCGTGACAGTCAGCGGGACGGGCATGGGCCTGAAATGGCGCATGATGCAATGAATGCGCAATGGATGCACGTCAGGGTTTTCCTGTTTTGAAATCGTAGTTTTGGTCGGATGTCGGGAGCGCATGGCTGAGATCGTCGATTCTTATTGCGGCGGCGGACGGATTCGTGATGTCGTGAGGGCTGATAGACCACGAGGAATGGTGACGAGTGCCCAACATGAAGCAGACCCTCGAGGAGGCGCTCAAGATCGACGGGGCGATCGCTGCGGCGATCGCCAACTGGGACGCGGGGCTGTGCCTGGCGAGCGCGGGCGGCGGGTCGCGGCTCAACATCGGCGCGGTCGCGGCGGGCCACTGTCAGGTCATGAAGGCCAGGATGGCGAGCGCGGCGGCCGGGACGAGCCGGGCGATCCGGGAGATATTGATCACTCTGGACGATCAGGTGCACCTGATCCGCCCGCTGCGCCGGCGCGAGCGGCTGTTCATGTGCCTGGCGATCGACAAGTCCACGGGCAACCTGGGGATCGCGCGGCATCGGCTGCAAGGGCTCGAGGCCGGGCTCGATATGTAAAACCGGGTCGGGATGTGCCGGGTCAATCGTGAGCATGGGTATGGAGTGAATATGATGCGAAGCCGTGACGGAGGTCCGCAGATATTGTTCGTGGACGAGGAGCCGGCGATCCAGCGCGGTGTGGCCCGGACCTGGGCCACCGGGGCGCCGGAGCACCGATTGACCTGCGCGAGCGACGGGGCCGAGGCGCTGCGCTCGCTCGACGGTGGCAACGTCGACCTGCTGATCACCTCGCTGGTGATGCCGCTGATCGATGGGGTCGAGCTGCTGCGCCACCTCGCCAATCGCCGCGTCACGCTGCCCGTGATCGTCGTCAGCGAGCATGAGCCGCCCCCGGCCGAGCTGCGCGCGCGGGCCGGCTGCCGCGTCGAGTTCGTGCGTGAGCCGCTCGACCGCGAGGCGCTGCTGCGCCGCGTGCACGCGCTGCTCGCCGAGGGACCGCCGGCGCGACGCGGGGTGACGCTGGCCGACCTGCTGATCGTGCTGCGGATGGAGCGCAGGACCTGTGTGCTGCGCGTGACGGCCGGGGCGGAGCAGGGCGCGCTGTGCTTCTCGGCCGGCGCGCTGATCGACGCCCAGTGCGGCGAGAATACCGGCATGAGCGCGGTGCTCGAGATCTTCGCGTGGCAAGGGCCGGTGCTCGCGCTCGATGTTTTGGTCCGGGCCCGCAGACCGACGGTCTTCGCCACGCTCGACGAGCTGCTCGCGGCCCTGCCCCGCGTCGGCGCCGAGGTGGTCCAGGAAGCTGCGGTCCATGGCCTGCGCCGCAGCGTGGCCCAGGGCGGCGCCATGGGCTTCGTCGGGGAGGGGCGCGACAGCGCGCCGGTGCCGACGGCTCCTGCGGTGGTTCGGGCGGCGTTCCTGAGCCTGGTCCCGCCGGCTGCGCCGGTGGTCGTGCCGGCTGCGCCGGTGGCATCGTCGGCGCCCTCGTCGGCGCCCTCGTCGGCGCTGCCGGAGGCCACGCCGGGGCCGGCGCCGGCCCGTGCGGTGGCGCCGTGGGAGCGGGGGGCGGCGCAGACGAAGATCCGCGGGGTGGTCGCGCAGGCGCTGGAGATCGATGGTGCGGTCGCGGCGGCGCTGGCCAGCTGGGAGCTCGACCACAGCCTCGGCGCGCTCGGCAAGATCGAGGCGCCGTCGCTGGAGGCGGCGGTGGCGGGGCATTGCCGGGTCATGCGCGCGATGGCCACGGTGATGGCCCGCGTCGGCCCGGGCACGAGCTTTCGCGACCTGCTGATCACGGCAGAGGACGGCCGGCTCGATGTGCTCGCGCCCCTGCGCGGCGAGGACGGCCTGTTCCTGTGGGTGGCGATCGACCCGCAGCGCGGCAGCCTCGCCCTGGCCCGCCGCAAGGTCCAGGAGATCGTCGGCGAGCTGGTCCTGTGAGGCGCGCCACCGGGGCCGAAAAGGCCGCGACGACCCCCGGGGCGATCGGCTAAGGTCTCGCCCCGTGACGAGCCACTTCTCCAGCATCGGCATCGAGCTGTCCTCCGCAGAAGACATGCAGGCGCTCGTCGAGCGCGTCGCCGACGAGGCCGAGTATGTGCAAGTGCCCGGCGGTGTGTACCTGGTCTGGTCGGGCGGCGACGGACCGGAGCTGTGGCTGCAGTGCGACGCCGAGGACAACCTCATCGGCATGAGCCCGCACTTCTCGGGGCCGACGCGCATGCGCCTCGGCCTGGTCGCGCCGATCGAGCGCCCGGGCCAGACCAGCCTCGATGGGGCGCTGTACGCCTGGGCCAACCCGCCGGGTGATGACCTCGAGGCGGGCGACTATCCGCTGGTGTTCGATTGCCCGGACGCGGCGAGGCACGCGGAGCTGGACCTGCCGTGCCTGGCGACGGTGCAGCTGGCCGCATTTGCGCACCATCTGGCGGTGTGGGACAGCGCGGAGGAGTACGACCGCGAGCGCGGCGAGGACGAGTCGGACCTGTCGTCGCGGGCCTTCATTCCGGCGGGGCTGCTGCGGGCGGACGACGATGACGACCCGGCGCCGCCGGTGGCCTACGCGATCGTGACGGGGCACGTGTTGGCGGCCGAGGTGCGGCAAAACCCGCTGACGGGGACGCGCTATCAATGGGCCGCGCTGGCGACCCACGGCGGCACCCTCGATGTCGTCGCGGAGCTCGGTCTGGTCACGCGGGAGATCCGCGAGGGCAGCGTGCTCTCGGGCGGCTTCTGGCTATCGGGGCAGATCGTCGAGGACGACGACGAGCAGAGCGACGCCTGAGCGGCGCGGCAACGAGTTCAACGCTGGATCGTCGGGGCGACCGGGGCGGAGCCCTGATTCGCGAGCGGGTTCACGGTCAGCCACAGCGCGAGCGCGGCGAGGCCGAGCAGGACGAAGCCGAGGGTCCGCAGGCGGCGGCTCGGGGGCGCCTCGATGGAGACGGCGATGGTCCGGCGCGGCGAGGCGATCAGGTTGCCCAGGCGCTCGGCGTGGGCCACCAGCGCGTCGCGTCCGAGCGGAAGGGGGCTGCCCTCGCCGCGGCGGCGGGCCGCGAGCAGGGTCGAGAGCTCGATCCAGGTCCGGGCCCGCTCGCCCTCGGTCTCGCCCTGGCGCAGCTGCAGGGCCTCGGCCCGCTCGATCATTCGCATGTCCGAAGGGACATGCTCGTCGGGCCATGTCGCAAGGACCAGGGAGGTCCAGGCGTCGAGCAGCGGGACGACGCTGCCGCGCGGGTCGCTGTGCTCGTCGGTGAGGATGGCGAGCGCGCTGCGCTGGGCCGTGCCGGCGGCCGCGAGCCAGCGGGTGTGCGGCCGCAGGCGCGTGCCGGAGGCCGCGAGCTCGCTGTCCATGGCGGGCTGAAATTCCGTCGGGGTCACCGCGTTCATCGTCAGCATGGGGAGCATCGTATCGGAGCTTTGTCCGGCGGCGCACCCGCACTGGGGTTGCGACATCACATTATTTTCGGGGTCGTGTGACGAGCCTGTGACAGCAATGAGTTTTGCGTGTGACCCGGGCCTGAATGCCTGGAAAACCCCCATGGGCCGGGCCCGACGGCCTCGGGGCCGGGGACCCCAGGTTAGGACCCCAGCGGGTATTGCAGTAATCGTCAGCTGCAATAGCTGATCAGGTGGCGAGCAGCGGAGCGCGGGTGAGGGTGCCCTCGAGCACGTTGTCGCCGATGGTGACGTAGAGCTGGCCCTCGTTGCGGACCAGCTCGAGCTTGGTGTTGCGGTCGATGTGCGGGGCGAGGGCGTCGAGGAACGCTGGTTCGAGGTGCCAGAGCTCGATGCTGTCGCTGTGATGGATCGGCCGCGAACCGAACTCGCGTTGCAGCTGGGCCAGCGGGGTGCAGCTGTACAGCGCGACCTGGCGGGCGGCCTTGGCGGCGCGATGCAGGCGCTCGGCCGAGGGGGAGCCGACGTCGATCCACGCGAGCAGCAGGCCGGTCGGGTCGCGCACGCAGATCGGCGGATCGTCGGTGCTGGCGATGCCGGCCTTGCTGAAGGCGATGCCCTCGGCGTAGCTCAGGCAGTAGGCGAGCAGGCGCGTCAGCATGTAACGCATGCTCTCCGAGGGGTGCTGGGCGACCCGCAGGTCGAGGGCCTCATACACGCCGCGGTCGACGTCCGAGAGGGTGACCTGGAGATGAAAGAGGGTCGCGGTCAGGGCCATGCGCCGGCATCACTACATCAGCCGCGCCAGCGGCGATAGAGCGCGGCCTCGTCCTGCGGGAAGGCGGCGGTCGGCGGGACCTCGGCGTGGTAGCGGCGAAACAGCGCGGCGAAGCCGGCGGGGTCGCGGTCGAAGTGCCCGGCGGCGTGCAGGTCACCGTGCTGCAGGCGTTCGAAGCGGAGCCGGGCGATGAAGAGGGCGGCGAGGCGCAGGCCGTCGGGGTCGATCGCGGCGCGGAGGGGGTCGTTTGCGAGGGCGGCGAGCGGGTCGGGTGAGCGCAGGACCTCGGCCAGGCGGCGCTCCTGGGCATGCTGCTGGGCGATCTGGGCCGGGTCGGGCGGGCCGTGTGGGGCCGGTGAGGAGGTGATGGCGCCGGGGCGGTGCAGCTGCTGGACCAAACGTCTGGCGCGGCGCAGCTCCTCGCGGAGCAGGCGCTCGTCGCCGGGCTGGACGGTGCCCTCCATGCGCTCGACGATCACGGCGCGCAGGCCGGGGCAGCGCGGCAGGACCTCGGCGAACAGCCGCCAGACCGGCTCGGGCACCGCGTCGTCGTGGCTGTCGAGGCGGAGGATGCGACCGGAGGGCAGCCAGGCGGGATCGCTGGCGGCGCCGCCGGAGAGGTGGATCTCGATCACGCGATCGAGGTCGAGGCGGGCGAGGTAGGCGGCGGGATCGAAGCCGAGGTTTTCGGCCATCGTGTGCAGGTTGTGGAGGTCGAGCAGCAGGTGGTCGGTGGCGCCGAGGATCTCTTTGATGAAGTCGGGCTCGCGTAGTGGTTCGCCGAGCACGAAGTAGATCGCGGTGTTCTCGAGGCCGACGGTCGGCACGACGCTGCGCATCTCGGCCAGGCAGGCGCGGGAGATCGCGGCGGCGGCGGGCGTCATCGGCAGGCCGAGCGGGAGCGTCATCTCGAGGCCGTCCAGCACCGTGACGCCGAGGTGTTCGGTGTACCAGCAAAAGTCGAAGCGGCGATGCGAGGCGGCGATGCGGGCGAGCCAGCGGGCGCGCCGTGGCGAGTGACCGGCGCTGCCGGGCGAGAGGCCGACGCCGTGGGCGACGAAGGGCAGGCGGAGGCGCTGGCCGAGCGCGAGGAAGCGATCGTGGAACTGGTTGTCGATCAGCGCGCCGCGCTCGTCGAGGGCCCAGGTGGTCTCCGGGGCGAGCTCTAGCAGCTCGGCCTCGGACTCGTAGAGCGGCATGACCCGCTCGAGGTACTCCTCGTCGGGGTGCAGCGCGAGGCCGATGGCGGGGCGGTCCACCCGGGGATCCTACAGATCTTAATATTCGCGGGTGTAGAACATGAGGAAGCGGCTGCTGCGGTCGGGCACGTTGCCCATGCCGCAGGCGACCCGGCTGTTGCGAGTGTCGCCCTCGACGGTGACGCCGCAGCCGTGGGTGCGGGCCCACGGGGCGCCGGGGATCGGGCTGTCACACAGGCGCGCGCGCACCGAGGCGGCGAGCAGCGTGGAGAGGTGTTCGTGCTGCACGATGTCGCCGCTGCGGGCGGCGAGCAGGCCGAGCGCGGGGGCGCGATCGAGGTCGGCGGGGCCGAGCTCGCCGAGGCTCTGCGGCAGCTCGCCCAGGCGTTGCAGGTCGCCGTGCGGCAGACCCTGGCGCTCGCGGCAGGCCTGGGCGGCGAGGCGCGGTCCGTCCGCGGCACCGGCGATCAGGCCGGCGATCGTGGCGATGCGGACGTCGATGTCGGCCTCCTGGCGGCGCTGGATCTCCTCCCAGTCGTGGCGGCCGCCCCAGCGGTCCGGTTCATCCTCGACATAGGCGAGCGGGGCGGTGAGCGGCAGCAGCGAGGGGGTGGCGCTGTCGTCGAGGACCAGCATCAGCGGCTCCTCGGCGAGCTGTTCGCGCTGCTGCGGCCCCAGCTGATCGATGCGGAGGCAGCGGACCTCGAAGCAGGCGAGCGCGGCGAGCTGCTCGTCGCTGCCGTGATTGATGAGCTCGCCGAAGGCCTGCCCGCGCCGATACTGCTGGGCGCTGTCGGCGGGGATCACGAGGATGAGCAATGGTTTGAAGGGGGCGGTGCCGGGCTCGCAGGCCGGGCGTTGGACCTGAACTTCTGGCTCCGCAGCGGGCGCGTCCTCGGGGCAGATGTCTGGTCTGGGTCCGAATGCGCGCGACAGCCACATCGGCAGCGCAGTGAAGCCCGCGCCGAGGGCGACGGTCCCGAGAAACTTGCGTCGTTGCATGCCTTCCTCCGTGATGCGGCGAGACAGCGGCGTCTCGCCGAAGTTCCCGGGTCACGGCGAAGGCCGTTGGATCGTGGTTTCGCGCGTCAGCCCGGGTACTCGAGGGTCAGGTAACGATTGACCCCGATCTCGGCGGGCGTGAAGGACTGGGTCTTGCCGTCGGGCCAGCGCAGCTCGAGGGTGTAGTCGCAGCCGAGGTCGCCGAGGCCGAAGTGGAGGGTGCGCGAGTCGAGCGAGTTGTAGCTGCCGCGGCCGGCCTTGACCTCGCGGGTGACCTTCCAGTCGGCGAAGACGAGGGAGACGCGCGCGCCGATGGCGTCGCGGTTGATCTTCACGCCGTCGCCGACGAGGCGGATGGCGAGCCAGGCGTTGGCGCTGCCGAGGGTGTTTTCGAACAGGAAGTTGGGGCGGCCGCCGCCGGTGTCACGACCGCCGACCAGCAGGTCGAGGTCACCGTCGTGGTCGATGTCGGACCAGGCATGATTCTGGGCGGCCTTCATCTGCAAATAGGCGCCCTTGGGGTCGTTGATGCCGCTGTTGGGGCCGACGCTGAGGAAGCTGCCGTCCGGCTGCTGGTGCAGCAGACCGAACCAGCTCTGCTGATCGATGGTGTCGTAGTTGGGCTCGTATTTTTTGTCGCGCGATACGGACAGGTCCATGCGGCCGTCGTTGTCGAAGTCGACCATGCCGCCGTCGACGTCGCCCTCGTTGAAGGGCAGGCCGCGGGCGAGGAACTCGTTGGTGAAGGCGTAGCCGGCAGCGGGGCCGCCGTTGACCAGCAGCTGGCTGGGGTCGGACCACTTGCGGCTGTAATCGCTGTCGACGGGGTGGGAGATCGTGGTGAGGAAGACGTCGGGCAGGCCGTCGCCGGTCGCGTCCTCGCACTGGATGCCGAAGCCGTTGGAGCCGACATAAGCGGAGGGGTCGACGGGCTCGGGGGTGGTGCCCTTGCCGGTGGTGGCGAGATAATAATTGCCGGTCGCCAGCGCCGCGAAGCCGCGGGCCTGGCCGACCTCCGTCATGTGGCCGGTGCCGTCGTTCTCCCACAAATGATTGCGACCCTTCAGGGTGCTGACGCTGTAGGTCGAGACGAAGATGTCGAGGTCGCCGTCGTCGTCGTAGTCGCAGGCGACGCTGCCGTTGCTCGGCTGGGCGG
>ERZ795056.7905-NODE-7905-length-10100-cov-5.055550_pt1 | contig 10100 bp, 9 predicted proteins | sample MGYA00375140_ERZ795056 | MGnify/ENA primary metagenome ERZ795056 (study PRJEB30185, sample SAMN05720227) | activated sludge metagenome | isolation source: Anaerobic digester | place: USA | collected 2015-03-09 ...
ACAACAAAGCACCTGGCTTCTGGGCGCGCCGACACGCCGCGTTCGAGCGCGGATTTGCCGCGCTGCAACGTGGCTACGGCCGCTGGCTCGGCAGTGTGCTTGCCAATCGTGCTGCGTTTCTGACTGGCTTCGTGCTGGTGATCGCGCTCGGTGCCGGGGTTGCGCTTGGTGTCGGCCGCGATTTTTTCCCAAGCGTCGACGCAGGGCAAATTCGATTGCACATCACCACGCCAGCCGGCACCCGTATCGAAGAAACCGAAAAGCGCTTTGCTGACGTCGAAGCGGCGGTCGCCGAGTTGATACCAGCCGAAGATCGCGAAGGCATGCTGTCGCAAATCGGTTTGCCGTCGGGCTATTCGCTTGCAACGTCGGACACCACCAACTTGTCGGCGGCTGACGGTGAATTATTGATTCGGCTGTCAGCGGATCGCCGCACGTCGACCAACATGCATATCGCAACGCTGCGGCGCGAACTCGCTCGGCGCTTTGCCGACCTTTCGTTCTATTTTCAACCTGCCGACATGGCAACGCAGATCTTGAACTTCGGGTTGGCTTCGCCCATCGACATCCAGGTAAGCGGCCAAGCGCGCGACAAAACACTGGCGATTGCGCGCAGCATCGTCGACGACTTGACCCACATTCCAGGCGTCGTCGACGTGCGGCTGCACCAAGTCACCAACGTGCCGCGCTTGCAACTCGATGTTGATCGACGCCGCGCCGCCGAAGCTGGACTCACGCAACGCGATATCGCCAACAACGTGTTGCTGGCCGCGGGTTCATCGGGCCAAGTCTCGCCGAGCTATTGGACCGACCCCGTCACCGGACAAAGCTACTCCCTGAGCGTGCGGGTACCCGAAGAACGCATGGGCAGCCTCGATCAATTGTTGGCCGTGCCATTCTCGGGCCGTGCCGCTAGCATGCAATTGCGCGACTTAGCGACGGTCAGTCGGCAGTCGACGGTGCAATTGTCGTCCCGCGTCAACGTACAACCAACCTACAATGTACGCGCAGACATCGCAGGCACTGACCTCGGAGCGGTCGCCCACGCGATCGACGCCGTGGTTAACAGCCATCGCAAAGAGTTGCCACCAGGCGCCGAGCTCACCCTCCGTGGCCAGATTGAAAGCATGCGGTCGGCGTTTAGCCAGCTTGGCCTTGGCATCGCACTCGCAGCGTTGTTGGTCTACTGCTTGATGGTTATCAATTTCCAAAGCTGGCGCGATCCGTTTGTGATTTTCATGGCCTTGCCCGGCGCTGCAGTTGGCATCGTTTGGTCGCTCAAGCTGACTCACACCACGTTCAATGTACCGTCGCTGATGGGCGCCATCATGAGCATTGGCGTGGCCACCGCTAACTCGATTTTGGTGGTGAGCTTTGCCAATGATCGGCAACGCGCTGGCGACTCAGCAGTACAAGCCGCGCTTGAGTCGGCCCGCACGCGCCTGCGCCCGGTTGTGATGACGGCGCTGGCGATGATTATTGGGATGATTCCGATGGCCCTGGGCCACGGCGACGGCGCGGAATCGAACGCGGCACTAGCGCGTGCCGTGATTGGTGGCTTGGTTGGGGCCACGTTAGCAACGTTGTTTGTAGTGCCAACCATGTACGTCGTCCTACCGGGCGGCAAACGGCGTTTTGATCCGCACAGCGAAGATTTTAACGTTGGCATTACAAACGCTGGAGAGCTCCATGACTAATACAAATCCGTCGACGCCAGCCCTTACGCCACAACGCAAGCGGTGGCCACGCTGGATGGTAGCGATTACGTTGGGCAGCCTCGCAGGTGCAACTGCATTGGTATGGGCACAGCAAGTTGGCGGCAAGGCTAACGCACGTGTAGCTACCGCACCGCGGCTGGTGCGGGTGGCATCTGCCAAAGCTGGCGACGCAGTGCAAACGGTGCTGTTGTCGGCGACCGCGCGGCCTGCAACGATCGCAGCGGTCGTTGCGCGCTCATCGGGATACATCGCGGACATCGCAGTTGACCTGGGCGACCACGTTAAGCGCGGCCAAGTACTCGCGGTTATCAGCGCTGCCGAAGGCGTCAACGACCTGCAAGCGGCGCGCGCATTGTCCTCGGCCGCCGAAGAATCGGCTCGGCTAGCAACCATTTCGCGCGACCGAGCCCGTGATTTGTCGGCGCAAAATGTCGCGTCACGCGAAGACCTGGACCGCGCGGAAAGTGAATACAAACGAGCCCAAGCGTCAGCGTCCGCCGCCCGCGCCACCGTTGAACGCTACACCACGCTCACTGGCTATCAGCGCGTGCTAGCGCCAACTGACGGTGTCATCACCAAACGGTATGTTGACCCTGGCGCAATGGCGCAAGCTGGCCAAACCTCGCTGTTTCAGTTGGCTCAAACCACCGATCTCGATATCGAATTCGATGTGCCACAAAGCTGGGCCAGTATCGTAACGCCAGGCCTTGCCGTCGACATCGTAAGCCGCGAACTGCCGGGCAAGCCGGTCGCTGCAACCATCACGCGAACGGCTGGCGCAATCGACGCGACTACGCGAACGATGCGCGCCGAAGTCCGAATCTCGGACGCTGCGAAAATCACCCCGGGCAGCCAAGTCGATGTGCGGATCAAAAGTGCACGCGCTGCAGCGCCGGTGGTTGTGCCAGCGCGTACCGTTGTCGCCCGCGCTGACGGCACTGCCATTGCAGTCGTCCAACAAAGTCCGGCCGGCCCCCGCGCGCACTGGACCAAAGTGACGGTGCAACGCGACCTTGGCAAAGACGTCGAAATCCTCGCCGACGGCAGCGTTGCGCTTGGCGCCAAGCTCGTGCTCAGCCCACCGGCCAATCTCGCCGACGACGAAGCGATCGAAATTGCGATCGATCCGCCGGCTCCGGCCGCTGCAGGTGCAGGCAGTGGCAGTGGCAGTGGCAGTGGCAGTGGCCAGCCAAAGTGAAACGGTCCGTCGACGATTTGCAAGTAGATTGCGACCCGCCGCGCGGCACGTTAGACTGTGACGGTGCCTCGCACCCTACATCGCGTATTGCGAGTTGCACTGCTTCTGGCGTTGCCAGCGTGTGGCAGGCTCGGGTTTGGCGCTGAGCAGCCCGACACATCGGCCGACGCCAGCGTCGACGCAGGCTTGCGTTGGGTCGTAGTTCTCGACGATCAATTTAACGATGACGATCCACTAACGAACCCAAGCGGCCTGGGCAGAGGGTTCCACGTACAAGGTGCTGATGCACGCGAAGCCAACGGTCAGCTTTTTTTTGGCAACTATCCGCAGGACTACGCTGCGTCGTTAGGGGTCTCGCTCGACGCTCTGCCGCTTGGCAACGGCGAACGCTACCGCATCGAATGGGACATAGTGCCGGGGCCGGCAACCGCGTTCCTCAACGGCCCTGAGTTTGTGTACGAACTTTTTGCGATTGCCACGACCGCAGGCAACAACAACTTCAATGGCTCGTCATATTTCAACGCAACCGGCGGGCTTTATGCACGGATCTTCTATTCCGAAGATGCAGGCCGCGTAACAGCAGCCGGCCAAGTCGTGGCGACTGATTCGAGCAAACCAGCCATGTGCGACAGCGCTTGCGCAGCCGGCTACCAACGCTATTCCAACTACGATCTAGGCGACATCGGCAGCGTCGGCGCTGCGCGGGTTACCGTGCGACTGGAACTTGATGCGTTACACTTTGCGTATTCGTTTGCGCCAGGCCCAGCAATCGCAATCGATCCTGCGCTGCTCGAAAACGACCTTGCTGCACTCGCACTGCACACTGGGAACGACCTGCAAGGCGGCATCTATGTTGGCGCCGCCGGCGGCAATTTTTTCACTGGCCGCGCCAGCGCCGGTGTCGACGCGATCCGAGTATTTCAACTCAAGTAACGCGGCCGAGTGCGCTGTCCCGTTACGCGTGGCATGAAGAATTCGCCAGCTTTGCCGATGAAGAAGGGGCAAGGCCCGGCAAGGTCCCTGAGACCTAGTGCTCTGCGGTGATCGTCACAGCGCAGGTCGTTTTATCGACGTTGAAGCGCTGGGTCCACAAGTCGTTCGCACCAGCGGTAAATGTCACCAACGATGGTGATTCACCGGTGCGCACCAACCAATGTAACGGACCAATCGGATCGCCGTTTTCGTCGACGTTTGGATTTGGCGCACGCATGGCTTCAGCCTGGGTGCGGAATTCGCTAATTTCACCATCGTCGCCGCGATACGCAACTTCGCGGGCGGTCAGTTGCGGATCGCATGCTGGCTTTGGGGTTTCCAAGCGCCACACTCGGTCAACGCGGAACGTGCCTCGATACATTCGGCCGCTTGCAACCAAGCCTGCAGCCATCGTCAATTGACCATAACCGCGCAGCGGGTCGAGCACAAAGTTCGGATCAGCTGCGTGAGTAAAATCCAATGCCGTCACTGCGTCAGGCCGCGTTGAGCTGTTGAGCTTTTGCCGCATGATCGCCGTCGGACATGGGTCTTGCGCACACGTGGTGCTTGCCGTGAAACGATACACGCTGGTGGTACCCATGCCACGCGAGTAGGTATCGTAGCCAAAATCGACGACGAATTCGCTACCAACAAAGCGGCCACGCAGGACGCCTTCGCCGCGATTCGACAACAAGCCATCTTGGCATTCCCAATTGCAGTCAGCCGGCAACACCAACTTGGTGGCCAAGCAAGCCTTCGACGTGCGGCCACTTGGGCAGCGCGTGGTGGCGTTATTAAGCAACGACAATGTCGCGTTGTTCACGCCGGTATTGCTATCAAGGTGCACCCAAATATCACCCGTGCGCACTTCGCTTTCGGTTTCACTTGTCGCGTCGTCCGAAACCTCTGGGCTGTCGTCAACACACCCGCTCAAGCCAGTGAGGCCTAGCCCCACGCCCACAGCCGTTACCAAAGAAAAGCTTCGCATCGCGCGCGAGTAACACGAGTCCCGCACCTGTGCAATCGCAATCATGTGACGACTGGGGAGAATTCAACGCAATTTCGGACGCTTGAATGATAATCTCATATGATGCGTTGTGGGTTTCTCGCGTTACTAACGTTTGGCACCGGCTGCCAGTTATTGTTCACCGAACAGTTGGCTAACGACGCCTCACTAGGTGATGGCCCTCGTGATGCAAACGGCGATGCTCCTGAAACATTGATTGACGCGCCGAGCGCAGCGAATTTTGTTTTCATTACCAAAGATACATATAACGGCAATCTTGGCGGGATTGTAGGTGCGGATGCCAAGTGCCAGGCCTCTGCTAACCGGCCGCAAGCCACGTTTATCGCAGTTCTAGGTTACCAAAACAGCTCGCTCTATACCGCGCTCAAGGTGCTTGATGCTTCACGCGCTTGGTACCGTACCGACGGTGAACTAGTCGCTGATTCCCCAATTGAGTTTACCTCTGGGCTGCGAAGCCCCGTGATCTTTGACCAAAACGGCCAACGCATCATCGACAATGTTACGATCTGGACTGGGTTTGATAACACCGGCGCATTGCAAGGCAACGACTGTTTTGCATGGTCGAGCGCCGCAAGCAGTGCTAGCGGTGGTTTTGGCCAGTCCGACAACCGCCCAATCGCGTTGGGTGGGTCAGTTAGCACCTGTAACCTGCAGCGCCATTTATTGTGTGCGTCCATTGGTGCAACCAAGCCACCAGTGCTACGGATGCCAGTTGCGAACCGGATGTTTGTGTCGGGACTGGTTTCCTTGGGTCCAACCGATAGCGGGCTCGCCGCGCTAGATGATATCTGCCAGAATGAAGCGAACCAAGCGCAATTAAAGCGGAGCGATGGTACAGCCGCTCAATTTGTTGCGCTGCTATCAACAAGTTCACAAAGCGCGATCGTTCGCTCTGGGCTTAACCCCAACGTTGACTACGTGCGAGTCGACGGCGCCCGCATTGGCCAACTTAACGCCGTGCCGCGCACGTACATTCACCTCACCGCGAACGGCGGGCTTGCCGATACCATCGACGTTTGGACGGGCGGTATACCTACGACGACATCGTTGCTCGCGTGTTTTGACTGGACCAGCAGCACGCCGACCGGCACCTTCGGCAGCAACAACCGCGCCAGCAACGCAGCCTATGACACCATGGCAGGTTCTTGCAGCTCGAAAAAGCGCGTTTACTGCGTCGAAAAATGAGTGCGAGGCATCGTTAGCGGCCAGCCGCGTCGATCTCGTCAGGCGTCAGATCACCATCTTGATTAACATCAACTTTTTTTAGATGCGGATCGAGTTCGCTGCGTTGCAGTTTGTTGTCACCGTCGCCATCGCCTTTTTTGATAGCGATGTTCGAGATGATGCGCCGAGTAAGAGTGTTGCCAAAACCAGCATCGCGTAACAACCCAGCCAGTTCGCCAGCATCGATGCCACCATCTTTGCTCACGTCGTAGTGCTCAAACATCGTTTTGATGTGATAGCCATATTTGGCCATCAGCAGTTTGGCCTTGTCGCGGTAGACGTCGTTTTCGTCTGGTGCTTTGGCTGGCGCAACCGGTTCGGCTTGAGTGGCAACTTCTTTCACTGCGGTAGCTTCGTGGATCGGGTATGGGCCGTCAATGCTAAATGCGGCGCTCAACCATTATTCAACCGATTGGTTGACTACCATTTGGTTAACTACTACGGTGCCATATGGCCGATGCACTTAGCCTGACGTTAGCGGCCCTCGCCGACCCAACTCGGCGCGGCATTCTTGCGCAGTTGGCTGGCGGTGATGCAACCGTCAACGAATTGGCCAAGCCCTACGCGATGAGTTTGGCCGCGGTTTCGAAACACCTCAAAGTGCTCGAAGCGGCCGGCCTCATTTCACGTGGCCGCAACGCTCAATGGCGGCCCTGCCACCTCGAAGCAGCGCCGTTGCAAGCGGTTGCGCAATGGGTGGGTGATTACCAAAAGTTCTGGCAACGCAGTACCGACCGCATGGCCAAATACCTCACCGAGCTGCAACTGGCTGAGCCATCCCGGTCGTCGAACGACCGCCCCAAACCCGCACGCCGCCGCGGCTAATCTTTCACTTCGCAAAGGACATTATGCAGATTGATGCCAATCGTTCCGACCAACCCGTAATCGTGATGAACCGCACCTTCGATGCACCGATCGATGTCGTGTGGTCGATTTTCGTCGATCCCAAGCACGTTAAACATTGGTACGGCGGCGATGGCTTTAGCAATCCGGTGTGCGAAATGGACGTGCGCCCAGGCGGCTTGTGGCATCACGTGATGCGCTTGCCCAACGGCATGGAATTCGCGATGGACTTTGTCTTCATCGAAGTTGAAAAGCCAACCAAGCTAGTGTGGCAAGCTGTTGATCATGAAACGCGCCCGGCTGGCGGCCCACCATCCGCCCGCATGACCGTAACGCTGCAGGCGCATGGCCAGCAAACTCATTGGCAATTGGTCTCGCAATTCAAGTCTTTTGCCGACCGCGATGCAGCGAATCAGATCGGTTTTGCTGCAACAATCGCGCAAGGCAGCAACAAGCTCAACGAGTTGGCCAAGGCTCTGCGCGGATAGTCGACGCAACGATGGGAGTTGCTGTCGCGGCACCCAATTTGCGGTAGTATCGAACTAATCAAACGTGTCACAGGGTTCAAGCCTCACGATGACAGCCGGTGGGCTGATCAAGCGAACCGCGGAGCGGTAACGACACGCGCGACACCGACGGAGCGAACCATGACACTTGAACAAATCGAAGCACTCGTGCAACGCGGTAACTTCGTCGAAGCAATCGACGCTTTGTACGAACTAACCAGCGGCGATGCACCCGGCCCCGGCCACTTGCTGCAACAATTTCATCTCGAAGCTCGTTTACAACGTTTTTCCGCAGCACAACAAACGCTTGAGCGGCTGCTGCCGTTGGTACCCGACGCTGCGCCAGCGATGACGGCACTGGGCCGCACCACCCGCGCTGAATGGTTTGCGACCGAACGGCTCACCGACAGCGAAAAAGCGATGAGTCGCTCTGGCATTGGCGCACCGCCGCCGCACGCGGTTGGGTATGTGCAAGCCACCGTCATGCATGCACAAGAGCAATACAGCGAAGTTGCTACGTTGCTCAAAAAACTCAAAGCCGAAGCGCCACCAACGCCTGGTGTGCTGCGTTTTCGCGACGGGCGCACCGCGAAATTCGCTCGCGTTGCCGACGCTGATGATCTCACGGGGCCAATTTTGCCCATCTATCACGGCGAGGACGTGCTCGATATTGCGTTTAGCCAATTGGCGTCGATCGAAATGCTCGAACGCCGTGCGTCGTTTGATTTTTGGTGGATGCCGGTTGAGCTCACGCTGCGCGATGGCCAAACGTTTCGCGCCCGCTATGCAGCACTATACCCAGGGTCAGGAATTGCCCCCGATCCAGCTGCCCGCATGGGCCAAACCACGATGTGGAATCACTCCCTTGGTTACGCGCGCGCACTAGGGCAACGCGACCTTTCGTTCACCAAGCCCGAAGGCGGTGCCATTCTCGTCGGTGTTATGCAGCTTGCACGGATCGATTTTGATCCTGTTGCGCAAGCGCAAGCGTAACGCATTGGGATACAAGCGCCTGCAAATTCTGCAGGCAATGCAGTAACGCTCCGCACCGTTTGCGCATAAGCACCGGCTGATTACGCGCCAGCGGTGCTTGAGGCTGACGCTGCGCTGGCGCAGGAGTTGCAATAATGCTCATGGGCGCAACGCCTGCAAAGGTTCGCTATGAAACGCATTCTGATTCTCGGCGCTGGCACAGCTGGCACCATGATGGCCAATCGTTTGGCGCGCACGCTCGACCCATCGTGGAACATTACGTTGCTCGATCGCGATGATGTGCACGTCTATCAGCCCGGCTTACTCTTTTTGCCATTTGGCAGCTATCGCGATGACGAGTTGACCAAACCACGTGGTGCATTGGTTGACCCGCGGGTGACGTATCGCTTGGCCGAAATCGATCGCATTGCGGTTGCCGAAAACCGTGTGACCCTCGCCGGCGGCGAATCGCTAAGCTACGATTTTTTGCTGCTGACGACCGGCGCGCGCATCGTTCCGGAATCAACCACAGGGCTAGCCGGCGAAGGTTGGCAAAGCACGGCGTTCGATTTCTACACACTCGAAGGTGCCCAAGCACTACGCCGCGCGCTCGCTGACTTTAAGGGTGGCCGTTTGGTGCTCAACGTTGCCGAGATGCCAATCAAGTGCCCGGTGGCGCCGCTCGAGTTTCTATTTTTGGCGGATGCATATTTCACGCAACGTGGCATGCGCGACAAAGTTGAAATCGTTTACGCCACGCCGCTCGAAGGCGCCTTTACCAAACCCGTGGCTTCGCGTTACCTCGGTGACATGCTGACCCGGCGCGGCATCGCGGTGATTGGCGACTTCGCAGCCTCGGAAGTAACTGGCAGCAAGCGGCAGCTCACTGCATATGACGGCCGCACGCTCGACTATGACTTGTTGGTTTCGATTCCGATTCACAGCGGCGCCGAAGTCATCACGGCATCGGGCCTTGGCGACGCTGGCGGTTGGATTCCAACTCATCGCCATCTGCTGACCGTCGACGGTACCAGCAACGTATTTGCGATTGGCGACGCCACCAACCTGCCGTCCTCGAAGGCCGGTGCAGTGGCGCACTTCCAAGCGGAAGTCTTAACGGACAATCTGCTTGCAGCGATCGACAATCGACCAATGACCGCATCGTTCGACGGCCACGCCAACTGCTTCATCGAAACCGGTTTTGGCAAAGCGATGTTGATCGACTTCAACTACACCACCGAGCCACTGCCGGGCAAATTCCCGCTGCCGGGCATCGGGCCTTTTAGCTTGCTTGAAGAAACCGCGATGAACCATTGGGGCAAGCTCGCGTTTAAGTGGATCTATTGGAACGCGTTGGTAGCGGGCAAAGATCTGCCCCTCGAACACCACATGCAAATGGCTGGCAAACGCGCGTAAGCGCCTACGGGCGTGGAGACCATGTATGACCCAAACTGAATATCAAACGATCATCGCCAAGCTCGACCAGATGTCGACGCAGTTGGCATACGTCACAGCGCGGCAACGTGCGACGGAAGAAATGTTTAGCGAACTAACGCCGGTAGCCAAAGCCGCGCTCAACACAATGATTGAGCGATTCGCCGACGCTGAGCAACAAGGCTACTTCGACTTCGGTCGTGCGT
>ERZ795056.7906-NODE-7906-length-10099-cov-6.357129_pt1 | contig 10099 bp, 7 predicted proteins | sample MGYA00375140_ERZ795056 | MGnify/ENA primary metagenome ERZ795056 (study PRJEB30185, sample SAMN05720227) | activated sludge metagenome | isolation source: Anaerobic digester | place: USA | collected 2015-03-09 ...
GCTTCAACGGAATTCCGGTAGGTATAGTTGCCAACCAACCGAGCTATCTTGCGGGTGTACTCGATATTAATTCCTCAAGAAAAGCCGCAAGATTTGTACGTTTTTGTGATGCATTCAATATTCCTATTGTTACATTAGTTGATGTCCCGGGTTTCCTTCCGGGTACAGCACAGGAATACGGCGGAATTATTATTCATGGTGCCAAGCTTTTATTTGCCTATGGAGAAGCTACCGTACCTAAAGTAACGGTTATTCTTAGAAAAGCCTACGGAGGCGCTTATGATGTGATGAGCTCAAAGCATTTAAGAGGCGATATTAACTATGCATGGCCTACTGCAGAAATTGCTGTTATGGGTCCGCGCGGAGCAATCGAAATACTACATCAAAAAGAATTAAGTCAAATTACGGATCAAGACGAAAGGACGAAGATTCTTATTCAAAGAGAAGAAGAGTACAAGAACAAATTTGCTACTCCTTATGTTGCTGCCAAGTACGGCTACATTGATGACGTAATTGAACCAAGAAATACAAGGTTCAGAATTATAAGGGCGTTACAATCACTCGCTACTAAAAAGGATACCAATCCGCCTAAAAAACATTCAAATATTCCATTGTAAGAAAGAGGCTTAATAATGATTGGATTTTTAGGAGTTTTCTTGCAAGCGGTCTCTGATCCTCAGAGAGCAAAGAAGGTACAGGAAGTGATTCATCACCTCGACCCGATAGGAGTTGGTATGGCTGTTATCGGGATGGGGATTGTATTTTTATCCTTACTTCTTCTTTATATAGTTTTTTTTAATGTTGCAAAGTTGATTAATCTTAAACTGAAAAAAAATCTTCAGAAAGAAGGAAAATCAGCCGATGAAATTGAAAAAGAGATTGATATTTCCGGTGATGTAAATGCTGCTATCGGTATGGCACTCCATTTATATCTTTCGGAGATTCATGATTTTGAAAATACTGTATTAACAATAAAAAAAGTGTCGCGAACTTATTCGCCGTGGAGTTCTAAAATCTACGGGCTGCGGCAAATACCAAGATAAAATAACGGAAAAGATTATGAAAAAATTTAAATTTGTTATACACGGTAATCCTTACGAAGTTAATGTTAAAAACGTAGAGGATAATATTGCCGAAATTGAAGTGAATGGTTCTACATACAAAGTTGAAATAGATAAAAAAATTCAACAGCCGAAAACTCCGAAATTAGTTAGATCGGTTGTTACACCGTCAACAGAATCGGAACCATCAACTGCCAAAACAAGCAAACCGATGGAAGCCAAAGGTGCAGGAAATATTAAGTCGCCCTTACCCGGCGTTATTCTCAGCGTTCATGTGAAAGAAGGAGATAAAGTTAAAGTCGGCGACAGATTAATAGTGCTCGAAGCTATGAAAATGGAGAACAATATTAACTCCGATAAAGAAGGGACGATTACTTCGGTTAAAATTAGAACCGGAGATTCTGTTTTAGAAGGTGATGTCCTTATCCAGATAGGAGAATAATAATGGGTGCTATTTTTGAATTTTTTATCCACGGGGTAGAAGAGTTTTTTACTTTTACTGCCTTTGCAAATTTTACTGTAGGGCACGCAGTAATGATTTGCGTCGGATTAATTTTTATATACCTTGCTATCGAAAAAGAGTATGAACCGATGCTGCTTGTTCCTATCGGCTTCGGAATTCTTGTCGGAAACATCCCGTTCCTGGAAGGCGCTAATCTTCAACTTGGTATTTACGAGGAAGGAAGCGTACTGAACTATCTCTATTTCGGAGTTGTGAAAGGAGTATATCCGCCGCTGATTTTCCTTGGAATTGGTGCCATGACGGATTTCTCGACTCTTTTGTCGAACCCGCGTTTGATATTAATCGGGGCTGCTGCTCAGCTTGGTATTTTCGGGGCTTATATTCTTGCGCTTGCTCTCGGTTTTTCAGTTAGTCAAGCAGGTGCAATTGCGATTATCGGCGGCGCCGATGGTCCTACTGCAATCTTTTTATCTTCTAAATTAGCCCCTGAACTATTAGGCGCAATAGCGGTTTCTGCTTATTCATATATGGCGCTTGTTCCGGTTATTCAACCTCCAATAATGAAATTGTTAACAACCAATAAAGAACGCCGTATACGAATGAAACCCCCGCGTGCGGTATCGCGTTTCGAGAAGATTCTTTTCCCGATAATCGGTTTATTGTTAACGTGTTTTATAACTCCAAGTGCAATACCGCTTCTTGGTATGCTTTTCTTTGGTAATCTGCTAAAAGAAAGCGGTGTAACCAAAAGATTGGCTGATACTGCCGCAAAGCAGTTAATAGATATTATTACAATACTGCTCGGTTTAACTGTGGGTGCGTCAACACAAGCAACCACTTTCTTAACACCGCAGTCAATCGGTATATTCATGCTCGGAGCACTTTCCTTTATTATTGCAACGTGCGGGGGTGTATTGTTTGTTAAGTTTATTAATTTATTCTTAAAAGAAGGAAACAAAATCAATCCGTTGATCGGTAATGCGGGAGTATCTGCAGTACCCGATAGTGCAAGGGTTTCTCAAATGATGGGATTAAAGTATGACCCGACAAACTATTTGCTGATGCACGCAATGGCACCGAATGTTGCCGGTGTAATCGGTAGTGCAGTTGCTGCCGGTATTTTAATGAGTTTCTTACTGTAAACTATTCAACCGGGGCGGAATACAACCTGCCCCGGCTTTTTCTACTTATCATATTTCTTCAAATCTTTTTCAATTATTAATAGGAACTCCGGTACTTAAAGCTGAAGTGATTCGTTTCATAAAGCCAAAAACTTTTCGGCTCTGTTAGTTGCTTTTTTCTCTTTTTCTTTTAATCTTTTGACCGGTAGTATTACTCTTTATTAAACTTTACATTAGAATTTTCGATACTGATATTATGAGATATGACATTGATAATTACTTCACTGAAAAAGTAGTTGGGATTTTGACAAGGACTTTGAAATGAGCCAAATTTCTAAATTGCGGAGTGCCGCCGATTATTTATTCGAGCAGGGTAAATATGACGAAGCATACTACATCTATGATGAAATCTACCGGCAGATTTGGGGCGCACTCGGTAGCGTTCAAAGAGGTTTGTCCGATTTTTCACAAGGATATTTAAATAACAGTTTTAAGCCTTCAATCGAATTTAAAAACACATTTACTGTTCACGCAGCAAACGCTACCTTTTATAAATGGTTCAATCTTGATTTAGACCAGACTTTAAACGAGTTTATTTTTACAACATCGGGTCATTTGCAGTGTGTCTGCTATTGCCAAACCTTGTTCGACCAAATCTCGAAGGAAGTTATATATCACGAATTTTTAATTCTTTATACATTGATTATAAAGAGTGTGGATGAATCATGGATTTCGCATCTACTCAGAATAGCCATTCCCACAATAGAAGATAAAAGGATTCAAAGACTAAGACCGATGCTGTCGGCTACTGCAATAGAAGAATATTTAATCGACAACGCATCAAAAATAAAAACTACCGACTGGTTTCATCTTAATGTAGCTTTGCTTGACTACTTGACAAATAAAAGAAGAATCACATCTAAGTTATATAAATCAATAAGGGAAATTGTCGGCAACTATTCTTCTAATAACCAAAAGGGTAAAAAGAAAAGCAGCGGAAGCAATAGTAAAGATTCAAAAGAGGAAGCATACTCTAAGTATGAAAAGTATGAAAAATATGAGCGTTATGAGAAATACGAGAAGTATGAAAAATCATACAACAGTAGAGAAGAGTTTAATTTTTCAAGATCAACAGACTTTGAAAAAGCCAGGTACTTCGGAAAAGTTTTAGGATTGGAAGGGCGACTTACAAAGGCAGAAATCAGGAAAAAATACCTCGAAGTTATTTCCAAGTACCACCCGGACAAAGTAGAAGGCTTGGGGGATGAGTTGAAAGAACTCGCCGAGCGAAAAACGAAAGAAATTAATCTTGCTTATGAATGGATGAAAGTTAAATACAACATTTAGCTAATTTCTTTAGCGGTAATTTCAATTCCTTGTCGCCGGTTTAAAGTGTCTTTGTTTTTTTGATTTTAGCGGTTCAGGCTTTAACTTGATAACGTAATTTACAAGAAATAAAAATGGCATTAAGAACATCTATTTACACGGTTTTATTAAGTATCTTTGTTTCGTTTGTAAGTTTTTCTCAAAACGATTTGACGTTAAGCGAAATAATGTTCAACCCTGCTTCGGGGAACAACGAGTTTATAGAACTTTTTAACACAAGCGAGACAAACTCAATTGACCTAAGCGGGTACAAAATCCTCTACTACACTTCCAATCCAGATTTAATTGTTGATGCCGGTAGCGGAACAATTCTTTCCCCTAAAAGCTTCGCCGTAATTCTTGAAGGGGATTACGATTTTGTAAGCGGAATTTATAACAACATCATTCCATCGTCCGCATTGATATTAAAAATAAGCGACAACTCTTTCGGTACTTCCGGGATGGCGAATACTTCGGATAGACCGGTATCGATTTTATCACCAACAAACGATACGCTTGAAGTTTATACTTACACGGCTAACAACGGTACCGCAATATCCGACGAAAAGAAAATTTTGATAAACGACAACTCACCGACAAATTGGGGCAACTCACTTGTAGTAAACGGAACGCCAGGTTACCGTAACAGCATTTCACCGCTTTTGAACAATCTATCCATCACATCATTCAGCATATCACCGGCAATTATACTTCAAGGCGAAGCAGCCGAAATAAATCTAAAGGCAAAGAATAACGGTGTAGTAAACGCGGTTTCATTCATTGTTGAAATTTATAACGATATTAATTTTGACTCCACTGCCAATTCAAATGAGTTGTTATTTACACAGCAATATACAAATCTTTCACCGGGGGATTCGATTACTGCTACACATGATTTCGGTCCTTTGAATACCGGGTTGTATCAACTTATAGGGAAAATAATCTTTCCCGGAGATGAAGATTCTCTCGACAATAAAAAAGTATTCACGTTTACAGTAGGGTTGCCGGGTGCTAATTACAACGATGTAGTAATTAATGAAATTATGTACGCTCCAACTTCACCGCAGCCGGAATGGATAGAGTTATTCAACCGAACTGAATCAAATGTAAATATTAAAAAGTGGAAAGTAACGGATAACTCCTCCAGTGCGAATATTACTAATGACGACATTATTATTCAACCGGGTTCTTTCATCGTTTTAAGTAAAGATGCTTCGGTTGTAAACTATTACTCAATACCGGTACCGGTAATAGTTTTCGCTCTGCCGGTTCTTAACAATACGGATGATGCGGTTGTACTCAAAGACTCGTTGGGTGTTGTTATTGATTCGCTATACTACTTTTCAAATTGGGGCGGAAGTACCGGCGGTAGATCACTTGAAAGAATTTACACTGATTCTTCAAGTGTTGCCTCATCAAACTGGAAGACCTCTACAAGTATGAACAAAGCAACACCGGGAAGGAAAAATTCAGTAACTCCCAAAGAGAATGATTTAACCGTTTCGAGTTTTAAACCTGAAATGAACTTCGGAATAATAGGTGAAGCAGTCAACTTGACGGCAATAGTTAAAAACATAGGGGTCGAGAACTCAGTAAATTTTGTAATCAAATTTTATAACGATGTGAATTCCGATTCGATTCCTCAACCGGGTGAATTGATAAATCAATTTAGCGGTAATGGACTTACTCCTTTAGATAGTTCAATATTTGAATTAAGCGTAACCGGCTTTTTAGTAGGTCGAAATAACTATATTGCTGTAGTCGAAACATCAATTGACGAAGACTCAACAAACAATATTGCACTTACAAATTTTCTGGGTGTTTCGGTAAACGAAGTAAGAGGGGATATTGTAATAAACGAAATAATGTATGCTCCGACATCACCGGAACCGGAATGGATTGAGATATTCAACGGCAGCGATAAAACAATCAACCTAAAAAATTACAAACTTGCCGATAACAATGATACGAGCGTTGTTGTTACAGAACTTGTTATGTTAAATCCCGGAGAGTTTTTGGTTATCGCAAAGGATAGTTCAATACGGGCTTACTATTCGATTCAATCCAAACTCGTTGTTAAATCTTTTCCGGCTTTAAACAACGATGTTGATAAAGTTATTCTTCTCGACTCGTTAAATAGAACAATTGATTCGCTTCAGTATTATTCAAGGTGGGGTGGGGGAAGCGGACGCTCTCTCGAAAGAATTGAACCGGAATTAAACTCAATTGATTCATCAAGCTGGGGAACATCGAAAAGTATGTTTAAAGCAACTCCGGGGTATATCAATTCGTTGACTCAAAAAGATTTTGACATATCAGTTGAGCGTATCATTTTCAATCCCGCAGCACCGGTATTCGGAGAGAATGTTACAGTTTCAACGAAAGTGAAAAATGTAGGGAAGAATAATGCTCAATTTATAATTGAGTTGTACGAAGACACTAATCTTGATTCAATACCGGATACGAAAATATCGGGGTCGGAAATTGTTAATCTTGCAGCGGGCGATTCACTTGTTTATCAATTCAATTACACCATTCAAAATTTGCAATCGGAAAAAGGATATATGGTTGGTGCCGTTTATCTACAAGATGATGACACAACAAACAATAATTTTTATGCAACTATTGCACCCGGTTATTCTGTTGGAAGTATTGTAGTAAATGAAATTATGTTTACTCCTTCGGGTGGTGAACCGGAATGGGTTGAATTGTTTAATTTAACCTCCGATGTTATCAATCTTAAAGAGTGGTCGGTGAGTGATGTTTTATCAACACCGGCAACTGCAAAGATAACACAAGATGTATTCTTCGAGCCTCAAACATATCTTGTGCTGAGCAAAGATTCATCAATTGTAAACTATCACCGTATTATTCCAACGCAGGTTGTGAAAATTAATCTCCCCTCATTTAACAACGATGTTGACGGAGTTGTATTAAAAGATAAACGCGGAGCAGTGATCGATTCCGTACTTTACAATAGCAACTGGGGAGGAAACGGAGGGTATTCTCTCGAAAGAAAAGAGAAAACAATCTCGTCGAATCTTTCGACTAATTGGAGCTCATCAATTGATGTTGAACAATCTACTCCAGGTAGAGTGAACAGTATTAGTCCCAAAGAGTATGACTTAATCCTGTCGAATCTTGTTTTCAATCCTAAAAGTCCGGTTGAGGGTGATACCGTTTTCATAATTGCAACCGTAAAAAACAACGGTTCATCAGCAGCACAAAACTTTTCAATTTCGTTTTACACAAATCGCGATTCAAATAATGTGGCAGATAGTCTGCTTGCTGCACAAACCGGTTATTCACTTAATCCGGGTGATTCGATAATGATTCAATCTCAGCAGCTTATTCTCAATCTGATGAATAAAGTAATTGTGGCGGCTAACGTTGTTTTCTTAAATGATGAGGATACACTCAATAACTATATTGAAAAATACATTGAACCGGGTTACGGAGAGAAGTCGATTGTAATTACCGAAATAATGTACGACCCGAAAAATAATGAACCGGAATGGTTTGAAATTTTCAACCGCTCGGATGAACCGGTTAACCTAAAAAACTGGGCGGTGAGCGATTATCTTACTACTCCAACAAAAACTTTTCTTGTTAGTAGTGATTATTCCCTTCAGCCCAAAGAGTTTGTTGTTGTTTCAAAAGACTCATCATTACACGGGTTCTATCAAGGAATCAATATGAAATTACTTGTCGCAAATTTCGGAACACTTGCAAATACAACGGATGGTATTTTTATTTACGATTTCAGGAATGCGGTTATAGACTCCGTTGTTTATAAATCCGCCTGGGGTGGAAGGAACGGTTATTCACTTGAAAGAGTAGATGTTGATAAAATATCCAACGACAGTTCAAACTGGGTTTCTTCTTTAAGTAAATTGAGAGCAACGCCGGGTAATGAAAACTCGGTATTTAATGCACCGGATCATAAAAGATTTTCGCTTATAATTAATGAGATAATGTACGATACGGATGTTTCCAACAATGAGTTTGTTGAGTTTTATAATGCAAGTAATGATACTCTAAACCTGGGCGGTTGGCGTATCGAAGATGAAAAGAAAACTTTCTACCGCCTGGCAGATACAAACATGTTCGTTCCACCGGGTGAGTTTTTCGTGTTGATTTCGGACACACTTCCATTGAACTATTATCAGGGACTTGATAGTTATAGTTATAAAACCGTTTTAAATGTAACTAATCTCGGGCTTGTAAATACGGGCGAGTTGATACTATTAAAGGATTTGAAAGGGAATGTAATAGATTCGGTTTGGTACTCGGATAAATGGCATAACCGAAATGTTTCTTTGACAAAAAATAAGTCACTTGAAAAAATAAACCCGGCTCTTGACGGTAATTCGGGCAGTAATTGGAGTACATCTGTTTCTGTATTTGGCGCTACTCCAGGTGCTGCAAACAGTATTTTTACCGATAATAAAAACAGAAATGCTTCAATATCGGTTGACCCGAATCCTTTTTCACCGGATAATGACGGGTTTGAAGATTTTACAATTATTAATTTTAATTTGTCGCAGCCTGTGTCTCAAGTAAATGTTAAAATTTTCGATAATAAAGGGAGACCGGTTAGAAATCTTGCTAATAATCAACCGGCAGGCTCAAGCGGTTCAATCACATTTGACGGTTTGGACGATAACGGTAACCCGCTTCGTATTGGAATTTATATTGTTTACCTTGAAGCACTGAACGAAAATTCCGGGGTTATAGATAAATTAAAGACGGCATTAGTAGTAGCACGAAAATTATAATTAAACAGAGTTTATAAATATATGGTAGTAACAAAATTTTTCACTGTATCGGAAGCAAATAAAACTTTACCACTCGTAAAGCAGATTGTAGAAGATATTATGAAGGTTGGGAATGAACTGAAATCTCTTTCAGTCGAATCTCCTTTTCTTGAAGAAGTTGATGAAGAAAGAAAACAAAAACTGGTTCAACTGGAGGGGTATATCGATGAACTGAAAGAAATCGGCTGCCAGTTCAAAGCGTACAACTTTGATATCGGGCTTGTGGATTTTCCCGCATTGATTAACGATGAAGAAGTATTTCTGTGCTGGCGCAGCGATGAAAAGAGTATCCGTTTTTATCACGGTGTAGACAGCGGATATACAGGCAGACACCCGATACCCGAAGAGTATTATTTCTAAATCATGTTATTATTTTTCAACTACACACTCTTAATATGAATTCCCAAATAGAACTTATTATTTTCGATTTGGATGGAACGCTTGTGGATTCAGGCGATACGATTTTCAAATCAACCGTAAAAACACTTGAAATACTGAATATTAAATCCGACCTTAAAAAAGAAGAACTCGATAAAAGGATCGGGGCTCATTTTGTCGACATCTTTGATGAGTTGAACATACCGGTTAATGATTTCGAAGAATTCATTGCGATTTATAAGAAAGTCTATTTCGATTTTATTGATGATTCGTTTTTATATCCCGGTGTTGCCGATACTTTGGCAGTGTTAAGTAAAAGGTTCAAAATCGGGTTACTGACAACAAAAGCCCAGGAGCAAGCTGATCTGATTATTGAACATTTTAATTTGACGAAGCATTTCGATTACATTATGGGAAGAAGGAACGGAATGGCAATTAAACCCGATCCGGAGCCGCTCCTTCACATTTGTAAAAAACTAAACATTACACCTGCGAATTCAATGATGGTTGGCGACTCCGAACTTGACATTCGGTGCGGAAAAAATGCCGGTGCTTTTACAACCGCTGTAACTTACGGTTACCGAAAATCAGAGGATTTGCTTAATGAAAACCCGGATTACATTATTGGTAGTATGAAAGCCCTTGAAGATGTCGTCTTTAGAATCGTCATTTAACTGTCCCTTTATCCCGCAATAAATTACAGGGTTAACGGATGGAGAAAAACATCCAAGCACCGTAGATGCGGAATGCTTATAGAATAGAAACCACCAACAAAACAAAAGCTCCAGCCGGAGCGGTATGAATATCACTTCTTGCTTCTCGCTTCTAGCGTCTTTCCCCTCGCTTCTTCGCAATCATCACGGGTAAAAAAGTATTCATTTCTTTTTATATTTA
>ERZ795056.7910-NODE-7910-length-10095-cov-7.089542_pt1 | contig 10095 bp, 8 predicted proteins | sample MGYA00375140_ERZ795056 | MGnify/ENA primary metagenome ERZ795056 (study PRJEB30185, sample SAMN05720227) | activated sludge metagenome | isolation source: Anaerobic digester | place: USA | collected 2015-03-09 ...
AACCCTATTAAAGCTGTTGCACAAATCAAATTGGTACAGAATTCCGGGGTTGGTACAGGCGTAAAGCCTTGCGCCCGACGTACTGAACTCGACGCCATACACGTTTGGGATTCCATTGCTAAGCACAGGTGCGCTAACGGCTCCCGTGCTGTTGTTGAATGGGTACACCTCAACGAGCCCAATGCCGTAGTATGCCGCCGCCAATCTGTTGCCTTGGGTGTTGGCCTTAAGTTGCCCGAGTTTCGCGCCCACAGCTGTTGGGGTGTGCCCCACGTTGCTATTCACCGTTGACGTAATACCGGAAGGCGTGACAAGGTATGCCGTGAACGTGTTCACCATCCAGCCCTTCGTTATTACCCAAACGTCCCTGTTGTTGCAATGCCGGACGGCACACAGCTTCTCGCTCATTACCCAAGGCGCAAGCGGAATGTTTTTCGATGTCACGGCTCCGAGTCCTGTATTCAATGCCATGTCCACAATACTGTAATGGATTCCATTAAGGCCTCCGTCTTGATCGGCTGTGAAGATGTAATACAGGTTTGCGCTATTGGGTAAAGGCACGATGATTGAACTCTGTGTGGAACTCATACCACCAAACAATCCTGTTCCGTTTGGCATAACGGCGCAATTCCTGTCGTACACGTTTATGCCATTTGTGCTAAATAAGAAATTTCCGCTTTGATCACTGATACTCGCAAGTCCTTCCGTTGTCGTCAGGCAGCCCGTGCCCAAAGAAACACCGGGCGAGAACGTAAGCCTTCTGTAATTCGCAACGTCCCAATGCTTGTTTGGTTGAGAACTACAGAAGGTCGTAGCCAATAGCAAAAATGCGAGAAGCGTTGATTTCATGGCTTCAAGCTGTTATCGTTTGTTTGATTTCCGGTTGGCAGTTAACAACAAAATTCATTAGGTCGGCCTCGCTTTGGAAACGGTCTTCCTCTATGGCAATCATCATAGCGGTTCTAAACTGTTCAAATCCCTTAATAAACGAATCGACATCGATACCAAGCACCTTCACTTCTACATTGCCAGTCTCGACAACTTCTAACGCCGCCGGAATATTTGCAGAAACCACAATCTCTTTAGGTGGTTGTGTGTATTCTGGATTAGGAATAGGTTCTTGTATTACTGGATTTTGTTGTGTGTATTCGGGATTAGGAATGGGTTCATTTGGCTTAACAATCAACCCAAATTCCATTTCACGTTTCAGGATTGCCGCCTCTCTTTCATCCAATGCTTTCTTTTGGGCATCGAGTTCCGCTTTGGCGGCATCGAGTTCGTCCTGCTTAGCTTTTTTAGCATTTTGGATTTCCGTGCCGAAATCAACCAAAGATTTTATTGTGGCATCACTCGCCTTCAGGAGTTCTGAATACTCGAGCCTGCGATCAAGTAATACATAATTGCCTTCGCTGAGTTCAAAGCCCACATCAACCAATGCCTTGATACGTGTGTTTCGTTTTTCGTTCTCAACACGTTTCTGGTCGGCTTCGAGTTCGGCATGCATCTTAGACAACATGTCCTCTCCTGGTTCTATGATGGCCTTGTACTCCCGAAGGTCTTTGTCGATTTCCGTGCAATACACTAAAGCGGGTTTCTTGTAATCCTCGTGGTCTTTAACGGCTGCAATGCGAAAATTCTTCAATGACTTTCTGTCGGCATCGATTTCCTTCAATCGCTGTTTGAAGTCAGGGCTATCAACCGCTGGCTTCTTAAAGTCTTTGTATTTCTCCAAGATGGCGTTCACCTGTCCTTGGCATTTGCGAATGGCTTGCTTGGCGACGTCGATATGGGTTTGCCCGATATCAACTACTGGTACCACAACCACTTCCTGTGTTTGTGTTGCGGGATTCTGTGTGTCGTCTTTTTGATCGTAGAACTGTTCGTTGGGTTTCATCTGTTATGCTTTAACGTGAATTATTTGTCCGATTTTAATGGCGAATGCCACCGTGAATTCTCCTTTTTCATTTATTGGTATCTTGTCTTCATCACACCACTCCGGATTGGGTTTGTCTAAGTCAATGCCATCCCATACAGCTAATATCACTGGCGCGTATTTACCGTAGCCATTCTTGAACTCGATGATGTCAAACTGTTTATAAACATAGCCCTGTCCATCTTTCTTGTCGATGATGTTAGCCGCCTGTTCCTTTTCGAGTTTAACCTTGTCACATAGGCGTTCAAACCAATACGGCTTAAGCTCTCGGTATTCTCTAGTCTTTTCACCTTTCAATATTTGTAGGAAATATTTCTTATCCAGCGTTAGGTGCAATACCCGCAATCCTTTTAGGTCGTTTGGACTAAATACTTTTTGCTCAGTTTCCATTGGTTGTAGTGTTGTTAATTATTCGTTCTCCGGCTTCATCTAAATCGCTATCGAGGACAGGCCTCACCATTGCCATTCGCTGAATGAACTTGTCGAAATCTTCTTTGTACTGCTGGTAACCAAATCTCCTACCGCCTTCGATACGCTGCTCATGCTTCTTGATGGCATGCAATACCGAAGCGTGGTGGTATGGCTTGCCCCTGCCTTCAATCTTGGCGACCAGAACCCCGATTTTCCATAATGGCATTCCCTTTGGCATCATATTGACAACGTAGAAAAACAGCATGTATATAACCGTTTTCTCGGATTGCTTACGATGCCCCGTTGTTTTGGTTTTCTTGTTTACGTCCAGTAGAATGTCGTAAGCTATTTTCACAACATCTTCTCGACTATAGTTATCAATAGAAGCCGATAACACCTTCGTCATTAATTCCCCCATACCACCCATGTTAAATAATTTGTTTACTTGATGCCTGTCCTTATGCTGTGAATCAACACACTAGGTATTGATATCACAAACATAAAGGCATAGAATAAAATCAATCTCATTACTTGTCGCTTACGGATATCGAATCGGCTCCTGGTGTATATGATGCCGGAGGCACTATAACACTATCGGAATCCACCATAATCTGACCTTTAACAGCGAGTTTATAGGCATCTTTTGCGGATTCCTGTAACGCTTTTAGGTTCTTGCTTGCAGACAATACATCAGGGCAGCCTTCGTACTTCCATTGCCCCGGATTGGCTTTAAGTGTAACAGTTACACCAAATGCCTTGAAAGACTTTTGGCCATACTTATTGGCTTCTGATAACGCCAATGGTTGAATCTGCTTTAAGCTATCCTCTAACACCTTGGCAACACGCTTTAGCTCCACGTATGCCAGCAAGGCATCGATATCGCCGTCCTCGGCTTTTTGAACTTTGGTTATGATCTCTGAAATGATATCCATGTCTTATCAGGATTAAAACGCGGGTTTATCATCGTCATCGCTGAGAAACACTTGATGATGCTGTTCCTGATTCTTAAACGTTGGATTGGGAAAATGTGTGCCTCCCGTAACGGGTGCGCCGCCCTGCTGTGATTGATTAACGGCTTGTTGAAAATCCACTGGTGGCTGCTGAGCCCCTGCCGCTGGTGGCGGCGGTGTCTGTTTTGGAGGAGCCTGTTGTACTGGCGTAATCGGGTACCAGTTGCCGTCTTCGTGTAATCGGTGACCGTTTTCGATGTCCCCAACCTTGTACTCACGCGGCTGTTGTTGTGGTTGCTCGATTTGATTCTGAATGCGTTGATCCAATGCCTTGAACTCGGGAGTGCCTTCCATCTTCTTACGAATCCATTCCGGCAGCGACAAGAACACGGCATCATCCCAATCTTCATAACTCAGGTACACCGGAGTAGTTTTCAACTCGGGTGTAACAACACCTTTCATTGGCTTCATGATCGAGTTGATGTAATCATACATCTTTCCTGTGCCCTGCGCGGCTTTATGGCCTATACCAATTAAACATGGTTGAGTAAGTAACTTACTGATATCAAATGCCGCGGCTTCTTCATCGGTAAATGCTTTACCACGCCAAGACTCTATGTGCTTACGAAGCTCAGAATCTTTGTACATGGAAAACGTGTACTCTTTGTCTTTCCAAATGGGTTGCGGACCTTTTTCCTCGCTAAATACTCGAAGCAAGTCCACGAGTTCAAATACGATTCTTACCACCTGTCTAACCTTACCCGTATAAGGACCTGTTTCGTTTGTAACGGACCCGATTTGAATAATCTGAACGCAACGAGCCATGTGGGTTCCGGCTTCTACTAATTCTCTTGGGGCGTTACTTCCCCCAACTGGTGCATTTAATGCCATGGTTTATGTATTGAAAAATGAATGAGATTTAAGCATAAGGTAGGAGTCCGCCAACTGGGAACCTACGGTGTTTACAGCTGACATAAAGTCTTCACGACTTATTTTCACATAGGCTTCGGCATCAACTGAATTGATATACTGAGCCCACATCTGTACAGCGGCCTTATTTGTCCTGACTTCAAGACGATTTACATCGGTGTCAATGGTGACAACAACAAGCTTTTGGCTGTTGTGGTTAAACCAATAATAGATTAAAATGCCATCATCGGTTTGCTCTCCCCAGAAGTAATTGATGTTCGTATTCATCTATAAATACTTTGCTTTTACAAATGAAATACATTCAAATCAAACCACCAAATAAAAAGTTAATAAACTTATGTATTTATTAACACAATTTATTTATGTCATTGATTACCACCGTCTCTAATAACTTCTATGTCTTCGATATTAACGGTGATACTGTCGCAATTCGTATTCATTACGGCACGATCTACAAACTTCCCATACCGGAACAGCTTTAGTCCGGCAACACTTACTTGGTGTTTTCGGCGGCGATACACGACAATACTTCCCTGTATGTCTAGCACCTGATCAAAGTAGAACACGTTTCCGGTGTCTGGCACGAATACAGAAACCGAAAAACAGTTGTCTTTAAGCACACCTTTTCGCCCCACGATAATGGTGTCCGTGCCTTCAATTAAGAACGTATCTGTGGAAGCCACGGCTCTATTACTAATGGACTTCGACAACTCAAACCTCGTCAGCCTCAACACCTGTTTAAGCCTAATGTTTTCGGCATTAATACTATTTATGCTATCGATATAAGCCCCGAGTTCGTCTTCGAACTGCTGGCGTGTCACTTTCTGCGTAAGCGCGAAACCGTCGCCAAGCTGGCGCTGAGATAGGTTCAAGGCATCGACGTTTTCTTCAGCTAAAATCGCCCGGTCTTTCCATTTCTGTTTAGAAATACCAAATCCAACCGCGAAGCAAATCGCCAGCAATAACAAGATAAGCACCACGGCTTTAACTACATTCCAGAACTTTTTCATATTGGTTTATTTTGTCCAATCAGCCATTTGGTAAATAGCCCACGGATCTCTGAATTTAATATAGACACCATCGCCATTGTTGCTATTGGTATTCTTTGTGGCATTGCCTTCAATGGTTTCGTACAGGCCTTGTTCTAAATCAATCCGGTATATGATTCCAATGTGGGCAATTCGTTTTTTTGAATTGAAATAGATACCCAGTTGTGTTCCCGGCCTCGCGTGTGAAAACCTGTCACCTCGATTCCAATACACTCTTTCTTTAGTAAACCAATTAGGAGTCCAGCCGCATCCATTGGGATAAGGGAGTCCACAGCTGTCCTGAACAAATGCCGTGAATGCTCCACACCAATACGCGGGATTACGTATGCCGCAAACCGCTAGGTATTGCTTTATACGTGGTGACCAATTCGTTTTGGTTTCGCGCTGCCCGACTTCACGTAATGCGATATCGAGAACGACTTCATTTACGTTTCTAACGACTTCGGATTTCCTGACATCAAACCCCTTCTCGGGAGCAACGGCAGCCTTTACACTTGCGCTCCGATCTTTACATGAAGCAAAGCAAAGAACACCAAGAAGTAAATACAATAAAACAATACGATTCGCCATAATCTGTGGGGCTCTTTATCTGCTGAGAAAAAATCTTGTTGGAAAGCCGTTAAGTCGGTGTCATGCCGTGCTGGTCGCCAGTAGTATTCCCACAACGTCTTCCGGAATGCCGAGTACATGAACCCAAAAGCTCCCATACTGCAAAACATCACTTTCAGTAATCCATACATCAATTTAATGTAGAAATCACCTCCGGCTTCGGGAGTAAATACATCGTAGTAGCTTCTCAGAAAATAAAGCATGACATATATTCCACATAGTGTCAATGGAATGCCAACTAAATCACTGGCCACCTTTCTGTACTTAATCCACTTCATAAAAGAAACATTTGTCTTCATGCCAGCAAATATAATCATTAAGGGTTTGTGGTATTGTGTTGCCCCATACGAACAGCAACAACGGTGTCATTTATTTTTTGGGCTTCACCGGGATTGAAAAACGTCCTTATTTTAACCCATAAGCCACGCATTGGAGCCGTGTCTTGATCGTTACGACCTTGTGAGTCCAAGTTGTTCTTAATGGTGGTGAACGCCACGTTCTCCCGCATCTCTACATCATCAGCCCTCGTCATAAACGTAGTGCGGTTATCAATTCCGTTTCTGCTGATAAACTGGGTATCGACTTCATAACGCGGTGGAATCAACAACGAATTGCTACCAAGTGCCACGAACTTCTTGGTAATGTTTTTCATGTAGTTGATCACGTACTCCGTGTAACCGATGTGGTCTTCACCAAAGAAGTTCAGGATTCTTGCTTTCTTATCTCGGAATCTATAGATATCGGATTCACTACCCTCTAATGGAGAAGGCGCGAAATAGCGTTTGTTTTGGGTGTGGTAGATGCGAGGAAAGAATGTGTGGCGATGCGTGAACCCGTTTTTCTTCTCGTTGAATACAAGTGTCCACAGCGAATAGTATTCGTTGTTTTTAAATCCTATTCGCAGCCAATACTGTTCGGCTCCTTCGCTGGTTGGAAGCACACCCGTATTGTCTTCAATGCATTTGTAGATAACGGGCACACCCCACTTCTCACCACTTATGATTTCATCACCAACGCTGTACGCGGTTTCCGGCAACCATTTAAGTAGGTCTTTCCAAGCCCGGCATGTCAATATGTAATTACGGCCGATATCATCCCAAGTAGCGTGTAAGCCCTGATCGTGAGCCGGACTGTTTTTGCCAATAACAAATCTCAGGTTCTCCCGAAGGAATGCCGTTATGTTATGGCTTTCCGAAAGATTCACTTGGCCATCGGCCCCGAAGCGCATAATGGCTGCGTAGTCAGCATCTACCCAATACACAATATCTTTTCCGGCTTCACTAAAACCTTTCTTCATTGACCAGAAGTGCTGTGTGCCACGACTAGCTAATAGCAATCCCGGACGACTAAGTACGGAACCATCACCAATGTTTACGTTTCCGTCTTCAACGGTTCTCAACCTACCAACACTATTGAAAAATTCGCGTGTGAATCCCCGTTGTTGATATGTGAATAATTCCCCGCTTATGGACTCCAACCCCGTGATTTCGCCATACGATGCCGGATTATCTTGAAAATCAAACGGCATGAATTCCCGGCTTCTATCGGTTTGGCTGTTGTTAGGCGTGACCTGTGACCACGTTTTACGAGAATATGCCAATCCCTTATCCTTTAGGAATGGATTAAAAACAGGGAAGTTCTGCACAGTATTAAATATGGAATACCCGATATTCTTCTCGTAGTTGTCAATCAACGTACTGGAAAGCCATATAGTGTAGTCTTCTGTACTTAATGGGAACGCCAACACATTTGTGGTATTATTTGGATCATAAGCCCGTAATTCTACATTAATTATATTTTGTGAAATTAAATTGAATCCAAATCCAAGCTTGCCGGATTGCGAAGGAATAGCAACCCTGAACTGAAGCTGTTGAGTGAATACGTCACCACCAAATACAATCGTACCGGTTTCGCCATTGTTAATAGTTGAGCCCGTGTAAATAACTGTGTTTCCGATGTTATTTGGATCTCCGTATTTATTGAATTTACGTCTGAATATAATGCCATCATAAAGACCAGCATCAGTGTTACCGCCTTGATTTACGATAAAGTCATCGAGCCCAAGCACAGGAGAACCATACATCCGAGCGTTCGTTAATCCATAGGAATTTGAAACACCTGTAAAGTTTTTAAGATATGGCAATCCATTAACAGCTCCATTTTCACCAAGCCCCAAAGTAACACCTTCTTTAATACCAACTATTTGCGGTGATGTAACGCCATTTTCAAAATTCCATATACGCCAAACATTTAAGTTATTAAACTTGTCGTCTGGATCTGAATTTCCATAAAAAATAAGAGTTTGATTTGGCGTACGGCTCCCGAAATTTAATAGTTGATCTCCTGCTTGATGTATATACTCTTCATGTCCAAATATGATATCAGGAGCAAAGAATGAACATGACTTCCTTTTAGCATTTGAATTACTAACGGGCCCCATAGTAACACCAACGGTTACGCCAAAAGGAACCTGACCAGGAGCATAACTCCATAATGCCCCTCCTAGCTGATAATCTACAACTACATTTGGACTATTTCTATTTAAAGATAGCATCGGCATAACGCTATCTGCTGGAGCTGTTGATATATCTTGCGCCAATGGTGATCCATCCATATATTCAATAACGGTACAATCCCCTCTAGGCATCGAAATAGCACCGCTTGCAATGACTTCCTTAACGCGTTCCGCTCTGCAAATCTTAACCCTACGGAATAGATCTCTGGCGGGAACACCATCTATACGGAAATCCCAATCAACACCGCTTATCTCCAAATATAACTGAAACAATTCCTGACCTTGGCCATAGCCGTAGTCCACGAAATCATCATTTGCCAAATCACGTCTTGGTCCCCCGTTATCCGGAAATTCATCTGGATCATAATCTGCCTGTGTAACGAATCTAACATCGAAGCTGAACGCGGTGTCCACGTATTTACCGCTGAACAACTCAGCATTGCAGTAAATACGATACCACTCCCAACGCTGATACCCTACACGATAAACAGTTGATTCGGGATCATAAAACCCGAATTTGGTTTCGGTTCCGTATGCGCTATAAAGCCCCCATCGCTTGATGGCATACTTGAAAGTCTTTACCCATTCACGGATATCAATGCTTTTAGATGTCGTGATTTTACCGTAAACCAATCGGTTATCAAGAAATTTATTATACCCAACTCTCAATATATCTGGACGCACCAAAAACGAATCCGAGGCATCGGCATAAGTGATGTCGGGCTCGTTGCCGTTATGCTCCAATATGATTGAAGTCTGTTCCGGTGCCAATGACTCCCTGCGAATATTGTAAGCCGTTACGCTTGGCGTGTTAGATTCTCCACCAGTGTAGACGTAAGCCACGAGCTGAACGTAATCAAATACACCCGGCGCGAATCCCGTTACCTCAACCCTGTTGATTTTAGGTGTTGATGTAACACCAGGAGCCGCACCATATACTCGATCATTTGACAACGGATTATAAGCTGGAGGATATGTTGGAATGGGATTGCTCAGGAATGAAATCTCTGTTGACGCCAGCGTTCCCGTTAAGAATCGCACTCCATACCAAATCATTCCAGCTGGAGTATTGCCTCCGGTTTGTTCTTGCGATACGAAACGGACTTCAGCAGATGAATAGTTTATGATGTTCCGGATTTCATCGGCTAGGGTTTCGTAGGTGTAGACCCCGTTTTCATTATATACGGAAAGCGCACCGTTTTCAACAAATGGTCCGTTGTACGAAAACGTACGAGGCACGTTGTAGTCATCGGTGTACTTCAATAAATAGCCATCGAAATTGGCTTGTCCATCGGCACCAATCTGTTTCGACAAAACAAAATTGAACTTCTTAGATGAAATCAGCTTTATATACTGATAGCTATCGGTTTGCGGCCTAAACACCTGCACTCCGATTGCACCAACACCATAGGGATTTATCCAAACCTCACCACCATAAGTTTGTGGAGCCGGAGCAATGTTTGGCAGCGGTCCCGCTATGCTCATGTTGAGCTTAACGGTATTGGCGTCGATAACGGTTACTACCCATTCACCATTTGCAACGGTACCCAATCCCGTAGCATTTGAAATAACAATGCTTTGATTCGGTAGATATCCATGGTTGATGATAACGGCATAAATACTGGCTCCAACACTATACAGATTGTATAGGATTTTATCTCTACGATATTCTTCCTTCTGTGTTGTACTCCAAATAAA
>ERZ795056.7911-NODE-7911-length-10094-cov-6.040044_pt1 | contig 10094 bp, 3 predicted proteins | sample MGYA00375140_ERZ795056 | MGnify/ENA primary metagenome ERZ795056 (study PRJEB30185, sample SAMN05720227) | activated sludge metagenome | isolation source: Anaerobic digester | place: USA | collected 2015-03-09 ...
ACCACCCCGATTTTGGAACCGAATTATTCCGTAGTGACGGAACAACCGATGGCACTTACATGGTTAAAGAAATCCGGCCGGGCAATACCACCATTTCGGCGGGTAATACACAAATTTTTGCCATGGGCAATACCTTATTCCTTGGCTTTTCAGACGGAATCCTTGGAACCGAACTCTGGAAAACCGACGGAACCACAGAAGGAACCGTTCTGGTAAAAGATATTAACCCGGGAAACGCTTCGGCTTCACCCGCTGAATTTTTCAAGGCCAATGGCATCCTGTTTTTCCGGGCAAATGATGGTGTAAATGGAAATGAACTTTGGAAAACCGATGGTACAGAAGCAGGTACCGTAATGGTAAAGGATGTATCCCCAGGAAGCGGAAATGGTAATCCACAGCAATTTGTTGAGTTTAACAACAGCCTGGTATTTTGGGGTCCCGGGGGGCTTTGGAAAAGCGATGGTTCGGAAGCAGGAACGGTAAAAATGGTTGATATTACGGGAAACATTGCCTCATTGGTTAATGCAGGGGGAACGCTGTTTTTTGCCGGTGGCGCAAATACCGTATTGATGAAAAGCAACCTTACCCCTGAAGGAACAAAGTCTATCCTGAATTCTTCGCCCGGCATGGGTGTAAACAGTGCAGTGCCTGTAACGAATAGTTCATTGATTTATGCTGTTGGTAATTCAGTATATTTAAGATCCGCTGCTGCAATTGCCGGACTCCTCACCAATCCTGGCTTTGAGCTTTGGAAATGCGTGAATACCGCCGACACCGGAATATTTGTAGGTGATATATATACCGGGTCAGGTAGCAGCAACCCCGCCAATTTCACCTTTTCAAATGGAAACCTGTTTTTTACCGCTACTACCCCCGATATGGGAACGGAATTGTACAAATTATTTGTGGGGGGCGGAATGCCAGCAGTCACTACATGGACAGGCTCCATCAGTACCGCATGGGAAGATGCGGGCAACTGGACCAATGGGCTGCCGGGTGCAACTACGGCTGTTACCATTCCCGCCGGCATGCCAAGGTATCCGCTTGTTTCAGCAAATACAAGTATAAAAAGCATCAATGTTCAGCAAAATGCATCGGTAACCTTAGCTGATAACGTTAAAATGATTTTATTGGGGCAACTGTAAGGTAATGCTCAATATCCCTCATTATATAGGCAAAACCGGCTCTCCTGCCGGAACATCCATAGCGCTGTCTTTTAAAAATAGCCCATCCCTAATATTAGTGATATATAAATAACTAATATTAAATTAATTTTAATTTTTTAAATTGGTCGCTTCGGAATATGACTCAACTGGGATCAGGGTAGTTATTCAGGGAAGCAACCCTGCGTTCGGATGCATTTTTAATATTTTATATTCAATAAATTAATTATTACCACGCAAAGGAGATTAATTATTCAATGCTTCCTTGCAACCAGTACCCTTTTCAAACTTAAAATATTAAGCATGACAAAAAAAATATTAATCACTGGGTTAATACTATTTATCAACCTAACCTTAATGGCGCAGGGGGCAGGCTTAACCTTTACCCAAACACCAGGAACATACACGCCCATTGCAGGCGGCACCGTTTTAGCAAGCGGCATTTTTGATGATGATAATTTTGCATTAACCCTGCCTGCTGCCTTTACTTTTAAAGGCAACAATTATACCCAGGTAACTGCCAATACCAATGGATGGATTTCAATTGGGAGTACAGCTCCTTCCAGTACAATTTCTAATCCTATTAGTAGTAATGCAAGCGTCCCTGCATTTTTTGCCCCGCTCGGAATGGATCTTCAAAATGCGGATGTTGGCGCACCGGAATTTAGTTGGCTGCAATCAGGAAACGAAATTATTTTTCAATGGAAAGATGTAAAAAGATTTGCAGTTGAAACAAATTCAGAGGTTTTAAATTTTCAACTCAGGTTAAATATATTAACCGGTGCCATTCAATTTGTTTATGGTGATTTTTTAAATGTAACTACAGGCACCTCTGCTCCACGGGTAGGTATCCGGGCCGAAACCAATGCTTTTCCTGCCAATATTTATAACCGGCTGGTCAATACAACCATTCCATCCAATACCTGGGCTACATCTGCAGAAGGGGTTAACAGTAGCAGCAGCTGCCGCCTAACTTCAGAAAACCCTGCAACATTCCCGGTTGCAGGGCAAACCTTTACCTGGACCCCGGCAGATTGTTCCATTTTTTCCTGTACCACCAATTTATTGCCTGCGAATGGAAGTACCATAAACAGTGCATCCGTTAACCTTAGCTGGAATGCAGTTGCCGGAGCCATAAACTATAAATTGTACTTTGGCACCAGTTTGCCCCTGCCTTTTGCGGGCAATTTTACGGGTACTTCTGCAACCATCAATAACCTGATTAAAAATACCGATTATTTATGGTATATAGAACCTGTTGGTTTTAATTGTACATTAACAGGTTGCGAATCCGCTACTACCAGTTTCAATTCAGGCTGTGTTTCTATAAACTGTGTTGAAAACATTGCGCCTGCAAATTTGGCTGCTGTAACTGAATCCAATAAAATAACGCTATCATGGAACAGTGCGGCAAGTGCCACTGCCTATGATCTTTATCTTGGTACCAACAATCCACCCACCACCTTATTTGGAACTTTTACAGGTAACAGTACAACGGTGTCGCTTTTTAATAATACCTATTTCTGGTACGTACATCCCCGCCTGAGTTGTCTTTCGCCCGCAACCTGTGCCGTTAATACCACACAGTTTACCGTTGATTTCAAACTTGCAAACGATATTTGTGCAGGTGCTTTTGACCTTGCAAAGGAAATTACGGCCGGTTCAACCGTTTTTGTGGGAAATTTTGAAGCTGCCGATCCTGCTTTTTGCCCGGGAGGCATTAATAATAAAGATATCTGGTTTAAATTTATAGCCACTGCAACAACCGCTTCTGTTTCAGTTTTTAACCCAAGCGCTAATTGCTTATTTGATCCGGGGATTTCCATATATGGTGGCTCCTGCAATGCGCTTACCTGCCTTGGAACAGATGATGCGGGTACTTGTACAGCAACAAACAGGGTTTCTGCAAGCGGCCTTACCATAGGAAATACCTACTATGTGAGAATTTTTTCAACTTCCTCCGTAAACGGATTCATTTCACTTTCAGGCACTAATATCGGGGGTACCCCTTTACCATTAAATCTTACTTCATTCTCTGCCATAAAACAAAACCAAAATGCCCTGCTGCAATGGAAAACGGTGAATGAATTAAACACAAGCCGCTTCGAAGTGGAACGCAGCAGCAATGGAACGGTATTTGGCACCATTGGAACCGTACCCGCATTTGATCAGCCGGGCAATCATCTTTATTCCTACACAGATAATAAAAATGCAAATGCCGGATCCTGTTTCTACCGGTTGAAAATGGTAGATAAGGATGGTAAGTTTAATTACTCCGATGTTATTTACCTGAACGAAACCGTTATACCAACCTTTACCGTTTTTCCCAACCCGGTAAAAGAACTGGTAACCATAGGAGGTTTGAAACCCAATGGAACCATCAGGCTGATAGGTATGGATGGTAAAGTACTTCAACAACAAAATATAACATCCCAAAACATAACCCTTCAAATGGGTAAATATGCTAAGGGAACTTATTTGGTTCAGTATGTATCGGATGAAAAAGTGGTGTCACAAAAAATAATTAAACAATAAGGTTAATTACCATTAATAACAGGTGCCTCCCGGCCACAGAAAAGGGGTTACTCAAGGGGTATGGGGTGTTTCTGTCAAATCAGGCTTTGTAAGTTACGCCAATATCTTGAAACCCCTTGCCGCTTTCAGCATTTGCTGTGTATTGCCTGCATTAAATTTTAGCAGCAGGTTTTTTCGGTGGGTCTCCACGGTTAAGGGGCTTAAAAACAGTCGTTCAGCTATCTGCGGACCGTTCAGTCCCTCATCAAGCAAAATCAAAACTTCCTTTTCCCTGCGGGTAATAACAGGTACATGCGCTACCGCATCCTGTATGCCATTAAATTGTTCGAGCAATTTCTCATTAGCTGCTTTGCTCAGGTAGATCTTTCCATTTAACACCTCTTCAATGGCAAGTATCAATTCTGTTCGATCCATATTTTTCAGCAAATACCCGTTGGCGCCCTGTTTCAGCATGTTGGATATCAGGCTTGTTTCGTTTACCGAGGTTAGCCCAAGTATTTTTGACACCCTGTTCTTTTTACGGATCAGGGCACAAAGGTTGGTGCCATCCATATCGGGCAGGTTAATGTCAAGCAAAATGATATCAGGGGTATTCGATGCAAGAAATTGGATAGCCTCCCAGCCCGTACGGCAGGATGCCACAACCTGCAGGTGGTTTGTATCTTTCAGCATAGTTGTAATGCCATCGGTAACCAACGGGTGATCATCCACCACCAAAATACTCAGCATATAAAGCCTGCTTTTGGCTGCAATATAACAACAAAGCCATTTTTAATCATTCAATAAAAAGTCCATCATCACTGTAGTGCCAACATTGGTTTCCGATTCAATGGAAATATGCCCGTTCAGGTAATCTACCCTGCTTTTTACACTATCAAGCCCCGCTTTTTTCCTGAGGTCGGCTGCCATGGTATTAAAGCCTTTCCCATTGTCCTCCACGGTTACACTCAGCCTGTTTCCCTCCCGCAAAAATTGTACAATGGCCTCAGTGGCCTGAGCGTGTTTGGCAATATTGTTCAGCAACTCCTGCACAATACGGTACAGCATAATTTCGGTAGAAGGCCCCAATCTGTTTCCCATACCATGCACCTGCAACTGCACCCGAAGCAACCGGCTCGCGGTAATATTGCCGCATAGGTCATTCAAGGCCTTTTCCAAACCGAGCTTCAGCAGTACTTCGGGCATCATGTTATGGGCAATACGCCTCACTTCCGTAGCGGCCGTATCTACCATTTCGTAACTCTTTTTAAACAATGTATTTTCCTTTAATTGTTGCTGTTCATGTTCCAGGGTACTGAAATACATTTTTACTGTACTGAATAAACCTCCGAGACCATCGTGCAGGTCTTTGGCAATGCGGGTTCTCTCGGTTTCCTGCCCGTTTACCATACTTTGCAGCGATACCACCTGTTGCTGACGTTCCAGGAATTTTATTTGCTCACGCTGCATTTCCTGTTCCTTTTCCGCAATCAACTTTTTATGATTACTCCGCCGGTATAAAAAACCCAGACCAAGCAGCATAAAAGCCGCCCCTGCACCACCAAGATACAATGCCCTGTTGCGTTTTACAAGCTGAAGTTCCTTTTGGGTATTTTGCAATGCAAGCACATTAATCTGCTTTTCCTTTTTATTGTTTTCATATAATGCTTCAAGATAGTTTACATGGTTGCTTACCCGCGCATCCCTGAGGCTGTCTTTCAGTTGAAGGTGCCGGCTAAGGTATTTATATGCTTCATTATATTGTCCGGCCTGCTCATAATACTTGCTGAGTAACCGCGTACCTTCATAACTTACCCTGAGATTGGATGACTTTTCGGCCATTCTTAGCGCCGATAAAAGGTAGGGCAGCGCTTTTTCTTTTTCCTTTAAAGCAAGAAAACAGGATCCTACGGCCAACTGCAGCCTTGTAACCAAAAAATCATTTTTCAGGAGTTCTGCCTTTTCCAGGGCAAGGAGGTTGTACTCAAGTGCTTCCTTATGAAGGGCCGCTGCCGAAAAATAATCGCCAATGGCATTGTAAATGTCCGTAGCTATGTAAAAATCGGCGGTAGTGGCTGCAAACTTCTTCAAAGGGTCAAGGTAAAAACGGGCGCTATCCAATTGTTTGATCAGGGTAAAATTCACCAGCAGGCTTTGCATTATATAAAATACCTGGCTTGTATCGGTGGTTAATCTTGCTGTTGGAAGAATTTTTTGTGCCAGCAAAATGGCTTTGGCAACATTATCCGTTTCGCCCAATACCGAAATCAAATTCTGATAGCTTACCATATAATTGATGGTATCATTCAGTTTTTCAAAGGTTTCGGCAGCTTTGGCATAATAGTCAGCCGCAAGCCAGTAATTACCCTGGTTAAAATAAAGGCTACCCCTTTCATTATCAATAAAGGCAAGTCTCTGAGGGTTATTCATGCGGGTAAAAACCTGTTCTGCCATCGAAAAAAGCGAATCACAAGTAGCCATATAACCATTATAACGGGCAATATTCCCCAGCGAAAAATAGCTTCTTCCTTCCCCAAGCGGAAAGGATATTTTCTTGCTCAGGGCATTGGCTTTCCAACCAAGGGCTTCAGCTTCTTTCAGGTCAAAATCAATATAGGTATTCAAAAGGTCCATGTACAATAATACCCGGTTGCTGTCTTCATTGCTTTGGCTTAATAACCGAGAAAGGCTGTCAATAGTGGGTTTAGCCGAAGGGGGTACCTGTGCCTGCAGGTGGGTGAACATTACCAAAAAGGTGAAAATATACAGGAGTCGGAACATACAAGTATTGAAAAGATTCTGGAAAAGTAGGTAAATGCCGGCAGACCACAAATACCTGTATTCAGGTAGTTTTTTGGGGTAAAAACACTGATGTTCAGGTATTGGAAAAGGGGGTTGAAACAGGGAAGTTTGCAAAAGAAACTACTTCATGGTAAAAAGAAAAGGAGCGGCAATAACTACAATTAGCTATTGTTCAAGGGTTGAATAAACCTCATTTTTACCTGGTAATAAGATTTCACCAAAGCGGTCAGGCAACTAAGACTGGTTAATCCCAAAAAGGATTTATTATGAAAAGAATTATACTTTATTCCCTTTCACTGGCAATTTCCCTTTTCACAATTGGCCAAACTCCTTTGGCCTATTACCCCTTTACCGGCAATGCCAACGATGCCGCAGGCACCAACCATGGTTCGGTAAATGGCGCTACGCCTACCGCAGACCGCTTTGGCAACGCCAATAGCGCGTATAGTTTTGATGGAGTGAACGATGTAATTGAACTAAACCACAATTTTGGTCCCTATAGTGAACTTACTGTTTCTGCATGGTATAAAGTTAACGCCACTTCGCCTGATTTGCAGGCCATCCTCTCAAGTGATCAATCGGGGAAATTTCTGCATTTGCAGATCTCAACTGCCGGAGATGCAGATAATGCAGTTTACTTTAATCCGGGGCCGGGCGCTGTTTTGTTAACCCATCCTAAGCCTGTTTTAGATCAGTGGATACAGGTAACCATTACTGCAAAGTCGGGTGAGTCGAAGCTATATATCAACGGGGCATTAAGTCATACCGGTAACTCAGCCTTTACAAGTATTACCGCTGCTAACCTGCTGCGCATCGGATCAGGTTATTTGAATGGACGCTTCTTTAACGGATCCATTGATGAAGTAAAAATCTACAATACGGCTTTAACCGCAGCGCAGGTGATTGAAGAGTTTGATTCAACCGCCACCGTACCTGAATACACCAGCCAGTTTGGAAACAGCGTTTTGATGAATGGAAGTACTGACAACATTGACCTCGGCACCTCGTTTACCCAGCAAAACTTTACGGTAGAAATGTGGCTAAAGCCTGGCGCAACACAGCAAACCTACGCTGATATTATAGACAATAATCATTCAGGCTCGTTCACCAACTGGGTTTGCCAGCAGGATGGCGACAACGTTAACAAATATGCTTTTGGTACCATGAACACAGGGGCAGCATTTACACTTACCCCCAATGTGTGGCAGCATCTTACGCTGGTAAAAAGCGCCACCACCATTGAAGCCTATGTGAATGGCATCCTTGCTCAAAGAACACCTTATAGCGGCGGCCCTATAAATTTCAGCGGTAATTTTTTAAGGTTGGGTAAATGGGGCGGTGGCGGCAGAAACTGGAATGGAAGTATGGATGAAGTGCGGTTTTGGAATTATGCCCGAACCCCTGCTGAAATACAGGCGAACATGAACTCCGAACTGACAGGATCTGAAATTGGCCTTGTGGGTTACTGGAACATGAACCGAAACGGACAAGGTTCCGGATTAACGGTAGATAACAAAGCAACAGCTACAGGGGTTACCCTCAACGGAACCACAGTTGGAACCGCAAGTACACCTGTATTTACTTCCACGGTGGCACAGAAAGCCCCCGGTAGTGGTAATGCATTAAATTTTGATGGCACAAATGACTATGCTGAAGTACCGAACAATAGCAATTTCAATTTTGCCGTGAACGACAATTTTACTGTACAATTTTGGCTTAAGGTTCCTTCAGCACCCCAGCCAAATACGAACCAGCCTGATAACATGATCATTGAAAAGTGGGCACACGGAAATCCCAATGGATACCCGTTTGTGGTCCGCTACCTTAATCAGACGCATCCAACTGCTCCTGGCCAAATAAATTTTCTTAGGTATAATGGCAGCACAGCAGCCGGAGTGTCTAGTGGCAAAATGCTTAATGATGACCAATGGCACCAAATCACCTGCACAAAAAATGGTACTGAGCTTTTGTTTTATATTGATGGTATTTTAACTGGAACTGCTACCGATTTAACAACAGGCACAACCAGCAATACCGATAATTTGTATTTCGGCAGCAGGGGTGATAATTTTGGTTTTTTCAGCGGCTCGCTGGACGAGGTCCGCATTTGGAACACCACACTCACCCAGGCCCAGATCCGCGACCGTATGTGCCAAAAAATAACAAGCAGCGATGCGCTCTACCCCAACCTTGTCGCCTGGTACAATTTTGATGAAAGCAGCGGAACCACCGTGTTTGACGGTTCAGCAAGCGGCAACAACGGCACCCTGGTGAACAGCCACACACGCGTAACCAGCGGTGCCGCCATTGGCAACAGCAGTAGCCACAATTATGTAACCACAGGACTGCCAGCCGCCAACTTCAGCTTCAATGGCCAGGATAATTTGGCGGTTGCCTACACTGCCGGATCATTCAGCGGTGAAGCAGGTACCCATGTGTACGCCATAAGTGAAGCCCCAAATACAACAAGCGGCTTTTCTGAAGTGGGAACCAACAACCGTTACTTCGGCGTGTTCAATGCCAACCTTTCTTCACCAACCTATTCTGCTACTTACAACTACACCGGCAATCCCTTTGTCACCGTTGGCAATGAAAGCAAGTTGGCATTGTTCAAAAGAAACGATAACGCGGCTTCCACCTGGACCAAAAGCACGGCTGCTTTGAACACAGCTGCCAAAACATTGACGGCCACCGGGCAGAACACGGAGTATATGCTGGGTACGGCACCTTCACAACAGGTGTTGAAACCCGGCAGTGGCAATGCACTAAGTTTTGATGGAGTGGATGATCACGTTTCTGTGCCTAATTCGGCAACAATACAGCCCGGTATGTTTGTAACTGCCGAATGTTGGGCAAAAAGCACCACAGCCAATTGGAACGATTTTGGTTTCTTGGTCCAGAAGCTAGATGCCTTCATCATTCATCCACGACAAGGTGTTAAAACCATCAACTTCTATATCTATACCAGCAATGGCACAGCCAGTACGGAGTATACACCCGATGCATCTTTCGATCTAACAAAATGGCACCATTATGCAGGTACTTATAATGGCACTTCCGGGCAAATTAGTTTTTATATTGATGGAATTCTTGTTAACCAAAATGTTTTAGATGGCGGAGGCAGTATTACAGTAAACAGCAACCCTCTAGTTATGGGTGTTGATCCCTGTTGCCCAGGTCGCTTTTTTAATGGTCAGATTGATGAGGTAAAACTTTGGAACACTGCCCTTTCCGAAGCCCAGATCCGCGATCGTATGTGCCGAAAAATCACCGGCGGCGATGACCTGTACTCCAACCTCGTTGCCTACTACAATTTTGACGAAAGTGATGGCACTACTGCTTTTGATGGTAGCGTCAACGCAAACAACGGTTCATTGGTAAATGGCCCCGCACGCGTAACCAGCGGAGCAGCCATTGGCAACAGCAGCGCACATAATTATGTAACAACGGGCCTGCCGGCTGCCAACCTCAGTTTCAACGGACAGGATAATCTGGCGGTGGCTTACACTGCAGGAACATTCTCAGTTGAGGCCGGCACCCATGTTTATTCAGTGAGTGAATTGCCCAATACCACAAGCGGCATTACTGAAGTGGGAACCAACAACCGTTACTTCG
>ERZ795056.7913-NODE-7913-length-10094-cov-4.454328_pt1 | contig 10094 bp, 7 predicted proteins | sample MGYA00375140_ERZ795056 | MGnify/ENA primary metagenome ERZ795056 (study PRJEB30185, sample SAMN05720227) | activated sludge metagenome | isolation source: Anaerobic digester | place: USA | collected 2015-03-09 ...
CGAGCGCGACAAGATGATGGGGGCGCCACGCAAGGTGAGGTCGACTTCCATGATCATGGCGCGCACACGGTCGCCGTTGCGCAGGTTCTCTTTGGGGATCATCTCGCTGCGGCGCAGGCGACCTTCCACACGGCCGGACTCGACAATGATGTCGCCCTTGTCCATGCGCTTGACGGTGCCCACCAGGATTTTGTCGCCGCGCGACATGAAATCATTGAGTAACATTTCGCGCTCGGCATCGCGGATCTTTTGCAGAATGACCTGCTTGGCAGCCATGGCGCCAATGCGGCCGATCGGCACGGATTCGATGGGTTCCTCGATGTAATCACCTTCGTCCACATCGGCGATGCGGTCGCGGGCGTCCATGAGCATTTCTTCGGCATCCGGGTTTTGCAGGCCGGCATCATCGGGCACCACCAGCCAGCGGCGGAAGGATTCGTAGTTGCCGCTGTCGCGATCAATAGACACGCGGATGTCTACCTCGCCCTCATAGAGCTTCTTGGTCGCTTGCGCCAGGGCGGACTCGACGGCGCCAAAGACGACGTCACGCTCTACGCTTTTCTCGCGTGAGATGGCTTCCACCAGCATTAACAGTTCGCGATTCATTTCACGCTTCTCCTACTGACCGGGACTTGCGCCCCTTGAAATCAACAATCGATGCCAGACGCGCTTCACGCAACTCGTCCAGCGTAAATCCCAGTACTTGCACGGGCGTATCTGCCCGCTTCTTGCTGACCTTGGCACCCGGCTTGGCCTCAGGCGCATCACGCCAGACGATCTGCCATCCGCCACCTTCAGCGTGCTCCAGCACGCCACGAAACTTCTTGCGATTGACGGCCACTTGGCCAGCCGCTGCTGCACCCATGGGTGCACGCAGGGTGATGTCAATCATTTCACCGACAAACCGCTGCAGGTCGCGGTCATGACGCAGCGGCCGATCGATACCGGGCGAGGACACCTCAAGCCGTCGGTATTCGATCTCTTCCACTTCCAGCGCAAACTGCAACTGGCGCGTGACTTTTTCGCAATCTTCGACGTTGACAAACTGTTCAACGCCCGGCTGCCAAGGCAGATCAATCGTGATGCGCAGCAAGCCGCCTGCAGTGCGGTCCACTTCCACCAGGTCGTAGCCCAATCCGGCCACGGTTTGTTCGACGATCTGCTGTAGCGCCACGTGAGTTGTGCAATCCTGTAAACAAGGTCAAAATCAAAAAAATTCGACCTGATCAAAAACGATCGACCAAAAAAAACGAGCGGTGAGAACCCGCCCGTTTGGTCGTGAAGCGCGTATTGTAACCTGTAAATGCTTGATTCGCAACGGATTAAGCGCTCTGAAACCCGCTGTGGTGGGCCATCAATTGCGGTCAATCGCGAACAGGGCCGCGCAAAGCTTTCACTTCAGCACGCTGGCTTTTCCCCTCGAGTCGCCGCCGCTTGGAGGCCCGGGTGGGTTGCGTGGCCCGGCGCACCCGCGGCGGCGAGGCCACACTGTCCACCCACTCCTGCAGCCGCAACAAGCCCTCGGTGCGGTTCATTTCCTGGCTGCGGTGCGTCTGGGCCTTGAGCACGAACACGCCTTCGCGGGTCAGGCGCTGGTCTGACAGCGCGAGCAGCCTGTCTTTGTGGGCATCGCTCAGCACAGCAGACTGGGCCACATCAAAGCGCAAATGCAGGGCGCTAGAGACCTTGTTGACGTTCTGCCCACCCGCACCTTGGGCACGTATGGCGGTGATTTCCACCTCGGATTCGGGGATCTGCACCTTGGCCATGGCAGACGGGCGCCCTCTGGCGCGCCTATTGCGCAGCGGCCACAAGGCGCTGCGTATAGGGGTTTTGCGGTGCGTCCAGCACCTGTTCCACCGTTCCGGACTCGACAATGTCGCCGTCTTTCATGACGATGACGTCATGGGCCATGGCCCGGATGACATCCACATCGTGGGTGATCAGCAAGTAGCTCAGGCCTTTTTCGCGTTGCAAACGTTGCAACAAGGCCAGCACTTGCTTTTGTATGGTCACATCCAGGGCGCTGGTGGGCTCATCCAGCACCAACACCTGGGGTTGAACAATCAAGGCGCGTGCCACGGCAAGGCGCTGGCGTTGGCCGCCAGAGAACTCATGGGGGTAACGCGCCAACAAGCCCGGAAACTGCACTTCGTCCAGGCCCACCTCTTCAAGGGCTTTGAGCACCTGGCTGCGCCGCGCGGCAGCATTCAGCTCAGGGGCATGCACCACCAAGCCTTCGCCCACGATCTCTTCGACCGTCATGCGCGGTGAAAGCGACGAAAACGGATCTTGAAAAACCACCTGAACGGCACGTCGCAAGGCTTTGTTGGCTTGGGCATCCCGGCTCCAGGTCTGGCCTGTCAAATGCAAGGCCCCGGTAAAAGGCAACAAGCCCAGCGCGGCCAAGGCCAAGGTGGATTTGCCCGAACCCGACTCCCCCACAATGCCCAGTGTCAGGCCGGGGCGCAGCACAAAGTTGGCGTTCTTGACCGCGTCAAACTGCCCCTGGCGAAACCATCCCTTGAAGCCCGGCAATGGCACGGGGTACGCCACATTCACCGCGGCGGCCTCGATCACTGCGCTTGGCGCTGCGTTGTCGGTAGCGGCAAGGCGCTCCACCACATTGCGCTCGGGTCTGCTGGCGAGCAGCTTGCGCGTGTAAGCATGCTGTGGGTTGGCAAACACCGTGTCCACAGGCCCCTGCTCTACCAAATGGCCTTGCTCCATCACCGCCACGCGGTCGGCAAATTTGCGCACCAGGTGCAAATCGTGCGTGATCAGCAACACCGCCATGCCAGTTTCACGCTGTAAATCGGTCAGCAGATCCAAAATTTGCCCACGCACCGTCACATCCAGTGCCGTGGTGGGCTCATCAGCCAACAACAGCCGCGGCTTGCAGGCCAGCGCCATGGCAATCATGGCGCGCTGGCGTTGCCCGCCCGACAATTGGTGCGGGTAGGCCTGCGCTCTGCGCGCGGCCTCGGGGATGCCGGTCTTGGCAATCAACTCCACTGCGGCCTGCAGGGCATCACGCGCACTGAGTGCCTGTTTGAGTTGCAGCACCTCGGCAATTTGATTGCCCACGGTGTAGAGGGGGTTGAGCGCCGTCATGGGCTCCTGGAAGATCATGGCGATATCGCTGCCCCGCACGCCGCGCAATTGGCGCTCAGACAGCTGCATCAAATCTTGGCCGTCAAACCGGGCTTGGCCCTGCACGTCGGCATTGAGCGCCAACTTGAGCAGGCTCAAGGCGGTGACTGTTTTGCCCGAGCCCGATTCCCCCACCAGGGCCAGCTTCTCGCCCGCCTGAATGTTGAAATCGACGCCGCGCACCACCGTTTTACCGCCAAAGGCCACCTGCAAGCCTTTGACTTCCAGCAAAGCCGCGGTACTCATTGGGCCGCCTTTCGGGGGTCAAGGGCATCGCGCAAGGCGTCTCCCATGAAGGTGAGCAAAAGCAGGGTCACCACCAGCACGGCAAAGGTCGAGAGCGAAATCCACCAGGCATCAATGCTGTTTTTGCCCTGGCTGAGCAGTTCGCCCAAAGACGGGGTTCCGGGTGGAACACCCAGGCCCAGAAAGTCCAGCGAAGTCAGCGCCAAAATAGCCGCGCTCATGCGAAACGGCAGGAAAGACACCACCGGCGTCATGCTGTTGGGCAAGATGTGGCGCCACATGATGCGCCAGTTGTCCACGCCCAGCGCGCGCGCCGCACGCACATAGTCCATCTGCCGGTTACGCAAAAATTCGGCGCGCACATAGTCGGACAAGCCCATCCAGCCAAACAGGCTGAGCAAGATCAGCAGCAAGGACACACTGGGCGCAAAGACGGCACTGAAGATGATGAGCAAATAAAGCTCGGGCATGGAGGTCCAGACTTCGATAAACCGCTGGAAGAACAGGTCGGTCTTGCCTCCAAAGAAGCCTTGTATGGCCCCGGTGAGCACACCAAGGAACACGCCGATGACGGTGAGCGCCAGCCCAAACAGCACGTTGAGCCTGAAGCCGTAAATGAGCTGCGCCAACAAGTCGCGTCCGCGGTCGTCGGTGCCCAGCCAATTGTCGCGCGTAGGGCGTGAGGGGTTGGGCTCCTTGGCAAAGTAGTTGAGCGTGTTGGCGCCATACGGGTTGATGGGGAAGATGGCCCAGTTGCCGTCGGCATTGATTTTTTCGCGAATAAACGGGTCCAGGTAATCGGTAGGGGTGAGGAAGTCACCACCAAAGGTGGTTTCGGGATAGTCGTTGACCAGGGGGTAATAAAACTGCCCCTGATAGCGCACCACCAAGGGCTTGTCGTTAGAGATGACTTCGGCAAACAGGCTCAAGACCACCAGGGTGCAAAAAATCACCAGGCTCCAAAAGCCCAGGCGATTGCGTTTGAAGCGCAGCCAGGCGCGGCGGCTTGGCCCCAGTGACGGTGGCGCAGATGGGTTTGTTGAATCAGTCAAACTTCACCCTCGGGTCGACCCACACATAGCAAAGGTCGCTGATCAGCTTGGTCGCCAGGCCAATCAACGTGAACAGGTACAGCGTGCCCAGCACCACAGGGTAGTCGCGGCGAATCACGCTCTCGTAGCTGAGCAGGCCCAGGCCATCCAGCGAAAACAGGGTTTCAATGAGCAAGGCGCCCGTGAAAAACGCACCAATGAAAGCCGCTGGAAAGCCGGTGACGATGGGGATGAGCGCATTGCGAAAAATGTGCTTCCACAGCACCTGGCGGTCGCTCAAGCCCTTGGCCCGCGCTGTCAACACATACTGCTTGCGGATTTCTTCCAGAAAGGCGTTCTTGGTCAGCATGGTGGTGACCGCAAAGCTGCCCAACACCATAGCCGTGATGGGCAAGGTGATATGCCATAGGTAGTCCACGATGCGCGCACCCCAGCTCAATTCGTCCCAGTTGCCCGAGGTGAGCCCTCGCAGTGGGAACCACTGCAATTGCCCGCCAAAGATCACCAGCAGCGCGACCCCCAGCACGAAGCCCGGAATGGCATAGCCCACCAGCACCAATAAGGTGGTGACCAAGTCAAAGCGCGAACCGGCCCGCACCGCCTTGGCCACGCCCAGGGGCACCGACACCAGGTAGCTGATGAAGAATGTCCACAAGCCCAGGCTGATGGACACCGGCATCTTTTCTTTGACCAACTCCCACACGGCCTTGTTCTGGAAGAAGCTCTGACCCAGATCAAACTGTGCGTACTGCTTGAGCATGAGCCAGAAGCGCTCGGGTGCTGGTTTGTCAAACCCATACAGCGCCTTGATTTGTTCGACGCGCTGGGGGTCGACGCCCTGCCCGCCCCGGTAACTCAGGCCACCGCCCTCGGCCCGCCCCCCAGTGCCGGCGCGGGCTTCGGCGAGGTACTGCTCGACCGGCCCGCCGGGCACAAACTGGGTCACCACAAAGGTCAGCAGCAGCACGCCAAACAGCGTGGGCAGCATCAGCAAAAAGCGTTTGGCAATGTAAGCGAACATGCGTCAAGGCCCTTTCGCCTGGTTGGCGGGCTGGGCCCACCAGGTTTCCAGGGCCCAGGCTTCACCCTGCACATAAGGCGGCAGTTGGTCGGGCCGCGCCAACCGCCAAGCGTTGTAAGCCATGCGGTGGGTGCCTGCCGTCCAGGCAGGAATGAGGTAGTGGCTTTGCACAATCACGCGCTCCAGCGCGCGGCAGGCGGGCACCAACTCGGCCAGCGTTTTCGCAGCAGTCATCTGGTTGATGAGCGCATCCACGGCCGGGCTGCTCACGCCTGCAAAATTGGCCGAGCTTTCGGTTTTGGCGGCTTTGCTGCCAAAATAATCCGCAAACTCCTGCCCTGGCGTATTCGTGCCCGGAATGTTGAGCGACACCACATCAAAATCAAACTGATCCAGGCGCTGCTGGTAGAGCGCGAAGTCCACGCTGCGGAACTTGAGGGTGATGCCCAGCTTCTGCAGCGCGCGAATCCACTGCGCCACGGTGCGTACACCGCCCTCGTTCGAATCGAGGTATTCGAGCTCCATGGCCTCGCCCTTGGCGTTGCGCAAGGCGCCATCACGCACTGACCACCCGGCTTCGTTGAGGAGTGCACGCGCCTTGCGCAAATTGGCACGTAAAGATGAGTCGCCATCTGTGCGTGGGGCCACTGCCATAGGCCCAAACACGGCATCAGGAATTTTGCCCTTCCAGGGGGTCAACAGCGCCAGCTCTTGGTCTGACGGCATGCCGCTGGCCGCGCATTGGGTATTGCCAAACAGGCCTTGCACGCGCTGGTAAGCGTTGTAGAACAGCTGACGGTTCATCCATTCGTAGTCCATGGCCAGGCCCAGTGCCTGGCGTACCCGCACATCCTGCAGCACGGGGCGGCGAGTGTTGAGGAAGTAACTCTGAAACCCCGAGGGCAACTGGTGCTTGAACTCGCCCTTGACCAGTTCACCGGTGTCAAAGCGCTTGCCACGCACGCGCCGCGCCCAGTCACCGGCCGAATAAAAGCTCATCAAGTCGAATTCACCGGCCTTGAGCGCCTCCAGCCGCGCCGTGTTGTCGCGGTAAATTTTGACCATCACCCGATCAAAGTTGTCGGTGCCTTTGCGCACGTTGAGGTCTTTGGCCCAGTATTGCGGGTCACGCACGTAAGTGATGTCTTTGCCAAAGCGCACTGGCCCAATCTTGTAGGGGCCACTGCCAATGGGGATGTCGGTCACCACCTGGTCAAAGGGCTTGGCCTTGCCATCGACCACGCCCCATTGGCGGCTGAACACCGGGATGCCGCCCACGGTGAGGGGGAGTTCGCGGTTGGGCTTGCTGAATCGAAAGCGCACCGTGCGCTCGTCCACCACCTCCACGCCCGCCACCTCGGCCAGCAAAGTCTTGTAGGCGGGCGAGGTGTATTTGCCCATCAGGGTGTCGAAGCTGTGCTTGACGTCGGCGGCCAACACCGGGTCGCCATTGTGGAACCGTGCCTTGGGTTGCAGCTTGAAGGTGGTGCTCAGGCCATCCGGGGCCACAGCCACGTCTTGCGCCAACAGGCCATAGGCCGAGCCGGTTTCGTCCAGCGAGCCGATGAGCAAGGTGTCAAACAGCAGCGCCGACAGGTAGGTGGGTGCGTTGCCCTTGATGGTGAACGGGTTGTATTTGTCAAAGGTGGATGCGCGCGAATTGCCCACCAGTCGGATCTCGCCTCCCTTTGGGGCCTGCGGATTGACATAGGCAAAGTGCGCAAAGTCTGCGGGGTATTTGAGCTCGCCCCACAAGGCATAGCCATGCGCAGCCCATGACGGCATCGCCAGCACACCACCCAGTGCAGTGGCCAAAAAGAACAATAAACCTCGCATGCGACAATTCTGCACAGATTTTTTATACGAGAGACCTATGGCTTTCCTCACTGGCAAAAAATTGCTGATCACGGGTGTGTTGTCCAATCGTTCGATTGCGTATGGTATTGCCAAAGCCTGCCATGCCCAGGGCGCCGAGTTGGCCTTCAGCTATGTGGGCGAGCGTTTCAAGGACCGTATCACCGAATTTGCGGCCGACTTCGACTCCAAACTGATATTCGATTGTGACGTGGGCAGCGACGAACAAATTGCGGCGCTGTTCAAGGATTTGTCGGCCCACTGGCCCAAGTTCGACGGCTTTGTGCACGCCATTGGCTTTGCGCCGCGCGAAGTGATTGCCGGGGACTTTCTGGAGGGCATTTCGCGCGAGGGCTTCAAGATTGCCCACGACATCAGCGCCTACAGCTTCCCCGCCATGGCCAAGGCTGCCCTGCCCTACCTCAACGACAAATCAGCCCTGCTGACGCTCAGCTACCTGGGCGCCGTGCGCACCCTGCCCAACTACAACACCATGGGCTTGGCCAAGGCCAGCCTGGAGGCTTCGGTGCGCTACATGGCCGAGTCGCTGGGCCCCAAGGGCATGCGCGTCAACGGCATCAGCGCCGGCCCCATCAAGACCCTGGCGGCCAGCGGCATCAAGGACTTCAGCAAGATCCTGAATGCGGTAGCCAAGGCCTCGCCCATCCGCCGCAACGTGACGATTGAAGACGTGGGCAATGTGGCCGCGTTTTTGCTGAGTGACCTGGCGGGTGGCGTGACCGCCGAAATCACCTACGTGGATGGCGGCTTCAGCCAGGTGGTGGGTGGCATTGCCGAACCCGCAGCCTGAAGAACAGCGCGTATCAGGGTCAAATCAGGCCCTGCCCCTTGTGGATATTTGCAGGGTGCTATTTAAAAAGTAGCACCCTGCTTGCTATTCGCGCACGCAATCGGCGTAGTAGCGCATCACCCCATCTGCACCCTCTTGCTCAACCAGACCGTGAATGTCGGTCTCAAAACCCGGGCACTGGCCGTTGAACTCGCGTGAGAATTTGAGGTAATCCACGATCTTCTTGTTGAAGACCTCACCCGGAATCAACAAGGGGATGCCCGGTGGGTAAGGCGTGACCAGGCCCACGGTGATACGCCCTTCGAGGTGGTCAATTTCCACCCGCTCGGTCTTGCGGTGCGCAATGTAGGCGTAGGCGTCGCTGGGTGTCATGGCCGGGGTCAGGTCACTCAGGTACATCTCGGTGGTCAGCCGGGCAATGTCGTAGCGCGCGTACAGCTCGTGCACATGCTGGCACAGGTCCTTGAGGCCCATGCGCTCGTACTTGGGGTGGGCCTTGCAGAACTCGGGCAGGATGCGCCACATAGGCTGGTTGCGGTCGTAGTCGTCCTTGAACTGCTGTAGCGCGGTCAGCAGGGTGTTCCAGCGGCCCTTGGTGATGCCGATGGTGAACATGATGAAGAAGCTGTACAGGCCCGTCTTCTCGACGATCACGCCATGCTCGGCCAGGAACTTGGTCACGATGCTGGCGGGGATGCCGGTCTTGGCGAACTTGCCGTTCAGGTCCAGCCCAGGCGTGACGATGGTGGACTTGATCGGGTCCAGCATGTTGAAGCCATCGGCCAGCTTGCCAAAGCCATGCCACTTGGCCGTGCGGGCCTCGCCCTTGATGATCCAGTCGTCGGCGCGGCCAATGCCCTCTTCCACCAGCTTCTCTGGGCCCCAGACGCGGAACCACCATTCGTCCTTGCCAAACTCTTCCTCCACCTTGCGCATGGCGCGGCGGAAGTCCAGCGCCTCCAGGATGCTCTCTTCCACCAGCGCGGTGCCGCCGGGCGGCTCCATCATCGCGGCCGCCACATCGCAGCTCGCGATGATGGCGTACTGCGGGCTGGTGCTGGTGTGCATCAGGTAGGCCTCGTTGAACAGGTGGCGGTCCAGCTTGCGGTTCTGTGAGTCTTGCACCAGCACGTGGCTGGCCTGGCTGATGCCGGCCAGCAGCTTGTGGGTCGACTGCGTGGCAAAGGTCAGCGCCTCTTTGGGCCGCGCGCGGCGCTTGCCCATGGCGTGGTAGGGGCCGTAGAACGGGTGGAAGGCCGCGTGCGGCAGCCAGGCCTCGTCAAAATGCAGCGTATCCACGTAGCCATCCAGCATGCCCTTGATGGTCTCGGTGTTGTAGATCACGCCGTCATAGGTGGACTGGGTGAGCGTCATCACGCGGGGCTTGACCTTGTCGGCGTCCACGCCCTTGAGCAGCGGGTTGGCACGAATTTTGGCCTTGATGGCCTCGGGCTCGAACTCGCTCTTGGGGATGGGCCCAATGATGCCGAAATGGTTGCGTGTGGGTTTCATGAACACGGGGATGGCCCCGGTCATGATGATGGCGTGCAGGATGGACTTGTGGCAGTTGCGGTCCACCACCACCACGTCACCCGGCGCCACCGTGTGGTGCCAGACCATCTTGTTGGAGGTGCTGGTGCCGTTGGTCACAAAGAAGCAGTGGTCGGCGTTGAAGATGCGCGCGGCGTTCTTTTCGCTCTCGGCCACCGGACCGGTGTGGTCCAGCAGCTGGCCCAGCTCTTCGACCGCATTGCACACGTCGGCACGCAGCATGTTCTCGCCGAAAAACTGGTGGAACATCTGGCCCACCGGGCTTTTCAGAAAGGCGACGCCGCCTGAGTGGCCAGGGCAGTGCCACGAATACGACCCGTCTTCGGCGTAATCGAGCAAGGCACGGAAAAACGGCGGCTGCACGCCTTCGAGGTAGCTTTTGGCTTCGCGGATGATGTGACGGGCC
>ERZ795056.7922-NODE-7922-length-10088-cov-6.590950_pt1 | contig 10088 bp, 10 predicted proteins | sample MGYA00375140_ERZ795056 | MGnify/ENA primary metagenome ERZ795056 (study PRJEB30185, sample SAMN05720227) | activated sludge metagenome | isolation source: Anaerobic digester | place: USA | collected 2015-03-09 ...
CAGTGTCTATATTAGAATCAAACACTTTACCACTAAATAGTTTACCTGTATACATAACGGTTACTGATTTTCCGCTATCAACTTTTACACCATCACCTGGTTTTTGTATTTCTACAAAAACACCAGCAGCAGTTTTTTGTGCAGTAATATTTTTCTCTTTTAAATATTTTTCAATAACCACTAATTCTTTTGCTTTCTCTCCTTCTATCGCTTTATCGTAATCGGCCTTAACGGCATCTTGATTATTAAATACATCCAAAATGCGCATATAAGCCATTATTTTTTCTCCTTTTTTAAAGAAAGGAGGTAACATGCCACCAGATTTTTTAATCAACGAATCTACCAACAGCACACAAACGGCACTGTCGCCTACATGCATCAAAGGAAACACTTCTAAAAAACTATATTGATTGCCTTTAAGTATAGAAGAATCAATAGGTGTATAATTAGCCAACTTACCATAAGAGGAGCTAAGTAGAGTATCTTTTTTTTCTGCAGAATCTGTTTTTATTACTTTTAAATTGAACTTTACAAATTGACCAACTTTTATAACTGGTCCTTTTCCTTCAGAAAAGATTTTATAAGCAATGCCGGAGGATGTTTTTTTGTAATCTAGTTGTCCACAAGCAGTTAGTGTAAAGATGAATGCAGTGGTAATAATAGTGCTGATAATTGTTTTCATGTAATGTAAGAGTTGCTGTTAAGTATTTGGTTGTTAAATTTTATATTGATAGAGATAAATCACGAGAGGGGGTGTTGAGTGCAAAAATTTGGGATACGCTCTTTTATGTTCCTTTTTTTGATTCTTTTTTGCAACACTTATTTCCAACTAGATATATAGCTACACCTAATGCTACAGTACCCAGTTTAATGCCCCAAGCAGCAGCACTACCCCACTGGTAAATGGGATAAAATAGTTTAGAAGGATAATTGAAAAGACCAAAAATAATGGCTAAAACGCCCATGAAAATACAAAAGAGGCCAATTGATTTCATAAAGTATAATTTTTAGTTAATTGATAAATGAAGATAGGGCTAAGCTTTTATATATAAAAAATTATTTATACTGTGGTATCAATCCTTTTACCAATTCTACCATTTTGTGTACTCCCTCTTCTGGCAAGTTTCCTTTTTTAAATTCTGCTAATACTTGCGGCAATTTATTTTCCATTTCTAGTAAGAAATGTTCTTCAAATTCTTTTATTTTTTTAACAGGCACTTCACGCAGCAAACCTTGTGTACCTAGGTAAATAATAGCCACCTGTTTTTCAACCGTCATAGGTGCATATTGAGGTTGTTTTAAAATTTCTACATTTCGAGCACCTTTTTCTATTACTACTTTAGTGGCGGCATCCAAATCACCTCCAAACTTAGAAAAGGCTTCCATTTCTCGGTACAATGCCTGATCTAATTTTAACGTACCCGATACTTTTTTCATCGATTTAATTTGCGCATTACCACCCACACGACTTACAGAAATACCTACGTTAATAGCTGGACGAATACCCGCATTAAATAAATTTGTTTCCAAAAATATTTGCCCATCGGTAATAGAAATAACGTTCGTGGGAATGTATGCAGATACGTCAGCAGCTTGTGTTTCAATAATAGGTAATGCGGTTAAAGAACCTCCACCTTTTACTAAATGTTTAATACTTTCTGGTAAATCATTCATTTTACGAGCAATATCATCTTTAGTAATAATTTTTGCAGCACGCTCTAATAAACGACTATGTAAATAAAATACATCACCAGGGTATGCTTCACGTCCTGGAGGACGACGTAATAGTAAAGATACCTCCCGATATGCTACCGCTTGTTTAGAAAGATCATCATAAATAATTAATGCCGGACGACCAGTATCTCTAAAAAATTCTCCAATGGCCGCACCTGCAAATGGGGCGTAGAACTGTTCTGGAGCTGGATCTGAAGCTGAAGCGGCTACAATAGTTGTATACTCCATAGCGCCATTGTCTTGCAAAGTTTTCATTACACCTGCTACTGTAGAAGCTTTTTGGCCTATAGCTACATATATACAATAAACAGGTTTACCTGCTTTGTAAAATTCTTTTTGGTTGATGATAGTATCAACCGCAATAGCTGTTTTACCAGTCTGACGATCACCAATAATTAATTCTCGTTGACCACGGCCAATAGGAATCATTGCATCAATAGCTTTAACACCCGTTTGTAAAGGTTCCTTTACAGGCTCTCTAAAAATTACGCCTGGTGCTTTGCGCTCCAATGGCATTTCATATAATTCGCCTGTTATCGGTCCTTTACCATCAATAGGTTCGCCAAGTGTGTTGATAACACGGCCTACTAAGCCTTCGCCTACTTTAATGGAAGCAATTTTTCCGGTACGGCGTACTTTGGCACCTTCTTTTATATCGCCTTGATCGCCCATTAACACTACACCTACATTATCTTCTTCTAGGTTTAGGGCAATAGCTTTTACGCCATTTTCAAATTCAACCAACTCGCCAGAGCGCACATTATTTAAGCCATAAATACGAGCAATGCCATCACCTACTTGCAGTACAGTGCCTACTTCTTCTAAATCTGCTCCTATATTGAAATTGCTTAATTGTTGACGCAGTATCGCTGATATTTCGTCGGGTTTAATGTCTACCATATTTTTATTAAGTTAAAAGTAAAAATTCAAAAGCTAAAAGTTTATTTTAATACGTTTTATTCTTTTGTTGTTTTTATGAGCCCAGTTTTAGGGCTGCTATTGAGCACCCGTTGCGTCGCACACTTGTACAGTTTGTATGCTATTCAACAATACTGACCAATAACAAGTACACTATCCATTTTATTTTTGATAGACTTACTGAGTTAATGCAAGCCTACACCATCTTGCTTCCCAATCATCTTCTTCCATAGATTTTATAGTGATAACATAATCTCCAGGAGTTACTTTCAATACTAACCCTCCGGTACCAAAATCTCCTTTAAGCGATAAATAGCTATCCTTTATCGCTTGTTTTCTAATAGCATCAATAGGTTTATTATTATATTCTTCAAAATTTTCTACTGACATTAGAGCAGACGCTATTACAAGCATTTCATCTTTTATATTAATGGATCCTTTTTTCTTTTCCTTTACATTAGCAGCACTAGCAATGTCTTTAATTTTTTTATCATCGCTTTTTTTGCCTGTCCATGTCTTTAATATAAGAATCTCTTTTTTATCTTCATCTATTCCTATTTGTATCATGCCACTGCCTTCTACTTTCCAACAAAAAGCAGGAATTTTTTTTAAAATAAGAGCTTCCGCTTCATCAAAAGAAGCACTATCAATTAATTTATCATAATCAGATTCACCATCATCATTTTCTGAATCACTCCCACCCCATTTCTTAAAATTATTTAAAGCAGATACTATTATGGGATCACCCTCAGAAGCGATCTTTCCAATCCAATTTATTTTAGTGCCATTTTTTTTACTCATAATGTTATCTTTGATTTATAATAAAATTTGAATACTACCCTCTTTATTTTTTCACAGAGTCTCTGATAGAGGACGCTGCGGGTGCACGTAAAATTAACCCCCTCAATATCCCCAGAGTACATTGCAGGAGAATCTAGGGAGAACTAAAGTATAACTCAGTTGTTTTAACATTATGAACCAACTGCTTGATACTAAGACTCCATTGCTCAACTTATTACCCCTTTCAACTACTCAACTCCTCTTAAATACTAGGCACATATACATTCTCCATAAACTGCTTTTTCACATCCTTCAAATCTCTTAAAATACTAGCATCTAACAAGTTATTGTTAAACTCTAGCATAAAACCTCCAATCAATTCTTCTTCAACAGCTTCTTCTATTTGTATATTTTGTAATGCTGTTTCTTGTTGTATTTTTTGCTGAATATTTTGTTTTACAGCTTCACTAATAGCCACAGCAGTAGTTAGTTTAATGGCATGTATATTTTTAAATGTATTATATTGTTCTACAAAAGCTGCTGTTATTTCTGGCAAAAAATATTCTCGACTTTTTTTAATAATAAGTGTTATAAATGCTTTGGTTAATGTGCTTATGTTATTGTCTATAACAGCATTAACAATAGCTTGCTTTTTATCTGGTTTAATAATAGGGCTGCGCAATACATTCGTAAAATCTTTACTCGCTTTGCATAAGGCTTGAATGTATTGCATATCATTATGCACTGCCTCCAGTTGTTTTTGTTCTGAAGCCAGTTCAATTAACGATTTTGCGTATCTAGTAGCTAAACGAGGGTTTTGCATAATACTAATGTGCGAATTATTAATGTGCGCATTTCGAATGTACAGATGTGTGAATGAGAATAGATTTGTATTTCATTCGCACATTCGAAATGCACACATTATCTAATTTAAATGAATATCTTGAGCTAATTCTTTAATATAAGCTTCTTGTGCTTCTTTATTAGATAATTGTTTGCGCAGTATTTTTTCTGCTACTTCCAATGCTAATTGTCCTACTTGATTTTTAACATCCGTAAGAGCAGCCATTTTTTGCTGCTGAATCGCAGCTTGAGCATCTATAATAATCTTTGAAGCATCGGACTTGGCCTGTTCTTTGGCTTGAGCAACTATTTTATCGGCTATATCTTTTGCTTCTTTTAATATCGTTGCTCTTTCCTCACGAGCTTTAGCTATTATAGTTTCATTCTCATTTTTTAACTGTGCCATTTCAGCCTTCACCTTTTCGGCACTAGTTATAGCATCTGCAATGCTCGTTTCTCTATTTTTTAGAGTAGTGAGAATAGGTTTCCATGCATATTTTTTGAGTATAAAAAATACAATTAAAAATGCAATAAGTGTCCAAAATAACAGGCCAATGCCTGGCATTAAAAGTTCCATAATTAATGTGCGAATTTTGAATGTGCTAATGTGCGAATTAATGTGAAAATGTGCGGATGTGCAAATAAGAAACATTTATATTGTATTTCATTCGCACATCCGAAATTCGCACATTAATAATTAAAAATTATTTCAATACAGCCAAAATACCAGCGATTACAGCAAAAAGGGCAACACCCTCTACAAACGCTGCAGTCAAAATCATATTAGCACGAATATCATTTGCTGCTTCTGGTTGGCGGGCAATAGCTTCTACTGCACCTTTACCAATTTGGCCAATACCAATACCAGCGCCAATAGCGGCTAAACCAGCGCCAATAGCGCCACCAAAATGAGACATACTCATACCAGCATCCAACAAAGTAATTAATGTAGACATAATTATATGGGTTTTTTAAACAGTTGATAATTGATAATTCATAATTGATAATTGTCAACTGTCAATTATCAATTATTTATTTTTTTAATGCTCTTCGATAGCTTGGCCAATAAACACTGCTGTTAAATTGGCAAATATAAAGGCTTGAATAAAAGCCACCAATATTTCAATGCAATAAATAAAAACCGTAAATAAAATAGAAACGGGTGAAAAACCAATACCCGCCACTTTGCTCATAGCGCCAAATATAAATATGAGTGATATAAAACATGTAATTACAATATGACCCGCTACCATATTGGCAAACAAACGAATAATTAATGCAAATGGCTTAGTAAAAATGCTTAAAAACTCCACCGGAACCATAATTGGTTTTACAAACGTAGGTACATGTGGATTAAAAATATGTTTCCAATAATATTTATTAGTACTCAATAAAATAGCAAAAAAAGATATGAGACCCAAAACAGCTGTAAAGGCAATATTGCCCGTTACATTAGCCGATCCAGGTACTAAGCCAAATAAATTATTGATAAGAATAAAGAAAAACACTGTAAGTAAATAAGGCATATATTTTTCATACTTATGTCCTAAATTTACTTTAGCTACTTCGTCTCGAATAAAGATAATAACAGGTTCTACTGCACCTTGCAAGCCTGATGGTGCTTTACTAATTCCAGTTGTTTTGTACTTTTTAGCTATACTAATCATCATCCACAATAATACAAACATGGATAGTAGCATTTGCACTACATTTTTAGTGATAGAAAAATCGTACACTTTTATGCTATCATCAATCGTCATACCATCTGCTTGCACAGGTACAATTTTCCCTTTTACTAAACGATAGCCATTATACGCTTCATGTCCATGATGAAAATGGGCAGAAGAAAAAATATTAAAACCTTTTTGTGGAGAATATACAATTATGGGTAAAGGAATAGAGGCTTCAAAACTACCAATGGTAAAAAAATGGAAATAATGGTTATCCATAATATGCTCCATAATTACCTCACCCGCATTAAACTTTTCTTCTTTTTCGTTTTTTTGATGCTCCTCTTGCGCAAACGACTTATAAGATGCCATAAGCACAGCTAAGCCAAAAATGCCTACCCATAAGGGTTTGAGCCAATTATTACGCATAGTATCCACCAAAATTTTGCGCAAAGATAAGAGTAGTACATTAAAATGGAAAATTGAATTTATAATAAATATCTTTTATCCTACTTTCGCCACAAAATAATATGCCATGCATTTTCAACTTACAGAGGAACATATAATGATTCAAAAAGCGGCTAGAGACTTTGCTCAAAATGAATGCTTGCCTGGAGTTATTGAGCGAGATGAAAAACAACAATTTCCTGCTGAGCAAATAAAAAAACTAGGCGCATTAGGATTTATGGGTATGATGGTAGATCCCAAATATGGCGGAGCAGGTATGGACACTATAAGTTATGTGTTGGCTATGGAAGAAATATCTAAAGTGGATGCAAGTGTTAGTGTATGCATGAGTGTGAACAATAGTTTAGTATGTTGGGGCATACAAACTTTTGGCACCGAAGAACAAAAACAAAAATATTTAACCCCATTAGCCAAAGGCGAAAGTATTGGTGCTTTTTTATTGAGTGAGCCAGAAGCTGGTAGCGACGCTACCTCACAACAAACTACTGCTGAAGATAAAGGCGATTATTATTTATTAAACGGCACTAAAAATTGGATTACCAACGGATCTTCTGCCAGTGTATATTTAGTGATTGCACAAACAGATGTTGCCAAAAAAAGCCATGGTATAAATGCATTTATAGTAGAAAAAAATTGGCCTGGCGTAGTAGTAGGCGCTAAAGAAAATAAACTAGGCATTAGAGGAAGTGATACCCATACTATTTTATTTAATGATGTAAAAATCCCTAAACAAAACCGTATTGGCGAAGATGGTTTTGGATTTAAATTTGCCATGAAAACCTTAGCTGGCGGACGTATTGGCATTGCTTCACAAGCCTTAGGCATTGCCAGTGGAGCGTATGAATTAGCACTAAAGTATTCCAAACAACGCAAAGCTTTTGGTAAAGAAATTATGCACCATCAAGCCATTCAATTTAAGTTGGCCGATATGGCTACTAAAATAGAAGGCGCTCGTTTATTATGTTTAAAAGCTGCTTGGGAAAAAGATAATGGATTAGATTATGCATTAAGCAGCTCCATGGCTAAAGTATACGCCTCTGAAACGGCTATGTGGACGACAGTAGAAGCGGTGCAAATACATGGTGGATATGGTTTTGTGAAAGAATACCATGTAGAGCGTCTAATGCGAGATGCAAAAATCACTCAGATTTATGAAGGCACCAGCGAAGTACAGCGTATTGTAATCAGCAGATCTATTTTAAAATAAGACTTTCTTATTCCCTCATTTGGAGAGGTTAGGGGAGGTTTTCTTATTCGCCAACTGCCCACAAGCAGCATCAATATCTTTACCTCTACTACGACGCAAATGTGTATTCACTTTATGTTTGGATAAGTAATGAATAAATTGCATTACTACATCATCATCTGGTTTGGTATAACGAGCGTTATCAATAGGATTATATTCTATAATATTGATGAGGTGTACAGGCACTTTTCTATACAACTTCATCAATTCATCTGCATCTTGCAAACTATCATTAAAATTTTTAAAGAGAATATATTCAAACGTAATTTCATTATTTGTTTTTTTATAGAAATAGTTTAAGGCATCTACTAATGATTGTAGGTTATTGGTTTCATTAATAGGCATAATTTCATTGCGTTTTTTATCATTAGCTGCATGTAGCGATAATGCCAATTTAAATCGAACACCATCATCGCCCAACTGCTTAATCATTTTAGCTATGCCTGCTGTAGAAACGGTTATACGCCTTGGGCTCATGGCCAATCCGTCAGTTGCTATTATCCGCTCTATTGCTTTTAGTACATTTTTATAATTGAGCAAAGGCTCGCCCATACCCATAAATACAAGATTGCTTAATTTCTTTTCATACCTCTCTTCAGCTTGTTTATTGAGCAACACTACTTCATCATAAATTTCATCAAAATCCAAATTGCGCTTACGCTCCATATAACCTGTAGCACAAAATTTACAATTTAAACTACAACCAATTTGCGACGAAACGCAAGCCGTTTGCCTAGTTTCAGTGGGAATGAGCACACCTTCTACTGCATGCCCATCCACCGTTTTAAAGCGAGTTTTAACAGTACCATCATCGCTCTGTTGTATAGCCTCTATTTTTAATGCGGGAAAGGAAAATGTTTCCGCAAGAGTTGCTCTCAATTCTTTACTCAAATCAGTCATATCCTCAAAACTGTTAGCACCTTTTTTCCATATCCATTCATACACTTGCTTAATCCTAAATTTTTTTTCATTAATAGATAAAAAGTAATTGGTTAATTCCTCTAAACTTAAATGGCGAATATTTTTTAAGGGAATAGTTGTCATAAGGCAAAGGTAGTATGGTTTAATGTAGAAAGACTAATTTTGAAGCGATATTAAAATATTTTTGAGCTATGGAACAGCATTATATCGAAATAACAAAAACAGCTCGATATTATACCTTAGGAAATTTAAACGAGCAAACCAAAGAAATTTGGTTTATACTACATGGCTATGCACAATTGGCTAAAGAAGTAATTCAAAAATTTGAACATGTTTCCAATAACAGCAATTATATTGTTGCACCTGAAGGATTAAATAAATTTTATGCAAAAGGTTTTTTTGAAAATCCTGTTGCTAATTGGATGACCAGTGAAGATAGAAAAAATGAAATAAAAGATTATTGCAATTATCTTAATCAATTATACAATTACTTACAAATTGATAACAAGATCAAAGTAAATGTATTAGGCTTTTCGCAAGGAGTTTCTACAGCAACACGCTGGATTGAAAGCAACTCTTTTATATTTAATAAGCTTGTTATACTTGCAGGAGAAATTGCTAAAGAGTTTCAAACACAACTGCCTCCAAAATTAAGTACGATAGAAACCATTTTTCTTTACGGCAATAAAGATCCATTTATAGAAAGAAAAAGAATAGATGATTTGTTGGCACTATATAACTCATCTACAATAAAAATAATTGAATTTGATGGCGGACATGAGATAAAGGAAGATTCTCTAGTTACACTTTTTGAAAACCAAACAAGCTCTATATAAGTATGAAGTCCGTATATATAATAGATGCCATACGCAGTCCAATAGGCCGTTATGGAGGAAAGCTTAGTTCCATACGTCCAGATGATTTACTAGCACATGTTATCAAAGCTTTACTGCAGCGCAATACTACTATAGATATTAATGCAATTGAAGATGTGATAGTAGGCGCAGCTAACCAAGCCGGAGAAGATAATCGAAATGTAGCTCGTATGGCGGCTTTGCTGGCAGGATTACCTGCAACGGTTGCAGGGGTTACTGTTAACCGTTTATGTGCTTCTGGCTTACAAGCTATTATGGATGCTGCTCGAGCTATTATGTGTAGTGAAGGCGACCTTTATATTGCTAGTGGCGTAGAAAGCATGACCCGTGCACCTTTTGTAATCCCTAAAAGCGATAGCGCATGGAGTAGAAGGGCTGAAATGTTTGATACTACTATGGGTTGGCGTTTTATCAATAAACGGCTAGCAGAAATCTATCATCCATATACCATGGGCGAAACTGCAGAAAATGTAGCTAAGCAATGGAACATTAGCCGTGAAGCACAAGATGCATTTGCCTTATCATCTCAACAAAAATATTTTGCTGCGTTAAAAAATAATAAGTGGAAAGATGAAATAGTTTCTGTTGATATCATAGAAGGAAAAACAAGCATACCATTTGATATTGATGAAC
>ERZ795056.7927-NODE-7927-length-10084-cov-9.114568_pt1 | contig 10084 bp, 5 predicted proteins | sample MGYA00375140_ERZ795056 | MGnify/ENA primary metagenome ERZ795056 (study PRJEB30185, sample SAMN05720227) | activated sludge metagenome | isolation source: Anaerobic digester | place: USA | collected 2015-03-09 ...
TTTCTGGAGACAAGAAGTATCTCAGGGAAGAATGCTAAGATTTCAGGACGGTATCGGGTGTTGAATCCGGCGAAAGGTATGCAGCTTAGAATCGCCTTTGGAGAACAGGTGAAGTTTTTCCCAGTGAAGGATGGGATTCAATCTGTTGAAGACAGTTTTTTATTGAACATTCCCGATCCTCATGTCTGGTGGTCGAATGGCCTTGGGGACCAGCCCCTTTATCCCGTGCGGGTTGAACTGGTCAGAAACAAGGATGTCCTTAGTTTCAAAGCATTCCGTTATGGTATCCGTACATTGGAAGTGGTGCATGCACCCGATGCCGGTGGTAAATCGTTTTATGTGAAACTGAATGGAAAGCCGGTGTTTATAAAAGGCGCCAACTATATTCCACAGGATAACTTTTTGCCCAGAGTAAGGGATGGAAACTATCTGCATTTGCTCAATTCAGCCAGAGAAGCCAATATGAATATGCTTCGTGTCTGGGGAGGAGGTGTGTATGAAAATGAACGGTTTTATCAAATCTGTGATTCACTCGGACTTCTGGTCTGGCAGGATTTTATGTTTGCCTGTGCCTTATACCCGGGAACAGATTCCTTCCGGAAATCAGTGGAAGAAGAGGTAAGACAGAATGTTCGTCGGCTGCGGAACCATGCATGCATTGCTCTTTGGTGTGGTAACAATGAAAACGAAACAGCCTGGTTTCGAAAATGGATAACCGGAGGAATGCCACTCAGCAGAAACGATTCCCTTGTGATAAGGCAGGATATGAAAAATCTTTTTCAAGTCTGGATTCCGTCCGTCCTGAAGCAGGAAGATCCCAATCGGTTTTATACACGAAGCTCGCCCTCTGCCAATGACGATGCCATAGTTCCTGAAAAGAAGGGCTTTGGTGATGCCCACGACTGGCATGTTTGGTTTGGTACTGGTGATTTCAGACAGTATGCAAAAACGGTTTCCAGGTTTCAGTCAGAATATGGCTACCAATCGTTTCCGGCGATGAGTACCATCCGGCGGTTTTCCCAGGAAATGGATTGGTACGAGGATTCAGAGATCATGGATGCCCACCAGAAACATCCGGGCGGCACATCCAAAATCAGGAAGTTTGCATCTGGATTTTACCCGAAGGCCAGAAATTTTAGTGATTTTGTATACATCAGCCAGCTTCAGCAGGCAGAGGCCATGCGGTTTGCCATAGAAACCCATCGATCGTCTATGCCTTATTGTATGGGTAGTTTGTACTGGCAGTTGAATGATTGCTGGCCGGCAGTTTCGTGGAGTTCGATCGATTATTATGGAACCTGGAAAGCTAGTCACTACTTTATTAAAAAAGCGAATGAATCCTTCCGGGTAGTGGCAAGGATTCAGAACGATACCGTTTTTGTTTCAATTTTGAATGAAACGAACTATGCCATTCGGCATCATTCTCTTGGAGTTAGGTGGCTTCGTTTCGATGGCGAAATTCTTTATTCATCGAAACTGCCACTTGATCAGGAAGCATGGATCGGTTCAATGGAAGTGAAACAGGTGAAAATAGGATTGCCGAAAGTGGGTTCCGGTAAGATCGATACAACATCAACTGTGGCTGTGATTTCAGTTTTGGACAATAAAGGAAACCGGCTGTCACAGGATATTCAATACCTGACGGTTCCAAAAAATCTATCATTGGATCCAGCTCAGCTAAAATCAGAATTCCGGAAAATACCCTCAGGATACCGTTTGGAATTGTCTTCAAAGACTCTGGTGAAGAACCTGATGATAACATGTGATGATCCTGACCTTTTGTTTTCAGACAACTATTTCGATCTTCTGCCAGGTGAAAAGGTAGAAATTGAATGCCAGGGTCTGAAAGAGCTGACTTTAAAGAATTTTTCTTTCCGCAGCCTGAACGATATCATCAGGGAAAATCCTTAAAGTTGTTGGTTCAGAAAAAAAAGGCTGTTGCGTAATGCAACAGCCTTTTTTGATTTCATTAAATTCAGTTGGATATCAGATCACAGCCATCAGATCATTTACTCCGGGCGGCCGATGAGAAGTAAACCCTTCTCCAAATTCAACTCCGATCATATGACCAAATTCTCTCGACCGGCTTTCTACAAATTTGAGGAAAGCAGGATTTGAAATATACGTTTCAGGTTCGGCACTGTTCGGATCGTGGAACTGCGTTTTAAACGCCCTGATAGAGGCTATTTTTTTCTCCCAGTAAGGTGAGATATCCACAACCAGATCCGGTTTTAAGGAGCGGTCCTGAATATAATGCAAAACCAATCTTGGGCGCCAGGCTGCTTGCAATTCTCCTTCCCAGGTAGTCTCTATTTTCGCCAACCCTGCAAAAAAGCAGGAATCCTCTTCCAGCTTTGCCGACCGGCCATGATCCGGGTGCCTGTCCTGAATGGCATTGCACAGTACAATTTCAGGACGGTATCGCCGGATGGTTTGGATCAGCAGATTTTGCTCTTCCCGGGTGTTCCCAAAACGGGTGTCGTGCAGATACAACTGCACCCGGTCGGCTAGCCCCAGAATTTCAGATGACGCCGCCGCTTCTTCTTTCCGGGTTTCAATGGTTCCTCTTGTACCCATTTCGCCCTGTGTGAGATCGGCGATCACTACTTTTTTGCCGGTCGCCACCAGACTACAGATGGTACCGGAACAGGAAAGTTCCGCATCATCCGGATGTGCTGCAAAAACCAGAACGTCGGCTTTCAATGTCGGTTAGTGTTGATGTGAAAAGTTGATCAGCGAATCATGCGGAGCAGATCGCCAACAGTTTCTTTCAGATCTTTCCTGTCTACAATGGTATCCAGAAAGCCATGCTCAAGAACAAATTCTGCACTCTGGAACCCATCCGGTAAATCTTTTCCGATGGTTTCACGCACAACACGCGGACCTGCAAAGCCAATCAATGCTTTTGGCTCGGAAATGTTGAAATCACCCAGCATCGCAAAACTGGCCGTTACTCCACCTGTGGTCGGATCTGTAAGGACAGATATGTAAGGCAATCCGGCTTCTGACAATAAAGAGAGCTGAGCAGATGTTTTGGCCATCTGCATCAGGCTGAAACCGGCTTCCATCATTCGGGCCCCTCCGGATTTGGATATCATGATGAAGGGACATCCGGATTCTCTCGCAAGGGCAATTCCCCGACTGATTTTTTCACCCACCACAGATCCCATGGAACCGCCGATGAATTTAAAATCCATACAGGCAATGACCACCGGATGTTCTTCCAGATCACCTTTGGCCACTTTCACGGCATCTTTCATTCCGGTTTTGGCCATACTGGCTTTGAGACGGTCAGGATATTTCTTTGTGTCTTCAAACTCCAGCGGATCAGCCGATTCCAGATTGGCAAAATGCTCTTCAAATATTCCTCCGTCGAACAGAATGTCGAAATATTCAGCAGATCCAATCTGCTCGTGGTGGTTACAACTGGGGCACGTGTAGGCATGGTCCCGGTGTGCTTTGGTGAGAATCACCGTTTTGCACTCCGGGCACTGATACCATAATCCATCCGGGGTCTCCCGTTTGAGCTCAGTAGGCGTAACAATACCTTTGTTTTCTCGAACAAACCAGGGCATGGATTCTTTGGAATTAGGCAATGGTAATATCGTTGCTCAGGTACACGTCCTGAATGGCATTTAACAAAGCGATACCTTCTTTCATTGGCTTCTGGAAAGCTTTCCGTCCGGAAATAAGTCCCATACCTCCGGCACGTTTGTTGATGACAGCTGTACGCACTGCTTCGGCCATATCAGTAGATCCTTTGGAATCACCACCGGAATTGATCAGACCTGCACGTCCCATGTAACAGTTTGCTACCTGGTAACGGCAAAGATCAATCGGGTGATCTGTTGTCAGTTCAGAATAGATCCGCTCATCGAGTTTGCCATAAGAACTGCCACCAGAGTTTAGAGCTTTGTATCCTCCGTTGTTTTCGGCCAGTTTTTGTTTGATGATATCCGCCTGAATGGTCACGCCCAAATGATTCGCCTGTCCGGTAAGGTCAGCTGAAACATGGTAATCAATTCCATTATTTTTGAAGGCCGAATTCCGGATGTAGCACCAGAGAATGGTTGCCATTCCCAGTGCACGTGCTTCTTCGAATGCTTTGGCTACTTCCTGAATTTGACGGGTCGAATTTGATGAACCAAAATAAATGGTCGCTCCAACCGCTACAGCTCCAAGGTTCCATGCATCACGGACAGAGCCGTACATCACCTGATCTGCCTGATTCGGGTAGGTAAGTAGTTCGTTGTGGTTGATCTTCACGATCAACGGAATTTTATGTGCATAGGCTCTGGACACCATGGCCAGATTTCCAAAAGTTGTCGCAACCGCATTGCAACCGCCTTCGATGGCAAGTTCAACAATGTTGGCAGGATCGAAATAAATCGGGTTTTTCGCAAACGAAGCCCCACCTGAATGCTCAATACCCTGATCGATCGGAAGAATTGATGTATAACCTGTTCCGGCCAGTCTTCCTGAATTGTACAATTGTCCAAGGCTTCTCAAAACCTGAGGATTCCGGTTGGACTGCTGCCATACACGCTCCATAAAATCGGGGCCTGGAAGGTGCAACTGAGATTTGTCGATTGTTTTGGATTGATGACCCAATAAATACTGGGTATCCTTGCCAAGTAATTCTTCTATCTGATTGAAGGTAAGAGAGAGATTGGACATTTTGCGAAAGAATAAATTTGCGGCAAAAATGTAGAAAATTTGGGATTCATACGTGGGTTTCAGACTTGTTTTGGTTTCAGATGGAAGTATCCCTTTGAACATCATATCTTTACCGCCGTAATATGAATTTTAAAATTGTTTACGGACTGGCAATAGGGCTCTATGAAATGGCTTTATGGGCAGGAGCAGCCTTCTCTTCCAAAGTCCGCAGAATGCTCATAGGAAGGAATATATCAATCTCCAAATTAAAGAAATTCCGTACCGAACAACCTGAGGCTGACGTGTTCTGGTTTCATGCAGCATCTGTGGGTGAATTTGAACAGGCACTGCCTGTAATCCGTCTTTTGAAAGAAAACTACCCCGAAGTTGAAGTGGCCGTTTCCTTTTATTCACCTTCTGGCTTCGAAATGCGAAGCAAACACCCGCTAGTAGACGTTTCTTTTTATTTACTGGCCGACCGAAGTTGGAATGCAGCCAAAGTCATAAAAATTTTAAAGCCAAAAGCGTTGATTCTGGTGAAATACGAATTTTGGTTCCAACTCATCGCGACCTGCCACCGGTTTCAGGTTCCGGTTTTGTCTGTTTGCTGTATTTTAAAGCCCAATTCTCTGACTTCCTGGCCTTATTCAGCTTTGTTAAAAAGGTGCCTTCCTTTGATTCGTCATTTCTTTGTTCAAAACAGTGAAACGTCTCAGATTCTGAGGGAAGCAGGAATACAGGACATCACCATCAACGGTGATACCCGTGTTGACCGGGTTCTGGAAGTGCAGGAAGTCCAGTCGGAAATTCAATGGCTGGAAGAATGGAAAGGGGATCATAAATTGTTGATCATCGGTTCGGCATGGACAGAAGACCTCATCTATCTTCGTGAATTCATACGACACGCGGTTGTGGAAGCTCATGGACTTTGGCGGGTTCTGGTGGTTCCACATGAAATCAATGAAAGTCATCTCCGGCATCTGATATCAACTCTTCAGTTGCCTTATGAGTTTTATACCGAATGGAAAGATTCCCGCCAGGAAACCGATATCCTTGTTCTGAACACACTCGGGCTATTATCTAAAACCTATCGCTATGCCGATGCTGCATGGATTGGGGGTGCCTTCAAAACAGGATTGCACAATACCCTGGAAGCCGCAGTGTATGGTATTCCGGTTGGATTTGGACCAAAGTTTGAAAAATTTCAGGAAGCGAAAGATCTCCTCAGGATTGGTGTTGCCTGCAGTTTTCCTGGTAAAAAGACTGTGTGGGAATTTTTTCAGAACAGCACCGAACTGGAGGACGAAAAGAAACGTATTGAGGATGCGGCGGGCTTGTACTTTGATAGCCAGAAAGGAGCATCGGATGTCATTCTCCGATACATTGCCCAGGAGATTTATCCGTGAAATTCTGCCGGATAACCGTGAACGAAGAAACAGAAAGGAATTCTCCAATTACGGAAATTCTCTATACTCCTTTGGATTGGTAGGTTTTGGTTTTACCTTTGCGCCCGCTTATCCAGAAAGACGGAGGGATTGGACCCTGCGATGTCTTAGCAACCGGTGCGAAAGCTTGTCCGGTGCTACTTTCCACCACGGTAAACGTGGACAGATAAGAATGATCAGACGCCATTTCGTGTCTTTCCTTCTGGTAAGCGACAATTTGTTCAACAGCTTAATCGACAGAAGGCTTTCGAAACATTCATGATAGAAAAAATACTGCAGGAGCGAATCCTCATTCTTGATGGTGCCATGGGTACCATGATTCAACGGTACAACCTCACAGAAGAAGATTTCAGAGGAGAACGGTTTAAAGACTGGCCACATGATCTCAAAGGAAACAACGACCTGCTTTCCATTACCCGTCCCGATGTAATCGAAGCCATCCACAAAGAATACCTGGAGGCCGGTGCCGATATCATCGAAACCAATACCTTTTCAGGAACCACCATCGCGATGGCCGATTATAAAATGGAATCGCTGGTGTATGAACTCAACTTCGAATCGGCCCGGGTTGCAAGGAAAGCAGCCGATGATTATACAGCTCTCAATCCTGCTAAACCGCGTTTTGTGGCCGGTGCCATGGGACCAACCAACCGGACAGCCTCTATTTCACCCGACGTGAACAATCCTGGTTACCGTGCCATCACTTTCGATCAGTTAGTGGAAGCATATACCGAACAGGTGAAAGCCCTGATTGAAGGCGGCTCAGACCTGATTCTGATAGAAACCGTTTTTGATACTCTAAACTGCAAGGCAGCCCTGTTTGCTGCCGACCGGTATATGGATGCATCTGGAAAACGATTGCCGATAATGGTGTCGGGCACTATTACCGATGCATCCGGCCGTACACTCACAGGACAAACAACGGAGGCTTTTTATAATTCGGTGAGCCATATTCCTTTGCTTTCGGTCGGACTGAATTGCGCTCTGGGAGCCAAAGCCATGAAGCCTTATCTGGAAGAGCTCGACCGGGTAGCCAGCTGCTTTGTGTCGGTGTATCCCAATGCCGGATTACCCAACGAGTTTGGTCAATACGACGAAACGCCGGACTATATGGGATCGCAGGTAGAAGACTTTCTTAAGGACGGTCTGGTGAATATTCTGGGCGGTTGCTGCGGAACGACACCACCCCACATTAAGAAAATGGCGGAAATCGCCGCTCGTTACAAGCCGAGAGAAAGAAAAGAAGTCGAAAAATACCTGCGTCTAAGCGGTTTGGAACCGTTGGTGCTGACACCCGAAATCCGGTTTGTGAATGTGGGCGAACGAACCAATGTAACCGGTTCGGCCAAATTTCTGCGACTCATCAAAGAAGATAAATACGAAGAGGCCCTCGATGTAGCTCTTGATCAGGTGAGGGGAGGAGCCCAGGTAATCGATGTGAATATGGATGAAGGAATGCTCGATGGCGTTCTGGCCATGACCAATTTTCTCAACCTGATGGCATCCGAGCCTGAAATTTCACGGATTCCGGTGATGATCGATTCTTCGAAATGGGAAATCATCGAAGCCGGTCTCAAATGCGTTCAGGGAAAATCCATTGTCAATTCCATCTCGCTGAAAGGAGGGGAGGAAGAATTCATCCGGCAGGCACGTACCGTCCGTGAATATGGAGCCGCCGTCATTGTGATGGCCTTTGATGAAACCGGCCAGGCAGATTCAACCCCAAGACGGATTGAAATTGCCAAACGTAGCTATGAGATTCTGACGGAAAAAGTTGGTTTCCCTGCGGAGGACATCATTTTCGATCTCAATATTTTTCCGGTTGGAACCGGGATTGAAGAACACCGGGACAATGCCGTTTCGTTTTTTGAAGGAACCAAATGGGTGCGGACCCATTATCCACTCTGTCATGTAAGCGGTGGTGTTTCAAATGTATCGTTTTCATTCCGTGGAAACAACCATGTGCGGGAGGCTATGCACTCGGCGTTCCTCTACCATGGCATCCAGAATGGAATGGACATGGGCATTGTGAATCCTGCCATGCTGGAAGTGTACGATGACATCGAAAAGGATCTGCTCGAACGTGTAGAAGACGTCTTGCTGAACCGGCGTGAGGATGCGACGGAGCGTTTGATGGAGTACGCCGAAGCCTCCAAAGGGAAAGGAAAAGTAACCGAAAAAGAAGCCGAAGCGTGGAGAAGCGGAACCGTGGAATCCCGTCTGACGCATGCTCTGGTGAAAGGAATCATCGATTTTATTGATGCCGACACCGAAGAAGCCCGCCAGAAATACGACAAACCTCTCCATGTGATTGAAGGTCCGTTGATGGCTGGAATGAATGTGGTCGGAGATCTGTTTGGAGCCGGAAAAATGTTCCTTCCCCAGGTGGTGAAATCTGCCAGGGTTATGAAAAAAGCTGTGGCCTATTTGCTTCCGTATCTCGAAGAAGAAAAACTGAAATCTGGTGACAAGTCCACCAACAATGGCCGGGTATTGATGGCGACTGTAAAAGGCGATGTTCACGACATTGGCAAAAATATCGTAGGCGTAGTACTTGCTTGCAACAATTTCGAAATCATCGACATAGGCGTGATGGTTTCCTGTGAGAAAATTCTGGAAGCCGCCGTCCGTGAAAACGTGGATGTGATTGGCCTCAGCGGTTTGATTACACCAAGTCTTGATGAGATGGTGCATGTGGCCAAAGAAATGGAGAAAGCCGGGATGAAAATTCCGTTGCTCATTGGTGGTGCCACTACTTCCCGAGTCCACACCGCAGTGAAAATTGACCCGAATTATTCCGGTGCGGTGGTTCACGTTCTAGATGCATCAAAATCCGTTCCGGTGGCGTCCAGTCTGATCAGCAAAGAACACCACGATGGTTTCAAGGCGAATATCAAAGCTGAGTACGCCCAGTTTCGTACAGATTATGAAAGCCGTCAGAAAGAGAAGAATCTCATTTCGCTTTCGGATGCCCGGAAGAATAAATTCCAGGCCGACTTTACGCAGACGGAACCCGTAAAACCGACATTCTTCGGGACAAAAACATTTAAGAATTTTCCGCTGGAAGAAATAGCCCGGTACATCGACTGGACACCTTTCTTCCAAACCTGGGAATTACACGGACGGTATCCAAAAATTCTGACCGATGAAGTCGTAGGCAAAGAAGCCACCGAACTGTTTGCTTCGGCTCAAAAAATGCTTCAGCAAATCATCAGTGAAAACTGGTTGACAGCCAAAGCCGTGATCGGGTTCTGGCCAGCCAACACAGTCAACGACGACGACATTGTGGTCTTCGAAAGCGATGCCAACGGAACTGAAAACCGGAATAATCAGGTTGTTAAATACCATCATCTTCGTCAGCAAAATGCCAAAAGTGGTGGGCTTCCCAATTTTTCCCTGGCCGATTTTGTGGCACCGGCCGAAACCGGAATCCGGGATTATCTCGGTGGTTTTACCGTTTCTATTTTCGGGGCAGAAGAAAAGGCAAAGGAGTTTGAAAAGGATCACGACGATTACCAGTCGATCATGGTGAAAGCCCTGGCCGATCGGTTTGCTGAAGCTTTTACGGAATTGCTGCATGAGAAAGTTCGGAAGGACTTTTGGGGTTACGAACCAACAGAATCGCTCAGCAACGAAGCCCTGATACAGGAAGAATACAAAGGAATTCGTCCGGCTCCCGGCTATCCAGCCTGTCCGGATCATACACTGAAAGTCAATCTGTTTGCTCAACTGGATGCTGGAAGGCAGATCGGTACCATTCTGACAGAGAACCTGGCCATGTACCCGGCTTCATCCGTTTCCGGGTTTTATTTCTCGCATCCGGAATCTCGATATTTCGGTCTTGGAAAAATCAACAAGGAGCAGGTTCTCGATTATGTTAACCGAAAAGGCGTTACGCTTGATGAAGCCGAACGCTGGCTGAGTCCGAGTTTGGGATACTGAGGAGAGTTGAGAGTTAATAGTTAAGGGTTAAAAGTGGATCC
>ERZ795056.7930-NODE-7930-length-10082-cov-20.119378_pt1 | contig 10082 bp, 9 predicted proteins | sample MGYA00375140_ERZ795056 | MGnify/ENA primary metagenome ERZ795056 (study PRJEB30185, sample SAMN05720227) | activated sludge metagenome | isolation source: Anaerobic digester | place: USA | collected 2015-03-09 ...
TATGATTTGTTTTTATTATTATCAACTTTTATTTTTTCATTCTTGCCTTTGCCATTTGCAAAATAAATACTTTGCTAACTTGCTCCCTTGCTCCCTTGCGTCTTTGCTAGTTTGCAATTTTGCACATTGCCCCTTGCCACTTTGATTTTTTGTCACCCGCTACTGCCTTCCTTCCGCTTTTTTTCTCATCAACGTATCCAATGCCTGCTGGTAGGCTTTGGCGTAGCGAAGATGTTCGGAATATGTTTCAGCAAAATTTGAATAGCCATTAAAGTCAGGTTTGGCTACAAAGAACAAATAATTGGTGGCCGGCGCATTCAGTACTGCATCAATCGTTTTTTCTGTGGCAGTGCAGATAGGGCCCGGCGGAAGGCCTTTATTCTGATAAGTGTTGTAAGGCGATTTTACAAACAGATGTTTTTCATAAATACGACGCAATTCAAAATCCCTTAAAGCAAATTTGATGGTTGGATCTGCTCCCAGCGCCATTCCCTGGTTAAGCCTGTTGATGTACACACTCGCAATTTTTCCCTTGTCTTCTTCTTTATTGGTTTCTTCCTCTACGATACTTGCAATGGTATACACCTGTTGCGGTGTGAAGCCAAGGTCTGCTGCATTTTTAAGTCTTTCGGTGGTCCAGAATTTTTGGTATTCCTGGTGCAGGGTTTTAAAAATAGTTTGAAAAGATGCATTCCAAAGGATGTTATAGGAACCAGGCATTATAAGGCTCATTACCGTATTGGTGTCAACAGCAAAAGAATGCAGAGAATCATTTGAATTGATAAAGTTGCTGATGATGGCGGATTCACATTCAAAGTTCTCCGCTAATTTTTTTATAAGTCCCTCTCTTGTACGGATCTTACTGATGACCAGTGTAACGGGGGTTTGTTTGCCCGACTTCAACAGGTTGATAATGCCGTTAATGCTGCTGCCTTTCTCTATCACGTACTTGCCCGGTTGTATCGTTGCATCGGTGTAGCCTTTTACAGAAGCCAGCTTATTAAAAAGGCCTGCATGTGTTATAAAGCCACCTTTCTGTAACTGGCTTTGCACTCTTGCGAAATCACTGCCGGTCCTGATATAAAGGGCTTTTTTTGATTCTTCAAAAATGGTGTCGCTACCAAAGATGCGCCATGCAAGAAAAGCGGCTGAACCGGTAATAACGAGAAAAAATAATTGTAACAACCGTTTTCGTATAGCCATTTCAGTACTGAATATTTAATAAATGTAAAATAAAAAACCCCGCCGGTAAAAGGTGGGGCTTTAAAATATTTTTAAAAAAAACTTACTTGTTGGTAGTAGTATCAGTTGCAGCCGGGGTGGTACCAGGCAACGGCGTAGCATTATTTGCAGCTGGTTTGTTTGAAGCGGGAGCCGTAGAAGAGGCTTTCTCCATCAACTCAGAATTTTTAGAAGCACTACCTTCTCTTTTTATGAACAAAGGTGAAATGAGACAAAGAATGGCAACCACACCTGCAAAGATCCAGGTGCCTTTTTCAAGCACATCGGTTGTTTGCTTTACACCCATTAACTGGGTGCCTACACCACCAAAAGTGCCGGAAAGGCCGCCCCCTTTTGGATTTTGTACTAATACGATGAGACCTAATATTACTGAGAACAGGATGATTATAATAGCAAATAACAACATATCACTTATCTTTTATCTGGTTAATTTTGGCGGCAAAGTAAGCACTTTTACCGGGATTGAGCAAACTTAATTTTTCTAATATTTCAATGGCTTTATCTGCTTTTCCCTGCTGAAGCAGCACATCCGACATGGCTTCGGTGATCACATCATTCTCCTGGTTCGACTTTTCAGCCATTTTCTGGATAGTACTTTCGGTGGCCGAAAGGTTTACTTCCGCAGGACTGGAGGTTTTTTTCAATTGCTCAGCATGTACCTTTTTCATGGTTTTTAACCAATCAGTAAAACTTTTCAATTGTTTGCCCAGGTTGCCGGCAGTTTTTTCTTCTTCGCTCAATTTGATGCCCACACTGGCAAAATAATCGGAAGTGTGTAATGGCTCAAAAAGTAAAGGTTCGGGTTCAACTGATTTTTCCGCAATAACCTGCTCCGTTTTCTTTTCTTCTCCAGCATTGGGAATTGCTCCGGTTGAAGGGTCTTCGATGACTGCATTTTGTTCAGCCGCGGCCACATGCTCCCCGGCAGCAATTAGTTCATTGTTCTCAACAGGTGACTCAGCGGTTATACCTTCAGCAGTTGTTTTGGGTTCATCCTCTATTACTTCCTCAATTGTTATGTGATTATCTTCTGTTGCAGTTTCCACCGTTTTTATTTCTTCGTCCAGTGTTGCTGTGTCACCTGCAACTACCTCATCCACGGTATTATTTTCTCCCACTATCAATGGCTCATTGATCACAACCGGTTCTTCAGTGCCACCTTCTTCAGCTTTTATTTCTTCTTCTAAGGCTATTTCTTCCATCGTAGCAGCAGCCTCATTTTTCTCATAAGCCGCATTGGCTGTTTCATCATTTACCACTTCATCTATCGTATTGTCTTCTCCCGCTACCAACGGATCATTGATCAATACCAGCTCTTCAGCAACGCTTTCTTCTGCTTTTATCTCTTCTTCGATGTTTACATCTTCTTTCAAAACTGCAGACTGCTCTTCAATGGGCATCGCTTCGGCTTCCTCATTTATTACCTCCTCCACAGCATTCGCTTCTCCCACAATCAAAGGATCATTGATCACTACTGGTTCTTCAACACCGCTTTCTTCGGCTTTTATTTCTTCTTCAATGGCTGTTTCTTTAGCGATGTCTGTAGCCTGTATATCTTCCACTACAGCGTCATAACGGGGCTGCACGGAAGAGAAAGTTTCGGCAGATGTTTCATCATTGCCAATGGTGCTGGTTGTTGATGCATACACATCATCCGCTATTTTTTCCGGGAAGGAGAGAGCGGTTGTTACCCTTTCAGCGCCGGTGTTGTTATCAAAACCAGCCTCCAGCAGTTGAAAATTGAGCCAGTGATTGTTGTTGAACAATACAGCTGTTTTCCTGGCCTGGTTCTTATACCCGTTCACATTTTTTTGTGACAGCCGGAGCAGGTAAAACTGTGCAACAGAAAAATAGGGGTGTTCTTTGGTAATATTCTTCAGATAACCGGCAGCATCTTCATCTGTAAGTTTTCTTTTAAATATCGACTCAAAAAGCAATCCGTATTTTTCCATCGGTCAAAACTATGGTTTATAAAACAAAGAATAAAGTTTCACGCCTACCAGTTAGAGAAAATTTTATTGAATACTGCATCCACAATATTCCGCACGATTTCATCATTTCTTTCGCTTTCTACCTGCGACAGGTTTTGATTAGAACTGAAGTCGAATGTACTGGTAACATCGCTTTCAAAATTTTTCTTTTCATCCAGTGTATTCTTGAATACAACATGAAAAGAAACCGTGAGCCTGTTGGTGCTTGAATTGCCACCCGTAATACCCGTAGTGGTTACAGAATAATCGGATACATAACCGCTGATATCATAATGGGCATTGTCGTCATTGGTTTGCTTCAGCCTGGTGGTACCAATGATCTTTTGCTTTAGCCTTTCTGTTAACTGCGGGCTCAGCTGGGGGTTGATATATCTTGCTTTGTTCTCGAGGTAATTTACCCTGAAGGTCTTTACTTCTGTATCAATAGACACGTCATTGAAAGAATACTTACAGGTAGAACAGCCGGAGAGCAATAAAATTGTCAATAGGCAATAGGCAATAGACAATAGACACCCTGCATATGAAACTTTTGATTCAGCTCGTCCATTGACCACTGACCACCTGCCCGCCGGTAGGCAAGGTTCACAATTGACCATCTTATTCTTCAATATCATACTCCTTTAATTTTCTATACAATGTTCTTTCACTAATACCCAAATCCGACGCTGCATCTTTTCTTTTGCCCCTGTGTTTTTTCAAAGCTTTAATAATAAGTTCTTTTTCCTTTTCCATGATACTCAATGACTCTTCCACAGCTTCGTGGTGGTGCATTTCCTCATTGTTATTTTGATTGAGCAGTACAGGCTGCCCGGTGGAAGAAATATAATTGCCGGAACTTACGGCAGGTTTCAAATCCTGCATCGCGGTGTCGTTGCCGTTATACATGGGTATATGATGCCCCATGCCGCCGGGGTTTTGTAATACATCAAAGAACATCTTCTTCAGTTCATTCACATCTTTTTTCATATCGAAAAAGAGCTTGTATAATATCTCTCTTTCATTGGCAAATTCCTGCTGGCTTACGCTGCCTTTACCACCTGCCAATACGGGCAGCCTGTTAAAGTTATCTGCCGGTAAAAACTGTTGCAGATCAGTTGCAGATACATTTTTATCTTTCGACAAAACAGAGATCTGTTCTGCAATATTTTTCAACTCTCTTACATTGCCCGGCCAACTATAATTCATCAGCAGCACCCTTGCATCCTCGCTCAATTGAACAGGGGATGTTTTGTAACGGTCTGCAAAATCAGCTGCAAATTTTCTAAACAGGAGTGCAATGTCTTCCTTCCGGTCTTTTAAAGACGGCACCCTTATAGGAACGGTGTTCAAACGGTAGTAGAGGTCTTCCCTGAACCTGCCGGTTTGCGAATGTTCCAATAGTTCTTTATTAGTGGCAGCAATTACCCTTACGTCTGTTTTCTGCACCTTGCTGCTGCCCACCCGGATATATTCACCTGTTTCTAACACACGGAGCAACCGGGCTTGCGTACCAAGAGGCAACTCTCCAATTTCATCTAAAAAAATGGTGCCTCCATTTACGGTTTCAAAATAGCCTTTCCGGCTGTCAACCGCACCGGTAAAGGATCCTTTTTCGTGGCCAAACAATTCAGAGTCGATCGTGCCTTCCGGAATAGCGCCACAGTTTACGGCGATAAAAGGATTGTGCTTGCGGGCACTGAGATCGTGTATGATCTTTGAAAATACTTCTTTACCTACACCACTTTCGCCATTGATCAATACACTCAGGTCGGTATTAGCCACCTGTACTGCAATATTCAATGCATGGTTGAGGCCTGGTGAATTGCCGATGATGCCGAAACGGTTTTTTATTGCTTGTAAGTCCATTGGGTTGTCGTTATTTTATTGCCTGTCCTATCAGCGTTCCAGATGTGCATGTATTGATGAGGACATTTACATAGTCACCTTTTTTATAATGTTCTTTAGGAAAAATGATCACTTTATTCTGGTCATTTCTTCCATACAGTTCCTCTTCATTTTTCTTTGATACACCTTCTACTAACACGGTAAATGTTTTACCCACATCCCGTTTCATGCTTTCAAATGAATGGCCACGATGCAATGCAATCACTTCCTGCAGTCTTCTTTTCTTTGTTTCTTCCGGTACGTCATCCTCAAACCTTCTGGCCGCCAAAGTGCCCGGTCTTTCACTATAAAAATACATGTAGGCTAAATCAAATTTACAGTGATCCACCAGGCTCAGCGTTTCCTGGTGATCTTCTTCTGTTTCGGTACAAAACCCTGTAATGATATCGGTTGATAAACCACAATCAGGAATGATCTCTTTGATGCGTTTCACTTTTGCCAAATACCATTCCCTGGTATAGGTACGGTTCATCAGTTGTAATACCCTGGTACTGCCGCTTTGCACCGGCAGGTGAATATTATTGCAGATGTTATTGTATTTAGCAATGGTATATAAAACATCGTCGGTAATATCTTTTGGATGAGAAGTGGAAAAACGAACACGCAGGTCGGGACTTATCAAAGCCACTTTTTCGAGGAGGAGTGCGAAGGTAATAGCCCCCTCCGCCCCCAAAGGGGGAACCTGGGTCTCTGCAGTTTCAGAGAGGTTTTTACTATTTAAGGATCCACTATTTGATTTCTCAGAAAAGGGATTTGTACCATCGGATTCTGAGAACCCTCCTTTGGGGGGCAGTGAGGCCACATAATGATAACTATCCACATTCTGCCCCAGCAGCGTTATTTCTTTATATCCTTTTTCAAAGAGATCTTTGCATTCCGCCACAATACTTTCCGCATCCCGGCTTCTTTCACGACCCCTGGTAAATGGCACCACACAAAAAGAACACATATTGTTGCACCCCCTCATGATGCTGACAAACGCATTGACACCATTACTGTTTAAGCGCACGGGAGAAATATCAGCATAGGTTTCGTCGCGGCTCAGTAACACGTTGACTGCTTTCTGCCCGGTTTCTGCTTCCTGTATCAGTTGAGGAAGGGTTCTATAGGCATCCGGCCCAATAACCAGGTCAACCAGTTTTTCTTCCTGTAAAAATTTTTCTTTTAACCTTTCCGCCATGCAGCCCAATACACCTACCAAAAGGGAAGGATTTGTTTTCTTAAGCCGCTTGAATTCGGTCAACCTTTTTCTTACGGTTTGTTCGGCTTTTTCCCTGATAGAACAGGTGTTGACAAAAATTAGATCAGCCTCTTCCAGGTCCTTTGTAGCACCAAAACCATTTTGTTGGAGTATAGAAGCAACCACCTCGCTGTCTGCAAAATTCATCGCACAGCCGTAACTTTCTATATAGAAATGTTTTTTGAAAATGCCATCGGTATCTATTGCCGGGGCAAATGCCTCGCCTTGCCTGTTCTCGTCGTGTTCTTTGATATTAATACCTTCTAACAGTTCCATTGCAAAAAATTGGATGGCAAAAATAGGTATTTATAGCGTAACCCTGTGTCATACTGGCAGGCACTTATAGCTAAGGACGGATGTTTTATTTATTTGGGGAATGGATTTGATCTTGTGTGCGGTATTACCGGAATTGAATAGCCTTTACGGGTTTGACTTTTCTTACAAAAAAGGTGGGTATAATGAGTGTGGCAAAGCAAACCAACAGAGTAGCTGCATCTACCAGCAAAACCTGCCACCAGATTACCTGTGCATGGGCACTGCTCATATAATAGGCTTCTTCATCCAGTTTAATAAACCCGGTTTTTTCCTGTAGCCAGCAAATACCCAAACCAAGCAAAGTGCCTGCAATAATACCTGCACCCGCAATCAAAATGGTATTGTATAGAAATACCTGCTGTATTACCCAATTACCTGCGCCCAGGGCTTTTAAAATACCGGTCATTTTGGTTCTTTCCAAAACAATGATGAGCAGGCAGGTGATGAGGTTTACTACTGCTACTACCATCATTATACCAATCAGCATATATTTTATACGGCTTTGCAGCGCCAGCCAGTCAAATATGGTGGGATTTATTTCTTTATATGTTTTGCTGTACCATTCAGGTGGTGTGCCTTCTTTAATTTTTGCACTCACTGCTTCAGCTTTGTTAAAATCATGCAGGAAAATTTCATAGCCACCGATCTGGTTGGCCTGCCAGCCATTAAGGCGGCGGATCAGGTTCAGATCGCAGATGCCCAATTGCTTATCGTATTCTTCAATAGAGGTTTTATAAATACCAACAACGGTAAGTTTACGTGTTCTTTTAGTACCGTCTTTTTGTATAAAAAAAGAAAGCAGCCTGTCATTGACTTTCACTTTTAACTCATTGGCCATATAAGCGGAAATATTGATCTCTTCGCTGTAGCCACTGTCAGGCAGATTGATCCACCTGCCTTCTGTTAAAAAAGGAGTCAGTCTTGTGGCATTGAAGGAACTGTCAATTCCCTTTGCCACGATGCTGATGATCTCGTCTTCATGTGTCAATACCACCAGTTTGTTGGCATAACTTTCCACTGACTGCACTTCCGGCAATTTGCTGATAAAGGTTTCTACGTTGCGGTTCCGGGTAATCACATAGTCCTCCGAAAGTCCGGCTCTCAGTTCAATATCTTCTTTCACCTGCAAATGCCCCTGGAAACTGAACACTTTATTACTCACCACCTGCTCAAAACCGTTGAAAAAACTAAGCGCCACTATCATCACCGCCACACTGATAGCAGTTGCCACAGTGGCCAATCTTATAATAAAACGTGAAAATGTTTTTTCACTGTTAAAGGATATACGCTTAGCAATAAATGCAGCAAGATTCAATAGGAATAATTTTTGTTATCTTTCAAAAATAAATATTTTAATCAGCATACGATGTTTTTAAAAAAGTTCCCTGTTCTGTTTTCATTTCTTTTACCATTTGTACTCAATGCACAAGTGAGTCCGGATATTGTGTACAATGATAAGATAAAAACCATCCGCTTTCACATGTATGGTGATCATGAAACGATGCCGGTGTACAAACTCAATAGTGGCGACAGGTTGGAACTTCATTTCGATGATCTGGATGCCAACGTAAAAACGTACTACTATACGTACCAGTTATGTGATTACAACTGGCGTCCTGTTAATTTAAGCTCTTTTGATTTTGTAAAAGGGTTTACACAGCAACGTATTACTACCTACCGGATATCATCTATCGCATTTACCCGTTATACACATTACCAGGCCATACTGCCGGAAGCCAATTCTGTTCCTTCCCGCAGCGGCAATTACCTGCTGAAAGTTTTTTTAGATGGGGATACTTCTAAAACTGTTTTTACAAGAGGCCTGCTGGTGCTGGAACCGAAGGCCCAATTAAGCGCACAGGTGATACAGCCATTTGGCCCGCAATCTTTCAATACACACCAGCGTGTAAAATTTTCGGTGAATGTGCAAGGGCTCAACAGCTTTGATGCCAACCGCCAGGTTAAAGTAAAAGTGCTGCAGAATTACCGATGGGATATTGCGCAAGGTGAGCAAGTGATGCCCACTTTTGTTAGAGGCAATGTGCTGGAGTACAATACCGAAAACAATTTTGTTTTTCCCGGAGGAAAAGAATGGCGCTGGTTGGACCTCAGGAGTCTTCGTTTGCTGAGCGACAGGATAGAAAGGAAGGAAGACAAAAAGACCAGCGTGGACATTTTTATGAAACCGGATACGGATCGTGGAGGGCAGCGATATATTTATTACAAAGACATGAACGGACTATACTGGAGTACCACTTACGAAAGCATCAATCCCTATTGGCAGGGAGATTATGCCACCGTACATTTTAGTTTTGCACCCCCGGCACGGGAAGAATACAAGGATAAAGACCTTTTCCTGGTAGGACAGTTAACCAATTATGAATACAGCGACGCCAATAAAATGGTTTTTAATGCGGAGAAGAACATCTATGAAGGCCAACAGTTTTTAAAGCAGGGTTATTACGACTACACGTATATGCTGCTTGATAAAAATGACCCCTCTCAGAAAACAGCGCTCGAGGGCAACTATTGGGAAACAGAGAACGTTTACACTGTTTTAGTATATTATAAATCGTTCACTGATCAAAGCGACCAATTGGTGGGTATCGCCAGGGTTAGCTCAAGAACAGACAGGCCGGGCATCAGTTTTTAAAGACCGTGGCTGTCATTTTAATGGGGAAACAGAACAGCCCGTACCACATCTTCCTCACAATTCCTGCGCCTGGTATTCTCTTATAAGCATCATAATAAAAAAGGCAGCCAGCAGACTTGCATTCATCAGGATGGAATCAATTAATTCTTCCGTGTAACCCTGGTTGCCAATAAAGTAAAAGAATAAGCTGTTTGCAACTAACAATTCTACGACCAATGCGGTTATGAAGAAACTTATCCCTGTAATTTCAGTAAAGTGAGAAATGGCGGTAAAAACCAGCGACTGAAGCAAGGTGCCAATGATACAGAGATAAAAAATATAAGGATAGATAAATTCCTGCTCGTCGTATGGCAATTCAGTAAAAATGCCAAGTCCGAAAAAAAGAAATACGGCAAAAAAAATATGGGTAATGGCGAAGGATATAATATACCTGTAAAAGCCTGTCATAAAATGATGATATTATTTTATTCCGGTAGCGGCTTTATCAGGAGAAACACATTACGATAGAGTAAATATCATGCCAGTCTTTACAGAATTTCCACGCTGGATCGATCTTGCGGTAGTTGCTCAAAATTCCTTTCAATATATTTTGACAAGAGATTTGCAGGATCAATGTTGATGTTTTGATTATTCTCCTATATTTGCGCCCCGGCAAGTCTTATACGACCAGCTCCTGTTGAACTCCCCCAGGACCGGAAGGTAGCAAGGGTAGATGGTTGAGCGGTGCGATGTAAGTAACTTGCCGGTTTTTTATTTA
>ERZ795056.7931-NODE-7931-length-10082-cov-4.277950_pt1 | contig 10082 bp, 7 predicted proteins | sample MGYA00375140_ERZ795056 | MGnify/ENA primary metagenome ERZ795056 (study PRJEB30185, sample SAMN05720227) | activated sludge metagenome | isolation source: Anaerobic digester | place: USA | collected 2015-03-09 ...
CAAAGGCATCTCGCTGCTACCAACTTCCCACCAGAGCTCGCACACCAAGGCGGCTCCGGCCTCGACGCGTTTTCGGCCCGACTTTTCGCCGCCGTACGGCCATTCTTCTCGGGTCATGATTTGGACCATCGCGATGAGTGCACAACGGAGCTCGACCAGCGCGGCGACGACTTAATTTGTCATTGGTGCTCCACTTCGGATTCGTGCAAAGGTTGGGTGTGGCCGTGCGGCCGGAATGGCTCAACGACGAGCACCTTGGACAGGCTCCAATAAATTTCTTGCCTTCGCAAACTTGGAATACGCGTCAACTGCTACATTGACTCGCCGAGATCGATAATTGCGCCGGCCAGAAATAGCATCCGGTCGCGAAGCTTATCAAAGGCGTCGTTGGCAGCCCGTTGCTCATCGGGATTCGGCCGAATTATGTACATGTCTAAAAACTCGCCTGGATGATAATTGTAAACCGCGCCAATCTTATTGCCCAAATCAATCAACTCCTCCCGCTGTGCGCCTTCGGTGAACAAATTCCCTGCGACGTGGGAAACCTGCTCCCAGAACCGCGCGAACTGATTCATGTTCGATTCGCGCTTGCAGAGCGCTGCTAATTCAGCGCTCGTCGTACGCACAGCTTCTATTGTTTCTTTAGGCTTCATTTTTTTGGGCCAGTCGCTTTGGGCACGTGCCCATTTCGAACAAAAACTTCTTTAGACACAATTTCCCCACCTTGCCCGTCCAGCTGCCATGCCTTCGGAATGAAGTATTGAACCGTTGAGGAACCACCCATAAAAACTCCGCCCTGTGACCCTACCGGACCAACATATACAGTTGTGCCACGGGGAATTTTGGCGGCGTAGCACCAAAGCACCTTCTCTTCTTGTGACTTGGTCTTGCCAGCTTCCACCTCCCCCGTCGCAGGATCAGCCCATTCTCGTTTCACGGCTACATCCATTCGATATTGGGCCTCACTTTGCAACGGGGTATCGGTCCACCATTGCCCCCATGCCATAGTGGCGTCACCAACCCTGTAAAACACCTTATCGTCCGGCAGCGTTTCAATATCGTAGTGCCCACCTTTGAAGCCTTCTATCGGTAGTGCCCACTTCTTATTCTGCGGATCATATTTCTTTCGATCCCCGAGGGGGCCGGGCGTTCCATCATTGAACTCATATTCCTTTGCATCGCCGGCCTGCGGCACGCGTGCCACACGCTCCCGAATCTCAAACGTCTCGCCATTGATCGCGACCTTGACGATTCGGCTGCCCCGCTCCGCTCCGGCGTTAGCGGCAGGCGCAGTGGCAGCACTGCCGCTTGAAGTATGCGCTGGCGCCATAGCTTGGGCGTCGAGAATCTCGACGGTGAAGCCGAGTTTGCGGGCATGGCCGAGGGCAGCGTTGATGTCGTGCGCAGTGCCAACCCAGAGGCGGCCGCCAGTGACTTCTTCGGTGATGTTGTTCATCTGCAAGGTCAAGCGGGTAGTGGCGATGGTATTTGTTACAGCGAGCTGCGCATCGATGCTGCCAAGTTTGGCGCTGGCTTGCTCGGCGGTGAGCTTGGTGGCTTTGAGTGCTGCGGGGTCCTGCGCAATGCTGCGCCACAGCGTTGCTTCTTCGATCAAGATCGCGCGCTGTTCGATCACAAGATCCATCGCTGCAGTGCGACCGCCGACCTCCGTCGCCGCAACGGCTTTCGCAGCAACACGCTGGCGATGCATGCGGCCGACCAACTCGCCAGCGCGCGCACCGGCGCTCTTGAAACGTGCGAGCTGGCCTTCGAGCTGCATGTTGATGATGTGGCCCATCGCCATTGCTGCGGCATCGAGCGTGAACTGCAACAGCGTGGCGTCGTCGGGCGTTTGCCCGTGGGCCAACGCAAGCACGCGGTTGCCTATGTTGTTAATCGCCACCGCCGTAAAGATCTCAACCGTTGCCACTGCGCCGCGCGCTGCAAGCACTTTGCTGGTTTTGCTTTGCGCGAGCCAGATGGCATACGCTTCTTCGTCGAGACCAAGCCAGCCGCGCGCCAACGCTTGCCACGGGCGTAGCGCTGCCATCACGGTGCCGTTGAGGGCTAACGTTTCGAGAAAGTTCACGCCAAACGCTCCGCCATTGAGTTTGGTTTGCACCGCCGAAAACGCAGCCGCGTCGACGCTCAAGCTGGTGATTACCTGCGCGTAGCGCGCAGCCGTCGCCAAGGTTGCAGCGCCTTCAAGCGTAGTCGCGGCCCCGGCCGTTATCACCATGCTGCCCATTGCTTCGCCAGCGATCGCGCCGATGCCGCCGGTGGCAACCGCAGTGGCAATCATGACCACCACATGGCCAATCAACGTACGCATGTGCGCATCAGCCACGCCTTGCTCGGCGCGCTTGAACAGCGCGCCATCAAGATGCCGCGCAGCGACAACGGCAGCGAAGTTCTCTTGCGCTACGGCAATGCGGGCTTGTTTTGACTCAAGCTGTTTTTCTGCCAGCCAATCTTGCGCGCCTGGTTGTAGCGCACCGGCGGGCACCGCCTGATCGTGCAACGCTGTAGCTAATTGTTTGTCGACGGTGGCCAATTCATCGGCGGCGCGATCCAAATCAAACCGCAGCAGCGTGATTGGCGTGCCCGCAAACGCATTAGCCATGCTGGCGATCGTGCCGCTGGTCGCATCGCCGAGTGCGGCGTTTAGCCCGCGCAGCGACACTTGGAGATTCGCCACTTGACTGCGATAGCGCAGCACAGTCGTCTGCAATTCGAGCTGTTGCATCTGCGTCGGCGCCACGCCCAATTTATCGAGCCGCTGCATGCCCGCAGCTTTTTCATCGAGGTAGGCGGCTTCGCTGCTTAGTGTTGCGAGCTGCGGCGGCGCACTGCGCGGATCGCTTTTCGTCGAGGCTTTAACGTGTTGCACGTCTTCGTTGGCTTGCTTGGCTTCGTAAGCAGCTGCGTGCACGCCCAACTTCACCAATGTTGCGTCGGCATGCTGCAATTTGGTTGTGGCCGTTTGCGTCAAGGCCGACGTCCCAGCTGCATCGGCGTATTCCGCCAAAAGCTGCGGCGCAGGATGCCCGCTTTGCACGTTCGCTGGCGTCAACCCGCGATTTTCAAGGTACCCAAGCGTGGCTTGGCAACCTTTCGCGGCCCGCCCTACCACACCGCGTTGCGCAACAATCACCGGCGCCCAGCGATCGAACTCGTTGATCTCTGCGCTGTACAATTGCGTTTGCTTGTCGTCGACAAACTGCTGCGCGATCGTCAACTTGGGTGCATAGCCCCAAGGTTCGAGCAGCATCGCCATGGTGTGCAGCACCGCGCTGGTTGAAGCCAATGCATCAAGGACCGCGTCTGCATCGATGGCCGGTGCCTTATGCGTCGCGGCACCACTACCTACTTCAGCCAACGCAAACGCGTCGACAACATCGCTACCGGCAAGCTCCTCGTCGGCTGTCGGCGCATGCCCGGTCCAGGCATCGGCCATTTGATTTTCTGGTGCGCGGCCACGATTTACCTTTGCGAACGGCTCCACGGCTTTTTTGGGTGCAGGCTTCGCGGCGCGTTGTTGCGTGAGCGGTGCCGGATCGCTCGCTGACGTCGGCCCTTGTAGCGCTGGCGGATGCATGAGCGGTGCTGCGTTGTTCGCCGATGTTGGCCCGTGTAAAACCACCTCACCGGCCGGTTCGTTGTCGAGACCAAGCGAGAGCGCCCCCGATGGTGTGTGCTGAATAACTTGGCCGTTTACTGCGCCACTTGGCGCGACTGCGGGTGTAGCCACGCCCGCGCGCCCACCTGTGCGTTGCCCCATTTCAGCTTGAACCCGGGACACTTTGCCAACACCTGGCGCCATCCGCGCCGTCTGAACCTGCGATGCGCCCGCGCTTGCAGCGTTAGCGCGCTTCCGGCCAGTACCATCATCGTCATCACCGCGACCGCTCATTGGTGAGCGTCATCGCCAGATTAAGACCAAGGTTGCGTACTATTTTAGCAAACTAGGCGCAGCGTCGCCGCCGCGATCGACTTAATTCCCGCGGCCGGGGCCGCGCCAACGCAGCACGCGGGCGGGCCAAGGCGGCAGTTCGTCGTCGCGGCGCTTGGGCACGCTGCGCGCAGTGAGCTTGGCAAAGGTTAGCATCGTGGCCCAGTGCGGCTCGGCTAATGCCACCGCTCCGTCAGCCAACGCGACGTCACCGTCGTCGGTCAGCACCACGGTCGTGCTTGCAACATCGGCCGGGGTGTATACGCTGACGCGGTAGCGCGCTTGCCGCCCACCATCGAGTTCGGCTTCACGCTCTAGCAAAAAGCGAGCGCCGTCGGTTGGGTGCAAATCGCGCGACACGCGTTACTTGCTCACGTCGTTGGCAAATTGCGCCGACACGTTGGCGGCATTGCCCCACAATGACTTGCGCCATTGTTCGTTCCAGTTGCGGTATTGCCACATCGCATCGAGCATCAAGCGGGTGCCGATGTGCGCTTTGGCGTCGCCATAGATGTCGTTCATTTCGTTCTTATCGGCATCCAAGTTGAAGATCTTCGGTGCGCCAGCGCCGCCGAGGTTCATCTTCCAGTGCGCCAAACGGCCGCCGTGGTAGTTCTCATATTGCGACGACACCGACAGCAATGGATAGCCGCCGCCTTCGCCACCGGCCAAGCCAATCAATGAGTGGCCTTGCCATTCTTTGTCAAACTCCACGCCCAGCGCGTCGGCGATGGTCGGCACGATGTCGACGCTTTCAGCGCCTTCTGCCACCAAGCCAGCTTTGACCATCGGTGGGTAATGCACAACCAACGGCACGTGCACCAGCATGTCGCGCACCGAGCCACCATGGCCAACCTTGCCAGCTTCCCACTGCTCGTCGCCGTGGTCGGCGGTGATGATCAACATCGTTTGATCCCAAATGCCGTCGGCTTTGAGTTTTTCGATGAACTTGCCAAGCAGGTCGTCTTGGTAGCTGACGTTCGAGTCGTACAGCGCGCGGACATAATCTTTTTCAGCATCGGTCATCTCACCTTTGCCAGCTGCAGCATTGGCGCCATCGTCGCCGTATTCTTTCGCAAAACGGCCGGTGTAACCCGGTGCGTATTTTTCGATCCACGGCGATTTTGGCCGCCACGTCACGTGGGTATCGATGGTGCCCATGTACAAGAACCAAGGCTCTTTTTTGCCTTCGATCCATTCGATGCCTTGCTTCATGATGTCGGCGCCTTTGAGGCCCAACGATTTTTCGATGTGGTTGACATATTTGTCCCACTTATCGCCGAAGCCACGCTTTGGCCGGATGTAGCCGTTGGAGGAAACCCCAAACGTCGCCTGGCCGGCTTTCTTCGCGACTTCTTCAACCGACATCCACTTCAGATCGAGAATTTCTTTTTCTTCGATCGAGCGGTGCTTGACTGGATAGAGCGAGGTCCAAATCGACGCGTGTGATACCCGCGATTCGTTGCCTTGCACGTAGGTTTGCATGAACAGCGCCGAATCGTCGGCGAGCTTTTCGAAGTTTGGCGTTTCAGGCCGCGCTTTGGGATTAAACGGCCGCACGCGGTCTGCGCGCAACGAATCCATCACCCACAGCACAACGTACTTCGGCGCTGCGCCACGTGCTGGCGCTTTGGCGGCATCACCGCCGACGACCAACGCCGCTTTGCTAACTTTGGCCACCGCGCAGCCACTCGCTGCGATATCGATGCGGGCGGCTTTGCCACTAAGTGCTGCCAAATCAACTGCAGCGCCGGTACCTTTGAGCGTGCCGGTTGCCGTCTTGCCATCTTCGGAGGTTGCGGTGACGGCGAGTTCGCACGAACCGTCGGTCAAGTCGGCCGTAAGCAACGCTTTGTCAGGCACCATCGCGTACCAGGCCATGCCACAACCGGATTTGATCGACAGCGCCGAGCCGTCGTAACCCGGCGCCAGCGTTTGCGCTGCGTCACCCTCGCCGCTTGCGATCGGATCGCTGCCAACTTCGACCCATGCAAGCGAAGCGTTGGCTTGGCCCATGAATAGAATGATTTCGTTTTCGCCTTCTTTAAAATTGTCGGCTTTGACTTCGGTGGTGACCCAGCCGGCGGCGAGCTCAAGATTTTGATCTTTGCCACCGTTCACTTTGACCGTGATCGACTGCGCAGCGTCGGTAAACGTGCGAATGCGCAGCACCGAAGCGCCTTTTTGTGCTGCGGTAAGCGGCAAAAACATGGCTGCGGTTTTGCCGCTGAGCTTGGCAACTTTAATGTCGCCTTGGCTTTGGCCGAGCACCCAAGCTTTTTTGCCACCGCGCACGGTATTGCCGAAGCGGACGTACTTAACAAAGCCCATCGAGCCGGCTTCAACTACGAGCGAGTTGCCGCAAAAGCGATGCGCAGCCAAGCGATTGTCGGTCAGCGAAAACACCGGATGCTCGGCGCCGCGCGACGCGGCTTTGGCTGGCGGCGTTGCCGGTTGCGCAGGTTCTTTGGTTGGCGCTGCGCTGCCGCCGCTGCCGTTGCTGCCATTGACAACTGGCTTGTTTGCTGGCCCGGCGGTTTCAGACTTTTTGCCGCATGCAAGCAGGCCACCGCCGACGGCGGCCAACCCGACCATCGCGACGACGCGACTGTAGGACTTCACTGAGTTCATAAGCCCAAGTCCTACTTCGAATTGGGATCCTGGGCTAGTTTGCAGCGCTTTTTTGCGGCTCGGGCCGCGTAACGTCCGGATCTCGCCGCGCCTACACGACCCGCCAACGGTTGGAATAAACGTTGAAGTTGCCGCCACGTACAAAGCCCACCGCGGCAACGCCGAAGGCTTCGGCAACTTCAACCGCAAGCGAGCTCGGAGCAGACACAGAAGCGATCAGCGGACAGCCCAAGCGAATCGTTTTCTGCACCAATTCGTAGCCCAAGCGGCCGGATACACCAATGATGTGCGCGGCTGGGTCGATAGTATGCTGACGCGCCCAGCCCACCACTTTGTCGACGGCATTATGGCGGCCAACGTCTTCGCGCAGCACCAGCAAGTTGCCTTGCAGGTCAAACAAGCCCGCAGCGTGTAGGCCACCGGTAGCGTCGAATACATGTTGGGCGTGACGCAAGGTCTCGGGTAATTGGCCAATTACGCTTGCTGCAATTGTCGTCGGCGCAGCCACGCGAACTGCATGGCGCTCAAAATCACCGATGCCAGCTCGGCCACAGACACCACATGCCGCGGTCGAAATAGTGCCGCGGGCCGCAAACAGCGTCGGGTCCAAATCAACCCGCGCAAAACCATCGCCGAGTTCATCTTGTTCGCAGGTTAACGCCGCAGTGTCGGCGCCGGTGATCGCTTCCGCATGCAAAAGACCACGCACCAATTCTTCATCATGGCCGGGCGTGCGCATCACGGTCGCTACTGCTACGCCGCGGGCCAAGATCTGCAGCGGCGCTTCGACCACCAAGCGATCAATGGTTGCGCTGCGCACCCCATGGGTAAATCGCTCAATCGACCATTCACGAATCGCCATGCTGCACCATCAGCCCATCTGGGTCGGACGGCGGCGCGCCATCGACGACAAGCGATGCCACAAGCTGCGTGGTTTTTCGTCCGGCGTTGGCAACGCTTGCATGCGTGGCGCTTCTTCCGACGAGCCCAAATCAAAATCGGCCACCGGCGTCACCGCTGAAACATCGCCGAGCGTTGAGCTCAACGCAGCGGCCGCGCGCACGTCAACCACGCTATGCGCCAGCACGTCATGCCAGTCTTTGCGAGTCTGCGCTTTTTTCAACACGGCGGAAATCTGGGCCGCCATGTCGCGTGCCGATGCAAACCGATTTTCAGGCACCGGGCTGAGCGCTTTTTGAATCAACGCCACCAACTGCGGCGGCAGATCAGGCCGCAGCGGCCGCAGTGGTTGCACCCGGCATTCGCGCAGCTTCACAAAGGTTTCGTAGTCGGTAGCGCCGTCGAACAATTTGCGGCCCACCAACGCTTCCCACATGACTGAGCCAACCGCAAACTGATCACTTTCAGGCCGCGGCTTACCACCGCCGACAATTTCTGGCGCCAGGTACGACATCTTGCCTTTAACCACGCCCGGTTCGGTCATTTCTTCGGTGCGGTCGGGCGCTAACGCCAAGCCAAAATCGATGATCTTAGCGATCCCGCGTGTGGTCAACAGCACATTGTGCGGCGACACGTCCCGATGCACCACGGGTACCGCATTCCCGAAAGTATCGCGGCGTTCGTGCGCTGCGGCCAAACCCCGAAGTACCCCAATGCAAATCGCAGCCACCAATTCCCACTTGGTCGCTTCGTTGCGGGTGGAGTGGTAGCGAATCCACGTACCGAGGTCGACGCCTTCGATCCATTCGAGGATCATGTAGTAGTTGCCGTTCTCGGCTACGAAGTCGTAAACCTCGGCGATATTTGACGACTGTAAATCAGCGCCGAGGCGCGCTTCTTCGGCAAACATCCGCACATAATTATGCTGGTTGGCTAACGACGGATGCATCTGTTTGATTGCGATCGGGCGCTCAAAGTTGCCATGGCCACGCACGCGGCCGCGCCACACATCGGCCATCCCACCAGAACCCGCAATTTCTACGAGCTGGTAACGAGTACCAACGATGAGACCTGGAGCGGGCCCTTTCGCCATCGCTTTATTGTGACACGAGAAGTATGGTCTGGGTGTGCGTTGTCACAAGTTGCTTGTACTTTTCTTCATTATGTCGGCTGCGTGCGCTAGTCCGATCGCGCCGGATCCAAGTGTGGAAGCCCCGGGCCAATTCGGGGTCGGCACCTTACACTGGCGCAGCATGGGTGGTGGCCGCAGTCGCGAGTTGCCCGTCACGGCGTGGTATCCAAGCGTTGCGACCGTCGCTGATCCGCTGCCCATTTATGACCTCGAAAGCGAGCCCCTCCGCAGTCAGTGGCAAGGCCTGCTCGACGCTTCGTCAGCCTGCCCGAGCCGCACCCACGCGGCGGTCGCCAATGGCGCTCCGGCGGCGGGGCCTTTTCCCATCGTGCTGATGTCGCATTGTTATAATTGTACCCGATTCAATTTAGTTACCGCGGCAGAACGGCTTGCCAGCCATGGCTTCGTTGTCGTGGCTGTTGAACATCCTGGCGATACGTTGTGGGACCACACCGCCGGCCGCGATGTGACCATCAACAAAGCACTGCTCGAACAGCGCGCCGGTGATGTACGGCAAGTGCTCGATGGCTTGCTCGATCGCAACGAAGCGCCCGGCAGCGTAACCGCCCTACTTGACCGAACCAAGGTCGGCATCGTTGGCCACAGCCTCGGCTCCGTGACCGCAGGCCGCGTGGCCGAACTGGATACGCGGATCACGAGTGCGGTTGCGATTATGGCGCCTGTCGAGAACCCGTTTGTGGAAGGTGTGACGTTAGCCAACATCCATCAGCCGATGTTGTTTGTGGTAGCGCAGGAAGACAACAGCATCACCGAACTCGGCAACCAACTGCTGCGTAAAAACTATACGGCCGCAACCGGGCCAGCTTGGAAACTCGAAATCGCTGATGCCGGCCATTGGTCGATTTCCGATCTCAATGGCCTGGTCGATAAACCGATGATGGGTGCGCCTTCGCCGTTTGCTGCGGGTTGTGGCACAGGCATTCGCCAAACCGATGACGCGCCTTTTACATATCTTGAGCCTAGTCGCGGCCGTGCCATGTTGGCAGCTTACGTGACTGCGTTTTTCCGCGGCACGCTGCAAGCCGACAGCGGCGCCACCGCCTATCTGCAGAACCACAACGACTGGGCAGAGATCACGGCCGAGCATCACGGCGGCCAATGATAACGTTTGACATAGTGTCCACATAACACTATCATTGCTGTATGTCGTTACCTCCGTTGTATCGTCGTGATCGCATCAAAGGCGCCTTGTTGGGCGCGCTAATTGGTGACGCCTTGGGTGTCCCGTACGAGTTTCATCGACCCGAAAACCTGCCACCAACGGCATTGATTGAGTTCACACCACCGCCCGATTTTCCACGTTCGCATCCACGCATTGCGCCTGGCACCTGGTCGGACGACGGCGCCCAAGCCCTTGCGTTGTGCGCGTCGCTGCTCGCATGCGGCCACCTCAATGTCGACGATTTCGCCGAGCGCTTGTTGGCTTGGTACCAAGATGGCTACTGT
>ERZ795056.7934-NODE-7934-length-10081-cov-5.080890_pt1 | contig 10081 bp, 9 predicted proteins | sample MGYA00375140_ERZ795056 | MGnify/ENA primary metagenome ERZ795056 (study PRJEB30185, sample SAMN05720227) | activated sludge metagenome | isolation source: Anaerobic digester | place: USA | collected 2015-03-09 ...
TCTCGGCGATCAACATCGTCGCCACCCGCAACTACAAGCGCATCATCGCCTTCGCTTCCATCAACCACGCGGGAGCGATCGCCATCGGCCTCGGCGTAGGCGGCAGCGCGATCTACGGTGTGCTGCTCTACGCCGTGAGCAACGCCCTGATCAAGGCGGTGCTGTTCCTGACCGCTGGCGAGATCGAGCAGCACTTCGGCACCAAGCGGACCGACGAGATCAAGGGCTTGCTCCAGGAGATGCCGTTCAGCGGCCTGTTCCTGATGTTCGGCACCTTCGCGCTTCTGGGCTTCGCCCCCTTCGGCAGCTTCATCGGCGAGCTGGTGATGATGGGCGGCATGATTGGATCGGGCCAGACCATCCTGTTCACCGGCATCTGCGTCATCCTCCTGCTCGTGTTCGTCGCCACCGGCCGGACCATGTTCCCGATGATCTGGAACGCCGGCAAACGCGAGGCCGGGCGCCACGCCGAGCCGATGATCGACCTCGTCCCCAAGATCTTCTTCCTGTTCGTGCTGCTCACCCTCGGCATCTACATGCCCGCACCCCTCGACGAGCTGCTCGCCCAGATCACCACGACCTTCGGAGGCTCGCGATGACCGCCGTCCAGTCTGCCTTCGCTTCCCCCGTCGTGCTCACGCGCGCCGCCGACCTCCCGGTCCTCCCCACCGCCGAATTCACCCGCACCCTGGCCCGGCGCGTCGGCGAGGGCGCGCGTCTGCTGACCTACTACGGCCGCCCCGGCGACGCCGAGGACGAGGTCGTTTTGACCGCGGCGCTGATCGAGCCGGGCGGCCTGCAGCTGCTGCGCGGCGCAGCCTCACGCAGCCATCCGGTGTTCGCCATCACCAAGGACCAGCCGCAGTTCCAGGCCTACGAGCGCGAGATCCACGAGCAATACGGCCTCGCCTTCCCGGGCCACCCCTGGCTCAAGCCGATGCGCTTCGAGGGCAAGAACCTCGGCCGCATGGACGACTACAATTTCTATCAGATCGACGGCAAGGAGGTGCACGAGGTCAACGTCGGCCCGATCCACGCCGGCGTGATCGAGCCCGGCTGCTTCCGCTTCAGCTGCCACGGCGAGGTCGTCTATCACCTCGAGATCCACAACGGCTACCAGTACCGCGGCGTCGAAAAATTGCTGCTGCAACGTCCGCTCGGGCACCTGACCGCGCTGGTCGAGCGCATCGCCGGTGACAGCTCGATCGCCTACGCCTGGGGTCACGCCCAGGCGATCGAGGCCCTCGCGGGCATCGAGGTCCCGGACAGCGTCGAGCTCATCCGCGGCGTCGCCCTCGAGCTCGAGCGCATCGCCATCCACCTCGCCAGCCTCTCGGGTCTCCTCAACGACATCGGCTTCCTGCAGGGCTCGTCGACGTACGGAAGGATCCGGACCGCCGCGATCAACGCCTCGATGCGCTGCTGCGGCAGCCGCTTCGGCCGCGACTGGGTGCGACCCGGCGGCCTGCGCTTCGGTCTCACCCCGGCCCTGGTCGCCGACCTGCAGAAGACCCTGCGCCAGCTCGCCTCCGACGTCGGCGAGTGCAACGCCCTGTCCGCCGAGTCGCGCACGGTCCAGCACCGCTTCAAGGGCGCCGGCATCGTCACCACCGCCGAGGCGCGAGAGATCGGCCTGGTCGGCATGCACGCGCGCGCCTGCGGCATCGACATGGACATGCGCACCCTGCTGCCCGGTCGCGCCTACAGCCAGTTCCCGGTCATCGGCGCCGTCGAGCCGACCGGCGACTGCTGGGCCCGCATGATGCTGCGCATCCACGAGATGGACGAGTCCTTGAAGTGGATCTTCGCGGTGCTCGAGCGCCACGCCGAGCTGCCGAAGAGCCGCGCACCGATCACGGCGCTCGCGCCCGACTCGCTGGCCATCGCCGTGACCGAGGGCTGGCGCGGCCCGATCGTGCACGCGATCGAGACCGACGCCGCCGGCAAGCTGCGCCACTACAAGGTGCAGGACCCCTCGCTGCTCAACTGGTTCGGCCTCGCCCTCGCGGTCCGCAACAACGAGATCTCCGACTTCCCGATCTGCAACAAGAGCTTCGACCTGTCGTACGCCGGTAACGACCTCTGAGCGCAGGAGCCACGACCATGCTGCACTCCATCCGCGTCCGCCGGTCCCAGGGCTGGCAATTCATCCCCGACGTCCGCAAGGCCGACCCGAAGGGCTTTCGCGGCTTGCCGCACATCGCGGCGGCGCCGTGCGCCGAGGGCTGCGAGGCCTGCCGCGACGTCTGCTCGCCCGGCGCCATCAAGCTCGATCCCTTCAGCCTCGACCTCGGCCTCTGCATCTTTTGTGGCGAGTGCGCCGATGTCTGCCCGCAGGACAAGATCAAGTTCACCAACGACTTCAAGATGGCCGCCACCCAGCGCGCCGACCTGATCCGTCGCGACGGCGACGGCGCGATGCCCCCGATCGCCGCCGACCCGGCCTTGAAGAAGATCTTCGGCAGCTCGCTCAAGCTGCGCCAGGTCTCCGCCGGCGGCTGCAACGGCTGCGAGCTCGAGCTCAACGCCGCCGCCAACGTCAATTTCGACATGGGCCGCTGGGGCATCGACTGGGTCGCCTCGCCCCGTCACGCCGACGCCCTCGTGCTCAGCGGCCCGATCACCGTCAACATGGCCGAGGCCCTGCGCCTCGCCTGGGACGGCATGTCCTCCCCCAAGCTCGTCATCTCCGCCGGCTCCTGCGCCATCAGCGGGGCCCCCTATCAGGACTCGCCGGTGACCGACCGCAGCTTCCTCGACGCGTTCCCGCCCGCGCTCTACGTCCCCGGCTGCCCGCCGCACCCGCTGACCTTCGTCAACGGCATGCTCGACCTGCTCGGCATCGGCCGCTGAAACTCGCGCCTGTCCCCAGGGACAGGCCACTCGCCCGGGCCGCTTAAACGACCAGCGCCGCGACCTGTCCCGAGGAACAGGCAGCGGCGCTGCATCCGGGTCGCGACCCGGAGGGCCTCAGCCCTTCTTCTTCGCGGGCTTCTTCGCGGCCTTCGCCGGTCCGGCGCCCACGGCCGCCTTCACGGCCGCCACGGCCGCCTTGACGACCGTCACGGCCTTCGAGGGAGCGGCCTTCGGAGCGGCCTTCGCCGACTTCTCGGCCTTCGAGGCCTTGCGGCTGAGGGTCTGGTAGGTCTCGAGCAGGCGCGGCAGCGGCAGGGTGCCGAGCTTGGCGACGAAGTCCTTGTCCTTGGCCTGGCCCTTGAGCTCGGCGACCTTGGTGACGAGCGCGGCGGCACCACCGAGCTTGGCGATGTTGGCACCGATGTCGGCGAGGCGCAGGAGCTTGGCGTTGGCCACGTACTTCAGGCGCTTGGCATAGTCCTCGCGGGACTCACCCTCGGCGGGGGTGAACATCTCAAGGACCTTGCTGACGAGCTGGTCCTTGGTGCCGTGGAGCTTCTTGACGGATTGAAGGGGAGAGAGCTTGGACATGGAATCCTCCTCGATGGTGGCCGCGACAGGCAGCTACAAGGGGGTGATGGCCGCGTGGGCCGAAGGTTGGGCCGGAGATCGCAGCACACGCCGCGAAGGCCCGAACAAAAACAAACGGCCCGGTCCGAAGACCGAGCCGCACTGCTTTACGGGATCTGGCTCAAGCCCGCAAGTGCCTTGCGAGCCCGAGCGAGGGCTCACGGGGCGGGCGCAGCCGGGGGCGCAGCGTCAGCCGGAGCGGCCGGAGCGGCCGGGTCGGCCGGGGGCGTCGGGGGAACGACCGCCTCAACCGGCGGCTCCATCATCGGGGGCGGGCCACCCATGCCGCCGCCCATGCCGCCCATCATCGCAGCGCCGGCCTTGTCCTTGAGCTGCTTCACGTCGTCATGGCTCATCGAGGCCGAGACGGTGATCTGGTTGTCCTTGACGTCGATCTTCAGGGTCTCGATCGCCTTGGCCGGGATGCCCATCATCGGGGCGATGCCCTTGACCATGGCCAGACCCTCGTCGGCCTTCTTCTTCACGGCCTGGGCCTGGTCCGCCGAGGCGAGACCGACCGCAGCCTGGAACGACATGCCGTCCGCGAGGTCGAGGGCGACCGAGAAGTCCTTCGGGTCCGCCTCCATGGCCTTGGCCATGCCGGCGACCTCGCCGGGGATCAGGCCGGCGGCCCACAGGTGCTTGCTCTGGTCGGCGCGCGCGAAGATCGCCTTGTTCGGACCATCCGGCGCAGCCTTGCCCTTGCCGTCGATCAGATCCTTGACAGCGGCCTCCCAGCCCTTGCTGGCGAACACCACGGTCTTGCCGTCGACGATGAAGCCGGTGCCCTCGCCGCCATCCATGCGCAGGACCTTCTTGCCGCCGTCGTCAGCGATGGTGAAGGGCGTCTTGCCGCCGTTCTTCTCCTTGGCCTTGTCGGCGATGCAGGTGAGGTTCTTCTCGTCGCCGAGGCCCTCGCCAGTGATCACCGCCGCGAAGTTCGCCTTGCCGTCGGTGCCGAAGATGATCGAGCTGAGCGCCTTCTCCGGGTCGAGGTTACAGGCCTTGGCAGCAGCCGACATCTCGGTCCAATCGCGCTGGCCCTCGAGCAACGCCTTGTTCTCGGAGTAGTGCTTGGTCTTCATCAGACCGGCAACATCGATGCCGCCCATGATGGTGGCCTGCTCGGGGATCAACTTGCCGCCGGCTGCACTCGAGCCGCCCTTGCACGCGGAGAGCCCAAGGAGTGCCGTAGCGGCGAGGGTGGTGAAAATCGTCTGCTTCATAGCGGGGTCCTTATACGACCCGGAATTTCAGCCCGCAACAAAAAAACCGGGGTAGCAACGCGCCTAAGGCGTGCCTTTTCGCCGGTCCCTGTCTGCGATCCATGATACTCCAGGCGACGCACGCACGCCCACTAGCGGGGCGTGCGCCCCCCGACCGAGGTCCGACGATGGCGTGGAAACCTTTCCAGTTCAAGGATCAAACAGTGTTTGTTCGCGTCCTGGCGACCGGCAAACCGATCGTGCACCGCGGCCGCGTCGAGATGCGATACCGCCTCGGCGCCACCAAGTCGTATCGAGCCGCTCCCGACAACCTGATCGAGGTCGAGGGCGGAGAGATCCTCTCGGATGACTCGTTCGGCGGCGCACCCGTGCCCGCCGTCGCCAGTCAGGCCGTGCGCGAGGACCCCGTCAAGGCCGCCGGGCCGGCGACGATCGTCATCCACACCGACGGCGCCTGCTCCGGAAATCCCGGCCCCGCAGGCATCGGCGTGTTCATCGAGCGCCCCGACGGCGACATCATCGAACACTCCGAGTTCATCGGCGAGGGAACCAACAACATCGCCGAGCTGACCGCGATCCTTCGCGCCCTCGAGATGCTGCGCCCCGACGAGCAGGAGGCCCACGTGCTCCTCTATACCGACAGCGGCTGGAGCCTCGGCGTGCTCGTCGGCGGCTGGAAGGCCAAGGCCAACCTCGAGCTCATCACCGCGATCAAGGAGCGCATGACGGACCTCCCCGACGTCGAGCTGCTCAAGGTGAAGGGCCACGCCGGTCAGGGCGGCAACGAAGAGGCCGACGCCCTCGCCACCATGGCCGTGCGCCGCGAGAGCACTACGACGCGAACGCGCCGCCGATCGAAGACGCCCCCCCCCGCGCCGTGAGCAGCCCCTTCAGCCGCGCGAGCCGCTCCGCCAGCGACCCGCGCAGCTCGGGCTGACGCCGACGCAGCGCCCCGTCATAACCATCGACCTCGACATCCGCGAGGTCGATGCCGTGCAGCTCGAGGTGCAAGTAGCGGCGCGCCTCGGCCTCGCGCCGCAGCAGCGCCCCGCGCTTGCCGAGCACGAAGGTCCCGACCATCGGCAGCCGCAGCACCGGCGACACGCTGACCGGCACCTCCCACAAGCCGCAGTCGGCCATGAAGTGCGGCCGCGTCGGCCCGAGGAAGCTCTGCCATCCGCGAGCGTGCGCGCGCGAGGGCTCGCCGCGCATCGCCATCCAACCGATCATCGCCAGCTTCGCCGCGTAGTAGACCGGCGAGGGCAACAGCGACGAGTCGTAGCGATACCCGAGCGCCGCGACCTGTTGCAGCAGCATCGCATCGTGGGTGTAACCCGGCGCGCGAAAGCCGGTCGGCCGCGCCCCGAGCCCGCGCAGCAGCACGTCGCAGGCCCGCAGATCGGCGTACACCGCCGCGGGTGCCCAGCGCACCAGATCGTAGGCATGCGAAAAACTATGGTTGCCGAGCTCGTGCCCGGCCGCGAGCGCCTGACGCAGCAGCGCCGCGCCACGACCCCCGGCCGCGAGGTCGCGCTGCAAGTCGCGACCGATCACGAAGAAGGTCGCGCGCACGCCGAGCTCGTCAAACAGCTCGAGGAACCGCGGCAAGCAGCGCTCGAGCACCACGCCCGCGTGCGCCGGGTCCGGCGGCGCGAGCCCGTGGATCGCGTGGTAGCAGGCGAGGTCGTCGAGGTCGACGCTGACGATCGTGCTGCGCTCGCTCATTTGTCCTCCGTACTCCGGCCGACCCCAAAATGGATGGCGGCCATCAGACGCACCAAATGATGCAGCACCTTGGGCACCCTGCGCAGGAGATGCACCGACGGCGCGCGCTTCTCCATCAACTCGACGGGGATCTCCCGCACCCGCACCCCGTCGCGCTGGGCGCGGATCACCAACTCCGACGCGAACACGTCGTGGCCGACGATGCAGCGCCCCACCACCGGCAACAGCGCCGACCGACGAAACGCCTTGAGCCCGTGCGTGTCCGTACCGGTGAAGCCGAGCGTCAGCCGCAGCGCCGCGTTGTAGACCCGCGTCGCCGCCCGTCGCCCCGCCGGCCGCCGGTCGTGAGCCCCGGGCATCACCTTCGAACCGACGACCAGCTCGGCCTCACCCGCGCGCAGCAGCGCGAGCGCCCGGCGATGGAAGTCGAGGTCGCACAGGTCAATCTCCTCGCAGATCACCAGCTCCCCGCGCGCCCCTTCGATGCCCTGGCGCAGCGCCGCCCCGTAGTTGGGCGTGGGACACGAGAAGGTGCGCACCTGAGGGTGCTCGCTGGCCAGCCGCGCCGCGACCTCGCGGGTGCGGTCACGACTGCCGTTCTCCGCGAGCACGATCTCGAAGGCGGTGATGCCCGCGGCCGCGAAGCCGCGCAGCAGCTCCACGACGCTGTCGGCGAGGATCGCCTCCTCGTTGTAGATCGGGATGACGACGCTGATCTCCGGCGCGACATCGCTCATGCCGACCTGTCCTTGGCGACCTGTCCCTCCGCCCAGGTCGCAGCTTCACGCCCCTGCATCATGCTGTCCTCCATCGAGTTGTAGACCCACGCGCCGTAGCGGCCACAGCTGTGCACCCCGACCTGCGCCAGCCAGGCGAAGATCGTGCGGGTCGCCGCGGCGTGGGCGTCGTCGAACACGACGTAGGCATACTCGATCTGCCGCTCCGCTGTGAACAGCACATCCTCGGCCGCAGCGATCGCGCCGATCTCCACCAGCCCGCGCACCACCTCGGCGACGTCGAGCGGCCCCTCGCGCTGCGAGAGCTCGACGTACAGGCTGCTGCAGCCCTCCGGGGCCATGCTGGCGACCGCGTTCGAGTAGACCCCGACGCGAAAGAACGGGTAGCGGGTCTCGGGCACGTAGACCCAGTGATAGTCGGCCGGCACCCGCGTGCGGGTCGCCACGTCGAGGTAGCGCCAGCGGACCCAGCGCAGCGCCGCCGCGGCCTCGCGCACTTCATGCGGCGCGTCGACCATCCTCGCGATCAACTCCGGCAGCGGGATCGTCGAGATCAGCGCGGCATACGGCTGCCAGTCCGGCGCGGCCGTGAGTTTGACCCGCCGCCGCGCCGGGTCCACCGCCTCGATGTCGCTGCCGAGCAGCTGCCGCGCCGTCGTCGGCAAGGCCGCCTGCAACCGCCGCGGCAAGCCATCGATGCCGCCCGCGGCCGGATACAGAAAACTCGCGTTGTAGCCGAGCCCCTCCTGCCGCAAACCAATGGCCCCACCGATCACCTGCGACGCGTCCGGCACCGGGATGTAGCGCGACACCCACTCCGCCGTGAGCTGGTTCGGATGCATGCCCCAAAGCTTCTGGTTGTAGGGCACGAAGAAGTGACGCGTGATGCCGCGGCCGAACCGGGCCTCCGCGAACGCCTCGAAGGTCGCCGCCGCCGGCTCCCCTCGCGCCGCCCGCTCGCGGGCCTCGAGGAAGCCGACCAGGCACTCCTGCACGACCTCGAGCGGCAGGCCATGCAGGTTGGCCTGAAACGGATACGCCAGCAGCGCCCCGTGACTGTACACGCGGGTCTGCCGCGCCACACTGACCAGCTCTCCCGGCGCGAACAGCCCCTCGACCAGCGCCCGGGTCTGGGGGTCGCGCAGGTGGAGCCAGTGGCCGGTGACATCGAAGGTGAAGCCGGCCTGCCGCACGCTGCGGGCGTGGCCACCGACCTGGGCGCTGCGCTCGACCAGCAGCGCCGGCGTACGCAGGTGGTAGGCCGCGGCGAGGCCGGCCAGGCCAGCGCCGAGGACCACGACCGGGGGCGAGGACGAGGACATGGGGGCTGTTGTAGCAGGGTCCGACTGGGCGATGGACAGGGGGATCTCGGACATGCACACTCACGGGGCCCATGGAGCTGCAGAGTCTCGGCACGTATCGTTTGGTCCGACCTCTCGCCACCCGCAGCGCGAGCTTCCGGCTGTACCTGGCGCGTCACGAGGACGACCCCGAGGACGGCGCACCGACCTACGTGGTCAAGCTCCTGCTGCCCGGCAGCGGCCCCGACCACGCCCACCTGCTCGCCCAGTTCGAGCACGAGATCAAGCTCCTCACCTCGTTCAACCACCCCGGCATTCCGGCCGCCCACGGCGACGGTGTGAAGGACGGCGTGCGCTTCCTGGTGATGGACTACGTCGACGGCTGCGACCTCGCGGCCCTGCTCGGCCACGACAGCGGCAACCCGCGCGCCGTCACCCGCGAGATCGCCGTCTACGTGATGGGCCAGCTCGCCGACGTCCTGCATCACATCCACACCTTCGAGGTCCTCGACCCCGCCACCAACAAGTTCGGCGAGCTCGGCGTCCTCCATCGCGACCTCAGCCCCAGCAACGTCCTGCTCTCGCGCAAAGGCAACGTCCTGCTCGCCGACTACAACTCCGCCGTGTCCGGCTGGCTGCCCCGCGAACACGACATGGCACAGGCCGGCACCACCGCCTACATGGCCCCCGAGCGCATCGTCGGCACCGCACCCGCCTCCGTCCAGTCCGACCTGTTCGGCATGGCCGTCGTCCTGTGGGAGATGCTCAAGGGCCAGCGCTGCTTCAAGGCCGAGGACGACCTCAAGACGATGGACGCCATCGTCAAGTTCGACATCTCCCACGCCTCGCGCCGCCTCGCCGGCCTGTCCGCCAAGCTCGGCGACATCGTCCGCAAGAACCTCGACCGCGACCCCGCCCGCCGCTACAGCACCGCCTACCAGCTGCTCCAGCGCCTCGCCCAGACCCCGGAAGCCAGCGCCGCCGAGCGCGCCCAGAGCGAGCTCGCCAGCCTGGTCCGCGAGGTCAGCCACGGCAACCCTCGCCTGCTCTGAGCGCAACGTGACCCCGGCCGAGCCCGCCGCAGCCGAGCCCGGCCGGTCCACTGGCCCAAAGGGCAGCCCACCTGTCCCAACAGACAGCCCCGCCGAGCCTGTCCCAACAGACAGCCCCGGCCTGCGCGCCCTGCTGCGCGCCGAGGCCCCGGTGCTCGGCCCGCTGGCGCTCGCGCTGCTGTTCACCTACGCGTACTTCATCGGTCCGCCGGCATGGAACCAGAACTCACGCCTCGCGCTGACGCGGGCGCTGGTCGAGCACCGCAGCACGATCATCGACGACTACCACGTCAGCACCGGCGACAAGAGCCGCAAGGACGGCCACTTCTACAGCGACAAGGCCCCCGGCGCCTCGCTGCTGGCCCTCCCGGCCTACGCCCTCTATTACGCCGCCACCCGGCTCACCGGCGCCGAGCTGCCCGCCGTCCGCGTGGTCCCGCTCGACCCCGCCGCCGAGATCGCCGGCCAGCAGCCCGACCCTGACGCCCGCCAGCCCGGCGACCGCCTCGTCTACAACCAGGGCCACCGCACCGCCCTCTACCTGTGTCGCCTGC
>ERZ795056.7945-NODE-7945-length-10075-cov-17.869760_pt1 | contig 10075 bp, 7 predicted proteins | sample MGYA00375140_ERZ795056 | MGnify/ENA primary metagenome ERZ795056 (study PRJEB30185, sample SAMN05720227) | activated sludge metagenome | isolation source: Anaerobic digester | place: USA | collected 2015-03-09 ...
GAGTGAGAGACTAGGTTGAACTCGATCCGGGAGAGCCACATCGCGGCCTGAAAGTAGTTGGCAAGGGAATCGCCATTCTCTGACTTTACGTAGTGGCCACGCGGCTTGAACTGGGAAAAGTCCACCATGCGTGGTCGTCCCAAAAACTCGATGCTCTGCATTCCTTGAGCGGCTTTGATCTGCTGCAGCAGCCCTACGACTTCCGCTTCATTCCGATATCGACTAGGTACTACGCGACCGCTGAGCAGACTTCGTGCGACTGTTAAGTAGACATCTAAGTCATTGGCTACAGCGACGGGATACTTGTTTGCAGAGGCGCTTAGCCCACAGTGCAAGTTATCCAGAAGTGCGGCCAGCTTTGGGCTCAGGAGGTCCTGCTCGACCTGTGCAAGCAGTTTGTCGTTTGAGGCATAGACAGCATGCAAGACGGAATCAACCGATACAAATACCGGCAGCTCGGACTGGTAGATGTCGTGATAGGCCCAGGCAAAAGAGCGAAAGGGAACGCGCTTGATCGCAACGAAGCCACTTCTGATTAGCAGGGTGACTTCTTCCGTCGTCAGCGCATAGCGCTGAAGGATGCGCTCAAAGTTCTTGGGTTTTTGGTGGTGATTCCAGTCGGTGATTGCCGTAGCTTGTGGGGTAGGCTGGGGACTACGAAGTAGGAGCGTCTTGCTCTGCTCCAGATTAGAGTCAGCTACTTCGCACCGCGCGCTGGGTCTGGTCGGAGTCGGCTGGCGTTGCGATGCTGCCGCCTCAGGATCTTGGATCGCGGGGGATGCAGCAACAGCAGGTAGGCGCTCGCAAGTAGCTGCTGCAGGTAGGCTTGGTGCAGGAGTATTCGCCGACACAGCCGCTGGCGTTCCTACTGTTGCCGCCTTACTGCACGCAAGCAGTACGGTTCCTAGGAGGGGAGGAATGAGAGCACGCATTCCCTCGATCGTAACACCTCCAGTCGGCTGCGCTCGCGCGATATTTTGCATGTCGTCAGCGCGCATCAATCACTTGCGGCTGGCTGCACACAGACAAAAAAAGAGCGTGCCAGAGATCTTACTCTCTGCGCACGCTCTCGGTACTTTACAAGGTCGCGTTACAAAAGTAGCAACGGGTTGCTACTGCTGCGCCGACCATAAATTCAATTACTTGGTAGCAGCGGGCTTCTCGGTCTTCTCAGCCTTCTTCTCGATCTTCTCGCCCTTGGCCTCTACCTTCTCGCCCTTGGCCTCGATCTTCTCGCCCTTCTTCTCGATCTTCTCGCCCTTGGCCTCTACCTTCTCGCCCTTCTTCTCGAGCTTCTCGCCGGCCTTCTCCATCTTCTCATTGCCGGTCTTCTCGCCCTTCTTCTCGAGCTTCTCGCCGGCCTTCTCCATCTTCTCGCCCTTGGCCTCGATCTTCTCGCCCTTCTTCTCGATCTTCTCGCCCTTCTTCTCGATCTTCTCGCCCTTGGCCTCTACCTTCTCACCCTTGTTGGCAAAAGCGGGAGCAGCGGCGAGCAGGGACAGGGATGCGACAACCGACAGAATGTTCTTGAGCATGTTCGTTTCTCCGTAAATGTGTTTTTGGAAACAAGAGCCAGACACCCACACTGTTGTGTTTGCTGGCGGCTTTGGCGTCCTACTAGGCACTCTTCGTGCCAACTGTTGATCGCTGCCCAAGTGCCACTTCGCGAGCCATCTGCCGTCGGAGAGATGAGTTTGCCGAGCTTGAACGCTGTGGCGATTCTGACAGCCCAGCCTGCAGACTGTGGCGTTCTTGCGCGGGTTTTATTTGTGTAGTTGTATAACCGCCCCGATCCGTCGCAGCTTTCACTAGATCGGCTGCAGTTCACCTACCTGGGTCCGGAGGTGCTGGCTCTGGTTCGGTCTGGATGTGTTCCGCGCGAACAGCATCAGGCTGCTCCTAGGACACGGAAGGCTCTCTGGGGCTTCAGGCTCGTTGCGGACCTTGGTATTGCCGAAGAAGTGACTGAGGCTGAGGTGTTGCCAACCGTTCCGCGTTGCTGCCAAGTACCTGCAATTCCAGCGCAGTAACGTAGGAACGATTACTTGCGGATTTGATGCGGCCTGGCGGTACTACTGCGAACTCTTTGGCGCGAAGCACCGTGCCGCGGAGCTGTGCAAATGAATTCCAAAATGACCGCGCAGCTACGCGGAAACATCGGGAACTTTGTGAATGTGTACAGGAAGGTACTTATGAAAAGGAGTCCGAGAGCGTGGGTCGCAGTGCGCGCCCGAAGTCAGTCGATTTAGCTCGGGGCCAATCGGGTCGCTACCTTGGTAGCGCATGCCGTAGCCATGCGGCAAGGTCACCATTCCTCTGCGCACGCTGTCATCGACTTCAATCACAACGCGGATGCTGTCTCGCGCAGAGGTACAGACTGCGGTTGCGCCGTTTGCAAGGCCAAGCTGGCTGGCGTCGTCTGGGTGCATGCGCATCGAGCCGTGGGGGTCGGTTCGGCGCCAACTAGGGTCGCGATAGATTTGATTGGCGTTGTAGCTGCGTCGCTCGCCCGCCATAAGGATAAAGGGAAACTCGGCCCCGGGCGGCGCTTCTGTTTGCAGGGCGCGCAGCTCTTGGAACATCTCCGGAATCGCGAGCTGCACCTTCCTATCCGGGGTCTTGATTAGCGACCAAGTATCCTGAAACTCGTGAATACTTAGGACCGTTCCAGACCGTTGCTGCAAGATAGCTCGGAACAGCGCGGTGCCCAAGGTAAGGCGATTCCCTTGATGGCCAGCCCGACGAACGGCTGCGAAGTGAGTCGTCGCGTATTGGATAGCCAGCGGTAAAAGGGGCGCTGCCGCAGCGGCTCCGTTTGGTAGCGCTTTGCCCAAGGTCCGATAGACAATCGACGCAGCATATTTTTGCCACTGCGGATGTAGCGCCAAGGTTGCGCCCAGCGCTCCCATGTAAAGCAGGTGCGCTGACGCTTTAGGCTCTAGCTTGGCCATTCGCTCCAGCAGCGGAAAGCGCAAGGGAATCACTCCCATCAGTTCAAGCAGCAGCGTGTATATCTCAGGCTCTGCCTTTGTCTCATCCGGTGCTGGAAACAGCGGGTGCCGAAGATGAAAAGTATTCTCCGGGAACTCCAAGTTGAAGCCGGTTGCTTCCCATTTCTCAAACTGTGAAGACGCTGGCAGGATGTAGTGGGCAAAGCGCGCGGTCTCCGTCATCGCTACATCTACAACCACCAGTAGCTCTAGCTTTTGGAACGCCTGCGCGTAGGCTTGGGAATCTGCATAAGTTAGAAGCGGATTGGCGCTGTCGACAAAGACCGCTCGCACGCGATCCTCGCCGCTGTGCAGGATTTCGTCCGGCAAGATATTGGGAGGATAGATTCCGCCAATCGGATGCATCTTGTGATGCGCCGTTCGCTGCAGACTCTTTCCTTTTACAGTCTTTCGCTCGTCGGTATGGCCCAAGATTGGCAGCAGAAAGGAGTGCAGATTGTTTCCTCCTTTTTTGCCAAAGTTCCCAGTCAGCAAGTACAGGAGTTTTTCCAGATAGCCATTGAGCGTGGTGTGTAAAGTTTGCTGTATACCCAGGTCAATGCGAACACAGGCCGAGCGGGCCGCTGCAAAGCCACGCGCTACTCGCTCGACATCAGCCAGCGCGATATCCGCACGCTGCGCATACTCTGCTACGGGAATCGCCAGCAGCTCCTTTTCTACTTCCGCAAAGCCCGTACAGTGCGCTGCTAAAAACTCTTTGTCGTGAAGCCCTTCGCGCACGATGATCGAGAGCATCGCCGATAGTAAATAGGCATCAGTACCCGGACGTAGCTGCAGATGAATATCGGCCAACTTGGCAGTCTCAGAGCGGCGCGGATCAATCACGACCATGGTGCGCGCAGGGTCGTTTTTTAGGTCACGTAGTGTATCGCGTGCGTTGGGAATGCCATGGGCTTGGAAGGGATTGGTACCAATGAACAGCACGTATTCTGCATGCTCAACATCTTCGGTGGTATGGCAGGTCTGCCTACCAAAGAGCCTGCCGTTTACCCAGAAGTCGCCGGTCTTCTCCTGACCTAGCGCACTGTAGGCGTAGCGACTGTTCATCGCGGACAGGAGCTGTCGACTGTAGGCACCTCCTAAGTGATTCCCTTGGCCTCCACCGCCCACAAATGCAAAGCAGCTACCACCGTGCTGGCTGCGCAGACTCACTAGGCGCTGTGCGATATCCCGAAGTGCAGCGTCCCAGCTGACGCGTACGAAGCTGCCATCGGCCTGACGCTGCAGCGGATACTTCAGTCGATCCTGATGGCTTTGGTAGTGCGTAAGGCGAGCGGCTTTTTGGCAGATGTAGCCTTTGCTCAGCGGGTGCGCTTCATCCCCTTTGATGCGTGTAAACTTGCCGTCTTCGATTTCCACTGCCAGTCCGCAGTTGCGTGAACACAAGATGCAAGCGGTCGTGTCCGTTTTCATGAAAGCTCCGTTCTGTTTGTGGGACGCACCGGACTGGATCAGGCGGTAGGGGCGGACTTATGAACCAGCTTCGCGCTTGCTTCGCTGCGTGGTGGCTCCCAGCCAGGTCCTCGGAAAATGTAGCCAAGCTGCTCGGTACGAGTCCGTGCTTTTGCGACATCTTGTGCAATCGCAGAAACCTCGTGGTTGAAAATTTTCCAAAGGCTATATGTCTGGATGTTTTTGGTGAGTCCGTACTGGACACGCTCTTGTTCCGACGCAAAAGTGCCAAAGATTCGATCCCAAATGATCAGAACGCCACCGTGGTTTTTGTCTAAGTACTGTGGCTGGGAGCCGTGGTGAACGCGATGATGGGAGGGCGTGTTAAACAGAAGCTCAAACCAGCTTGGTAGGCGGTCGATGGCTTCGGTGTGAATCCAGTACTGGTACACCAGGTTGAATCCGCCCGAGATCATGATCATCCATGGACGAACTCCTAGCAGCGCCAGCGGTGGAAAGAATGCCACGATGGCAATAGGGAGCCACGGTTGACGGAGGGCCGTAGACAGATTGTAGTAAACGCTAGAGTGATGACTGACGTGGGTTGCCCACAAAAAGCGGGTTTCGTGCTCTGCTCGATGGAGCCAGTAGTACATAAAATCCCAGCCCAGGAGTGCCACTGCCCAGCCAGTCAGTCCCGTACCGAGATCTGTAATTCGGTACTGCCAGAGCCAGTCGGCAACTCCTCGTAACATGGCGTTGAGTACGCCGACGGAGAGAATCGAGAGGGCTCCAAATAGGAGGCTGGCGATGGTGTCGCGTCGCTCATAGCCAAGAACATCTTGGCCCGCAGCGCGCCTTAGGGAAAGTACTCTCCTTTCCCAAAACATGGTGACAAGGTACAGCGGCATCGCGAGCAGCGCGGGATTGAGTAGGTCCTCAGTGAGTCTGGACATCACTTACCTCCGAGCATGATGGGGGTGATGGCATCGAGCAGCTTGGTAAGTCGCTGACGCTGGCCTGTATCAGCTAGTGCCATTTGGTTTAGCACCAGCCCTTGCATCGCAAGAATCGCGAGATCGACGGCGGCGTGAAGCTGCTTGGCGGACGCATTAGGAAATAGCTGCACTGCCAGGATGTGAATGCGGGCAACGTGCGCTGCGACCACTGGCTGCAGGGCTGCTCGCAGATGCTCATCTGTGCGGGCAGCTGTGTACAGCTCAAATGCGGCAGAGAGTCGTGGATCGAGCATCTGCTTCCAAAGCAGGGCAACGCAGCGGCGTGGTGTGCGAGACTTTGGGCTAAGCGCAGAGAACGCTGCTTCGAAGTCAGTACGTAGCTCATCAAAGAGGTGCTGAATCACTTCGGCTAAAAGCTCGGCCTTGGTTGCAAAGTGCTTAAACAGTGCGCCTTGGCTTAAGCCTGCTCGACGACAGACCTCGTTGGTCGTAAATCCAAGTAGTCCCAGTTCTAGCAGCTGGTCCAGCGCCGCGGTAAGCAACTGCGCCCGGGTGGTTTCGCGGCGCTCCTGCTGCGTCCTGCGCTGACTTGGGTTCGCCGCTCGTTGCTTGGACTGTCTAGCGGACATAATAGAACCGTGCCCTGAAATTTAGATAGTGACAAGTCACTTTCTAAACTTTTTGATGCGCCAAGTGGCTGCTTACTGAAACTAGACAGCTGGTCGATGAGCGCATGCCGGGGAGTGAGCGCATGTGCAGCTTGTGCACTTTATCGTTGCCAATGCGTGGTGGACAGGTCCAGATCGAGCCATGTTTGAGCGATTCCTACTGTTACTCCCAACGACGGTCATTTTGCGTGTGGCGTTTTCCGTCTTGTTCCTCATTGTCGTTGGCTGCGGGCCAACTGATGTGACGCGCGATCCTAGTCTGGGCCGCACCAATCTAACGACGCGGAGGCTTACGACGAGCGGGCGATGGCTTCTGGATGAACAAGGACGGAAGGTGCTGCTGCGGGGGGTCAATGCTGGCGGGCGCGCAAAGATGGCGCCGTTTGTGCCGTTCGACTTTGCAGCTGGTAGCTTCGAGGATGAAGCAGACTCCTACTTTGAACGTGTCGCAGGACTGGGGGTCAATGCGGTCCGGTTGACGCTGTCGTGGGAGGGACTAGAGCCAGTGGAAGGGAGTCGGGACCTTGCGTACTGGCATCGCTATCGCGCGATGGTCGATGCCGCTCATGCGCATGGCTTGGGCGTAATCGTAGAATTCCACCAAGACGCCTACGCCTCGCCGTTTTGCGGAGATGGCTTCCCTCTATGGACACTGGGGACAATCGCTCACGGCCCGCCGCACTATGACTGCTCGTATTTAAACTGGTCGCTTCCCTATTTTGACCCGGGAAGCACCGTGAATCAGGCCTTCGCACGGCTGTGGTCCAACGCTGATGGCCTACGAAGTAAGTTCGCGTCGATGTGGCAGTTTGTGGCGGCTGAGCTTGGGCAGCATCCCGGCGTGCTTGGGTTTGAGATCATCAACGAACCCGGAGTCGGAACTGGAGACCCCAGTGGATTTCAGCAGTCAGTGCTTCCGGCGTTCTACGAAGAAATCGGCGCGGTTATCGAAGCTGCTGCTGGACCTGCGGTCATTTTTGGTGGCACCAACGCAGGGGACTCCTCGGCCAGTAACGCGCTGGCTTTACCCAAGCTAAAGTCGTTCGCGTTTGCTCCCCACTACTACGATGCGCTTGCATTCCTAAATATCGATCTGGTGGACCCGGCGCGACTGCGTAGCGCTCTGTTGAAGACAATTGCGCTTCCCAATGATCCTAGGATCCCAATTGTTGTAGGGGAGTACGGAATGCCCAACACCAACCCGGCAAAAGAGGGCTACCTGGATGCAATGCTGGGGCTTTTTGATGAGTATCAGCTACACGCGATTCACTGGGATGCGCATCAGTCAGCCCAGCTGTGGAATCATGAGGACTTCAGTGTCTTTCACCCCGATGGCAGCCAGCACGAGTGGGCGCGCGCGCTCGACCGACCGTATCCCCGCGCAGTGGCTGGGGGCGACGTAACCTTCTCCTACGATCTCACTACCTCGGTCTTTGAACTTGCGGTGACTGCTGCTACTTCCGGTGTTACTGAGATCTACATTCCTAAGAAGCGCTTTGGTGATGACCCACAAGTAAGCACGCAAGGGGCACGCTGGAACTGGCTTCCTGAGCAGCAGCTACTGATTCTTGCTGCGGCCCCGGGTCAATCGTACACAGCTCGTGTCACGCGGCGCTGATTTAGGACAGACTTCGATGACGGCTCTTGCGCTACTTCTAACGGTTCTGGTTGGCTTTTCCATTGTTGCTCAGGGCAGTACCAATGCCTACCTATTGCGGACTCACAACCTATGGCTGCTACTGACGCTTGGTAATATTCTGTGCCTGGTAAGTACTGTCGTCATGTACCTGCTGACGCGAGCGCGGGGTAGCTTTTGGGAGGAGCTTGCACGCGTGCCTGCTATCGCTGTGGTGCCAGCAGTCTGTGGGCTGGTGATTACGGCGGGAATGCCAAAGGCCATCGGAATCATCGGGGTCTTTTCGGCGCTGACTTTGGCAATTGCGGTGCAGCTACTTGTTAGCCTGCTATCTGATCACTACATCGCGCACATGCCGCTCTCTGCTTGGCGACTGTTGGGGGCGGCGCTGGTGTTTGTCGGAGGAGTATTCGTCCTACGGGGCTAGCTGTGGATGCGCTGTCAGCGCTTAACGGGAGGCTCTTTTTTGCAACCTATCCTTTTGCAATGCTTCCGCAGCATTGGTTTTCTGCGCATTCTCCGTCGGTAATATTCCTGCGGACTTTAGTATTGCCAAGATCGCAGAGGAGCAGGTCTTAAAGACGCAGGCGAACTCGATCTTAGGTACGCCGGTGTACATGGCTCCTGAGCAGTGTCGGGGCGCGTCAGCAGTTACGGACAAGTCTGACGTCTACTCACTTGGCGTCATGATGTACGAGATGCTTGCTGGTCAGCCGCCATTTATGGGGCAGGGCATCGGCGAGATCATGGCCGCGCACCTGATGAACGAGCCGCCTCCGCTGCGCGACATTCAGCCGAGTGTCTCTCCTGATGTGGCGGCGCTGGTGCATCGGCTCCTAAAGAAGGACCAAGCGCAGCGGCCCACCATGCGCGAGGTCATTGCAGAGCTAGAGCGTCTCGGTGCCGCGCGAACAGGGGTGTTGTCTGCTGTGCAAGATACGCTCCCAGTTCGCAATCAGGGAGCTCCTCCCGATGCGCGTACGATCATGGGCGAAGCGAGTGCGGGGACTCCTATTGCAGCTCCTCCAGCGCCCACTCCCAATCGCACCATGGCCATTGGGGATGCAAATCTGCCCCCAATTACCAAAGGTCCAGTGGCCGCTTCGGGAAGCTCACAGGCACCGCATCATACCGCTGTGCTGCCCTCTCCCGCTCCATCCATCGCAAAGCAGCCGCTGGTGATTGCCGGAGTATTGGGAGGTCTCCTCTCTATAGGAATGGGTGTGTTTCTTTATAATCGGAAGCACGCTGCTCAAGTCCAAAAGGAGGGGAAGCCGCCTCCCAAACCGATTACGAATCAGCAGCCGAAGAATGATCCGAAGCGCAACACTCCTAAAAAGCCTGCGGCGCGGCCTCCTGATCCCAATGCTCCTGAAGGCATGGTACGGGTTGGCGGCGGAACGCTGCAGCAGGGCAGTACGTCCGACGGAGTCGATTCGGCGATGAAGCTGTGCCAGCGCCGAGGTGTCTCTTGTCGGCGCGAGCTCTACGAGCGTGAGACTCCGCAGCGGGAAGTTACGATTAGTGACTTCTACCTGGATAAGACCGAGGTCACCAATCAGGACATGGCGACCTGGCTGAACAAACAGCAGGGGATCAAGGTCGAAAAGGGGCGATTTGTTCGCATCAAGAAAGTCCTCCTGCTGGATCTGTTTGAGGAACAGAGCGGAATCACCTGGACTAAGAAAAAGGACGCTCCTTTTCAAGTCCGGGAAGGGGATGCGAAGCGTCCTGTCTCGCTAGTGACTTGGGATGGGGCGCGTCGCTACTGCGCAGGGAAGTACATGCGCCTGCCTACGGAGGCAGAGTGGGAGATGGCTGCGCGCGGCGAAGAGGGACGCTTCTATCCTTGGGGCGGTGATACTCCACAGTGTCCGGGCGTGGTATTCGGACGTGCGGCTACTTTGCCTGCGGACCGCTCATGCTCAACAGGAGAGCGTCGGCCAGAGCCTGTCGGCCATGCTGAGCAAGATCAGACACCAGATGGTGTCAGTGACCTTGCGGGCAATGTTGCGGAGTGGGTACAGGATGTCTTTGTTGAACACTATCCTGCATGCAGCGGAGGGTGCACAAACCCAGTACAGACCGAGCCCGGTGCCTCGTCGGCGGCTGAACCTGGAGCGGATAGCACCAGTAAAAAAGGCAAGAGCAGCAAGAAGAAAAGTGCGGATGCGTCAGTGATGTTGCGAGTGGTTCGCGGTGGGAGCTTTAGTCTCCCAGCGGATGCCTGTCGCGGCGCGGGCCGCTCTCGAAGAGCCGAAGATCAGGCCAAGATGGATATTGGTTTTCGTTGCGCGATGGCGGTAAAAAAATGAAACGCTCGCAATGTTTTTCGCTGGGATTGCGTAAAGTCACGGTCGCTGTTGCCGCGCTCTCCCTTACGGTCACGGCACCTGGTTGCGCGATGCT
>ERZ795056.7947-NODE-7947-length-10075-cov-5.386028_pt1 | contig 10075 bp, 6 predicted proteins | sample MGYA00375140_ERZ795056 | MGnify/ENA primary metagenome ERZ795056 (study PRJEB30185, sample SAMN05720227) | activated sludge metagenome | isolation source: Anaerobic digester | place: USA | collected 2015-03-09 ...
TCCTCGGGGATCCGGACGTCCAGCTCGTGGGCGATCATCCGCTTGAGCTCGGCGAGGACGACAGCGACCGTGAGGCGCCGGGGGAGAGTTTCAGGCGTGGTGTCCATATTCGTGGTCGGCTTGCTGGCGGGACGAGAGGGCATCGCGGTGGAGCGCGTGGCGATCGAGCTTGCCGCCCGGGAGCAGCGGGAGGGCCGGCAGCACGCGGAACTCGTCGGGCACCGCGTAGGCGGGGAGGAGCGCCCTGCAGGTCTGGCGCAGGTCTGCGGGGTCGAGCGGGTGGGCCGCCTGCAGTGTGCAATAGACGACGATGCCGCGGCCGCGCAGGGTCTCGCCGACGACGACGGCGGCGGCCCGGTCGACGCCGGGCAGCCGCTCGAGCGCGCGCTCGATGTCGGCCAACATCACGAGCCGACCGTCGCGCTTGACCGCGTGGTCGCAGCGTCCGAGCACCTCGAGCTCGCCATCGGGCGTGAGGTCGGCGAGGTCACGGGTCGCATACCAGCCGTCGTCGTCTGGTCTCGGCAGCGGTGCGCCGCTGTCGTCGACGTAACCGACGAAGCCGTATGGGTGGGCGCAGAGCAGCTCGCCGACGCTGCTACGCCCCGGGTCGCCGTCGAGGGTCGGGCGCACGCGGAGGGCGACGCCCGGCAGGGGGCGGCCGACGGTGGTGGGGCTGTGGGGGGTACGGGCGTCGGCGGCGGCGATGACCCCCATCTCGGTCGAGCCGTAGAGATTGACGACGCGGTGATAGATGGCCTCGGCGGCGGCGAAGGTCTCGGGGCTGAGCTTGTCGCCGGCGACGACGACGTGGCGATACTGTTCGGTGGCGGCGCGGGGGCGCAGCAGGGTGGTGCAGAGGTTGGGGGTGAGGAAGGCGACGGTGGGTCGGAGCTTGCGCTCGCGCTCGAGGTAGCGGAGGAGATTGGCGGCGTCGAGGATGTCGACGCTGGCGCCGGCGAACAGGGCGGGGAGGAGGCCGGCGCCGAGTCCATACATATGCGCGAGCGGCACGGGGAGGAGGACGCGATCGTCGGCGCGGAGGGCGAGGCGATCGACCGCATTGCTGGCGTTGGCGAGCAGCCCGGCGTGGGAATGCACGACCAGCTTGGGAGCGCCGAGGCTGCCGGAGGTGCGCAGGAGGATGTGGCCCTGGCGCAGCGGGGAGGCCTCGGGCAGCGGTTTGGGGGCGTCGACGACGGTGATCTCGAGGCAACGCTCCGGGTCGAGGGGATCGGCGGCCAGATGTGATTCGCCGTGGAGGCGGAGCTGCGCGCCGATGAAGCCCGGGCAGCTGGATGACGAGCCCGGGGGCACCAGGATTAGCGTGGTCCCGCGGGCGACCAACGCGAGCAGGACGAGCGCGCCAGGGACCGTATTGGCGCATTCGAGGCGCACGGGGATCTCGGGGGATAGGCCCCGCTCGCGGAGGAATGCATCGATCGTGGCGAGGGTGGTTAGCGCGGTCGATCCGGGGACCTGCACATGGGCGTCCGAGAGCCCGCCGCAGCGGGCGAGCACGGCGTTCAGCCCCTCGCGAAGCGCAAGATCTGGCCCTTGACCCACGGTGTGGAGCGTCCGCGAGGCCCCCGCTGATGTCAAGCACCGCCACCTGGATATCGCGTGTCAGTAGCATTGTAAGTGGATTACAAATGCCTGGCATGTCGCGAAATAGCGCCTTTGCTCCGCTGGAGCGCATCGTATTTTGGGGACGATGTCGGCGTGGTCGCCGACCTGCGTCGGGATGAAAGCGGATTACACGGAGTTTTTTGTGCTGCGCGCGCGAGGAGTTCCGCTAATGTCGGCCGCGGTGACGGGCCGGGCCTTCGCCTTATCGTCGTCGGAGGCGTGCTGATGCGTGAAGATGTGACGGCGGAGGAATTCATGGCGCTGGTGGGCAGCGAGCTCGGCGTGTCGGCCTGGACGACCGTCGACCAGGCGCGGATCGACGGCTTCGCGGAGGTGACGGGCGACCACCAGTTCATTCACGTCGATCCGGAGGCGGCGCGGGCGAGCCCGCTCGGCACGACCGTCGCGCACGGCTTCTTGTCGCTGTCGCTGGTCGCCGCGTTCAGTCGCGAGGTGGTGCCGGGGATCCGCGGCACGCGGATGAGCTTCAATTACGGGACCAACCGGCTGCGCTTCCTGGCGCCGGTGCGCAGCGGGTCGCGGGTACGCGGGCGCTTCAAGCTCAAGGCCGTCGAGGCGCAGGACCACGGGCGCTATCTGGCCAACCTCGAGGTGCAGGTCGAGATCGAGGGCGGCGAACGGCCGGCGCTGGCGCTCGAGTGGCTGATCCTCGTGATGACGTGATGGAGCGAGCGCCCTTGACGGACGACTGGCACCAGGACGGCGCGCTGGACCCATCGCTGCGCTTCGCTGCGCAGCTCGGGTCGCCGTCCGAGCCGCGGGCGGTGCTGCTCACCGGCGCGACCGGCATGCTCGGCGCCTTCGTGTTGGCGGAGCTGCTGCGCACGAGCGCGGTGGAGGTCCACTGCCTGGTCCGCGACGATGGCGGCCCACCGGCGGCCCGGCTGCGCGCACACCTCGCGGCGCTGGGCCTGTGGGAGCCGGGCTTCGCGGGCCGGATCGTCGCGGTCATCGGCGATCTGGGGCTACCGCGGCTTGGGCTCGGGCCGGAGCGGTTTGCGGCCCTCGCGGCGCAGGTCGAGGTGATCTATCACTGCGGGGTGATGGCCCACTTCCTGCGCCCATACGCGGCGCTGCGGGCCGTCAACGTGTTCGGCACGGCGGAGCTGCTGCGGCTGGCGGGCACAGGAGGGACGCGGCCGGTGCATCACGTCTCGACGCTGGCGGTCTTCTTCGACCGGGCGGGCTTTGCTGGGACGACGACGGTGAGCGAGCTCGACGAGGCGGCGCCGGAGGGGCTGCGCTCCGGATATGTGCGTAGCAAGTGGGCGGCGGAGCGACTGGTCGGCGAGGCGATGCGGCGCGGCCTGCCGGCGGCGATCTATCGCACGAGCCGGATCAGCGGGCACAGCCAGACGGGCGCGACCAGCAGCTGGAACGATCTGCTCGCCAGCATGATCAAGGCGTGCGTGCTGCTCGGGGTGTATCCGACGCTGACGATCGAGGTGTCGATGATGCCGGTGGACCACGTGGCGCGGGCGATCGTTTATCTGTCACGCGACGAGCGGAGCCCGGGGCGAGCGTTTCACCTGTTCCAGCCCGCGCCGATCGCCTGGCCGGCCCTGATCGGCATGATCGAGGCGGCGGGCTATCCCTTGCTCGCGGTCGGCTATGACGAGTGGCGGGCGCGGCTGAAGCGAGCAGCGTCGGACGGTCATCCGGAGCGCGAGGCCTTAGCCCGGCTGTGGCTGCTGCTGGGCCCGGACAGCGCGCTGCTGGGCGGACGGCCGCGCCACGACACGCCGAACTCGCGGGTGTGCCTGGCTGGTTCGGGGATCGAGTGTCCGCCGATCCACCAGGCGCTTGTGAACAACTATCTCGGGTACTTTCGTCAGCGCGGCTACATCCCCGGGCCGGGAGAAAATCATGCGCGGACTCGGTGATCGTCCGTGGACTCGCGGCTCAGAACTCATAGCCGAAATGCTCGCAGTCGCGGGCGAAGCGGGCGGCGATCGCGTCGCGGGCGGCCGGGGTGTACGACTCGCGGTAGTGCTTGCCACGGCTCGAGGCGTTGACGTGTGGGAGCCGGCCGGGGAAGCCGAGCTGCTCGGCGAGCGCGGCGAAGTCGGCGGGCAGGGTCTCGAAGCGGAGCACGCGATCGACGAGCAGCGGAGACTCGTCGGACCTGGGGTCGGCGCAGAGGTAATTGAGCTGGTTGGCGTAGAAGCGCTCGAAGGCGCCACCGGGGTGCTTGCGAGGCAGGCGCACGAAGTCGTCGAAGCTGGGGGCGAGGCGGTTGACCTCGTGCATGACGTCGGCGCCGATCGCCTCGAAGCGGAACGCGACCTCCTCGGGGCTGCCGGGCCGCAGCGCGCTGTACAGCCGGGCCCAGGCGCGTCGGTAGGCGAGCGTAAGCGCGGTGCGGCCGGCGAGGGCCACGAGGCCGCGGTTGTAGAGGTTCATGGCGAAGGATTCGCCGCCGATCTTGATGCCCTGGTCCTCGGAGTTGCCGCGGTCCTGGAAGTGCGCGTACCAGGAGACCATGCGCTCGAAGGGATTTCGCACCACGGCGAACTTTGTGTAGTCGCGCAAGAGCTGGGGCGGAGCGACGGCCGCGATGTCGGCGATGTAGCAGTGCTTCGTGCGCTGGTGGGAGGGATGGGGGGCGATGGTCTCGATCAGCGCGGAGTCGTGGCTCTCGAAGATCTTTTGGATCGAGTTACCGCCGGTCCGCTGAATGTGGACAAAAATCGCCTTGTACTTGTGCGAGATGAACATGGACTACCCTCGTCGGGTGCGCAACGTAGCGCTTCTTACTCGCGGTGTCGAGGCGCGCGAGCCGGGCCCAGAAAGATGATGAGTAATGCATAACGATCCCCTGAGCGATACCCAGCGACGATATCTCGATCGCTTCGCCGTGGCGTATCGCGGCCGGATGGCGGGCTCGCTGGCGCGACGCGAGCAGGCGTTCCCGGCCCTGGCCGACGCGCGATCGTCCCAGGGCTACTTCGCGGAGATGCCCGAGAAGGCGCGAGAGCACTGGATCGCCAGCCGCGGGCTGCGCTTCCCGATCGTGGCGGAGCGCTGCGAAGGGGCGTACGCGTGGGACATCGACGGCAACCGATACGTTGATTATTGCCTGGGCTTCGGGGTGCACCTGTTCGGGCACCGACCACAATTTGTCGAGTCGGCGCTGCGCGCTCAGCTCGAGCGGGGGCTGGCGATCGGGTTTCAGTCGGAGCACGCGAACGAGGTGGCCGCCGCGATCGCCACGATGACGGGGGCGGAGCGGGTCGCGCTGTGCAACACCGGCGCGGAGGCGGTGATGGGGGCGATTCGGCTGGCCCGCGCGGCGACGGGGCGCAAGTCGATCGCCGTGTTCGCGCAGGCGTACCATGGGTCCTACGACGCGACCTTGCCGGCGCTCGGGATGCATCGGGGCCTCACCGAGCAGGACACGCTGGTGCTCGAGTACGGGGCGGCGCGCAGCCTGGAGGTGATCGCCGAACGGGCCGAGTCATTGGCGGCAGTTGTGGTCGAGCCGGTGCAGGCGCGCAGTCCGGCGCTACAGCCGGCGGGGTTCTTGCGGCAGCTCCGCGAGCTGACGCAAGGGCGCGGGGTGGCGCTGATCTTCGACGACGTGCTGCTCGGGTTTCGCATCCATCAGGGCGGATCGCAGGCGCACTTCGGGGTACGCGCGGACCTCGCTACATTCGGCAAGATCATCGGCGGTGGGATGCCGTGTGGGGCGGTGACCGGGTCGGCCCGCTTCCTCGACGCGATCGACGGCGGGCGTTGGAGCAGCGAGGGGGACGGGTTGCCACGCGCGGAAAAGGTGTGGTTCGCCGGGACCTTCACGAAGAACCCGATGACGATGGCGGCCGCCCAGGCGGTGACTCAGCGATTGTTGGCGGCGGGCTGCGGGCTGCAGGAGGCCCTGAACGCCCGAGCGGCGGGGCTGGCGATGCGCCTGAACGAGTGGCTGGTGGCGCAGGAGATGCCGGTGCGGGTCGAGTGCTTCGGGTCGATGTTTCGCCTGATGTTCGCGCCGGCGCTGTGGATCTTGCTGCCGCATTTGCGCATGCGTGGGGTCTACGCGTTCGACGGTGCGAGCTTCTTCCTGTCGACCGCGCACGGGGAACCGGAGGTGGCGGCGCTCGAGGATGCGGTGAAGAACAGCCTGGAGGCGATGCGGAGCGGCGGCTACATCGCGTGAGCTCGTCGCCTCAGTCGAAGACGCGCCAGTCCTCCACGTAGTTGCCGACGATCTGCTTGGGGTAGCCGGGGTCCGCGCGGCGGGTCACCAAGTCGAATGTGTGTCCGACCCTCACGGGGCGGCGGGCTCCCTGGCCTCGGTCCGGATCCGCGTCACGACGATCTTCGACTGCTCAAACTCCTTGCGGAAGTGGTCGCGCATGCGATCCGCGTCGAAGGTGAGGAGCGTCCCGCCGGACTCGTAGTGCATCACGAACAGTCTGCCGAGCGCGTGGGTCATCGCGCCGCCGAACACCGGCACGCCGACCGCCCCGGCCAATGTGCCGAGCACCGGGACCAGCTTGAAGAGGCTGCCCGCGATCGCACCGGCCAGCGCCACGCTGCCGAGTCCCGTGGTCAGGGCGACCACCGCGGCCCGGGCCCGCTCCTCGGAGAACTTCACGCCATAGAGCGCCGAGAGCTCGGCGATCATTTTTACCTGGACGCCCGTCAGCGCGACGATGTCGATCAGCGGAAACGGCACGAGCCCGAGCCCGAGCGCCCAGTACACGTTGCGGCGGACCAGCTTTTGGGCCCGCTCCTGCCGCGGGGCGGCCTCTGTTGCCGAGCCGGCCGTCGATGCTGCGTTGTCTGGTTGTGTCTTCATTGCTGGACCTCGATGGTTGAGTCTCGTATCGCCGCCTGGCGACTCGCAAGCTCAGGGTGTTGAGATTCGCCGACGAGCTGCGCGAGCGGCCGATCGGGGTGGGCGATGGCACGGTCGAGCAAGCTCGCATACATGTGGGCGATCCGCTCGGCGGTCGCCGGCTCGAACAACTCGGTCGAATAGCGGATGAACCCGCGCAGCCCCGCGGGAGTGAATCGCAGCGAGAGCCCGAGGTCGAAGCGGCTGACGTGGTCGGGTGCTTCGAGCGCCTCGGCCGCCAGACCGGGCGCGAAGCTTTGATTGAGCTGCTGGGTGCCCGGCGCGTTCTGCAGCATGAACAACACCGACACGAGCGGGCGGCGGCTGGGCTCACGCGGGACCGCGAGCGCGTCGAGGATCGCCTCGAAGGGAGTCGCCTGATGCTCGAACGCGGCAAGGGTGGTCGCCTTGGTCCGCGAGAGCAAACGGGCGAACGTGAGGTCGCCGGACAGATCGGTGCGTAGGGGCACGAGGTTGATTAAGCAGCCGATCACGTGCTCGAGCTGCCAGCGCTCGCGGTTGGCGACAATGGTGCCGACGACGATGTCAGACTGACCGCTCAGCTGAGCCAGGAGCAGTTGCCAAGCTGCGAGCAACACGTTGAACGCGGTGGTGTCGTGGGCGCGTGCGAGGGCGTTTAGCGCGTCGGCGAGTGCGAGCGGGGGGAGCGGGACGACGCCGCCGCGGTCGCCGAGCTGCGTCGGGCGAGGGTGATCGGAGGGAAGCTCGAGCTTGGCGACGCCGCGCAGGCGCTCGCGCCAGTGGTCGAGCAGGCGCACGAGCGTGGGGCCCGTCAGATGCTCGCGTTCCCAGGCGGCATACTCGGCGAAGCGGATGGGCAGCGGGGGCAGGTCGGGGCGCTGACCGGCAGCGAGGCTGCTGTAGCTCCTGCGCAGCTCGTCGGCAAGCACTCCGACCGACCAGCCGTCTGCCAGCGCGACCTGGACGTTGATGATGAGCGCGGTGTGCTCGGGCTCCAGCGTGAGGAGGTGAATCCGAGTGAGTGGCTGGCCGAGCTGGCCGAGGCCTTCGCTCAGGCATGCGTGCAGGGCTGCCTCACGGGCGAGGGGAGCGAGCGGGGAGAGGTCTCGGATGTTCGGCTCGATCCAGGTGGGCGACATGATCCGCTGGCGGAGCTCGCCATCGACCTCGACGATCGCTGTGCGCAGGGCTTCGTGGCGCTCTACGAGCAATGCGAGCGCGGCGAGCAAGGCCGGGCGATCGAGCGGGCCGCGCAGGCGCAGGGCCATGCCGGAGACATGCTCGGCGTAGAACTGCTCGCGCTGGCCGGCCATCCAGATGCGGGCTTGCGCGAACGACAGCGGCGCGTGCTCGCCGATCACCCGCGTCAGTGTCTCGGGCGCGGCGGTGGCCGGCGCGAGCACCTCGGCGAGGCCGGCGATCGTCGGGTGTTCGAACAGCTGGCGCGAGGTCAGTGGGATGCCGGCCTTCGTGGCGCGGCTGACCACGCGAATGCTCGAGATCGAGTCGCCGCCGAGCTCGAAGAAGTTGCCGCGAATGCCGACGGATGCGAGCCCGAGCACCTCGGCCCAGATCCTCGCCAGCGTCGACTCGGTCGGTGTCCGCGGAGCGACGAACTCGACCGACAGCGCCGCGTGATCGATGTCAGGCGCGGGTAGAGCCTTGCGATCGAGCTTTCCACCCGGCGTCAGCGGAATCTCGTCGAGCCACACGAAGAGCGCCGGGACCATGGCATCCGGCAGCGTCGCTGCGAGGTGCATGCGAAGCTCGGCCACCGACCTCGTCTCGCCGACCAGGTATGCGACCAGGCGGGTCGCGCTCGGATCGTCGCTGCGCACCACTACAGCGCACTGTCGAACCGCAGGATGCCGACCGAGTGTGGCCTCGATCTCGCCGAGCTCGACGCGGATCCCACGGATCTTGACCTGGTGATCCACCCGACCGATGAACTCCAGGTTGCCGTCGGAGCGCCAGCGGCACAGATCCCCGCTGCGATACATCCGCTCGCCCGGTGGGCCGAAGGGATCGGGGACGAAGCGCTCGGCCGTCAAGCCGGGGCGCCCGAGGTAGCCGCGAGCGACGCCGAGGCCCGCGATGTAGAGCTCCCCGGGGACCCCGATCGGCGGCGGCTCGAGCTGGTCGTCGAGCACATAGACGCGGGTGTTCGCGCCCGGTCGGCCGAGCGGCAAAGAGGCAGGCAATAGAGACGGAGTCGTGGCTTCCCAGTACGTCGCCGCGACCGTCGTCTCGGTCGGGCCGTAGGCATTGATGAATCGCCGCTCGCGCATATGGGCCGCGGCCCGACTCGGTGCGCACATCTCACCACCGACCATCAGCACGCGAAGATCGGGCAGCGCATCGGTGTCCACGAGGCTCAGCGCGGATACCGGCAAGATCGCGATCTCGACGCGTTCGCGCGCGAGCAAGGTCGTGAGCGCGTCCTGCGAGCGACATTGGTCCGCGGAGGCGAGCACGAGCCGTCCTCCTCGCAGCAAGGTCGAGAACAGCTGCGAGACCGACGCATCGAAGGCGAACGACGAGAAGTGCAGCACCGGTCGTCCGACGCTCACGCCGAGGAGCGCGGACTCGTGAACGACGAGGTTGACCACGCCGCGGTGGAGCGCCCCCACGCCCTTGGGCCGACCCGTCGAGCCCGACGTGTAGATCACGTAGGCCAGGTTCTCGGGCTCGGTCCAACTCGACGGGGTCTGGTCGGGCATGGGAACGAGCGAGTCGCCGAGCGTGTCGAGCTCGAGCCTGCGTACCGCCTCCGGCCATGGGATATGCAACCTCGAGTCTGTGAGCAGCACCCGAAGCTCGGCGTCCTCGGCCATGAAGCGCAGCCGCTCCGCGGGGTAGCTCGGCTCCATGGGCACATAGACGCCGCCAGCACCGAGCACCGCCAGGATCGCCACGACGAGCTCGAGCGAGCGCTCGAGGCAGATGCCCACGCGTAGCTCGGGCCCCACGCCGAGCGCTCGCAGGTAATGCGCGAGCCGGTTCGCCCGCGCGTGCAACTCGGCGTAGGTCAGCGGGGTGCCCTCGAACACCACGGCCATTGCATCCGGCGTCCGCGCGACCTGCTCGGCGAAGAGCTCGTGGATGCAGCTGCGGTCGGGAGAGGGTCGCTGCGTGTCGTTCCACTCGACCAGCAACTGCCGTCGCTGCGCCGCCGTCGGGATCTCGATCTCACGCAGCCTCCGCGCGGGCGCCTCGATCATCGTGGTCACGGCATGCCGGAGGTGCCCCGCCAGCCGCTCGATCGTGTCGCCATCGAAGCGCTCCCGGGGCCACGTCAGCAGCACCTCGATCGCGTCACCGGGCGTCACCGCCGCGGTCAGGTCGTAATTGGTCTGCTCGAACGCCGACACCTCGCCGAGCTCAAGCTCGACCTCGTGCATCGACTGCGGATAGCTCTCGAACACCAACAGCGTGTCGAACAGCGGCGTGCCCGGCGGTGCCCCGGCGCAGCGCTGTACCTCTGTCAGGGGCGTGGTCTGGTGCTCGCGCGCGATCACCTGCTCGCGCTGCAGCGCCGTCAGCCACGTCGACACGTCGAGCTCGCCGCTGACCCGGACCCGCAGCGGCAGGGTGTTGATAAAC
>ERZ795056.7948-NODE-7948-length-10075-cov-5.118164_pt1 | contig 10075 bp, 14 predicted proteins | sample MGYA00375140_ERZ795056 | MGnify/ENA primary metagenome ERZ795056 (study PRJEB30185, sample SAMN05720227) | activated sludge metagenome | isolation source: Anaerobic digester | place: USA | collected 2015-03-09 ...
TATAATTAAATTTAAATATTGGGTACCATTTATTTACCTATAGGTGATTAAAAATGATTGATTTAATAGCTATTGCTGCATTAGGATTTATTGGGATAATAGGTTTTGTTGCACTAGTATTCTTAGATGCAATATTCTTATGGCTGGGAACTAAGTTTGCGGGCATTGATCAAGCCTCATTTGGCAAGGCAATAATAGGCGTATTCATCATGATAGTACTAAGTGCCATCTTAGGATCACTTCTTGGTCCACTGGGAATTCTTGGAATAATTTTAAGCTTTATAGTGACATTATGGGCAGTGAAGGTGCTGTATGGAACTTCTTGGGGCAAGGCATTTTTAGCACTAATCTTAGCATTCGTGGCTTTCATAGTGCTTTCAGTAGTTTTGTTAGCATTATTTGGAGTGGGACTTTCAAATTTGGGTATTTTTTAATTAATTTATTTTTTATAGGGATTAGATGATAATAAGAAACTGTACAGTGGGAGATGTTGATAGGGTCAGAAGATTTGTTGATACGTGTAAACCTTTGGATTTACATACACCATTTACATACTGGGCATTATTTAATTACTCCTCTAATCTATGTTTTATAATAGAAGAAAATGAAGACGTAATTGGATTTGTTTCTGGTATTAGAAGTTCTGTTGAGAAAGACATAGTATATCTTTGGCAGATTGGTGTATCCAAAGATCAACGTGGAAAAAATTATTCTTCGGTTTTAATTGAAAATTTTATTGGATCTGTTTCTTCTCTCAATTGCAATAAAATTCAAGTCTCAATAGATCTCAATAATGAAGCAAGTTACAATACTTTTTTAAAATACACAAAGGAGCATTCCTATAATTTTAAAAAAGTTGGCGAAGTAAAATATCGCGACACTTTGACTGATAAGAATGAATATGAAATTATGTATCAGATTGAAATGCAGAGGCCCACAAATTTTATAAACTAACTAAACAGATGAAACTTTAAGCCGAGGTCGCATAGCTAGGATTAGTGCGCCGGACTTGAGATCCGGTTTCCCCTAGGGAAGCGGGAGTTCAAATCTCCCCCTCGGCGCTTTCTGTTTTTTATAAAAATATAGGGATGTGATATTATAGATATTATTAATAACGTTGAATGGCCAGACGGAGTAAAGGAAGCAATTCAAAATGATGACGTTGAAACATTAAAAAAAATAATGAAAACAGCGGATAACTTTCTTTCACAGTTTTCACCAAATATAATCACTGTTGATGAATTAAAAACAGACTTAGAAAAACAAGAGGATCTTTTAATATTTGACCTTAGAGATAAAAAAAGTTTCGGCGAAAGTTCAATTAAGAATAGTATTAACGTGCCATACGGAATCGGTCTTTTAGAAAAGATAAAAGTTGTAGGCAATAAAAAAATAGTATTAACCTGCTTTGCAGGAAAGATAAGTATAGTTGCAGGAGACCTATTAAAAAAAGAAGGTTTCGATGATGTATACGTTCTCCAAGGTGGAATGATGACATATAACAAATAATTCACAATTTTCTATAGAAAGCAATAAAAAATTAAGAATTAAATATTGTAGGATGATAATCAATAAAGACAATCTAGTTTTTCGAAGGGCTACTCTGGGAGATATCCCCGAACTTATAAAACTTAAATTAGCCCTCCTTGATGAATTAAATCCTAATGAAGATAAAACTAAACTTGATACTTTGAAGAAAGAACTAGAAAAATTCTTTGAAGATAATATCGGAACAACTGAATTTATTTCATGGCTAGTAGAGTATGATGGAGAGATTATTGCAACAAGTGGTTTAATACTTTGGAGAGTCCCTCCAAGATATGATTGTCTTCATGGGAAATATGGGTATATATCCAACATGTATACGGTTCCTAAAGCAAGAAGGAATGGTATAAGCACTGAATTAATAAAAAGACTCATTGAAGAAGCAAAAATATTGGGCTTAGACATTTTGAATCTCCACGCAACAAAAGATGGGATCAAGACTTATCGGAGATTTGGATTTACCGATCCAATTGATCCAGAAATAGAATTAAATCTTGATAATTATTGATTTTAGATTATTGATCAGAATCTAATTGTTCTAAAAAATTAATCCCATTTTCAACATTTTTAAAGTGATTGTTTTCACAGACATTGGTAAACATAAGCGCTTCTTCGATTGAGAATTCATCATTTAAGTAATTATAAACATTGGATCTCCAAGCAGCAAAGGCGCCTCGATTTACGTATTCACCTTCTTTTATGTCCAATATCCCCTTTCCCTGTTTTACCAAGCCCTTTATTTTTTCTTTACGTGACATATCTCTCTTATACTAACTAGAGATCCAACTATTTTACTTTTTCTATTTTAGTCTAAAGGTGGTAGTAGTCTATTGATATGCAAAAATAACCACATTAGATCCATCAGAAAGATTTATATTAAGAATATATGTCCTTAATATATCAAAGGGGTGACTTATGACGAAAATAATCCCGATAAGTGTCGGCTTATTAGTAATATTATCATTTATAGGAACGACGTCAGTTCTAAGTGACGACTGCGTTTCTATAATACTTGAGAAGGATAATTTAAAAGTCGGCGATAGTTTTTTTGTTTATCCTTTAAATGCAACAATTAATCATAATCTTTCTACGGGTATTATTGAATTAGTGGCAGCTAATGGACATTATAATATATATGTTGCAAAATGTTCCGGGACGATAGTATTTGAAAACTGCGAGAGCAGAGTCACCGTAAGGATCTTCCCAAAAGAAACTCCTTTTGAAGTTTTAATGAATATGATTGGACGCGGAAAAAAATAGCGTATATTATTTTTTATAAGAGATTTCTGAACATAATTATTATTGCCATACCAATTATCAATGCAACGAGGACATTGTTTGTCTTCTTTGCCACAACACCTGCTACTAGGGCGCTTATGGCGCCGGGAATACCCTCAGATACAATACTTGGAACAATAAAAGAAAGAAGAAGAGTTCCAGGCAAAGCCTTTATCAAATTTTCAACAAATTTGTGCTTAGATAGCATATCGCCTACCAAAAGTCCGCCGAATCTCAAAGAGTAGGTGATAATGCCTGCGAGAATTATTATAACTATGGCTAGCATGTCAAAATCATTCACTTTTATCCTCTCTAAAATGTTTTTCAATCGAATATACTATAGCGCCAGATAGCCCCCCTATAACAATATACCATTTTCCAGGTATGAATAAAAAGGAGAGATATGCAAATATCGCCGCAACGAACCATGGCAAAACACTATCTTTGCCATCATAGAAACTCGCTATCAGTGCAGTAAATATTATTATGATCACAAAATCAAGTGCCACTGAATAAGGGTCTGATATAATAAAGCCGAAGGTGTGGCCTGCCAAAGTGCTGATTAACCAGAAGATAACAAGACAAATCCCACCACCAAAAAGAAAGTAAGGGCTTATCTTTTCTTTTTTTAATCTTGAAAGTGTAACTGCCCAGTTTTCATCTGCCACAAGGTGCATCAAGGCCGCCTTTTCAAACAGTGAACTTTTCTTGAAAAGGGGAGTAAGCGAAGCACCGATTAATAGATATCTTAAATTGATGGCAAAAACTGCAAAGAGCATCTCTGTTATTGGGAGCGGATCTTTCCAAAGTTCTACCATAAGAAATTGGGCAGAGCCTGCAAATGTTACAACATCCATAAGCAATAACTCAAAAAAGGTGACACCTTTTGAATAAGCAAGAACACCAAGAACAAGCCCATAGGCAGCCACAGATATCGCAATAGGTATGGTAGCAGAGAAACCTTTAATAAAATTTGATTTCATTTATTTCGCCTTTAATAATTTCAAGGATTGTTTTATTTATTTAGTTTTTCAGACGATAATCGTTTTATAAACATTGCTGATTATTGTCAATGGAAAAATCTGAAATCAAACATTTGCAAAATTTACTTATATAAGTTTTTCATAAGTTTCTGGCTTTGGGTCAAAATATGTCCACAAATTAGAAGAAAAAATTGGTAGAAAAAAATCATTAAGATTTATCTCATTAATTCCAATAATATTCGTACTACTTGGATTCCATTGTTTATATTTAATGATTTTCTTAATATTCCTAAATGCATTTGTTCTCCGATTATGTAAATAAAAAAGTCGAATTAGATATAAGGGCAACTTTACTTTCCGTGATGAACGTGTCTCCTAGAGTTTTTTCTATTCTGATATCGCCACTATTTGGGAGAATTGTAGATATGTACTCTCTTTCAAATACTTATATCTTACTAGCTATCGTATTTCTGTTAATTAGGATTACATGTCTACATATGTTTAGGAATTATCAACAAAAGTTTTCTTTTTCATACTATTTAGACTCTTCCACTATTTCTGTAAACTTTGAGGCAAATAATTTTATCTGATTCCAATCCCTGAAGTCGTTCTTTCCTTTCTTTTCTATTTTTATCCCCCTCTCTTTCTCTAAACCTTTTGCCGCTATGGACATGATTTTCCTATCTATAAATCCTGCTTTGGATTTTCTTGAAAGATCAAAGACTCCACCAAAAACATCATATGCATCTGGTTTTAGTCCAAGTTCTTGAATTTTTTCTTCCACATACATCTCTTTTGACTTTTCAGGGTCATTTGCTACAAATCCTGCGCAGGCAAACATACCAAAGATTGTATCTTTAAATTTATCTTTATTTTTATCTATAAATAGATCAGCTTCATTTGTCCATTTGCCAACTTTTATCCCAGAGCCAACTAAAACCCCGTCAAAATTTTCGATAGAGGGGATTTCACTTTCTTTTAGGCCACTTAAATTAATAATCTCTGTAGTTATTCCGGCCGTCTCTAAGATCTTACCTATTTCTTGAGATACTTCTTCAGTGCAACCATAACGGCTACCATATGCAATCAAAACTCTCCTTGTCATATTATCCATAATTAGAAATTTCCTTTTGATATAAAATATTTTGCACGAATATTCTAATAGAATCAATATTCTCTATTTTAGTAAATTATACATTTAACTATAAATTAAAAAAGAAAAAAATTAAATTATAATTCTATAAAAAACTTTTTGCATGATTTGGTTTGTAGATGTTTTCATATATCCATATATCCAATGGGGAGCCACTGTATGTATAGTATTGGCCGTTTAGTTCTATGGCGTAAATCATTAGTTCTTCAGGGATTTCATCAATTGATTGAGGCCCATACAAAGTTCCTAGAATTTGAACTCCATAGTATAATGGCAATAGTTGTGGACCTCCAACAGGGCCTTGCGGGAGATCAAAGACGACTGTCCTTGTGTCCCACTCTTCCTCTCCTGTGACGACCATCATGGCCACTGATATTCCGTAGAGGTCCATTATTGTCCAAGTTGCTTCTGTGCCGTCCTCGTTAATCACTGTTCCAAATGGTTCGTTGTGAGCTTTGCCCGTACCTTCCCATCCAAAGTCTGGCATCCAGAATCCTATCGGTCCAAAAATCTGCACCCAGTGCTGCCCTGTCTGCTGGTAAGCTTCGTGGTTGAAAACTCCCTGAAGCAACAGCTCTTCGACTTCTACAGGTACTTCCATCTCTTCCGGCACATCTACACAGTCGTTGCCGTCGAAGTATTCCAATCCTGCGCCTGTCGTCCTGAAGAACAAGTCAAGCCCCCAATCGTTGAAGACAATATTCAGATTTGTTTTTACAAAGTAATCCTCATCGTAGGTTCCGAACTGTGGTCTGCCTCCACCACTATTTTCTGTAATTGAATAATTCTTGTGTACATATCCATTCGCTATAAGTTCTAAGATTTTGACTTGGTATTCCGGCCCCCTATAAACAGAATTATCGTGGTTATATGGATTTACAAATACTTCAATTCCTGTTTGAGGGTTGCGCCAAGTTTCTAATACTGTTTCCCCATTTGCAGAAAGTACTAGTATACTAGAAAACAATAGCATCGTCACTATAGCTAAACTTAGAAAGTAATTTTTTTTCACTTTTTTTACCTCCGTCATATTTGATGTATATCTCATATAAATAATTTGCGTTTCTCGCAATCTTGAATTTAAATTTAATTGAAAAAATTTATAACTACACTTATTGTTGTAAGTCTAGGTAAGTATAATGACGGAAGAAAATTCAGAAAAAAACAAAAGAAGACAATCCCTAACAAAAATCGTGATCTATAATCTTGTATCCTTTGTAGTATTTCTTATAATACTGGGATTTCTCAATATTTCGCTTGATGTATTCGACAACAATATACTGTTTGAAGTCGTTAGATTACTCAATAATAATATTTGGCTCATCTTTATCTTCTCAATAATCTTCACTATAGGTGAAGTATTTGGAAGCTTTAAGTTCCCCGGAAACTTACCTGCCCCGATATTCAATGCGATAGGAAGTATTTTCCTTCTTAACTTTCTCTTCAAAATATTTCGTTTAGTTGGGAATCTTTCAGAGATAAATACTTTTGATAATCTCACAATAACATTTTCATTTCTCTACCCTATAATATTCTTGCTTGTTCTGTTGGGAGGCTATATATCGATACTTTCTGGTTCCTCATGGGAAATCCCAAAGAAGAAAGCATCTAGCAAAAAAACAAAAGAAGAGATGACATGGGATGATGTGGGAAATGAGTTTAAGGAAATGTTGTATGAAGCCTTCCATTCGGCAAGAGAATCAATTAAACAAAATAAAAAATAATTTTATTTTATTCCAAAACATAACCATTGTGGATTGATCTGGCTTTGTAGATAATCTCCTCTGCTTTTAATATCAATTTCTATTCCAATCTAGATGTCTTCAAGGTTTTTAAAGGACTAGGAAAGCAGAAACTAGTTTTTGGGTATTCTATGCTTTCACTATAGCTACACTTAAACCATGAATATAAATCAGAAACATTAATCTCTGAAAGAAGGGGACACCTTATTTTTTATATGGATTATTTTCTTCTTTCAATTGATACTGAGGTAATATTTGCCGTACTTTGCGTTTAAAATAGTACTCAAGTTTTGATTGAAAATATATTTTTCTCTGAGTCATATACTTTAGATTTGGTATATCCATAATAGAATACTCTTTGTAAAGAGTATAATTATCTTTTTCAGAAAAATCTTTAAATTGTTTTAATTTTACACAGTAATCTTATTTTTCCTTAATTTATTTTTTTTAACTATTCAGAAGAGCTATTCGGCTTTTATGAGTGTGATAACAAAAGTAGCTCCACTCGGTATGGTATCTGTAACTTTTATCTCCCCGCCATATCTTTCTAAAGTTTTTTTAACAATAAATAGCCCAAGCCCAGTGCCTTTATTCTCTCCATAGCTGAAAGATTCATCAAACACCCTCTCCTTTATATCGTCAGGAATACCTTTTCCATAGTCAATAATTTTTATCTCGCAAGAATTATTCTGTTCTTTTATTTCAATATCAATCCTATCGGTCTTGCCGTGTGTGACGGCATTGCTAATAATATTATCAATAACTGAAGTCAAAGCTTCATCTGCAATCGCATTACACTCTCCTTTAATATTGATATCTACATTAGGGTAAATCCTTTTGATAGAATATGCTATTTCTTTTGTACTTATAGGTTTTAGCTCACTTTTTACACTCATCGTAGACTCAAGAGCTCTAACTTTCTCTATCAAATCAATGCTTCTGTGGATCGCGTCAAATGCTTTATTTTTCATATCTTTGTTTTCAGTATTTATCATTTCAAGAGCTATGCTGACTACGGTCAGGTGATTTGAAATATCGTGCCTTAATATTTTGTTTAGAAGCTTTAAATTGTTATTTAGATCATTGATTTGTGCTTCATACTTTTTCATTTCAGTAATATCTAAGACTGTGAAGATCGTTCCCTTACTTGGATTATCCCGATCTATTCCAGAGGATGAGATAAGAATATTTATGACACTTCCATCTTTCCTCTTAAATCTAGTTTCAACTGATCCAATATCGTGCTTCCCGATTAGATCAAATTTTTCTCTTCCAACATACTGGTACTCTTCATCTGTTGGATAAACCATCCTCGTGCTATTTCCAATTAGTTCTTCTCTTGAATAGCCGATCATAGTGCAAAGATAATCATTAACTATGACAAATATCCTGTCTATGACGACACCAATACCAACCGGCGTAGACCTGAATATGCCCTCTATTTTCAACTGGCTTTCATTAAGAGTGTCTTCTGCAATTTTTCTATTGGTAATATCTTCAGAAATTCCTGCAAGCTTTTCTATTTCTCCATCCTGATTTTTTATCCAAAATCCTTTTTCAGATATCCAACGGATTGTACCATCTTTTCTGACTATCTTGTATACTATCTGGTATTCTTCTTCTCCCCTACCAAATCTCTCTGCTTTGGCCATCATATTTATCCTATTATCTTCGTGGATAATCTTAAACCAGAGAAGATAATTTTTATAGACTTCTTCTCTTTTAATTCCGGTAATACTCTCAAAGGCGGGACTTAGGTACTCTATCTTATTCCCGCCTTTGACGGACGCAAGCCAAAAAACTTGTGGTAAATTATCAAATAGCGCATTAAGAAGAATTTTATAATTAATATCTTGGTCCCTTAACTCATTTTTATTCAAATTTGCACCTAAATAATTAATTTTTTACATATTATATATGTATAATCCTTTTTAATAATATCTGTTCTCCCTTAATTTTATCGGCAAAATGGACAAGGATTTAAGCTTTAAGGTTTATTTTAGGGCAATTAGGTAACAAAGCAAGTTAAAAATAAAAGCTTATATACTAGTGCCAACAATACTATTAATATAGCTAATGAAGGATGATTTTGATGAAGAAAGATGTACCCTTTGGGACAAGACCTATAATAACAAATATTGTTGCAACTGGAAGATTTCCAAATGATGTAGATATAGTAAAGGCTTACGGGATTATTGACTTTGTTCATGCCGAATATAATCCTGAGACTTATCCGGCCCTTCTCGTGAAGGTCCTAATTCACGGCGAAAGAAAGCACGTTACAATCTATAAAAACGGTAAATACATCATTACAGGGGCAAGAACTGAGAAGGAATTAAATGAAGTATATGATGAAGTTGTCAGGATATTGAAGGAGAATAAGCTCCTTTAATTTATTTATTCTTCTAATTCTTCATATATTCTTTTAAACTCATCAAGTGCTGACTCCAAATCTTCTGCAATTTCTAAAGCTAGGAACTTTGGATCCGGAAGATTTTCTGAATCGCCTAGGCTACTGTCTTTTAGCCAGAAAATGTCTAGATTCGTTTTATCTCTTTTCATGATATCTTCATAGGTAAAAGCCTTGAATCTTTCAGTTTCTGTTCGCTCATGCCTATTTTCTGGATTATAGCATTTTATGAAATCCTCTAGATCTTCATATCTCAAAGTATTAGTTTTTAGGGTGAAGTGAATGTTAGTCCTTAGGTCATATATCCAAAGTTTTTCTGTCCATGATTCTTCACTTGCCGGTCTTTTATCAAAGAACAGTACGTTTGCCTTCACACCTTGTGCATAGAAGATTCCAGTTGGAAGCCTCAAAAGTGTGTGGACATCGCACTGTTGCAACAATCTTTTCCTGACTGTTTCCCCCGCTCCTCCTTCAAATAGCACGTTATCGGGAACAACTATTGCGGCTCTCCCGTTTATTTTCAATAGAGTTTTCACGTGTTGGAGGAAGTTTAGCTGTTTGTTTGATGTAGTTGCCCAGAAATCATTTCTTTGATATGTGAGGGATTCTTTTTCTACCTTACCTTCGCCGTTTACTATAGTAATGCTACTCTTCTTCCCAAAAGGTGGATTTGTGAGAACGATGTCGAATCTGTCACTTGGATCTGATGCTAAGGCATCGTCAGTTATAATTGGGCTATCTTCCCCACCAATTCCATGGAGGTAGAGATTCATTGTACAAAGCCTTACAACACTATCAACGATGTCCCATCCGTGGAATGTTCCCTCTCTTAAGAATTGTTTTTGTTCAACATCTAGAGGGTATTTTGAAATTAGATCGTGCGAGGCTAGAAGGAATCCGCCTGTACCACATGCTGGGTCGCATATTGTTTCACCTGGCTTTGGCCTTATCACTTTGACCATGG
>ERZ795056.7955-NODE-7955-length-10062-cov-4.168682_pt1 | contig 10062 bp, 8 predicted proteins | sample MGYA00375140_ERZ795056 | MGnify/ENA primary metagenome ERZ795056 (study PRJEB30185, sample SAMN05720227) | activated sludge metagenome | isolation source: Anaerobic digester | place: USA | collected 2015-03-09 ...
AATTATAGTGCATTTTCTCCTATGTGTCAGGCTTATCTTGATAAGTTAAGAGATGCGGATATTGTTCCTAAAACAAAATGTAAGTTGTTAGGTACTTGTAAAGAGCCTTGTAGATGGGGATGCGAAAATGCTTTAAATCGTAAGATTTAGGAGGAGTCTATGGAAATTGATTGGAGTTTGTGGAAAAGCCGTTTACAACATTTTACCTATTGGTTTCAGACACATCCTTGGGCATTCTATATACTTGGGGTAGTCATATTATTCCTTGGTGTTTTAAGTTGGAATAATAATGGCTCAGGTGCAGGTGTTCTTTTTTGGATTATACTTGGTTGTATTTTTATTCTACTTGGTATGGTTTGCCAGTTCGGATTTTGGGGATAGAAAGGTAGTTGTTAAACTTTGAAGCATTTAGGTATAGAGATTGAGTTTACAGGAGTAACTCGTAGGCAGGTTTGTGTAGCATTAGAGAATTTATTTGAAACAAAAGCAGAAACAGAAGTAGGTAGCAAGAGTGATAATCCTTACTTCAAGTACAAAATAACTGATACTGAAGGCTTTGTCTGGTCTATTCTTAGAGATAGGAGTATAAAGGCAGAGCCTTTTGATACGGATACAAGTTATTGTTGCGAATTGGTTAGTCCAGTATTAACATCTGAAACTTTACCTACTTTATTTACAGTAGTAGATATTATTAAGTCTTTAGGTGGGGTAGTTAATAATGCTTGTGGTATTCATATTCATATAGATAAGCCAGATTCTTTTGAGGAGATTTTAGGCTTATTCAAAAAGTTCATATATAGTCAAGACGAGATAGTTAGTTATTATAATATTGAAGGTTATAGACTTAAGAAATATTGTCGAATGTATGAGGATTTTGATTTAGATAAGTCTTTTTACAGTTTAGAAGAACTTTTTGATTATTTGAGTAAGAAATATTTAAACGAGGATGATACATTAAGACAGCTTAGATATTTTGGCTTAAATATTTATAGTATTTTAGATAATAATACTATGGAGTTCAGAATATTTAATTCTTCATTAGATAAAAGTCAAATTGCTAAGTATATCGATTGGGTTTTACACTTCTGTTATAGTGTAAGTGATTTTGATGATTATATACCTTATTTAGGAAAAATTCTATATGAGGTTATGTAACTAAATATTAACAACTTGAAAGAATAGGAGAGACACGAATGTACTATTCTGATATAAATGAAATTGACACAACAAATGGTATAGGGGTAGGAGTTTCTATCTTTGTAAGTGGGTGCAGAAATCATTGTAAGGGATGTTTCCAGCCTGAGACTTGGAATTTTAAATTTGGTCAAGAATTTACTGCTGAGAAAAAGAAATTAGTTCTTGACTTGGTTTCAAGACCTTATATTGATTTCTTTAGTGTACTTGGTGGCGACCCATTTGAGCCTGAGAATGTTCCAGTTGTTTTAGACTTAATAAATAATGTTAAGTCCATCAATTCAAATTTGAAAATATTTATTTGGAGTGGATATTTATATGAAGATTTGATGTCAAATGAAAGTACAAAAGCTCTATTAGATGTTTGTGATTATCTAATTGATGGTCGCTTTGAACTTGATAAGCGTGACTTACATCTTAAACTTCGTGGAAGTTCTAATCAGCGTATTGTTAGTTTAAAGGAATCTAGTTTAAGCGATATTGTAGAATTGAAGGATTAACACTATAATTAAGATGTCTTACAAGTTTAATTATATTATAATGTAAAATTCAAAAAACTTTTGGATTTACTATTGACAAACACGAATACTTTTGGTATAATTGTATTTGTAAAGTGGTAAAGCAGGATGGAGCAGTCAGGTAGCTCGTTGGGTTCATAACCCAAAGGTCGTAAGTTCGAATCTTACTCCTGCAATCAGCCTAGAGAACACGGTAGGCAGATAGTTTCTATCATAAGACCACAGGACAGTTCAAAGGCTTGGCTGATGGTTGCAATAACCAGCTTTTAGGTTAGTACGGTTAGTTGACTATTTAATATGGTTAACAGATTGGAAAACCATTTAGCGAAGACCATCTTTGAAAGGTGATAAGGTCTAGGACGCAGTGTGATGCCAAGGGCAGTTTAATCTGCAACAGAATGGCGAGAGACCTGCATGGTGACCATCACATAAAGACGGATGGATAGACATCTATTGGAAAGAACAAATGATTCCAGCAATCAACAATATGGGTGGCTAGTCAACCTAAGACTTTTTGAAAATTAAATAAGGGCTTGTAAAGGTTTCGACGGGGTATTCAAAGATACCACTACAATCAGGGTGACAACCTTAATAGTCAAAACAGAATAAACGCTGATAATCGTTTACTTGCAGTAGCTTAATCCGTAAGGATTTTGTTAACTCCAACGCAGTTGGTCTGCACCAAAAAGCCAGATGGGATACTACGCTGGTTGAGGTTCGTCAAAAGTATGTCATGTTGAATTCCAGATTCTCATAGAAAACGGAGATACCTAATTTATTCGGTGCTAGGACATACGAGTTCGATTAGGGGAAGACAAAGAACAGAAGTCCGAGAGATGATTGTAGTAAGGTGATATTGATTAGGTATTTCGGACATGGGTTCAACTCCCATCAAGTCCATTGGTGACTCACTTCACCTACCTTTCTTTATTGGGATATTGCGATTGTTAGGAAAATCAGCCTTAGTTATACTTTGGCTGATTTTTCTATTTTTAACAAATTGGGGTACTTATGAAGAAATTTAAACTTTTATTTCTAGGTGCAGTTCTTTTATTTAGTCTTTCAACTTGTGCTTTTAATCATACAGATTATGCTTTTAGTATATGGTACAATGACAATAGTCTTTTAAATTATCTAATTAAGTAAATAAGTATAATAATATTTTTCTTAAGGGCATCTATATCAGATGTCCTTATTTTATAATAAACAGGAGGTACATTATATGTCGAGAACATATTGTAATTACCAAAGAAATGGCATAAAAGATAGTTCATATACAATGGCTCATAAACTTTATAAAAAGTATGTGAGTGAGATAAATGAAAAGTCTTTAGAAACTATTTTTGATATGAATTGGAAAGGACATAAGTTCAATGTTCTTCCTTTTTTAATATCTGGACTTAGTTTCTTACCAGTGTCTAATTACAGCCAATTAGAGGTATTAGCTCTTTCGAATAATGATGGAAATTATGTAGAAGATTCATCATTCTTTTTTGAAAATAAGAAAGTTGATTTTAATATAATCAAGAGCTTAATGCCCCACTATGCAGGTTACAGCGAGGTATTATTAGGAATTTGGTGTTATTGTCAAAATCCAGTTCAGACGACTAAGTTATTATTCTTAGCCTTTAATGGGGTATTATCTGATATCGCTGAGGCAGATAGTCTTGATAGGATAACTTTTAACTATAAAGATATTGCGAATACTCAGTCATTTTGTTATCATATTGGAGCATATTGGGTTATGCAGAATTCTCCAGTATTGAGAACGATTATAAAGAGTGAAGTTAATAAATTTAACATTGAAGATGTCATAAAAGAGTCTTGTCCAGATGGTTGTCTTTTGGACAAGTTTTTATGTGGAGAAATAACAAGTGAAGAAATGTATAATCAGTATTCTGAACCATCATTTCCAGATGGCTCTAGTATTGCTAATAGAGAGGTCATGTGCCTTATAGATGCTGATTCTAAATACGATGGTCGAGATTTAACCGAATCTGAGTTAGGTTTATGTGAGGATGTTTTGAATTTAATACATAAGGGACTTGTTTTTGCAATCAATAAAGAAATTGGCTATGCTTATCTAAAAGGTGATGCTTTTAAGCAGTATAAAAGTATTTGTGAAGATGCTTCAAAAAAGATTGAAGAACTTGATAAAAAATTAAGACTGCAATATAAAAAGTATAATGAGAAGTCAGTTGAATGCTCTCAGAAAAACGAAGAGATACGAGAACTAACTGCAAAGGTAGGAAGATTAACTACTGAAGTATCAAAATATAATACAACAGATTATGAGAAGATTATTGCAGACCTGAAGGCTGAAATCCAAAGTTTAGCTAGTGATAATGCAAGGATACTTCAAGATGAGTTAACTGCGAAACGAGAACTATCAGGTGCAAAAAAGACTATCAAAAAACTAGAGGCATATATTAAAAATCCTACTGATGAGAGTATTGAAGAGATTGAGACTGAAGAAATTGATGTTCCATTTGAAACTATGCTTGAAGCAGTGAAAAATAAGTATATTGCAATTTGTAGTTTTAGTTTTGTAGATGGTATAAAGGCAAGATTAGAAGATTATGGCTTTACAAATGTTACTTACTATGTAGATGAAAAGAATGTAAAGATGAAAGGAAAGTGTGATATTGGGGTAGTCATCACAAATCGAGCATCACATTCTTTATTAAGAAAATTAGAGCATTATATTGGTGGAAAGTCACCTATTTTATATTTTAATGGCACTAATGTAGAACGCCTTATAACTGAGATATATGAGGAGGTATGTGATGATTAATTTTGCTTATGTAGTTATGGGTTTATGCGTAATAACTTTTATTTGTCGTTGGAGAAAGTTAAAAGATGCCGAGCATGTTCTTATGATTGTTACAAGTGTACTCGGTGCTATTCTTGTTCTTGGTTTAACTTTACCAGATGACAAAATTCCTGCTTTTATTACACGAGAAGTTGAAGTTTTAGATGTTGATACTTCAGGTGTTATGGTGCTTGAAGCAGGCAGTTACAACTCTATGCAATCTTATTACTTAAATGGCGATATTGATGTCGAGAAGTTACAAACTTTTCTTCATAACAATAAGCGTGGTGTCGCATTAGCAGTAAAGGATGGAGATACAAATATTTACCATAAGAATTTGGGTTTATTAGATGAGTCTTATGCTGATGATATAATTGACCTTTATGATAAGTGGCAGAGCACAGGTAAAATCAAATCGGGGTATTCTAAATACTCATTTTTTATATTTTACATTAAAAGGTAAGTCTTGTAAGTGGTGATTTCTGTTTAAGTATTATGTTTGGGTTCAATAATTATATTGAATCTCAATACGAGAGGAGCGTTTAATATGTCGGAGTTAACTAGGTTATATAATGAAGTTTTTGACGAGAATGGTAATGTGAAGGCTTGTGGAAGACAGTCTTGTATAAGACTCATTAAATATATGCAGAATTATACAGTTGATAATTTAGGTGACCAGACAACTGGTTTTATGAATGTAAATGCTATAAAGTCCAATTATGAGAAGTTATCCACATCATGTGTATAAAATGTTCATAACTCAAGGAGGTTATTTTGTATGAAAGCACTTGTAACTGCAACAGTATATGAGAATAATAATTTAATTGGCTATGTTATAGTCTTTTTTCATGAAAATGGTACAGAAAAGAAAAGTATGACTTTAGAGTCACTTAGATTTTTATGTGAGAGACAGGATATTGAGTTTCTAAATGCATTTTATGATAAGAGATTAAGAATATTAGGTGGCACTATGGGTGCTTTATTAAATTATCCTAAAATTAGCCCAGACCTGAAACTCATAACCAAGCAAGGTATAACTATTGCAGCTACTATATTAGATAAAGATACAAAAAAGCCAGTTGGTTGTGTGGCTTATAACGCTTACGGGGTAAGAAATAACCTTACTTACAAGAAGATGATGGAGTTATCAAGAACTTGTATAGAAACCAACTATGAGTTCAAAAACACTAAAGAATATGGTACTATTGCAGTTCCTAAAGATGGTAAGCAGATACCTACTATAGAGATGCAGGTTAATAATAAACCAAAGGCATATCGTTCAAGTGCTGGAGAAGTTGCACCAGAAGTTCAGAAGACAAAGGTAGTAACTCCTGTAGATGGTTTACCTTATATCGAAGTATATAGCTTTGATGAGGTTAAGACTTCTGAGTACAGTAGAAGTGCACAGGAAGTTATGTTAAAAGCAAAAATTAACTTGAAGAAGTTAAGTCCTTACTATTATACGATTTTTGAGTCTTTGAAGATGAAGCCAGTTGTTGGTTTAGGTACTATGGGTGTTACTGAGGATACAATGGTATTTGATTACGAATTTGTATCTCAGATGGATATACCTACTTTAACTTACTTAATGATTCACGAAGTAAGCCATGTAGCAATGTTACATCCTTTGCGTAGGGGTAAAAGAGACCCAGAGTTGTTTAATATTGCAACAGACCTTTACATAAATACTATTATCAATAATGATTTTGGTATTTCTGTTGGTAGTGGTATTAAGTATTTTAATAAAGGGACTGCAAATGAAGCTTGTATAAAGACACCAGAGTTTGGTGGTGTTTTCCTTGAAACGATTGGAGAAACGCTTGATTTGACTCGTGATACTCCTGAGAAGATTTATGAAAGACTTAAAAAGGAAAATCCACAACAGCAAAATCAGCAGCAGTCTGGTGGACAAAATCAGTCAGGTCAAGGACAGTCTGGTCAGCAGCAGAGCAGTTCTCAGTCTGATAATGGTTCTGAACAGCAAAGACAAACAGGTATTCAGAATTTGCAGGAAGGCTCAGAATCCTTAAAGCAGGAAGTTTCAAAAGGTGGAAACTCTCAAGCTAATCAAAAAGCACAGGAAGGTCAGAATAATATAAACGATGGCATTCAAAAAGTGGAAGATGCTTTACAGTCTGGTGACACTGATAAACTTAAGGAAGGTTTACAGCAAATTGCCGATGGCATTGACAAGATGAATGAGGCTAAAAATGAGTCTGGTCAGAATAATAATCAGCAGGCTAATGATGCATCTCAGCAAATGGAAAACGGCTTAAATCAGATGCTTGAATCTATGATAAATGATAAGCAGAATCAGCAAGGTCAGGGGCAATCTGGTCAAGGTCAGCAAAGTCAAGGACAAGGTCAGGGACAAGGTTCTGATGATGGTAATGGTGGAGGTCAATCAGGAGAAGGTCAGAGTAGTCAGGGACAGAAAGGTCAAGGTAATCAGGGACAGAACGGTCAAGGCTCTGGTGATAATTGTTTTGATGGTAAAGACCCATCTCAAGGTCAGGAAAGCCTTGATGATATAACTCAAGGTGATAAAGAAGGCAAGATTGAGATGAAGAAAGTTTCTGTTACATATAATGGTAAGAAACTTGAAGGTTCTATTATGTCTGACTTGATGTCTAATCACGATGCTAAGCAGCAGGATGCTAATATGGATGCTAGAATAGAAGAGGCTAGGTCTGCTCTCCAGCGTATGAAGACCAAAGTTAAAATGTGGGAGGAGCAACACGAAGGTCAGAAATGTACTAAAGCAGGTACAGGTGGAGAACTTGCAGAAAGATATATAGACTTTGGATTAAGTCAAGGGGTAGATTGGAGAGTTCTTCTCTCAAATGTATGTAAGAGAGTTCCTAAAAAGGCTTATACTCTTGGAGACCCTAACAGAGACTATATGAATATGGGTATGACTATTGCAGGTCGTAGAAAGGTTGGACATAGCAAAGAAGTCAGTGATATTAAGATATGTATAGATGTTTCGGGTTCAGTTGGAAAGGCTGATTTGGAACGATATATGTCTGAAATTGCTAATATCTTTAATTATTATAAAGTAACTGGTGAGTTGATTTATTGGAGTACAGAAATTGGCGATGTTGGTGATTTTAGAGAGTTAAAAGATATGCTTAAGATTAAGCCTTATACAACTGGAGGTACTGATGTAAAGTGTGTATTCGACTATTTAGTTGGAAAGACACTTATAAATGGAAAGCCAGAGCCTACAAAGGCAAGAGATATATCTTGTGTACTCTTTATTACTGATGGTTATTTCAGTAGTAACTATGGTATGTATGAAGAGTGGTTTGGCAATAAGACAATATGGATTATTGATGGTAATCCAGTTATGTTTAAGCCTTGTTTTGGTAGGGTTGTAGGTTTAGAGCATAAGTAATTTCAATATTGTTTCAATAAGTTTTAATTTCAATATAATTTGTTAACTGTGTGTGATATCAAAAAACGGAGGTAATTAAAATGGGTTTCGATTCTAATGCTCAAGAAGGACTTGGAGTTGATAAAAGTACAATGTCAGAGTTCTTTGATACTCTTGAAGGCACTTTGGCTTTATTAACAGGTCTTGTAACTATTCCTAATGCGGAAATTCCTTTGGAAGATTTAAGAAAGCCTTTACTAGTTATAGGAACTCCAGGAGTTGGTAAAACTGCTGGTATAATTTCTATGATTAAGAAGATAAATAAACGACTCGAAGAGTCTGATAATGAGACTATTAAAGAGCATAAACTTGGTTTCAAGAAGATTCTGTTAGGTCAAACAGTTGTTGGTAGCCTTTCAGGTATTCCTGTAGTTAATCCAAGTACAGGTAAAGTTACAAGAGTTCAGATGCCAGATTTACCAGATGTAACAAAAGATGGTGAATATGGTGTTTTATTCCTTGATGAAATTACAACTGCTGATGAGGCTCAGATTCAGCCTGCATTAGGTCTTTGTGATGATTCAAGAAGCCTTGGAGAATATACATTACCAGAACATTGGTTGGTAGTTGGTGCAGGAAATGGACCAGATTGTTCTAACTTCTTAAGACTGGATGATATGACAATCACTCGTTTCGGTGGAGGGGTATTTGATATTTCATATAACTTCAAAACTGACTGGAGACCTTGGGCACACGCTAATAATATCTCTCCAGATATTATAGCTTATCTTAATTTTGCACCAGAAGCTATGGCAAGAGTAGAAAGTACAGAAATGGATAAGGCTGGTAAGTTAAGCCCTAACCCTCGTACTTGGGAGGCTCTTGATATTCAGTTGAAGAAAAGAGAGGCTTTAGGTAAACCCGTTTCTGCTACAGAAATGGGACATTTTGCATCTCGTATTATTGGTATAAAGACTGCAAGAGAATTTTCTGCATTCCTTGCTTTCAAGACTAAGATGAATTATGATGCAGATAAGATTATAGCAGGTACTGAAGTTGACCCAGGCTTGATGCAGAAAGAGGAGTTCCACATCATCTTACAGGCTTGTATCAAGAAGTTACAGTTAATCTTTAAGGAGACAAAGATTGATGGTACAGAGCATGATTATCCGAAAGAAACTTACGAAAAGTTTGCTAATACAGTTCGTTGGTTCTTAAAGATTAACGAAATTGAAAATCAGACTAATGCTCTTTTGGAAATGCGTGATGATATACCTGATTTCGGCTTTATGCTTATGGAGGATGATTTGATAGCTATGGTTCCAGAGTTAGATGAATTCTTCATGAATAATGCAGACCTTTTGGTAGATTGCTTAAAGGATATGAGATAATTTAGAGGAGGATAGTAAGATGGGATATATTATTGTAGCAAATTATAATAAAGACAAAAATATGTGTCTGTGCTTAGGTATTACTGATGATGGGCAGTTTAATGTAGCTCAGAATTATGGGGTACTTAATCTAGATACTCTTGGAAATTTTGTAATAACTAACAAGTTAACTCCTTTAAATTTCTCAGTTGATAGAAATGGTAATGTAGTTCAGGATAATGGTTCATTTAGTCGTTTCGAGGGTAGTGTAGTAGGTATTGTTGTTGCTGAAATTACATCAAAGGCTGGTAAGAGATTAGGTTATCGTGTAGTTTCTTCTAGCAGACCTATCGCAGCCAACTTAAAGGTTGAAGAAATCATTAAGAGAAATGATGAACTTAAGAAGGTAAATAAAACATTCTTACAGAATGCTATTATTCGTGATAATGCAGTTGCTTGTTATCCTCAGAAGCCTTTTAAGACTATGATAGTTTCTACAAAAGGTACTGTTAAGGAGCATAAAAAGTTTGAAAGTGATATTAAATATAGCATTGAGAAGATTTGTAAAGGTACAGAGCGTCCTATCGGTATGAATCTTTTGCCCGATAAGGAGCTTAATGCCTATGTAATTGACCTTTGTCTTGCTTGTAATAGAGCAAATAATCAGTCTAAGACTCTTAATCCAGCATATATTGAGAATTCCTTAGCTTGGCTGATTTCTAATAAGGCTCTTAATCAAGCCGTTAATTCTGTAATTAGATTTAAGGATGGCTTGGTTGATTATGCAAAGGA
>ERZ795056.7967-NODE-7967-length-10051-cov-7.342837_pt1 | contig 10051 bp, 6 predicted proteins | sample MGYA00375140_ERZ795056 | MGnify/ENA primary metagenome ERZ795056 (study PRJEB30185, sample SAMN05720227) | activated sludge metagenome | isolation source: Anaerobic digester | place: USA | collected 2015-03-09 ...
GGAGAGTACCAATCGTTTTTAGTTAAATCCACAGCCAGTCAACATTTTGAAATGAAAACCACCTTCCTGAAAACCCTGAGAATTTTCAAGTATCTGGCAATCGCTTTCACTGTGATCCTTTGGATTTACATGATCTATGATGACTGGATTTTCATAGAAGAATATGTTTTCAGACTGGTGTATTTTGGGCTTTGGTTCTTGTATTATGTTGTTTACCTGTTGGGGTTCTCGTTTTATTTTTGGGCAGTTGCGTCGATCGCAATTCTGGGTTACCACAAGTTATGGAAGCGATCAAACGATTCATAGTATCGCTTCCTGAAAGCTCCGAATTTCAGGAGATTCTCAATTTTAAAAACCATTATCAAAATAAATAGCTGCCCTTCAAATCCGAATGGTGATTAGGAAATACACTTCGAAGTCCCAATGACCAATCCGGAATGAACGGACAGCTATTTCAACATAACGGGCAATCTTATTTAATCGGAAAGACGATATCGGTCTGAACCTTATAAGGGTCTTTTTCCACCATCGGGTCACCGATATAAACTTCGTAAGGATTTTCAGCTGGGGTCAGATTCTTTTCTTTCATGTAGTTCTCAGCCGCCTCGTAGGCTTTGCCCGACATTTCATATGGACCAAAGAAATGCACAACAACGGCCTTGCCACCTGCGATTTCCCGGTTGGAAATACCATCTTCCGGATGTTCGCATTTGGTTTTGAAGGGCATGCCCGCTGCAAATTTCCAGGGCGCATTGGGACCGTTGTACCAGGCAACCGGTGGGCCTGAATTTTCCATTTTGCACTTTGATGCACACTCTCCAATTTTTCCGAAAATGGTTCCGAGTTTGGTACCAATTTCTGCGGGTGTAGCAGCACTGTCGCTCATCACCATCAGGTATTGTTTCTCTGTGATGGCCTCTTCAATATTCATGGTGGGCTCCTTTGCTACCGAGGCAGTGTCGGTCAGGGTAGAGTCGGTTGCGGCTTGTCCGTTTTCTCCGGATTGAGGTTCTTTGGTTCCGCATGAAAGAACCAGTGCCAGAAGCCCGGTCAATAAAAAGTGTTGTCTCATATGAATTTGCGTGTTTTTAATAAGTGCGCAAGTATAAGAAAAGAAGGGAAAGAATGTATCCTATGCAGGGCTCAGTCTTCTCCTTTCGTCTTTGTTGGGCGAAGAGTTTTCTCTTCGTCCATGTTTGTGCGAATCTCCTGATTCGCGTGTTGACTTCGGGATGAAAAGTGGGAAACGGACTATTGAGGATTACAAATCCTCATCAACTTGGTTCCGGATCGGAAATCCGGAACAGCGGGGATTTCAAACAGGATGTAAGTTAATGGAATTCCGGTTGTTAATCTTTACAGACCAAATTCCAAAATTTTCCTTTGAAGTATGATATTGGCATCGTTTTCGATTCGTGCCAAAAACCGATAGAACGGCCACACAAGCAAAAGGGCATTCAGCGAACTTGCAGCAAAATATCGGGCGTTGAATTAGAAACAGACATCATTTTTTCAATCTACATGAGGACAAAATTAGGATCTCTCTACTGCTTACAAATCACTTTCTTTTGCCTGTTTTGTTCGTTTTTTGCTCAGGCTCAAAATCCGGCTTTTCATTGGGCAAGTAGCCTGGGTGCTGGTTTGAGTGGCAACTCTACAATTTCCAATAATTCTGTCGTTGAAATGAAATACGACAACGCCGACAACCTCTACATCATAGGCAGGTTTTTAGGGGAGGTTGATTTCGATCCCTCGCCTACGGTTATCAAGTACTTGCATAGCAGCAGAGGCAATATGTTTATGGCCAAATACAACAATTCGGGCACCTTGGTCTGGGCTAAAAATGCAGGAGGTTACGGCAATGTTTTTCCATTGGATTTCGACCTGGACGCCAATAATAATTTAGTTGTGGTGGGGGCTTATATTGATACATGTGATTTCAATCCGGAGCCACTGGCCGTCAATTACCTGTATAATCTGGCTGGTGCAGAACGCAACAGTTTTGTCGCAAAGTACGACAACAACGGCAACTTTATTTCCGCTTTTAGTGTAGATGCAACCAACGCAATCTATTTCAATAGCGTGGCCGTTGACAACTCAAACAATCTGTTGGTAGGCGGCAATTTTAGTGGAACAATGGACAGTGATCCATCGGCTTCCGTGGCAGGTTTTACCAGTCTCGGTGGTTCAGATGGGTTCATCACCAAATACAGTTCATCGGGTGCCTATGTCTGTACAAGAATAATTGGCGGGGCCAATTTCGACAATGTGGCTGAAATTGAACTGGATAAGGATCATAACATTATAGCGGCCGGCGAAGTGGCCGGACCTGTATATTACAATGTTAATGGGCCGACGATTAACCCAACTATTACAACAAATACGAGTGCTTTTTTAGTAAAGACGGATGCAGATGGAAATTATGCTTGGTCTAAATCAAAGTACAAAGAAACTATTAATAGCGTTTCGTACACCGAGGGTGTGGCTATTGACGACAGTAACAATGTGTATTGGGTAGGTAGCCTCACTTGGGGTACCCGTGAAGGATTCCTGATGAAGTACGATGCTGTTGGAACAGAGAAATTTTCAAATGAAACAAGGGGTATGTCTGGTAGTACGCAAGCAATACTTGATGTAGAACTGGACAGCGATGGAAACATTTACATTGCCGGTTCGGCTTCTGCGCAGGTCGATTTAGACCAGATTCCAGGCACGAACAATTACATATATGCTACTTCTCCTACTTCAAAATGTTCTTTTTTAGCCAAATACACTACGGCAGGCACGTATGTTTGGGGCAAAGCTTTTAATTGTTCCAACAATACTTACCACGGTTCAAAATTAAATCAGGTTGCTTTGAACAGCGCCAACGAAGCCCGCTTTTACGGTGACTTCGTTGGAACACTGGATGCAGACCCCAATGCCGGAACGGTCAATTTTACAAACGTTGCCTATACTGCTTTTATCGGAAACTACTCCAATGATGGCAACTACATCAGTGCATTTGAACTCAACGAAACAGGGGCAACCGCACTGGATGAAGTCAAATCTGTAAGTTATCGCCTCGGGCACATTATAACGGCTGGAACCTTCAAAGGCACCATCGATGTAAACCCTTCTGAAACGGCTCAAATGCTGATCACCTCTGCCGACTCATCAAGTTACATCATCAAATACGACACCACTTCCGGAAATCCGGTTTGGGGAAAATGTTATGCATCGGGCAAAGTATTCATTTCCAAAATAGCGACAGATGCCTCAGGATACATATTTGCTGCGGGTACATTCAAGGGAACTGTCGATTTCGATTTTGGAGCCGCAACGGTTAATATGACAGCTGCCGACAACAATGCCGATATGTTTCTTGCCAAATACGATGGCAATGGCAACTTTCTATGGGCCAAACAATTGAATAGCAATAAAGATGATCTGATTAATGATCTGGTTGTCGATAAACTCGGCAATGCCATCATTGGAGGAGGATTTAAAAGCACGATTGATTTCGACCCTTCGGCTAACACCGTTGATTTGGTACCGAGTTCGATTTACTATGATATTTTCCTGGCAAAATATTCAGGAACAGGGAATTACATGTGGGCGTTTAAATTGGGTGGCTTTTGGCCGGACATTCTTCATTCAATTGCCCTGGACCCGGGTGATAATATTATCATCTCCGGGACCCATGAAAACCCCGCAGATTTTGACCCATCGCCCGCAGTAGCTACCATCGCCTGGCAAGGGACATCGGCAGCTACCTCTGATATTTTTATTGCCAAATATACACCTGCCGGAGCGTACACCTGGGCGATCAGGGTAGGTTCAACAGCAGACGATCCCTTTCCCACATTTGTGGCCACAGATGGCAATGGTAATGTGTTTCTGACAGGTAAAATTAAATCGGATATTGACTTTGATCCTTCATCAGCGGTTGTGAATATTCCCGGTATAACTGGGAATGGCAGCTCATTTATTGCCAAATACACCAGTTCAGGAACTTATATTTGGGCAAAAACGACGGGAGGTAGCCAGGCTTTCTGCATCAGAACAGATGCGAACAACGATGTGTACATAGCGGGGTCATTGGTGAATACCACGTTTTTCGATGTGCCTGCAAATACCATCAGCCTGGGTTCTGCTGGTTACTCTGATGCTTTTGTGGCGAAATATGGTGGAAGCACAGGTTCTTTTATCTGGGCAAAAAGATATGGAAGCCAGTTAAGTGAATCAGTTCTAACAATCGACGTTGACCCTGCAGGTGGCATCTATATTGGCGGGTATTATGGTGATTATCTTGACCTCAATCCTTTGAATGCTCTGGATATTTTTGGAACACCCAACAATGGCTTTTTAATTCGTTTGCGAAATACGATTTCGCCTCCGGTGGCAGCATTCAATTTAGCCAGTGCGGGCATTTGTCAAAATTCCTGCATCAATTTTACCGATGCGTCTTCAGGTGGGCCTACATCCTGGCTCTGGACCTTCAACGGTGCTACACCTGCTACTTCTACAGCGCAAAACCCAGGTAATATTTGCTATAACAACAGCGGAACTTTTGAGGTAAAGCTCACTGTATCCAGAGGTGGAACAACCAGCACAAAAACCCAGAACATTACAGTCAGTGCCCTTCCAAATGCGCCGGGTATTGCTGGAAATACAAGTATCTGTGCAGGAAACACCACAACCTTAAGCGTTCAAAATCCAGTGGTCAATACAACCTATTTATGGAGCAACGGCTCTTTGGGAAACTCCATTCTGGTGAATTCCTCCGGTTCATATTCTGTCCGGGCTATTTCAAATGGTTGCACATCCGCCGTTTCTCAGGTGTCGAACGTTTCGCTTACACCTTTGCCCCAGGCGCCTGGGATTGCCGGAAACCTGTCTTTTTGTGCAGGCGGAAATACCACATTGAGCATCTCAAATCCACAGGCCAACACAACCTATTTGTGGAGCAACGGTTCAAACAGCAATTCCATTCTGGTGAATGCCGCCGGTTCGTATTCGGTCCAGGCCATTTCAAACGGATGCACATCCGCCGTTTCTCAGGTGACGGTGTCGCTTAATCCTTTGCCCCAGGCACCTGGAATAGCCGGGAACCTGTCTTTTTGTGTGGGTGGAAATACCACATTGAGCATCCCGAATCCCCAGACCAACACCACCTATTTGTGGAGCAACGGCACAAACAGCAATTCCATTCTGGTCAATGCCGCCGGCTCGTTTTCCGTCCAGGCCATTTCAAACGGTTGTACATCCACTGTTTCGACTCCTTCAGTTGTTTCAGTCAATCCCTTACCGGCTACACCCGAAATTTCGGTTTCGGGTAATAATACCTGTTTGGTTTCATTGTCAGCCACAGGAGGTGCATCTTATTTGTGGTATCTGGAAAATGTGCTGCAGACGGTTTCGTCAGCGACTTTACAAGCGACCGCTTCCGGAGGGTACACAGTTAAATCAATCAGTGAGTTCGGTTGTACCTCAGCCGTTTCCCTGCCAGCCCTGGTAACGGTTTCCGGACCGATGCCTGCACCCACCATTACCAGATCCGGTTCAAATGTCCTTTGCCAGGGCGACAGTGTGATTCTCAGCGCTTCCGGACCGTCCGGTGCTGTTTTTACTTGGAGTAATGGAGCGGTTGGAGAAAATCTGGTGGTCAAAACAGACGGGACTTTTACGGCAACCTATGTGCATATGGGTTGCAGTTCCCTCATTTCAAATTCAATCAGTGTCTTTGTCAATCCCTTACCCATTGCCTATATCACCCAGTTTGGAAATGACCTTTTGGTCGGTGCAATTCCCGGTGCCAGTTATCAATGGCTTTTAAACGGAACCGAGGTTGCCACTACAACAATTCCGATTTACACCCCCCTGGTATCGGGAAACTATTCGGTGCGGGTGATTGATGGTGGATGTTCGGCCGTTTCGGAAGTGATTAACTTTCAATTTGTATCAGTGAACCAAATGGTTGTGCCTGGGGTGAAAATGTTCCCAAATCCGGCGACAGACTGGGTAAGCATCGAAGCCAAAGAAAATACAGTGCGAGCCATACACATTACCGATCAGCTGGGTCGGCAGGTGTTGACGATTCCTGCTTTCCATCAAGCTGCCCGTTTCAGACTCCCGGCTGGTGTTTACCATGTAACCTTCCAAACGGAACATACCGCCACCGTAAAAAAACTGGTGGTGCAGTAGAGGGATTTTATCGAGAGCTGGAGGAAACCAAAATCAAAGTCTACGTTGGGCTCCCCGTTCTTGCTTCGTCGTGCGAGTCTTCGGATTCGCGGGTTGGTTTACCGATGCTAAGTTGGAACGAGACTCAACCTTGAAGGTTTTTCTTCCGTCTCTTGAGACAGTCCTTTTCGAATTTATTCCTCCGTTTTGTTCATCGCGAAAACCTTCAAGGTTTTGAAAGAGCCAAGGAAACTCAGGTAATCGCGGTTAGGCTTCGGGATCAAAAGTGGGAAACGGACTGAGGAGGATTCCAAATCCTGCTTATCTGTGTTCCGGATTGGAGATCAGGAACAGCGAAAATCTGAAAATGATTTGATTTAATGTTTCTAATTTTGGAAACAGTGTTTATCTTTGTGATACTAAACTAAAGAGCTTTTCATGAGGTATTTTGAGACTAAATTTTTAGAAGAAGCGGACAGGTTCATTTCAAAGCTTGATCAGAAAACAATCAAAAAAATCCTGTATAACATCGACCTTGCAGAGCAGACCAATGACCCCAGACTTTTCAAGAAATTGCAACAGGATATTTGGGAGTTTCGGACAAAATATGGAGGGCTCGAAATCAGGCTGCTTGCATTTTGGGACAAGACTGAACCAGTTGAAACCTTGGTTCTGGCTACTAATGGATTCATTAAGAAAGTAGACAAAGTACCATCAAACGAAATAGATCGGGCTACGAGACTGAGAGACAAATATTTTGAAACCAAACGTATATAGTAACCATATGGCGACGAAAGAACAAAAGACATACACACTTGCCGAAATGAAGGACAAGTACATCGGTCAGACCGGTACACATGCACGGGAGGAATACGAATATGAACTTCGAATGGATGTTTTGGGGAAGATGATCAAAACAGCACGACAGGAAAGAAACCTGACTCAAGAAGAACTAGGTCGCCTGGTCGGAGTGCAAAAGGCCCAGATTTCCAAGCTTGAGAGCAGCGCCAACAGTGCAACCATTGATACCATCCTCAAAGTGTTCAAAGCATTGAAGGCCGAAATCAATTTTAATGTAAAACTGGAAGACAACTTTGTCAAACTCACATAAGGGAAGAACCTCTTTTTTGTGTGACCTCTGCTGGGCATAGCGTTTCCTCTTCGTCCGTGCGTGTGCGAATCTCCCGATTCGCAGGTTGGTTTACCGATGCAAAGTGGGAACCAGACTATTAAGGATTACAAATCTACATCATCTGCATTCCGGATTGGATATCCGGAATAGCGGAGAAATGTTATGATTTAGAAAGTTGTTGCAAAAATTGAGATGGGGTAAAAACGGGAATGTCTGAAGCTTTAAAGTCTTTTGGGTTTCGGGTTATGATGGCGAAAGCGGAAACAGTTTTACCTCCTTGAAACTGAAGTGAATCTTCAAAATCTGACCAACCCAATTGAAGTGAATCTTGAATCAACTCCTTATCAACGGCAACAATCTGTGTAATCGCCACAAGATGCGAGATAAAGGCGGTAGCTGGCTCATTTCCATAAGCCTTCGATATAAAATAATAGATGTCAGTTACTGCTGAGGCAAGCAAGCATCCTGTTATATGGTGTTCATCAATAGCCTGGAAAATCTTTTTTGCTTCATCTTGAAAAGGAACCCGTTCCAACGCAAAGTCCAAAACCACATTTGTGTCAATAACCACCTTTATTTTACGTGCTTATTTTTTATCCGCTTATAACGAGCCTCGTCCAGATCCAAAAGTTCAGCTCCTTTAAAAAATCCAGCCCATTTCTCAACAAAGCCTGTTGCGGTTATTTTCTCTTCCGGCTCCGTTGTAGGATTTAGAACAACCTCAATGGTCGAGCCTTCCAGGGCAGCACCTTCTGGCAATTGAATGGTTTCCCCTTTTCCAACGGTGGTTATAAAGCGAACTGATTTTGAAATGGTCATGATTTTTTCAATTTGAGTTCAAATTTAACCGATTCATGGCAGATTTTGATATGGAAATAAATTCAGATTTTCTTTTAATTTTCTTGTTGGGCTCAGCGTACCTACTTCCTCCTTGTATTTGCGAATCCCCGATTCGTGGATCGATTTACAGATGAAAAGTTGGAACCAGACTCATCCTTCAAGGTTTTGAAAGAGCTACGGAAACTCAGGTAATCGCGGTTAGGCTTCTGGATGATAAGTGGGAGGCATACCCTGGAGGATTACAAATCCTCATCATCTGCGTTCCGGATAGAAGATCCGGAACAGCGGAAGAAAACAGGCTGGGACTTTCCTACGCATCAATATCATCAACATTATGACGTATTTAGAGCCGATATCTATTTACCCAACCTGCCTTGAGTGCAACACAAAATTGTACTTTTTCACCAATACAATTTCGAATTACAAAGATGTGAGAGCCGCTTCAACAACTCTACGCACATGTGGGTGTACTCCCGGTCCGATGGTGTACGCTCAATTTCGTATCGGAAGTGAGTTCGTCCTGCTTATGGATTTTTTATCCCCAGATTAGGGTATTTCAATATCCCAAACTTAACCGTTCATTTACAGGCACAATCGCATATCCAATGAGGCTACCCTTACTTCTACTTCTGTTCGCTTTCTTTTTTACGGGCTTATGCTTTTCTCAGGAGGGCCCATGGCATCTGGCATTTCCGAAACCACAAGGCAACCATTTAAACGACATCCAATTTGTAAACCCAACCACAGGCTGGGCTGTAGGAAACTATGGAACCATTCTGAAAACAACGAATAATGGAGCGAACTGGAACGTTCAATCTTTATCCGATTCCATTCATTTTCTGGCCGTTCAGTTTACCAGCTCTTCTACCGGATGGGTATGTGGCACGAAGGGCACCATCCTGAAAACGACGGATGGAGGGGAAAACTGGCAAGCCCAGAACATCGCTACCATCCATAAAATAGCGGATGTGTCCTTTACCGATTCGCTGACAGGTTGGGCTATTGCCGACAGTCTTATTTTCAAAACCACAAACGGCGGAGCATCCTGGGCCATACAATCCTCAGCGGCCATATTCATGTCATTGTTAAAAATCAAGTTTATCAATTCCGAAACCGGGTGGATGCTGGGAGGATATGGTCTGTTTCAAACCTTGGATGGTGGGCTCACATGGCAGCCAAATGGACCGGCCGGAGGATTATCCGATATGCAGTTTACGGATTCCCTGAATGGGTGGGCCTGCGGAGGATATGGCGCTCTTTTCAAAACCGAGGATGGAGGCCAGAACTGGATATCGCTGAATACCATCAGTACGAAGCACTATAAGTGTCTATCCTTTCTAAGTGCCAGTACCGGAGCTTTGGTTTATGAAGATGACGGAGATTACATCATATCCATGACGACAAACGGAGGAGAAACCTGGAATGGCCTTGGTTTTTCTACCATTTTTACCGAAAACCCGATCTATTCCATTCAACTCAAACCCGACTTTCAGGTGGTTGTAGCAGGCACCTGGGGATATATATCCAGCGTGAACAACCCCAACTGGAATTATCTGGCAGGTGGAAGTATTTGGCCTGCAAGAGCAGTTTCTTTCGCCAATGAAGAAGTTGGATGGGTAGTGAGCGACCATGGTTACGCCTCAAATACAACGAATGGGGGCCAGACATGGAAGTCTAAATGGCTGATTAACAGCAGTCTTAGAGATGTTTATTTTATAGATCCCCAGAATGGTTGGATACTGACCGGCACTCAAAAAGTGCTCAGAACCAGCAATGGAGGACAAACCTGGGAACCTTTGGAACTTTCTCCTACTACCACGCTCCTGTATGGCATGCAATTTCTGCCCGATGGTCTCACCGGTTGGGTTGTCGGCAGCGGGGGGAAGTGCTTCAAAACCACCGATGGCGGCCTTA
>ERZ795056.7968-NODE-7968-length-10047-cov-33.389712_pt1 | contig 10047 bp, 9 predicted proteins | sample MGYA00375140_ERZ795056 | MGnify/ENA primary metagenome ERZ795056 (study PRJEB30185, sample SAMN05720227) | activated sludge metagenome | isolation source: Anaerobic digester | place: USA | collected 2015-03-09 ...
CGCGGTCGTCGTTCATGCGGAAGCGGGGGTAGTCGCGCGCCAGGTTGGCCCAGTCACGCCGCTTGCCCAGTTCACGCAGCCAGTCGTTGCGCAGCCGGTCTTCCACATAGCTGCCGGGCCAGCGGGCGTAGAAGGCCTCCACCTCGTCCACGGTGGCCTCGCCCAGGCGGCTGTTCAGGTCCCAGTAGGCCACCCAGGGCAGCAGGGGGTGGTTGCCGGCCTCCATGGCAGCGCGGGCGGCTGCCAGGCGGGTGCGGTCGCGCTTGCGGGCGGCCTCGCGGGCGTCGACCACGGTGCTGTCCTGCGCGCTGGCCTGGGCCGCGGCCGGCACGGCGGACGTGGCCAGGCAGGCAGCGGCCAGCAAGGCGCGCAGCAGGCGGCCGGCAAGGGGGGCACAGGGCATCGGGCGGGTCATCGGTGGCATGGTGCGGGCATGGTGGCAGGGCGGGCCGGCACCCGGGAAAATCCACTGTAACGCAGGGCCTGCGCGGGCGGTTTGCGCAGGGCCAACTGACCGGGCGCCGCTGGGGCAGGTCAGGCGACCACGATCTCCACCAGCATCGGGCCGGCCGACCGCAGGGCTGCGGCCAGCACGCCGGCCAGGTCGTCGGCCTGCGCCACCCGCACGCCGGGCACGCCATGGCCGGCCGCCAGGGCCACGAAGTCGAGATCGGGCAGGGCGGTGCCGGCCACGTGGGCGCCGGGCGGGTAGCCGAACACGGGCGCAAAGTCCTGCAGCGCGGCATAGCGCCGGTTGTTCAGGATCAGCACGGTGATGGGCAGCCGCCCCTGCGCCGCACTCCACAGTGCCTGGATGGCATACATGGCCGAGCCGTCGCCGATCAGCGCGATCACCCGGGCGCCGGGTTTGGCGAGTGCCACGCCCACCGCGGCCGGCAGGCTCCAGCCCAGGCCGCCGCTGCACATGGTGTAGAAGGTGCCGCTTTGCAGCATGGGCAGATGCGCCTGCATCGGGGCGCGGGCGCTGGGCGCTTCTTCCACCACGATGCTGTCGGGCGCGCGCAGGTCGGCCAGGGTCTGCAGCACCCAGGGCACCGGCAGGGGCGCGCCCGGGGCGGGTGTGGGCAGCCGTGCGCGTGGCGGGCGCACCGCTGGTGGCGCGCGCCGGGCCGGTGCCGGGCGGGCCAGCAGGTCGGCCAGACCCAGGCCGATGCTGCAGACCACCGACGTGCCCTGCGGCGTCCAGGCGGCGGTGGCGGGGTCGTCGATCAGCTGGGCCAGCGTGGCGCCGGGCGGCAGGTGCGGGCCGGTGCCATCGACGTGGTAGGTGAAGGCCGGCGCGCCGATGGCGAGGATGGCGTCGTGCCCGGCCAGCAGCGCGGCGATGCGCTCGCGCAGGGCCGGCAGGTGGCCGGCGAACAGCGGGTGGTCTTCGGGGAAGCCGCAGCGGCCCGACATCGGCGCGGCGAAGACCCGGGCCTGGTGGCGCTCGGCCAGGGCCACGGCGGCGTCCCAGGCGCCGTCGCGGTCGACGGCCGCGCCGATGACGAAGGCCGGCCGCGCGCTGGTGTCCAGCCAGTCGCCCACCTGGGCCAGCAGCGCGGGGTCGGGCCGGATGCGCTGGCTGACCTGGCGCGCCGGCACCGGGTCGGTCAGCACGCCCCAGTCGTCGGCCGGGATCGACACCAGCACCGGGCCGCAGGGCGGCGACATGGCCACATGCCAGGCGCGGGCGATGGCCAGCGGCACGTCTTCGGCGCGGGCGGGCTCGATGCTCCACTTGACATAGGGCTTGGGCAGCTCGGTGGCCTGGGCCGAGTGCAGGAAGGGGTCGAACGGCAGGATTGGCCGCGCCTGCTGGCCGGCGGTGATGACCAGCGGCGTGCGGTTCTTGAAGGCCGTGAAGATGTTGCCCATCGCATGGCCGACGCCGGCGGCCGAATGCAGGTTGACGAAGGCTGCGGTGCGCGTGGCCTGGGCATGCCCGTCGGCCATGCCCACCACCACCGCTTCCTGCAGGCCCAGCACATAGGTGAAGTCGGGCGGAAAGTCGAGGAACAGCGGCAGTTCGGTCGAGCCGGGGTTGCCGAACACCGTGGTCATGCCGCATTGGCGCATCAGCCGGTGCACGGCCTCGCGGACAGTGATGCGGTCAGGGGCAGGGGTGGTGGTCATCGGCTTGGCTGCGTGGTGGTGGCGTGGGCAGTGTCCACGGGCCGGCGCAGGCTGAACACCCGGCGAAACCTGTTGGCTGCCTCGGGCGCGGACCTGGCAACACCTTCCACCAGCTCAGGGCCCAGGCGCCCCTGCCTCGTACCAGCGCTGGATCACCAGGCGCTCCGCATCGGTGATCTGGGTGGCGTTGTTCATCGGCATCAGCTTCAGCACCGACGCCTGCTGGTACACCGCCTGCGCATGCTGCTGCAGCAGCGCGGGCGTGTGCAGTGCCACGTTCTTCTGCTGCACCTGGGCGTTGTGGCACAGCACGCAGCGCTGGTCCACCACCGCCTGCACCTGGGAGAAGCTGGCCGGCTGGCTGGCGGCAGCTTGGGCAGCAGCCGATGGCGGCGCCGGTGCCAGCCAGATGGCCAGGCCCACCAGCATCACGGTGCCGACGATGGCGTGCTCCCAGGGGGCGCGCCGGCCCAGGACATGCGCTTTGTGGCGGGCGACGAAGCTGTGGCGGATCAGCGCGCCGGCCAGCATCAGCAGCACCAGCACCGCCCAGTTGTGCGGGCCCTGGTAGAGCCAGCCGTAGTGGTTGCTCAGCATCGCCACCAGCACCGGCAGCGTGAAGTAGGTGTTGTGCACGCTGCGCTGCTTGGCACGCTGGCCGTGCACCGGGTCGACCGGCTGGCCGGCCTTCATCTGGGCGATGACCGTGCGCTGGCCGGGAATGATCCAGAAGAACACGTTGGCGCTCATCGCCGTGGCGATCATCGCGCCCACCAGCAGGAAGGCGGCGCGGCCTGCAAACAGCTGGCAGGCCGCCCAGGATGCCAGCACGATGGCCACCAGCACCCCCAGGCCCACGATCAGGTCGCCGTTCTTCTTCTGGCCGAAGGCGCGGCAGATGGCGTCGTACACCCCCCAGAACGCCACCAGGAAGCCCAGCGCCGCGGCGACGGCCGTGCCCGGCGCCCAGGCAAACACCGTCTTGTCGACCAGGAAGCTGCCCGCGTTGAACAGGTACAGCACGGTGAACAGCGCAAAGCCGGTCAGCCAGGTGCTGTAGGCCTCCCAGTAGAACCAGTGCAGGTTGGACGGCAGGCTCCTGGGCGCCACCATGTACTTCTGCGGGTTGTAGAAGCCGCCGCCATGCACCGCCCACAGCTCGCCGTCCACGCCCTTGGCCTTCAGGTCAGGCGCCGTGGGGGCGGTGAGGCTGCTGTCGAGGAAGACGAAGTAGAACGACGAGCCGATCCAGGCGATGGCCGTGATCACATGGGCCCAGCGCAGCAGCAGGTTGGCCCAGTCGAGCAGGTAGGTGGTGTCCATCGGGCGGATCAGGGGTGGTGCAAGCAGTGGGGCGCCGGCCCAGGGCCCAGGGTTTGCAGGCCCTGGGTTGGTGGCATCAAAGTGTAGGCACCTTGCAGATGGCGTGCCGGCCATGCGGGCCGCCTGGCCCGACCTGTCCGCCCGGACCCCACCGTCCAGGCATGCGGCTGGATCTGCTGCGCTGGCCGTCAGTCGCGTCAGTCGGTCGAGAACTGCTGCCAGTTCTTGCCCTTGTACTGGGCGTAGTAGGCCTTGATCTGCAGCATGTCGGCTTCGATGTCGCCGGTGGGCGTGAACACCGGCCCCAGGCCGCTGAGCTTGCGCGGGTAGTCCATGTAGGCCAGCACGATGGGCACGCCGGCCTCGTGGGCGATCCAGTAGAAGCCGGTCTTCCAGTGGCGGGTCTGGCTGCGGGTGCCTTCGGGCGGGATCACCAGGTGCACCGAGCCCTCGGCGTCGCGCAGGGCCTTCGCCGATGCGGCCACCAGGTTGGTCGACTGCGAGCGGTCCACCGCGATGCCGCCCAGCCAGCGCATCAGCCCGCCGAACGGCCAGCGGAAGATCTGCCGCTTGCCCATCCAGTGGATGTTCATGCGCAGGGCAAACGCCACCATCAGCGTGTAGGGCAGGTCCCAGTTGCTGGTGTGGGGCGCGGCGATCAGCACGCACTTGGGGTGGCCGGCCGGCGCCTGGCCGTCCAGTGTCCAGCCGGTGGCTTTCAGGAAGCCGATGGACACGGCACGCAGCACGGTGTTGACACCGGGCGTGGTGAAGATGGTGCGTTGCATGGTTGCTTGTCGGGCGTCTGTGCGGCAGACCACCCGCGCACGCACCGGCATTGTGCGGCAGGCCGCTGACCGCCGGGCACGGCGGCCCGGCGCGGCTGGGCCTACATCAGGGCGCCGGGCGCCGTCATCGGGCCGGCATCCACCGTCGGGCTGCTGCGCAGCGGGTCGTCGGCGGGCAGATCGGCCTGGCCCATGCCCATCAGCACCAGCGCGCGCTGCTGCAGCAGCACGGAATCGTCATGGTCGCCGCAACGGTCGAGCACGTCGCTGGCGCGCAGCAGCACGCGGATCTCCCAGTTCGGGTCGGTGGCCAGGCCGGCCAGGCGGGCGGCCTCGAAGGCCTGGTCGCGGGCGCGGTCGCGCGCGGCGCGGCCGCGGGCCTGTTCACCCTGCGCCTCGGCCAGGTCGGCCGCGTTGGTGGCCACCTCGGCCCAGGCGCAGTGCAGGTCGGCCGCCAGATCCTGGCCGCCCATCTGCACGGCCCAGCGCAGGGCCTGGGCCAGGTGGCTCTCGGCCGGGCCGTAGGCATGCAGGCCCGCCAGTGCCCGGGCCGCTTCGGTCAGCGCCTGGCACAGGGCCGGCGCGCGGTGGCTGCCTTGGACCAAATCAGCGTCGCTGAGGTGGCGCATGGCCTGCCGCAGGGCGTCGCGCGCAGCACCGTCGCCCAGCGCGGCGCCGTCTGCCGACAGGCCGACCGGGTGGTGTTGCACGGGCTTGCGGGGCAGTTGCACAGTGGTGGTCATGGCGGTCAACCTGGGTGGATGCAGGGCATCGTAGGCTGCTGCCAGGGCCTCCTGGCCCCCCGAGCCGTGGGGTTGGGCGCCCGGTCCCCCGTGGGCGCGGGGTTGGCTGGCGCGTCGACCGTGACATGCCGCACGGCCGGTGGCAGCCAGGGGAAACCGGGTGTGCCGGTCTGACATCGGTCTGACGCCGTCGCGCGTCTGCGACACTCGATTGGCGGGCCTCGTTTTCTGCAATGTCGCAGCGGTGTCATCTGCGGCAGCATGCGCGCCGATTGCCGGGCCGGTCGGTGCCGGTCCCCACCACGTTCGGAGATTGATCATGGCCTTGTTCCCCCCCATTCGCCTGCTGGCCACCGCCGCCGCCGCCCTGGGCGCACTGACGGCACTGCCCGCCGCCGCGCAGACCGTGCTGACGCTGTCGTCCTGGGTGCCGCCGGCGCACACCCTGACCACCGGCCAGATCGAGTGGTGCGAGATGCTGGCGCAGAAGGTCCCCGGCAAGATCAAGTGCACTGCGCTGCCGCGTGCGGTCACCGCCGCGCCAGGCACCTTCGACGCCGTGCGCAACGGCCTGGTCGACATCAGCTTCACGGTGCACGGCTACACGCCGGGCCGGTTCACGATGACGCAGATGGTCGAATTCCCCTTCATGGGCGATTCGGCCGAGGTCACCTCGGTGGCCTTCCAGCGCATGTATGCCAAGGTGCCGGCGTTTGCCGACGAGCACAAGGGCGTGAAGGTGCTGGCGGTGTTCACCCATGGCCCGGGCATGGTGCTCAACACCAAGAAGCCCATTGTCAAGGCTGACGACCTGACCGGCATGAAGTTCCGCGTGGGCGGCGGCATGGTCAACGAGATCGCCAAGACGCTGGGCATGAACGTCACGCTCAAGCCCGCGCCCGAAAGCTACGAGCTGCTGTCCACCGGCGTGATGGACGGCACGCTGTTCCCGGCCGAGTCGGTCGAGGGCTTCAAGATCGACAAGGTCATCAAGTACGCCACCACCTTCCCGGGTGGCCTGTACAACACCAGCTTCGTCTTCATGATGAACCAGGCCAAGTACGACAGCCTGCCGGCCGACGTGAAGAAGGCCATCGACGAGATGTCGGGCGAGTTCGCGGCGCGCATGCTGGGCCGGGGCTGGGACAAGGTCGACCGCCGTGGCCTGGCCTTCATGCAGGCCGCCGGTGTGCAGTTCAGCAAGGCCGATGCAGCCTTCGTCAGTGCCGTCAAGACCAAGACCGCCAACCTCGAAGACAACTGGGTCAAGGCGGCCGAGGCCAAGGGCCTGAAGAATGCCAAGCAGGTGCTTGCCGACTACCGCGCTGAAATCGCCAAGCTGCAGAAGTGAAGCGGCTGTTCGATGGCCTCTGCGGCCTGCTGGCCGCAGTGGCACTGTTCGCCATCATGGGGCTGACCCTGGCGGATGTGCTCGGGCGCAAGCTGCTGAACCACTCCATCACCGGCTCGCTGGAACTCACCGAGATCCTGATGGTGGTGGTGATCTTCGCGGCGCTGCCGCTGGTGTCGCTGCATGGCGAGCATGTGGTGTTCGATTCGCTCGACCACCTGATGCCGCCCTGGCTGCGCCGGCTGCAGCAGGCCGTGGTCGACCTGGGCTGCGCTGCGGCGCTGGGCGCGCTGGCCTGGCTGATGTGGGACAAGGCCGCGCAGATGGCCAGCTACGGCGACACCACCGCCCAGCTGCAGCTGCCGCTGGGGCCGTTCGTGCAGTTGATGGCGGTGTTGTGCGGGCTGACGGCGGTGGTACATCTGCTGCTGATGCTGCAGCCCGCCAGCCACCACCACATCGGCGTGGATGACACGCCTGACCTGCCCGCCGGGGGCGCCACATGACCGAAGCCCTGCTGGGCTTTGGCGCCGTCTTTCTGCTGGCGCTGCTGCGGGTGCCGCTGGCCTTCGCCATGGGCTTCGTCGGCTTCATTGCGCTGGGACTGATGCGCGGCTGGGGCCCTACCGCCGCCTCGGCCGCCCAGGTGGTCTACGACACCGGCTTCGCCTACACGCTCAGCGTGGTGCCGCTGTTCATCCTGATGGGCAACTTCGTGGCCAAGGCCGGGCTGGCGCATGAGCTGTTCCGCGCGGCCTATGCCTTCATCGGCCATGTGCGCGGCGGCCTGGCGCATGCCACGGTGCTGGCCTGCGCCGGCTTCGGCGCCATCTGCGGCTCGTCCATCGCCACCGCGGCCACCATGAGCAAGGTGGCCTACCCGTCGATGAAAAAGCTGGGCTACAGCGACTACCTGTCCACCGGCGTCATCGCCGCCGGCGGCACGCTGGGCATCATGATTCCGCCGTCGACCATCCTGGTGATCTACGGCATCGTCACCGAGACCAACATCGGCAAGCTGTTTGCGGCCGGCATCATTCCGGGCCTGCTGACGGCCGGCCTGCTGATGGCCGGCGTGGCCTGGATCACCTGGCGCGATCCGGACGCCGGCCCCGCCGGTGAGCGCAGCGCCTGGCCCGAGCGCTGGCGCGCGGTGCGCGGCATCTGGGGCGTGGCGTTGCTGGTGGTGGTGGTGCTGGGCGGCATCTACGGCGGCGTGTTCACCGCCACTGAAGGCGCAGGCATCGGCGCATCGGGCGCCTTCTTCTTCGCGCTGGCCCGGGGTGCCCTGCCGCCCAAGGTGCTGCTGCAGGTGCTGGTGGAGAGCGCCCGCACCACGGCGATGCTGTTCACCATCCTGATCGCCGCGATGATGTTCAGCAACTTCATCAACTTCACCAGCATGCCGGGCGATCTGCGCGACTGGATCACCCACCTGGGCCTGTCGCCGGTGCTGGTGGTGGGGGCGATGATGCTGATCTACATCCTGCTCGGCACCATCATGGAAGAGCTGTCGATGGTGCTGCTGACGATCCCGGTGTTCTTCCCGATCGTCACCGCGCTGGGGTTCGACCCGGTGTGGTTCGGCGTGCTGATCGTCTTCGTGGTGCAGATCGGGCTGATCTCGCCGCCGGTGGGCATGAACCTGTTCGTGCTGAACGCGCTGCTGGCCGATGTGTCGCTGAAGCAGATCTTCCGCGGCGTGTGGCTGTTCGTGCTGATGTTGATCGTGGCGATGCTGCTGGTGCTGGAAATGCCGCAACTGGCGCTGTGGCTGCCCGGCTTCATGAAGTAGCGCGGGCGCCGGGCGGCCGGCTGGCAGCACGCCGGCGCAGCGCCTGGCGCACCCGCCAGCCCAGCAGCACGGCCATCACCACCGCGTAGATGGTCCACTCGCCGAAGTCGTTCTTGCCGGCGCGCATCCAGAAGAAGTGCAGCAGCCCCAGCAGGCCGATGGCGTACACCGCCTGGTGCAGCCGCTTCCAGCGCGCCGCGCCGAGCGCCTGGATCGCCCGGTTGAACGAGGTGGCGGCCAGCGGCGCCATCAGCAGCAGCGCCAGCGTGCCCACCAGGATGAACGGGCGCTTGGGGATGTCGGCCACGATGCCGGTCAGGTCCAGCCCCATGTCGAGCCAGGCGTAGCACAGGAAGTGCAGCACGCCATAGAAGAAGGCGAAGTTGCCCAGCATGCGGCGCAGGCGCGCCAGGCCGGTCAGGCCGAAGGCCTCGCGCAGCGGGGTGACGGCCAGCGTGATGCACAGGAAGCGCAGCACCCAGTCGCCGGTGCCGCGGATCAGCGCCTCGGCCGGGTTGGCGCCCAGGGTGTTGGCCACCGCGCCCCACAGCAACTGGGCGAACGGCAGCAGCGCCAGGGCGAACAGCAGCGGCTTGGCCGCCGGATGGAGCAGCAGCTTGTTCATGGTGTGGGTGGCGGCAGCCGGTGCTGCCGGTGCCATCAGTAGTTCTTGGCGAGGTCCAGGCCGGCGTACAGCTGGCCGACCTGCGATTCATAGCCGTTGAACATCAGCGTGGGCCGCTTCTTGGCGAAGATGCCGTCCTCGCCCAGCCGGCGCTCGGTGGCCTGGCTCCAGCGCGGGTGGTCGACCTTGGGGTTCACGTTGCTGTAGAAGCCGTACTCCTGCGCAGCGGCCTTGACCCAGGCGGTCTTGGGCTGCTGCTCGGTGAAGCGGATCTTCACGATGCTCTTGCCGCTCTTGAAGCCGTACTTCCAGGGCACGGCCAGGCGCAGCGGCGCGCCGTTCTGGTTGGGCAGCACCTCGCCGTACATGCCGAACACCAGCATGGTCAGCGGGTGCATGGCTTCGTCCATGCGCAGGCCTTCCACATACGGCCATTCCAGCACCCGGCTGCCGACAAACGGCATGGTCTTCGGGTCGGCCAGGGTGTGGAATTCGACGAACTTGGCATTGCCGGTGGGTTCCACCTGCTTGATCAGCGCGGCGAGCGACCAGCCCACCCAGGGCACCACCATCGACCAGCCCTCCACGCAGCGCAGCCGGTAGATGCGCTCTTCCATGGGTGCGAGCTTCAGCAGGTCGTCGATGCCGTAGGTGCGGGGCTTGGCCACCGCACCTTCGACCACCACCGTCCAGGGGCGGGTCTTCAGGGTGTGGGCGTTGCGCGCCGGGTCGGCCTTGTCGGTGCCGAACTCGTAGAAGTTGTTGTAGGTGGTGGACAGCCCGCGCGGCGTGACAGCATCCATCACGTTGGCACCCACCACCGCGCTCTTGCCACCAGGCAGCGGCGCGCCCTTGGCGCTGGCCTGGGCCAGTGCATCACGCCCGGCCCAGCCAGCCAGGCCCGTGCCCAGCGCGCCAGCCGACAGGCGGCGCAGCCAATCGCGCCGGCCTTCGTAGACGGCGCGCGGGGTGATCTCGGACGGGACGGCGTGGTCGAAGCCGCGGTCAGGACGAAAGTGCATGGGGGTCTCCAGGATGCTGCCGGATTGGTCGGCCATCAGCCCGGAACCTTACGCCCCGGCCCGCAGACCGGCTGCCGCAGGGTCAAAGCTCGCCGTAGCTGTGCAGGCCCGACAGGAACATGTTCACGCCCAGGAAGGCGAAGGTGGTGATCACCAGACCGCCCAGCGCCCACCAGGCTGACACCGCACCGCGCAGGCCCTTCATCAGGCGCATGTGCAGCCAGGCGGCGTAGTTCAGCCAGACGATCAGCGCCCAGGTCTCCT
>ERZ795056.7971-NODE-7971-length-10044-cov-15.552908_pt1 | contig 10044 bp, 6 predicted proteins | sample MGYA00375140_ERZ795056 | MGnify/ENA primary metagenome ERZ795056 (study PRJEB30185, sample SAMN05720227) | activated sludge metagenome | isolation source: Anaerobic digester | place: USA | collected 2015-03-09 ...
GGAGTGAGATCCCGCATGAGCGCCTTTTGGGAGCCGGACCGGATCACTTTGTCGATGAGTTTGCGCAGGTTGTAGCGCTGATAAAACAGCAGGTGCAGGCGCTGCGTAGCTAGTGGTGATTTACAAGGAAGCGATGCTGGCGACTTTCCCGTCCGTAATTCACGCCCGACGCTACGGCGCTGCAGACTCTGGCACGTAGACAACTTCGCCGCTGTCTAGTCTGTAGGCTGCGCCGATGCGCTGGCCGGGGCCTTTGGATTTTTCAGCGGTGGAGCGCATCTTGACTGGCAGCTTGCTCTGCTGCGTAGGGAGCTTGGCTGCTTGCTGCGCTGCAGTCTGCGCACTCTTCTGCGCCAGCGTAAGCGCCACAATGAGTCCCACCGCAAACACAATCGCCAGATCAAACAGGTTCACCATTCCTGACAGCGGGTCGTCATCATCTAGCACAGGATGAGTGGCCATGCGGCGGCGCAGCGGGGTCATGTATCCTCCGGCTTGGTTGCAGCCTCGCTCTGCTTTTCAGGCGCTTCAAGTCCTTCCAGCGTGTCTGCAATAAACGCCAGTGTGGCCAAGTCGTGACCATCGCGCCGACGCTGCACACCGGCCAGCAGAAACCCTAGCGCGCCTGTACACAGGCCTACGACCGTCACGTTAAATGCAACAGCCAAGTGCGCGGCCATCACGGCCAGGTTGCCTTGCCCAAGCGCGACCAGACCCGGACCCAACGGAATCAACGTTCCTACTAGACCCACCATCGGACCCAGGCGCACGCACAAGGTCAGCCGCGCCGTGCGACGCTCGGCATCAAGTCCAGCTTGCTCTAGGCAGAGCCGACGTACTGCGGGTAAAAAGGCGCGCGGTCCGTACTGCGCAAGCGCAAACACCAGCCCAGGCGGCAAGGGACTTAGCGTCAGATAAGCCATGATACTGCGCTGTCTTTGCTGGGAGCTCGGATGCTGCATGCAAAAGAGCAGCGGCTGTAGCTTCTGCGCGGCTTGGTAGCGAAGCAGCGACTCTGCGGCGATGCGACCTAGCTCCCACAACACCCACAGCAGCAGCAGCAGCGCCGCCAAAATATCCGGCAGCAGCAGCACGCTACTTAGCCAAGTCAGCAGCGCGGAGAAGTGCATCATGACCGTCTCCCGACCGCAGCTGAGCGCCGGCCTCTTCGCCCTTGCCGCAGTGCTGCGAAAAATCCCAGCGTAACCACAAGCAGCGGACCCAGTGCCAAAAATGGGGAAGCCGCAGACTGCTCGCTGGAGGTCACAGGAGGACTCTGCTGGGGTGACTCAGGCGCGCTTGTGGCTGCAGACTTTTCCGACTCTTGCGCGGTGGGAGGACGCAGCTTTACGCCTTCCACAACAGTCGATGAGGGCGCGCTGGCGGCAGCGGTTGCAGCTGGCTTGGTGGGTGCTGCCGCTTGCGCCAGACGCGCTTGATATGCCGCAACCACACTGGTCGAGATCCGACTCCCAGGTGCCTCGTAAATCTGCTTCACATAAGCAGCCAGCGCCTGGTTACCACCTCCCATCATTCCGGTCGATGGACCATGCTTTGCGACCTGCGCAAGATAGTCAGCAGTTAAGCGCTCCATGCGCTCTTTTCCGGGACTCCAGTAGCCGCGGCGCGCAGACTCAATCAGGGTCACTGTGACTTGCAAAAGTGCATCTGGATTGTCGCGCTCTAGCCACTTGCGCGTGCCCAGCTTCTGCGTGTCTTCGCGATACACCTCATCAACACGCTGAAAAAAATTTCCATCCACCGAGCCCGGATTGGTAGTGGACCAGCCGAACAGATTTTCCACGTACGCGCCAACATGACCTGCGCCTGCGTAGCCCTGCTGCTGCATGTCTTTGATCCAGCGCTCGTTTAATAGGCGCGCTGCACCTTCGGTTGAGAGCACCTCTGCCAGCCGGCGTGTGCGCGGTCGATCAGGATCGCGCACATCGGTAATCAGCGCTTCCGGTGCCCGACCGTTTACACGCTCCAGCGCCATCGAGAGTCCGCCCAAGTACTCGTAGACATGGTGGTTGGTAAGTGGACTCATCATGTTGGACGCCCACACATGCGAGGCCGCATCGGCACCGCGCAGCGCCTCGCGAAAGCCCTCATCGCTCTGCTCACCCCACAGCCCTTGGCCGTAAGCAAAGCGCATATTTTCGCGATAGACCTCGGCCATCTCTGCACGGTCTTGCCAGGCCCCCGAGCGCGGCAGTAAGTAAAGCAGCTGCGTGCCGTACTGACCGGGCGGCTGACCATAGATGCGAATGCGGGCAAGCTGCTGCGCGCGCGCCTCCGAGAGCCCATCCTTTCGCAGTGCGAGCAGCGCCGCAGCCGTTCCTGCAGCCAGAGCGTTATCCGGCTCTACCGCTTCTTGTGCCATTCGCAGCGCGCGGTCGAGAAGCTTGACCCGACTTTGAAAGTTGTCCCGGTACGCGCCCGAGATCGCCAGCACCACATCCACACGAGGCCGACCCAGCGCCGCGCGTGGCAGCAAGCGTACATCGAGGACCAGCCCGCGCTCATCACGCACCGGCTCGACGCCGATTAGTGCCAGCACCTGCGCCTCGGTCACGCCGGTGTCACGCATGGTCTCAAAGCCATTTAGGTTGATGGCAACCTTTTTAGGAATGCTGCCGTGTTTCTGACGATAGGCCTCGATTAGCTGCACCGCTACCGCGCGCCCCACTTCCATCGCAGGCGCAGAGGGCACCTGCTCAGGATCAAGTGAGTACATATTGCGACCCGTAGGAACTGCTGCCGGATTGCGCACCGGATCATTTCCGGGACCAGGAGGTACATACTTCCCATCGAGTGCATCGAGAAGATGCGTAATCTCTTGCGGAGTACGTAGTAGGTTATCGCGCAGTCGCAGAGCACCAGCTACATCGGCTTGCAGTGCTGGCGAAAACCCGGTGCAGCTGGATGGCGCGACCCCGGGTGCCAGCACGCAAGCCAGCAGCTGCTCTGCAAGCAAGCGACCACCTGCGCGCTGCTGAAATGCACGACCCAGAATCGCAGCGATGTAGCCCGAAAGTCGCGCTGCGGCAGGTGGCTGACCTAGCACATGCAGCGAGCGCGGTGCTTGCTCTTCTTGCAGCGCGTGCAGACGCATATCCAGCTCTTTCACATTCATATCAGGCAGCTGCGCATCTTTTCCAAGCAGGTCGGTTGCGTATGCCGTGCTGGTGAGCGCGGCTGCGATCTTCTTGCGGAACGCCTCACGTACGGGCCCGGCTTCCAGCTGAATCAGACGCTCGACTTCTTCATGAAGCACGGCAAAGCGACGATCGGTCTCTACCTTTTCAATGGCCGGCACCAGATGATCGACCAAGACTGCGTAAGCGCGCCGACGCGCCAGGGTCGCCTCTGCAACATTGTCGAGTATCCATGGATTGATATTTGGCAGCTTGCCCAGCAGCGCATCCGCGAAGTCATCAGGTCCCATTCCCGCGGCGCGGCGCGGTAGCAGTTCCAGCGTACCGTGGGTGCCAAAGTGAACCAGGGCATGCGGCTGATAGACTTCCTGCAGCCACAGATAAAAAGCGATGTACTGATGCGAAGGAGGAATCGTCTGGTCGTGTACCAAGCGCGAGTCTTGCCGACCTCCTTTTTCCGGTTGCGGGAACAAGGACACACCGGGACCCAAGACCACTTGCGGAATCACGATCTCTGGTGCGCCGCTGATCTGGGTGACCATCAGCTGGCCGGGCGGCTCGCCAAACTTTGCGATGACCGCCTGCTGCTGCTCTGCGGTGAGGTGCGCGCGAAACCAGCGCACATAATCAGCAGCTGCGATACGCACCACTTCCGGTCGCAAGGCCATGGCATCAATGTCACTTTGCGCCCACGGTCCCAAGTTCCGACCGGTCTGCCGCAGCCGCTCGATTAGGGTCGCCTTGTCGGCAGGTGGCTGGATGCGATAGCCGTGCTGCTGCAGTGCGCTGCTGACTTGCACCAAGCTCTCTGGTGCATCCAGAAACATTCCGCTCACGCTCCCTTGCGCCAAAGACTCGCCGCCCAGATCTGCATTGTAGTAAATGATCGCCAAGCGCTTTTGTGCAGCTGGAGTCTTGCGCAGCGCCACCCAGGAAGCCGTGCGGTCCGCAAAGCGCTCGATGCGCTCTGCGATGGGAACCTGGATGCGATACTCCCCAGCGGTGCGCTGCGCAGAGATCAGCAGCGGCTCAATGGTTCCCTCCAGCTCTTGCACGATGACTTGTCCTGCCAAGTCGCCTGGGGCCAGTCCTTCGGGACGTGACCGCCAAGCTTCCACGGTCGTCTGCAGCGCGCTGATGGGCTTTAGATAGGGAACTCCTAAGCGCTCCTGAATCGTTATACCACCGTCGGCGGGCTTACCTAGTCCGGTGTGTCTTTGGGTCAGAACTACATCTGGCGCTACATCCAAAAGCAGGCGGCGCAATACGGCTTCTTTGTCTGCAAAGATTGTGAAGACCTGCAGGTTGCGACGCTCCATCGCACTGATCAGCGCGTCGATGTCTTCCGTCTCTTTCAGAAGTAGAAAGCTAGAGTGAACCACATACGCAACCCGCGCTGCCCCTTCGGAAAATCCCCGACTTTTGTAGAGCGCTGCAAGCTCGGCGGGGGTCTTTAGGAGTGTAGCTGCCTGCGGATGATATAGGCCTTCGCTGGGCGCAGGTGCAGGAGGCTGCACTTTGCGCGGAAGCATAAGATACTTGTCCGCAACGTAGTCGAGCATGCCCCCAAGGTTTTGCTCTCCCGAATAGCGGAAGTAACGCGACAGCAGCTCATCGCGGGTGAGAACCCCAGAGGCCACCAGTGCTCCCTGCCAGGGACGACTGTCTAGCACCAGAAACTTGCGCCCCTCTTTTTGCAGTGCCCGCAGCTGCTCCTGATACCTGGGCAGTGTGTCATCGTGTGGCGCATTCAACACCAGCAGCACCTTCGCAGAGCCAATTCGCGCGCGGAGGTTTTGCGCTCCCACATCCTCGGCACGCAGCGCATGAACGGTTAGTCCGCGCTCGCGACCCAGGCGAATGAGCATGGGTAAGCTGCGCTCCCAGCCACCCAAGACTGCCAGCTCAGGAGCTGACTGCGGGGCGCTACGAAGTTTGACAGCGGCGAAGACGCCAACCATCACCCAAGTGACCACAACCAGAATTTTTAGGAGTAGCCTCATCGCGGCTCATGCAAGGTAATAGAGCCCACGGCATTGACGCCTGCCGCATCAAAGCGCGCCTCTTTGTCGCGATAGCTAGCGTTGGTGACATTGTTTACAGACAGGTTGGCATCCAGAAATGATGTCAGCTTGGCGCCACCGCGCAGGCCCAAGGTGACATAGCCGGGATACGCACCGCTGCACATCGTCTTGTCTGCTGATAGCTCCAGCGTTCCTAGCAGCGCAGAGTTGATGTTCCTTGGATCAGCGCGCAAGCCACCATCCGTAGCCACGCGACTGCAAGGGATGTTACTGGCATCTACTTCAGACACCATGCGTACAAATGCTTCCAGATAAAAGCGCTTCGGCGCCCAGCGCGCACCAAGGGTCAGGTTAGGAGGCGGCAGCGTCGAGAACGGCTGGTCAGTACTGGTCACACGACCTTGCACGTAAGTGCCAGCAAGGAACACTCCCAAGCCGTAAGGGAGGGTGATATTTGCATCGGCTTCGAGGCCTCCGGTGTAGGCCTGGCCTTGGTTGCGCTTGACGTAAATATACTCGTTGGCGTCGCAGCGACCGTTGTTGTTGATATCCACGCAGTCACCCGTACTAAGCGTAGGGTCGCGCGCCTCCTGCTGAATCAGGTTTTGGTACCAGGTGTAGAAGCCTGTGACAGAAGCAGTCAGCCAGCCGGGGACACGCAGGCGCACGCCGCCTTCTAGGTTCCAGCTCGACTCTGCAGACAAGCCGGGGGAAGGATAGTTATAGCCGTTGCGGAATGCGCCAGAAGACAGCTGGTCCGAGATATTTGCGGCCCGAAATCCGCGACCTGCGGACAGCACAAGGTTCATCCACGGCAGTGCATGACCGACGATGCCAACGGAGCCAGTAGGTGCCAGGTTGGTATCGCGAACGCGCAGAAGCTCTGGGTCTAGTCCTTTGGGAGCACTGATGTCATCGGGCTCACTGCGCAGGTGCATCACGTCCAAGCGCACGCCGGCCAGCAAGGAGAGCCTCTTGGCTGGGCGCGCTTCAGCCAGTACAAATCCTGCAGCATTCACAAAGGTACTATCCGGAAATCCCCGACTGCGACTGACGCCTGCAGATGAGTTTACGCTCTGCGCAATGTCGCCATGTAGATGCAGTCCGTAAGTCAGCCAAAGTGCGCTGGCGGGACGGCTGCTGGCCTGTGCGTCTGCAGACAAAGAGAGAACTTTGGTCGAGGTCTCGCTGCCATCGCTTTGATTGCGGGTGTAGTCCTGCTGCTGCTGCACGTAGGCCCACGCTTGCAAGCGACGCACACCGGCAAACGGAGAAAATGACTCGTAGCGTAGCTGCGCCAGCCGCCGCTCTCGATCCGTGACAATGGGCCGCGTAAAAGAGATGTCGTACGACTGCGCTCCGACAACGTTCTGCTCTTGATAGGAGAGCGTAAGAATGTCGCGCTGACGTAGACGAAAATCGACACGACCATCTATCGCGCGACTGCTCCAGCTAGAGGGCGAGAGGATGCCAAGCGCGCCCGGCGTGGATAAGTCCCCAACACTGGAAAAAGTCACGCCTGCTGACAAGCGAACGCGCGGGGTCGCGGCTCCTGCCTCTGCTCGATAGCGCTGCAGGTTGTCGGCTGAGCCCAGCGTAAGCCGCGCCAGACCAGTCATCGCTACGCCTTGCTCGGTAAAGTCACGCGGCTGCCGCGAGAACACCTGGATCATTCCCCCCAGCGCGTCAGAGCCCCAGAGCACAGAGCCAGGACCGCGCACGACTTCGATGCGATCAATGCTCTCAGGATCGATGGACTGAAAGAACTGATTGGGGCCAGAGAATATCTGCGCGTTGTTGATGCGCGCGCCGTCAATCATAAGCAAGGTCTGATTGCCCACCGCGCCGCGTAGATAGACCGTGGTGTTCACCAGTCCTTCGCCGTTGGTCCAAATTCCTGGCTGGTCACGCAGCAGCTCTGCGGTGCTCGCGGCAGGACGACGCTGGATCTCTGCGCTACCCACGACCGTGGTGCCCATCGGGGTATCAAAGACATCGCGCTGCGTCCGCGTGGCACTCACTACCGTTGAAAATCCAGCACTCCGTTTCGGCTCTGGTACAAGTGGCTCCGGTGGTGAGCTTGATAAAGAGGAAGGCGCAGGCACAGCAGAAGGCGCAGGCACAGCAGGAGGCACAGCCGCGGCAGGCGCCGCAGCGCTTGCGGGAGCAGATGCAGGCGAGGGAGCAGCTTCTGGGCTTACTACCAAAGGAGCCTGAGCAGGAGCTGTTGCTTGCGGCAAGGAGTCTACTGGCGCAGCCGGCAGCGCAGAGCTTCCTGCGCTACTTGGCACACTCCCAGGGCTTGTAGGAGAAGCAGCGGGAGCGCTACTTTTTGGAATAGATGGCGCAGAGCTACTAGCAACTGGTGTAGTCGCTGAAGTTGAAGCAGCAGCGGCAGCTACCTGTGGCGGCGGCTGTTGCGCGTACACGGCACCGATGGGAAATAGCAGAACTCCCAAAGTCCAGTTGGCGGCTTTCACATATCACCTCCGCCATCGACAGGAGCGGTCGTCAGATCCTTTGCAGCTGCCAGATCTTTGCTGCCAGCATCCCCTGCAGCAGCGCCGGCATCTACGCAAAGCGCGGCGGCTACGTGCTGGTCGCAAGGGCTGATGCAAATACCTTCACCGCGTGGATTCTTTTCATTCGAGCAGATCATTGCAGCAGGACAGTCCACATGCCCTCGGCAGCGCGTCTGCTCTGAGCAGGAAGATGTCAGCAAGCCAAAGCAAGTTGCCAGCAGTAACAGACCGATCGAAGACGCAAAGAGCGTGCCCCGCATGTATCCCTCACCAGTGCAGCAAGCAAGCTGCCAATGCGATGAGTACAGCAGTGAAGGCACAGTCTAAGGCATCAGGTAAACACCTGAGCTAGCGCACAAGCTAGATCATTCCCAGCAAGTTCAAATCGGTATCTCAACCTCGATCTTCATCGCATGACCGGGGATACACGTGATCTGCGCTTTCCCGCCCAGCAGTCGCGCGCGCTCGCGAATGCCGATTAGTCCAAAGCCTTCTTTGGAGGGCTGCACAGACACTTTGCCATCGTCGTAGATGGACAGATGCAAGCAGCCATCTAGCTGCTGCAGTTGCACCCAGGCGTGCTTAGCTCCAGAGTGGCGCGCGCTGTTGCTTATCGATTCCTGAACGATGCGGTAGCAAGCATTCTGCACGATGGAACGCAGCGATGGCAGAGGCTGCACATCGCAGTACACAGTCAGCGCAGATGCGGCAGCAAAGGCTTGGCAGTGACGCTGCAGCGCGCCTTCAAGTCCTAGCTCGTGCAGCGCAGGGGGCGTTAGCGCATGCACCGAGCGTCGTACTTCCTCCAGTGCGTCATCTAGTAGCTGAGCAATCTGTCCCACGGACTCACCTTCGCTGCTGCTTTGGTTGAGTGCCAGCAGACGAAGTCGGGCAGCAGTCAAGACCTGGCCGGCGCCATCGTGCAGGTCGCGCGCGATGCGGCAGCGGTCGTCTTCTTGCAAAGTCAGCGCAAGCTCTCCAAGCAGCGCTTGAATGCGACGCTGCGCGATCGAGATTACATACACCGGCACCAGATACAGAATCATCCCAAGCAGGAGCGCCAGTCCGAAAAATGCAGCGGAGACCAGAGCTGTGGACTGCAGCAAAGGACTGGTATCCACAGCCACCCAGACCGTCGCTGCGATCTCTCCGCGAATCCAAACTTCAGCACTGCCCCACAGCGGTCGCGGTGGCAAGCGCAGCGGCTCCAGCGGGACCAGCTGTCCGCTCTGCGTGCGAATTTCTAGCGCATGGGTGCCGATCAGTCCTTCGGCAGCCAAGCGCTCTAGCAGCTTTGGCGCGTTGTATCGCCACAGAGTGGGCCGCTGATCGATCTCTGCGTGCAGGATCAGCGCTGCAAGCGTGGCATCCGCGCGCGCATCACGCCATAGCTCGTGTCGCTTCGTTAGGTAATAGGACAGCGGGGCCGAGACTTGAACCACCAGCGCAGCCACGATCACCAGCGGCAACATCCGCGCGCGAAACCAGCTGGTCAGCTGAAAGGGAATCACTTGCTCACCGTGCTTAGTGGCAGATAGCCAAACTTTCGCGCCAGCTGTGTCCCTTCTTCCGAGCGCAAAAAATCAAGAAAGGGAGTCACGCGGGGCAGTCGATCCGGTCGCGTTACCAGCAGTAGCTGACGACTGGCGCGCCATGCTCCCGACTCCAGCGAGGTTACGGAAGGAGCCACGCCATCAATGGCCAGCGGCTTAAACGGCAGCTCAAATGCAAGCAGGGCTCCCAGCGGAAAGACACCAAAGGCACCGGGCGTTGCAGCAATGGCTTCGGCCATGGCGCGGTCGTGATATAGGACGCGAAGTCGACGGTCTTGATAGGCCAGCTCTCGCGTGGCTTTGAGGCCGGGCACGACCTGCTCAATCGCAGCATTGGCCGACTCACTGCGATCACGCAGAAGTGGTGTCGCGGGGGTTCCATCAGCGAAGGTGCGCTGCCGACCTTGATACAGCGCAAGCAGCTCGGCGCTAGAGATGCCATCTACTTTCACGCTGGAGTGAACCATCACTCCCACCGCATCACGACCCAGCGGAATCACGACCAAGCCAAGTCGACGCTCCTCTTCGCTTAGCGGTCGAGACAAAAGTCCTAAGTCCAGCAGTCCGTCCGCAGCTGCACGCACGCCACCACCAGAGCCGATGCTGTCTTCAACCACCAGCGGCAGCGCGCCAGCACGACTGCTCCAGGGCTTGGCCAGGCGCATCATCAGCGGCGTCAGCGCACCAGTCCCGCCGACATGCAGCGCACTTGGACCAGCAGAGTGAAGCACCGCGCGCGCTGGTGCAGGTGGACCTTTGTCTCCCGCGCAGTTGAGCAGGCCCAGCA
>ERZ795056.7976-NODE-7976-length-10041-cov-7.461947_pt1 | contig 10041 bp, 7 predicted proteins | sample MGYA00375140_ERZ795056 | MGnify/ENA primary metagenome ERZ795056 (study PRJEB30185, sample SAMN05720227) | activated sludge metagenome | isolation source: Anaerobic digester | place: USA | collected 2015-03-09 ...
GTTCCCTGAGGAATCAGTTCTACTTCCAACTCGCCGCTCAGAAGTTGTCGTTCAAACTCTGCATTTTCTCCTACATAAGAAGAAATCATTTTTTTCACCTGCCGTGTCTGGAGCATCAGACCGATACCAAAATCGTCGACACCGGCATTGTTGGAAATACAGGTAAGGTTTTTTACACCCGACCGAAGAAGGGCTGCAATGCTGTATTCCGGAATTCCGCTGAGGCCAAAGCCGCCCAGCATCAGTGTATCGCCATTTTTTACCTGGGCCACTACGGCATCCAGATCGGTAATAATCTTGCTCATATCAGGTGTATCAGAATTGGACCGCAAAGAAACGGGGTTCCCTGTAATAATCCCGCAGGAATTACAGCCTGAATTTAAGAGTTTTTAACCATCGCTGACTTTCAGATAGTTGGTGCATTGGTTCGATTTATCCATTTTTGGGGCCATTTACAGTGTGAGAAAAATCGTATGAAAATTCTGCTTCAGTTCTTCCGGATATTCACAGGCGCCTTGTTTATCTTTTCTGGTTCTGTCAAACTGATTGATCCTGTGGGAACCCAGATCAAAATGGAAGAGTATTTTGAAGTATTTGCCCAGGCCTTCCACCCTTTCTTCGAACATTTTGTGGCCTTTGCATTGCCCATTGCCGTCATCATGTGTGTGGCGGAAGTGGTGATGGGTTTTGCCCTTCTTCTCTTTTATAAAATGAGAATCAACATGTGGCTGTTTCTGTTGCTGATGATTTTCTTCACGTTTCTCACCGGTTATACCGCCATGGCGTTGTATGCCAAAGAACATCAGGAAACCGGTTTCGCAGGCTGGTTCGCATCTTTCGCCGGGGTTGCGAGTCCGGCAGAAATTAATGCCGTAAGTGATTGCGGTTGTTTTGGTGACTTCATCAAACTCCGTCCCTGGGAATCGTTCCTGAAAGATCTGATCCTGATGGTGCCAACTCTGTTTCTGTTCTGGAACCGGAAAAAACTCGAATCTGAATTTAAGGAAAGCGTGAATGTAACCGGGATGGTTTTGTCACTTGGGATTTCCTGTTTTGTAGCCTGGCATGCCATTGAGCATCTTCCGGCCTTTGATTTCCGTCCCTATAAAGTGGGTGCGAACATAAAAAAGAACATGGAGCCATCAGAGCCACTCCGCTACGTATATTTTATGGAACGAAACGGTGAGACGAAAGAGTTCACTGAATATCCCACCGATACAACCTGGAAATTCAAAACGATGGAAGTTGCCAATCCGGATGCGAAACCAAAGATTACCGATTACAGCCTTTGGAACGACGAAGGCGATTTTACCCAGCAATCGTTTGAAGGCAACAAATTGTTCCTCATCATCCGGAAAGCCGACAAGGTGGATCCGAAAGATCTGAAGAAAGTGGCATCCCTTTTCAACAACATGGCCAAACTGGGCAGCATGAAAATTGAGTGTTCCGTCATTACCGGAAGTGATGCCAAATCGATGGAACTTCTCCGTCATGAAGCACAACTGGCGGTTCCCTATTATTATGGTGACGGTACTGTCCTGAAAACGATCATGCGATCCAACGCAGGATTGTGGATGCTGAAATACGGTGAAGTGAAAGGTAAGTGGCACCTCAACGATTGCCCGGACATTCACGAAGTAATTGAATCTTTGAAATAGCCGCTTATCTCCTGGCGGGCTTGTAGGCAAACCGGTCCTTGAGCAGATTGATGGGTTTTTCAATCAAAAACCAGGAAGCACTGCATATCAGCAGGGTGAGAGCCGAATAGATAATCCAGAGGACTTCAGTGGAAGGAATTTCCATTCCATTCGTCCGGAAGCTCCATTTTACGAAATCCGGCACAAAAAGGTGGTAGAGGTAAATTCCATAACTGATTTTACCCAGATACGACACAAACGAATTTTCAAAAAAATAGCCGGGAATACCCCGGATTCCTCTGGCTGCCAGATAAATAAAAAATGCACACCCGATGGAAAAAAACGGAATCACCTGTCCAAGGAAACTGAGTCCGTAAAACTGGATCCACTGAAGTTTGATACTGAGGGTAATGATCCAGAACAACCACATCAGTGCAGCGGCATACGGTATCGGTTTATCTTTCAGCCATAACAACGACAGGGCACTTCCCACACCAAATGCATCGAACTGGCATACCGGAAATTTAGAAAACTGTGTCGCTGGTGCATGGAGATAGAGTGCAGCTTTGGTCACCATAGCTATGACAATAAATCCCAGGACAAGGTGCCAGTTGTACTTCGGCGGACAGCTCAGAATCAGAACCGGCCAGATGAGATAGTATTGTTCTTCAATGGCCAGCGACCAAAGATGTTCCACATATCCGGAGTACCAGTTGTTGGTGAAAAACAGAAGAAAATTGTATCCGTAGCCAAGGAGCCACGGCCAGATTTCACGGGCATATCCGATTCCGAAAACCAATAAACATCCTACATACAAATAGTAAATCGGAAATATGCGAATGGTCCTTCGGATATAAAATGTTCTCAGAATACGGGAACGGATTCCGGAGATTCCGGATTGAAAGGATTCCTGTTGACGCAGGAGGATATTGGTGATAAGAAATCCGGAAAGCACAAAAAACATTCCGACACCCATTGAGCCTCCCAGGTGAATGGGACTTGGTCCTTCATACCAATGATGCAACACCACCATCAGAACGGCAATGGTACGCACTCCATCCAGGTGCTTGAAATAGGGATTCCCGGTTACGGTCATTTCTGAAAATAGCTGCTGAGCATTTTCTCCGCGTAATGTTCTACAGGAGCAAAATTATCGAGCAGAACTATTCCTTCTTCTTTACCAATGTTGCTTAGGTTAACTTCCTGGGCCAGCATATCCTGGATTTCCGGAGAAACCTGTGGAGCATGGAAGCCAGGGTTTTTCATTGTACAAACCAGCATAATATTCTGCACCCTTTCAGCCGGAGCGGTTTTACGTGGTTTGAAAGCCTTCACCACAGGAAACACTTCCCGACAGGTTTTCACCATCGAATGAAATAAATCGCGGTTGGGGCCGGCAACCGGACTGAGAATGTTGATCATCAGAACACCATCTTCTGTAAGAGAGGTGGCCATTCGTTCCATGGCTTCTTTTGAAACCAGGTGAAACGGAATAGAAAACAGGGAACGATAGGCATCGCCCATGATCACATCATATTTCTTCTTGTTGTGGTTGAGGTAAATTCTGCCATCCTCATGGATTGGCACTATCCGCTCATCCGGTCTGAGCCGAAACTCTTTCTGAGCAATGTCCGTGAGGGCTGGATCGATTTCCAGAACATCCATCTTCATATTCGGATAGGCATTTTGAAAATACTTCGGAACCGAATAGGCACCTCCCCCGATGAGCAATGTGTTGATGGGATTCGGATGAAAATGAAACATCATCTTATAAAACCTCGAATAGACAAAAGCCAGTGAATCCGAATCAAGATACATTCCGGAGCTGTATTCATTTCCGACTTTCATCACTTTGCAAACCCGGTCGTTTTTTTCAGGATAGGGTCCCGTAATGACCTGGACAGAACAATACTCGGTATCGCGGATCTGCAGCAGATTGTTTTTGCCGAATGCCTGAACAAACGGAGAAATCAGAAACACCACCAACGCGATGGCCGCATCGTTACTCCGCCGGTTGATCAATGCAAGTATTAAGGTTAAGGCACTGAGAATAAACATAATATTCCGACTTCCGACCCATGCCATCAGATAAAATCCGACAAGAAATGTTCCCACGATACTTCCAACTGAAGACAAAGCATACAAACGACCAATGGTGGCACCTGATGTATTGATGTCTTTCATACGGATCCGGACGGCCTGTGGAGAAACCATTCCCAATAAATAGGCAGGCAAACCAAATAAAATGCTTGCTGAGACCGCTGCACTCCACTTAACACTGACAAACATGGTGGTGATATAAGCCAGAACGGTCTGGTTAATCACCGCCACAACTCCGATGGAAACACCGGCCAGTAGCAACACCTGTGAGAGGCGTTTCTGGCTTGGATCTTCATCGGCTTTCTGGCCTCCGTGGTAATAGCCCAGACTAAGACTTGCCAGGATCACTCCGATAAGGCTGGTCCAGATGAAGGTAGAAGTTCCGACATAGGGTGCCAGAATACGGGAGCCGGTCAGTTCCAGCATCATGACAACGGCACCACTCAGGAAGACCGTAATTTCCAGGACGTATTTTTTCATTGAGACAATTCAGGATGCAAAAAACAATATCCGGAAGAAATTATCCCGGAAAATTCGACTGTATTTAAAATGATGTGTTTTGAAATGAAGTCTTGCTGATGAAAACAGCGGTTGAGTACCTCGGTACGACGTTTTCATTACTAAATTCTGAAATCCGGGATACGATGGTTATGACCATCAATTTACCGGCTCAGGGCCACATAATCACGCAGAACTGCCAGGAGGAAATCGTTGTCGTTGACGATTTCACGATGTGGAATTCCCATTTGCCGTGCGAGGATGACCGAAAGTTCGGTGATCGACTGCCTGTGACCCGCTGTTGGATGTGATCTGGCACGGTCTAATACTTCCTTGATCAGAATGGCCTCTTGTTCTGAAATACAAACGGATTGTGTAAAACTGGGGGTATAATTGGCCAGAGACTTTATTTTCAACAACTGGCTCACCGAGTTTTCTTTCGGAAAATATTTTACGATTACGGTATTGGAAAGAATCTCCCCGATTCGTTGTCTTGAGGCCGAAAACCCAACCAGCAAACCTGCAGCCGCCCCCAGACTAAGGAAAATATCCACTGAACGGAATGCCCAGCGAATCACATAATCCATAAGCTCGCAAGGTTGTCCGTCGAGCCTCATTATCCGAAGACCCATGGCCCTCTTTCCAATGGAGCTTCCATGCATAAAATATTCACTCGCCAGGGAGTAGAACACAAAAATCGTCATCAGAACGAAGCTGATTACCAGTTGAACATCATTGCCATACAATGAGAAAACACCGGCAAGAAAAAATAACAATGCCGAAAACACGCCCATCACCATCCAATCCAGAATAAGGGCCAGAAGTCTTTCCCAGAAAGTTCCCAGTTCATACCGGATCATCACGTTCTGAACTGTTTTTATTTCAATGGATGCCACTTGTCTGTTCGTGCTTTTTATTTATTTGCGTCACCTAAAATCGATGAAGGAGACACAGTTCATTGAACAAAACAAGGAAAAGTGGGCGGATTATGAAAATATGCTGAAGGAACAATCACCGGATGCAGAAAAGATCTACAGCCTGTTTTATTCCATCAGCGACGACCTGGCATATGCAAGGTCGCATTACCCCAATAGGTCAGTCCGGGTTTACCTCAATAATCTGGCGAGAAATCTTTTCCGCAATGTGTATTCCGGGCGTAAAACCACAATTCGGTCGGCTCTTGACTTCTGGAAAACGGATGTCCCGATGGCTTTGTATAACACCCGATACGAACAACTTGCTGCTTTCCTTGTATTTTTTGTGGCAGCAATTATAGGAATCGTCTCCTGCCTTTCGGACGATCAGTTTGCCTCTTCCATTCTGGGAAAATCCTATGTCCGGATGACCCTGGAAAATATTCACAAAGGCAAACCTATGGCTGTGTACGATGAAGATTCTCCTTTCTCGATGTTTATTGCCATCGCAACCAACAACCTGAAGGTCTGCTACATAGGTTTTTCCATGGGAATCATGGGTGGCCTGGGAACACTCTATATCCTCCTGTACAATGGAATCATGGTGGGAACCTTTCAGTTTTTCTTTGCCAAATACAATCTGCTCTGGTCATCATTTCTTACAATCTGGATGCACGGTGCCCTTGAAATCAGCAGCATTGTCATCGGGTCGGGTGCTGGTTTTACAATTGGAAAAGGGCTGCTCTTTCCTGGTACCTATTCCCGGATGCAGTCTCTGTTACTGGCAGCCAGGAGAGCCATAACCATTATGATCGGCATTTCACCTGTCATTGTAGTGGCAGCCTACATTGAGTCCTTTCTCACCCGGCATTACAACATGCATGAAGCCATTAAGCTGACTCTCATTCTGGCTTCATTCGGTTTTATTCTGTTCTACTTTGTTTTTTACCCGTTCATAAAAGGACGGAGTCGGAAAGAACATTCCTATCAGGCAGATGGGCTCACCTACCTCAAACCCGTTGTGTTTGATTCGAAACAGATTTACAACGCTGGCCAGATTTCCGGTTTCTCACTTCGGTTTTTTGGGAACATGTTTCAGAAAACCATATGGTTCACCCTCGTTTTCTCCTTGCTCTATACCATCATGGTAGCGGTGCTGCAATACCAGGAAACGATCGGCTTTGAACTGGTGCGTCAGTCCGGACTCTGGTACACCCTTTTTTACTTTTCAGAATCCCCTTCAGCGTTTGCACTCCATTTGGTGCTGATTACCTGCCTGGTGCTTATCACATGTTATCTGCTGATGAAGCATACCGACCCATCCAACGCACGCTCATTTCCGGCAACGGTCCTTGGTTTCGGAATTCCAACTGTGATTGTTTTCGGCACAATTTCAGTCCTTTTACTTATTGAAGGTGCCTGGAAACTGTTGTATGTGCTCATTCTTCCTGGTTTCTATGTATGGTTGGGAATGATCCTGGTTTCGAAAGAAACCATCGGATCGGTTGTAGCGAAAACCTGGGAATACACATTTGGTTCGCCCGGAAAAGCAATGGCCTGCTTTCTGATTTTCATTCTGCTCGGGCTTTTTGGCATTGTCCTCACCAGCTCTCCGCTAGCCAGTAAGGTGATGGATCTGATTTACTGGAATGTATCGGTAAGCAACAGTGAAATAACCCGTGTTATTTTCATTTACCTGCCAACGTGGATTGGATATTGTTTCATGCTGATTACGGCTCAGCTCCTGGTCATTTCTTCCTGCATTCTGGCGTATACTCTTATTGAAACCAACCAGGCAGGCGGATTACTAAACCGCATCCGGGCTTTGCAAAACGAATGAAAACAGGGCTGAATTTTTTTCGGGTGTTGTTGTGCCTACTGTTCGTGGTTGGGAATACTGACATGGTTTCCGGCCAGCAAGCCGATACCCCGGTCGTATTTACAGAAATCGACACCTCCGCTTTCAGCCAGGAAAATGCAGCGGAAGAGGCGCCCACTTCACAGGAGGCAGAACCGGCAGTTCCGGTAAGCGAGGGTGAGGACGAAGAAGAAGCCATGGAAAGGGAAATGGCATCCAATCAGGCAAAATACGATTCTCTCCTCCGGAATGCAGCTGATGCAAGGTACGATACCGTCTTAAATCCAGTGGCTGTTTTGCACAATGCTGCTGGTTGGAAATCAGAAACCGGTGGACTGGATTTTACTGAGCACCCACCAAAAAAGAAAGAGAAACGACCAGAAAATTCGACCGGCCCTCTGAGGTTTCCCGACTGGGATCTGGGCTGGCTCGCTCCTGTAGCAAAATATGGCTCCCTCATCCTTCTGATCGGACTGCTTGTCTGGCTCATTTCGATGGTGGTGAAACAATACATTTCGGAACCGGAACTTTCTAAAGATGACCTTCTATCATGGGAAGTGAATCCGGATAAAATATCGTATGACAAACTGGAAGAATTGCTGGAAACCTATCTCCGGGAAAACAATCACCGGCAGGCGCTCCGCATTTTGTTTCTGATGGTTCTGAAAGATCTCACCTCGATGGAGCTGATCGTCTGGAAAAAAAACAAGACCAACCACGATTATCTCCGTGAACTGAAGGATACCGGCATTCAGCTGCCGTACAGAAGAATCAGCATTGCGTTTGATGCTGCCCGTTACGGAAACTACACCGTCAGTGAAACATCATTCACTGTCGTCAAAGGGCATTTCGATGCTATTCAGAAGGCCATTAAACCCACAAATCCACCGTCATGAAGCAAAAGCAGATATGGTTGGTGCTGGCTTTAGTACTCGGAATGGGGTCGTTGTTGTACTATTTCTTTTTCTACAGACCCTATCCAAAATACAACTGGATCCATACACTCCATGCGAGCGGGGAAGAACCATATGATCTGGATGTTTTTTACAAACACCTTCGGAAGCTGCCAGGAATTGAAGCCGATTTGAACAAAGGAAAACCGTTGAATAAAGTTCCACTGGAAACGGATTATCAGGCCTATGTCTTTATTCATGGCACAGAACCACATTTCACAACAGATGATGTCGATCATCTGATGGACTACCTCAATAACGGAGGGAAAGCCTTGTTTATCACCCCTGAACTTGGCCAGAACCTATCCCGGAAACTGTTCCGTGATGGAATCGATGATCTCATTCTTCTGAGGGCAGAGCTCCGCAGGCCAGACGATTCCCTGAGAACCAGGATTGTACCCGTTGGATTTTTCAACAAGCAAAAAAATCCAAAAGCCACATATTTTGAAAAGTCAGCTGATACAGTTGATAATCTTCGCTACCACCATTTCGTCATGAATGGCGAATGGTTCTATCTCAAAAATCCCGTCAGGCAAATCGGATTCATAGACAACCAGATCAATTTTCTGGAACTAAAAGTTGGAAAAGGCACCCTTCTCTGGCACTGTAATCCACTTTTGTTTACAAATTTCCATCTTCTCCGTCCTGAAATTCAGGATTATATGGATGTCGTGCTGGCACATCTGGCATTGAAATCCAATCCGCAGAAAGCGAAAAAAGAAGATGGCCTGCTGACATCGGTATTTTCAGATAAAGAAAAACAAGCCAATGGAATGCTGTTGATCGATGAAGCTTCAAAACTACCCTATTGGTCTGAAAATGAGGAACAAAACCCATCCCCTTTGCGGTACATCCTTTCTCAGGAAACGTTTCGGTGGGCATGGTACACTTTGCTGGCTGGTGTATTCGCATTTCTGGTTCTACTGGCCAGACGCCGCCAACGAGTAATACCCTTGCTTCCTTCCCGTACCAATTCGACTCTGCATTTCATCAGGGCCATTTCAGAACTATATCTGCGGAAGCAAAATCATTATTTCATGAGTCAGCAGAAAATGAAGCTGTTCCTAAACCACATTAAAGCAAGGTATGGCATTCAGAATCAGGGGCTTTCCAAAGAATCCATTCTGATTTTATCGCGGCGTTCGGGAGTGGATGAAGAACTGATAACATCCATTTTCCAGACCTGGAACTACATTCAGGATTACTCCATGCAAAACACAACCGCCAGCCAGCTGGCACATTTTCATTCGATAACCGAACAATTTTATCAACAAAGCAAATCGCTATGAACGAGGAAGAAGAAATCCTGGGTCAACCTGAAATAAAACAGGAACTCGACCAGTTGTTTGATCTGGTGCAGGCCATCCGGACCGAATTGTCGAAAGCCGTAATCGGCCAGGAAGAAGTGGTGGAACAAATGCTGGCATCGTTACTGGTGGGTGGTCACATTCTCCTCGAAGGTGTTCCCGGAATTGCCAAGACCCTTATTGCCCGGATGTTGTCACAATGCCTTGATCTTCGGTTTTCAAGGATCCAGTTCACACCGGATCTTATGCCCACAGATGTGACCGGTACATCGGTTTTCAATCTCAAAACTTCGGAGTTTACGTTTCACCCGGGGCCTGTGTTTGCCAACATTGTCCTGATTGACGAAATCAACCGGGCTCCGGCCAAAACACAGGCAGCCCTGTTTGAGGTGATGGAAGAAAGGCAGGTGACCATCGACGGAAAAACCATTCCGTTGGAAAAACCCTTTGTGGTTCTGGCCACACAAAACCCCTTTGAACAGGAAGGCACCTACAAATTACCGGAAGCCCAGCTCGACCGGTTCTTATTCCGGATCAAAATCAGGTACCCAAGTCTGGAAGAAGAAATCCAGATTCTGAACCGGTTTAAGGGTGATTTTGAACAAAATTCGCTGCGTTCTCTGGTGCCGGTGGCCAATGCCGGAATACTGGCGAATGCGAAAAATCTGATCGAGCGGATTCACATTCAGGATGAACTGATCCGCTATATCGCGACACTGATTGACCACACCCGGAACAGCGGAGATCTGATGCTGGGTGGTTCACCAAGAGCTT
>ERZ795056.7978-NODE-7978-length-10041-cov-4.531744_pt1 | contig 10041 bp, 7 predicted proteins | sample MGYA00375140_ERZ795056 | MGnify/ENA primary metagenome ERZ795056 (study PRJEB30185, sample SAMN05720227) | activated sludge metagenome | isolation source: Anaerobic digester | place: USA | collected 2015-03-09 ...
GGATCTTGAAATATCATTTGAATTTTTTGGCGTAAGGGCAGTAGTTCTTTTGCAGAAAGTGAAAATAAATCCTGTTGATTGAAAAAAACATGACCTCCATCGGGGGCATGAAGTCGTAACAAAGTTTTTCCGAGTGTGGATTTTCCACAGCCGGACTCTCCGACCACGCCCAGGGTTTCTCCTTTTTGCACTTGAAAACTGACTTCATTCAAAGCTTTCACTTCACCTGTTTTTTGAGAAAAAAGACCTCCATGAACTGGAAAGTATTTTTTTACATTTTGAACATCCAAAAGAATTTTATTTTCAGACGGCTTCATAAATCAAAGTCCTCCATTTAAGGGAAAATGACAGGCGACTTTTCCATTTTTAAGCAATGGTTCTTGATCGTAACAAAGTTTTTGTCGAAAGACGCAACGGTCTGCAAAGCGGCACCCCTTTTGAGGTTGGGTCAAATCGGGGACCATGCCTTCGATGGTGGGTAGTTTTTGAGTTTTAGAAAAACCGGGTTTAGGAATCGAGTCCAATAACCCCCGCGTGTAGGGGTGCTGGGGCTTTTCAAAAATATCAAAGACGGTTCCTTTTTCGACAATTTTTCCGGCATACATCACAATCACATCGTCGCACATTTCTGCAACAACCCCTAAATCGTGAGTGATAAATAAAGTCGACATATCATTTTTGGACTTTAAATCATTCATCAAATCTAAAATCTGGGCTTGAATCGTCACATCAAGGGCCGTGGTGGGTTCGTCCGCGATGAGAAGTTTGGGGGAGCAAGAAAGGGCCATGGCAATCATCACTCGCTGCCTCATGCCCCCAGACAGTTGATGTGGATAGTCCTTGATGCGCTTTTCCGGAGAGGAAATGCCTACAAGTTTTAACATCTCTACGCATTTGTTAAAAATTTCTTTTTTAGAGAAATCAAAATGAATTTTATAAATTTCCGCCATTTGTTTTTCAATGGTATGAACTGGGTTCAGGGCCGTCATGGGTTCTTGAAAAATCATGGCAATTTCACGACCCCGTATTTTTCTCATTTCGCCAATAGGAAGTGTTAAAAGGTCTTGGCCTTTATAAAGAATTTCGCCGCTTGAAATATGTCCTGGAGGATTGGGAATCAGTCGTAAAATAGAATAAGCCGTTACAGATTTTCCACATCCGGACTCTCCGACGAGCCCTGTGGTGCGTCCTTCTTTGATTTCAAAAGAACTGCCATCCACGGCGCGCATCTTGGATTTTTCGATTTGAAAATCAACGACTAAATTTTTAACCTCAATAATATTTCCAGACACGCCAGGAACTCCCTAGTTAAAATTTTTATAGCTTATTTATTTAAGCTACTTTTTATTGGGGCCAACTTCAATCACATCGTTTACATTGGGGATTGTGGTCTTTGCAGATTGAGCCACTTTGAGTTTTTTATCTGCTTCGGCATCAAACCACCAGGTGTAATTTCCGTTGAACATGTAACTGTACATGGGTTCATAGTTGGGTATATGTCCTAAGTTGTTCCAGTAAAGGATGCGAATAAAATTAGATCCCCAGAGTGGAATATAAAATCCTTCGTCTCGGATAAGTTCTTCAATACGATTCATCGCGGCTTTTCTTTTTTTAATATCTAAATCTTCTTTATAGATTTTAATTTGTTGATCCATTTCGGGATTTGAATAACTGGCAAAATTATTATTGCTCATGGTCTTAGCATGATCCGAGTGAAAATACTGTTCAGGTTCAGGAAACAATCCAGCAGTCATTGAAATGATTTTCATTTCAAAGTTTTTCTCTAAGCCATCTTTAAAAGCTTTTGCAGAGTCAACCAGTTTCAGTTTCATTTCTACTCCAGCGGCTTTAAAATCCTCAGCAATCACAGAAAGGTGACGGCTGAAGGTCTCTTCACCATAGGTGATGAAAAAAGAAGCCCTTTCGCCTTGAGCATTGATCAAAATCCCATCCGAACCTCGAGTTTTAAATCCAGCTTTGGTTAATAACTCCGCAGCTTTTTTGGGGTTATAGTCAGGGTATTTAAAACTGTTTGGACTGTCATACTCTGTTCCCGCAAACCAAGACTGTCGGCGTTCGTAGGCACCAAACATTAAATTGTCATTGAGTTTGTTAAAATCAAATAAATAGGCCAGTGATTTTCTAAAGTCCTTGTTTTTAAAAACAGAAGACTTTAAATTCATCAAAAGTCCATAGGGGCCATCGGGGCCTTTAACCATCACTTTCTTTTTTACAATCCAGCCTTTTTTAATGTCGTCAAAATCGGTATTGTTTTTCCAATCCGAAGCCTTTGCAATTGTAAATTGAGACAGCTCTCCTTTTTTAAAATGTTCAAAGGCCACATTATTGTCGCGAATGATCTTAAAGTTCAGACGGTCGAAATTATATAAATTTTTAAGATATTTTTTTTCATCACCCCACCAGTTTTTAACACGTTCAAAGGTCACATATCGTCCCTCTTTAAAGTCAGTAATTTTGTAAGCCCCGACGCAAACGGGGGAACTCCAATTGTATTTTCTAATCCAATTTTCATCCAGGACGGTGGCATGTTTTGCAATAGGTGTAATTTGATATTTATCCAGTGCCTGCCAACTGGGATAAGCCCCCACTATTTTTATAGTGAGATCATCTATTTTTTCAACACTGATAAAATCTTCTCTATAAACTTTATTTTGAACAGGGTCTTTAATGTGTTCACTTCTCATCATTTCAAAAGCAAAAACATAATCATCTGCACGAACGGGGTGACCATCATTATATCGAACATCAGGATCTAATTTGAAATAAAGAGTCTTTTGATCCTTCATAACCGCCCAATGCGTGGCTAAAGAAGGTATATATTCTAAAGTTTCAGGGTGTCGAATGACGAGGCTGAAGCTTCCAACAAGACTTGAAAAACAGTGGGGCTGATTGTAGTTGGCGAACATGTCATTGGAGTTTGGCCCATAGAGGCGAAAAGTTAAAGGATAGGAGCTCATGTAAGACTGATACACACCGCCCCGTTGGGCCTTAGGCGAGCTAAAGGGTTTGGCTGTATCATTGGTGACCCACTTGATTTTAGAAAGATCTTCAGCCGCACCCACTGAGGGTAAATCCAGAATCATAGCTGCCACTAGGGTCGTAAAAAGAACAAGAACTTTTATCAGTGATTCCGTCCGAATTTGCAGAGCCATTTTAATTAATTTTTTCATAAAACTTCCACCTTTTATTATCTTCTTCATGTTTTTCTCTTTTTTATTGATACTTTGAAAAATGTTTTGGGTCCAGAGCCTCGCGAATACCTTCACCGATAAAAGTGACTAAGAGCAAGGTGATGGTAATGGCTAAAAATGAAAACAAAGTAATCCACCAGGCATTGTGCAAATACTGTAATCCCTGCTGCATGAGGCCTCCCCAACTGGGAGTGGGGGGGGGAAGTCCATAACCTAAAAAATCAAGAGAAGTCAGAGATGTGATGCCCCTTACGATGGCAAAAGGAAAAGAGGAAATCACGGGGACCATGGAGTTTGGAAGAAGGTGTTTAAAAATAATGCGTGAGGAGCTTGCTCCACAAGATTGAGCCGCCAAACAATAATCTTTTTCTTTTTCGCGCATCACTTCGGTACGGATATAATAGGAGATTGAAATCCACGAGAAAAAAAGTAGTAGACATAGCAATATCCAAAAATTAGGAGTGATCAATGAGGCCACATAAATACATAAATACAAAAAAGGAACCGTAGACCAGATTTCAATAATTCGCTGAAAACTTAAATCCACCCATCCACCAAAATAACCAGATAAGGCGCCGATCCAAATTCCAATGATGAACCCTACGATGGTAAGAATTAAAGAAAAGAAAATCGCAATACGAAACCCATAAAAAAGCCGTACTAAAATATCTCGTCCTTGGTCGTCGGTGCCAAGCCAGTGGCGCGAGCTGGGGGCATGTGGTGGAGGTGTCTCTGTGAAATCACTTTCAAAAGGACCGTAGGGAACTAGGGGCATCAGAACAAAACCTTCGCCATTTTCAGAAAGTTTTGTTTTCAGCTCACGGTACTTGGGCTCTTGAGTTCCCTCTTCTCCAAAGGTTTGAGCCTCGAGATACTGATAGGTTGGAAAATGCCATTGGCCTTTATAATTTACAAAAATAGCCCTATGGTTCATAAGAAGTTCTGCGAACAGGGATAAAAAAATGGCCCCCATCAAAATCACTAAAGACCAAAAACTGCGGCGTAAAGATTTAAAACGATTCCAGCGTTTGAAAAAAAGAGGATTCATTTTAAACTCCGCTTCATCGAAACCTCACACGGGGGTCCACAGCGGCCACACAGAGATCCGATAATAAATTACCAACCAGGGTCAGCAAACTGGATATGACCAAGATTCCAAGAACCACGGGATAATCTCTTTCAACAATAGACGTGTAACCCAAAAGACCCATGCCATCGATATTAAAAATTTTCTCAATCAAAAATGAACCCGCCAATAAAACAGATAAATTATTTCCAAAAGATGTGGCCAACGGAATGAGGGAGTTTCTAAGAGCATGCCGAAAAATAGACCATCGGTAGCTGACCCCTTTAGCCAAGGCTGTTTTAACATAATCCGAAGCCATTTGTTCCATGACCGAATTTTTCATTAGAATCGTCATCGAAGCAAAGGACCCCACCATATAGGCCACCAAAGGTAAAAAGGCATGCTTAAAAATATCAAGGGCTTTGGCACCAAAGGTGGGCAAATATTCAAAGTCATCCGAAACAAATCCCCCTAAAGGAAAAATGCTCCATTTGCTGGCTAAAAATACGATCAACACCATGGCCAGGGCAAAGGCCGGAATCGCATAACCCACAAAAATAATTATAGAGGTGACATTGTCGATCCAGGTTTTGTGACGGATAGCTTTGATCACACCCAAAGGGACCGAGATCAGGTAAACCAGAAAGGTTGAGACTAAACCATAAAAAATAGATACCGGAAGTTTGCTAGAGATGATTTGACTGACGGGGGTGAAATAGCGAAAACTTTCGCCGAGGTCGAATTGAAAAACTCTTGTAAGCCATTTTGCATATTGAACATACCAGGGCTTATCAAAACCATAGAGCTCCATCATGCCTTTGAGATCTGCTTCAGAAAGTTGAGAGTCCGAACGTTTGGAAAAACCACCTCGGGCTCCAGCTTCTCCAGAAGCTGAACCCGCTTGCGCGCGCGCACGCAATTGATCAATGGGGCCGCCCGGAACAAATTGAGTCATAATGAATGTGACAAAGGTAATTCCAATAAAAGTCGGGATCATTAATAAAATACGTCTTAAGATGTACATCTTCATCGCGAAGGTGATTCTCTCTAGGAGACGTAAATAATGTCAAGACTTTGATTTAACACTTGCCGACGGCGAAGAAGCTAGTTGATGAATTTTAAAAATAATTCTTTAAATTCACCATATTTTTTTCTGGCATACATGAGTTTCAATCTTTGTAGTGGTCCTTTGTTCCCCCAGGCAAGGCATTTACGCACTTGCTTTCCTGTCAATAGATCAATTTGTAAATAGCGCGGGGCACTCATGGGTTTTCTTTTTCCAGTTATATAACAAAGGGCCTCAACGGCAATAAGTGCAGAACCTAAATTGACTGAAGCTGAAAAAGAAGGCCCCGTTTGCATTTCCACAAGTTGTTCTTTTTTAAAGTCCATGTATTTTAAATGAAGAGCATCGGGAGCCATGCCCACAGTGAAGCGCAGTAATTTTTCAAAGGGGTCCATGTTTTTTTCAATATTAAAATATTCTTCAAAAGACATCGATTGTCCGTCAAAGGAAAGTAGGGTTGCAGAAAGGCCCAGGGGAGCTGAGAACATAATTGGCTTTTTTGCATTATGAGCTGTTTTATGTAAAAGCTCACGGGCGCTAAAAGTAAAATACTCGATGGCATCCACGATACAATCACAACCCTTTACAAAATCTTCGACATTGTGGGGTTGAATGCCTTCATTAAAAGTTTTAATTTCTAAATCGGGATTGATTTCTAGAATTTGCTCTTTCATGACTTCTACTTTGGTGCGACCAAAGGTTTTGTGATTAGCTCCAGCTTGGCGATTTAAATTGGCAATATCAAAACGATCAAAATCAGCTAAATAGAATTTTCCAATTCCAGCACGAGCTAAACAAAGGAGAGTCGCTCCGCCGATGCCTCCCAATCCTGCAATTCCAATGCAAGAGTTTTTAAGTTTGAGTTGTTCTTCCATGGAAAGAACACCGATATTTCTACCAAAACTTTTTAAATAGGAATCATCACTCATATTTTGAAATCCATTTCTAATTTAGAGGTTTAGAATAGTTTTTATGACCGTGGAAAATATGTCAAGAAAGACTATTCCTACAAGGGCATGGCTGCGTAGGTATCAGTTTGTCCATATTACGCGCTGCCCAAGTGTTTGAAAAGGGGGCACTCATTGACAAATCAAAGATCATAATCATAATCGTTCGGTTTGTTAATAATCAAATTGTAATGGATGAAAAGGTGGTTAGATGTCTCAGCGGGACTATTATGAAATTTTAGGTGTTGAAAAGACCGCAGATCAAGAGGGGATAAAAAAAGCATATCGTAAATTGGCGATGCAGTTTCACCCCGATAAAAATCCAAACAATCCAGAAGCTGAAGAAAAATTTAAAGAGGCCGCTGCGGCCTATGAAGTTTTAAGCGATGCCCAAAAACGAGCTAAGTATGATCGATTTGGTCATAGTGCCTTTTCTCAAGGAGCGGGCGGAGGTACGGGCTTTCATGATGTGGAAGATATTTTCTCTCATTTCGGAGATATTTTCGGAGATTTTTTTGGAGGAGCTGGTGGCTCTCGTGGAGGTTCCCGCCAAGGGGGGCGTAGTCAGGCTCAACGAGGATCTGATCTGAGATATGTCACAGAAATTTCTTTAAAGGATGTGCTTAAGGGTTTACAAAAAGATATTGAATTTGAGTCCGAAGAAAACTGTCACCCTTGCAACGGTACGGGTGCGGAAAAAGGAAGCACTCCCAAAACATGTTCAACCTGTGGGGGGCGTGGTCAAGTGGTGCGCAATCAAGGATTTTTTTCGATGTCCTCGGCCTGTCCAACATGTCATGGTGAAGGCGTTATCATCACCCATCCGTGCAAAGCCTGTAAAGGGGCGGGTAGAACTTCAAAAAAGAAAAAACTTCAAATCAATATTCCTGCGGGTGTGGATGAAGGAACTCGGTTACGTATTTCTGGAGAAGGTGAGGGCGGTTATCGTGGAGGTCCAGCGGGGGATTTGTATGTGGAAATTCGCCTGAAAGAGGACGAGCGCTATGAACGAAAAGGCGACGATATTTATGCAGAACTTAAAGTGCCGTACCCCCTTTTGATGCTCGGTGGTGAAATGGATGTTGAAACTTTAGAGAAAAATGAAAAAATTGAAATCCCTAAAGGAACTCAGCCGAATGAACTACTTAAGTTATCTGGACATGGTTTGCCATCTTTAAGAGGGTCTCGGCGCGGCAATTTAATTTTTTTAGTCCAGCCAGAGATTCCTCATAAATTAAACAAAGAAGAAGAAAAATTACTTAAAGAAATTGCTAAGTTAAAAGGTCTAGAGGTTAAATCTAAATTTTTTTAATGGATTTTGTCCATCACCTTGACAGTTTATAAATTGAACACAGCTTACCTTTATATTTAAAAAGGAGAATTTTATGGGAAAAATTATAGGAATTGATTTAGGGACGACCAACTCGGTGGTTGCAATTATGGAAGGTGGAGAACCCAAGGTTCTTGTCAATGAAGAGGGAGCTAGAACAACGCCCTCAGTTGTGGCCTATACTAAAGATGGGGAAAGGCTTGTGGGGCAAATTGCTCGACGTCAGGCCGTTACAAATCCCGAGAATACAATTTCTTCGGCCAAAAGATTTATTGGTCGACGTTTTGCTGAAGTGAATGAAGAACTGAAGATGGTTCCCTATACTGTTGTTGAAAAAGGAAATGACTGTGCTTTTAAATTAAAAGAAGGAAAGACGGTTTCTCCTGAAGAGATTGGAGCCTCTGTTTTAGCAAAACTAAAAAAAGTGGCTGAAGATTATTTGGGTGAGGCCGTGACAGAAGCTGTCGTAACGGTTCCTGCTTATTTTAACGATGCTCAACGTCAAGCAACAAAAGATGCGGGACGCATTGCGGGTCTAGAGATAAAGAGGATCATCAATGAGCCTACAGCAGCGGCCTTGGCCTATGGTCTTGATAAAAAGAAAGACGAAAAAATTGCCGTGTATGATTTTGGTGGTGGAACTTTTGATATTTCCATTCTTGAAGTTGGTGACGGTGTTGTTGAAGTTAAATCGACCAATGGAGACACTCATTTAGGTGGAGATAATTTAGATCTTTTAATTCTTGAGTGGATGATCACTGAGTTTAAAAAAGATCAAGGTGTTGATTTAAGAAATGATAAAATGGCTCTTCAGCGTTTGAGAGAAGCTGCAGAGAAAGCTAAAATTGAACTTTCCAGTGCTCAGGAAAGTGACATCAATTTACCCTATGTGACGGCAGATCAGTCGGGTCCAAAACATTTACAAATGAAACTTTCACGAGCTAAATTTGAACAGATGATTGAGCCCTATGTTCAGCGCTCTCTAGAGCCTTGTAAAAAAGCATTGGCTGATTCTGGGTTAAAGGCTTCTGAAATTGATGAAGTTATTTTAGTGGGTGGATCCACTCGGGTTCCTGCAATTCAAAAAGCCGTTAAAGATTTTTTTGGTAAAGAACCAAATCGAACCGTTAATCCTGATGAAGTTGTTGCCATTGGCGCGGCTGTACAGGGTGGGGTTTTGTCGGGCGAAGTGAAGGATGTTTTACTTTTAGATGTGACACCTTTATCCTTAGGTATTGAGACAATGGGTGGAGTGATGACGGTTTTGATCGAAAGAAACACAGCCATTCCAACAAAAAAATCCCAAGTGTTTTCAACAGCGGCAGACAATCAACCGGCGGTGGATGTTCATGTTGTTCAAGGGGAGCGTAAAATGGCCTCGGACAACAAGGCCCTTGGCCGATTTGAGTTGATGGGAATTCCACCAGCTCCTCGCGGAGTGCCTCAGATTGAAGTGACTTTTGATATCGATGCCAACGGAATTTTAAATGTTTCGGCAAAAGATATGTCGAGTGGAAAAACTCAGGCGATTAAAATTACGGCTCAGTCTGGTTTAAGTGAAGATGAAATTAAAAAGGCAGTGAAAGAAGCTGAGTTGCAAGCGGATGCGGATAAGAAAAAAGCAGAAACAGCAACAAAGCGTAATGAGTTGGATAATTTAGTTTATCAAACCGAGAAAATGATTAAGGACTCTGGAGCTCAGCTTGAGGCCAAGGATGTTAAAGAGGCTCAAGATCTTGTGGCTTCTGCAAAAAAAGTTCTTGAAAATAAATCCTCTGGTTTTGAAGAAACAGGAAAAGCTCATGAGCAGCTTCAAACATTAATGCACCGCTTAAGCTCTGAAGTATATAAAAAGCAAGGAGCTCAGGGTGGTGCTGCTGGTGGACCAGGAGCTGAAGCTTCTCAAGATTCAGCAGGTGCTGCATCTGGTGCAAATTCTGAAAAAGGTAATGACGACGTGATCGATGCCGATTATAAGGATGTTAAGTAAAACACGTCGGGGGTTTTTTTGAAGAAGTACATTTTTATTGCGGTCCTTGTTTTAGCAGCCTTAACACGCATTATCCCACATCCTTGGAACTTTACGGGTGTGGGGGCTTTAGCGATTTTTGCTGGCTCTCATTTTAAGAGTCGATGGCAGGCTGTTGCTCTGACTTGGGTCTCTATGTTTATTGGGGATTTATACTTTGGACTTCACTCGACCATGTTTTTTACCTATGGGGCGCTTGCGTTGACGGCGATTCTAGGACACAGTTTTTCCGAAATAAATATTTCAGAAAACAACAACAGTGCTAGTCAAACTTCTAATCGTCTTGCTCAAAATAAGTTTTTTACTTTGGCTTCAAAGGTATTTTCTTGGGGTACCTTATCCTTGGTTGGAAGTTTGTTTTTTTATCTCATAACTAATTTTGGAGTTTGGG
>ERZ795056.7979-NODE-7979-length-10040-cov-13.735303_pt1 | contig 10040 bp, 9 predicted proteins | sample MGYA00375140_ERZ795056 | MGnify/ENA primary metagenome ERZ795056 (study PRJEB30185, sample SAMN05720227) | activated sludge metagenome | isolation source: Anaerobic digester | place: USA | collected 2015-03-09 ...
TGGTCGCCTCGGGCAAGTCTGTAGTTCCCGAAAGTATTTTGGTGGCGTACCATTGCCCGAATTCTTTCCAGTCCTTGGCGTGTCCGTCAATTCCTTCGAGGCTGAAATATTCGAGCGCCATGACCACCTTAGGCGTCATTTCGCCAATTTCGGGGCTGTAACTTTCGCGTTTCTGCGCTGCAATGTTCGTGGCGGTATAGGAAAGTTTCCCCGTTGCATCGGCAGTTTTTTCAATTCTATATCCAGAAAAATGATATTCCTTTTGGTAGAATCCCAAATCGGGTGGGTATGTGACATTGAGGATGCTCTTCTCAACACCCACAAAATAATGTTCAAGCGGCTGCCAATCTGGTATAAAAGCGGTATTGGAAGTAGAAATTTCGCACTCGTAAACAATCGTAAATGGATATTGCGTGGGCGTGTAATCGAGGAAAAGCAATCGCCCGTCGAGCGCTATAGAAATGCCATCAAACACACTCTGATCCCTGAAATCCTTGCGTTTGATTTTTTTAAGCTCGTTGCCAAAAGCGTCGTAGACCACCGCGCCAATTGAATTGACAGAAAATCGCTTGTTGTAGTAAGCCACTGCGCCAATAGCGTTTTGGCCTTGCTCGTTTAAAACAGTCACTACGCGTTTCTCTGCAATATCAACGCTGCGTTGCGAATTGATGGTGATATCAGTCTGGCAAAGCCGTACCACCGCATTGGCATGCTGCTTGAGGCTGTCGGGAATCGATTGTACAGTATAAGTGGCTTTTTGCGAAGATGCCTGAAGAAAAAACAAGCACAGCAGAACCGAGAAAAATTGCGGCTTCATTTATTTGTATTTCATCCAAAAATATATTTTTTTTAGAAATACTTAACATTTTCAAGCTTTATTTTTAGTATCGATTACAATCGTGACCGGACCGTCATTTAAAAGCAACACTTTCATGTCGGCGCCAAATGCCCCGGTTTGGATTTTTTTACCCAAATCGGCCTCCAACCTCGATACAAACCGCTCGTACACAGGAATTGCAATCTCGGGTCTGGCGGCATTGATATACGATGGCCGGTTGCCTTTTTTGGTAGACGCGTGCAACGTAAACTGGCTCACCACTATGACATCGCCCTCGCAATCTGCGACAGACACATTCATCACGCCATCGTCATCCCCAAAAATCCTCAGATTGGTGATTTTCTGCGACAGCCAATCGATGTCTTCCTGCGTGTCTTCTGCGGCTATGCCTAGCAAAACCAAAAGTCCTTTTTGGATGTCGGCGATTACTTTTCCGTCAACGGTTACAGAGGCTTGGGAAACGCGTTGGATGACTGCTTTCATAATGGCTGATGGATAATGGATAATGAAAAATTGATAATTGATAATTGACGCCAGAATATCATTCCCTCGTCTTATCACTCGCAATACGGTCGTCATTGTACAAATCGGTCCGATAGTGCTCGTCATCGCCTTCTAAGATCTGAAGGTAACTTTTGTAACGCGACCACGCGATCTGGTCTTCGTCGAGCGCTTTCTTTACCGCGCAATGGGGTTCGTCCTTGTGCAAACAGTTGTTGAATTTGCATTGGTCCTGCAATTTAAAGAACTCTGGGAAATACCCGCCAATTTCGTACTTCTCCATATCCACAATCCCAAAACCCTTGATTCCGGGCGTGTCTATAATCTTGGCTTCAAACGATAAATCATACATTTCGGCAAAAGTCGTGGTGTGTTGGCCTTGCTTGCTTTGCTCCGAGATTACGGTGGTCTTTAAATCCAGGCTCGGCTCCAACGCATTGACAAGTGTCGATTTCCCCACACCCGAATGCCCAGAGAACATACTCACCTTACCCAGCATCATCTCCTTCAACTGCGCCACGCCATCGCCTTTTGCCGCCGAAACACGCAAGCATTTATAACCAATCTCCTGATAAATGTGCTGCAAGTACAACTGCTCGTCCAAAGTCGGCTCGTCATAGGTGTCGATTTTATTGAACACCAAGATCGCTTCTATACCATAGGCTTCGGCAGTCACCAAAAAACGGTCAATAAAAGTCGTCGTCGTTGGCGGATTGTTAATCGTAACCAATAAAAAAACCTGGTCAATATTAGACGCGATGATGTGCATCTGGTGTGACAGATTCACCGATTTGCGCACAATATAATTCTTGCGATCGTGGATGTGGTGTATCGTTCCGGTCACGGCATCCGAGGTTTCGTCGAGCTCAAAATCCACCACATCGCCCACCGCAATCGGGTTGGTGCTCTTAATGCCCTTCATCCTGAATTTCCCCTTGATGCGACATTCCACAAACGCGCCTTCCCCCGATTTTACGGTGTACCAGCTTCCGGTAGATTTATAAACGATTCCTGTCATTAATGAATTGTGAATGGTGACCCGAGGCGCAGCCGAACGATATGGAGCGCAGCGGAACAAACTGTGATCGGCAAAATTAGGGTTTTAAATTAGAAAAAAGAAGAAAGACCAAAGCGTTGAAAGCACAAAGAAAAAAGACATCGGGTTGGGCGTAAAACTACGCTCTTTTTTGTCGGCGGTACTTAGCGAAGCAAAACACTCTTGTCTCTTGCAGGGCAGCGGCCTTTCCTCTTTCCTCTTTCCTCTTTCCTCTTTCCTCTTTCCTCTTTCCTCTTTCCTCTTTCTTCTTTCTTCTTTCTTCTTTCCTCTTTCCTCTTTCCTCTTTCCTCTTTCCTCTTTCTGGCGTGCCGGCAATCCAAATCCTACTGATTCCCCATGCTGTCGTTGCCGTCGGGCTGTACGCGGTGCGCGGCACCTTGCTGCCATCCCTCACGCAGCCACCCGAACACTCGTTTGACCAACGCATTTCGCGTCACCGGCCATTACACCCACAAAACCACCTCGACCGGATTTTCGGATGCTATCTTTTCCTTTTTTCTTATATCAGCTTTTACGGGCAGCAGGTAAGTTTGTGATTTGCTGTCAAACCAAATCGCCGTGGACCAGGTGGTTTCGCCAATCCTCGCGGTGGCGGGCAATCTTCCCCAGCCTTCCTCTTCGGCCTTGAGCAGGTTCCTGATTTCTACCGACAACGGCTCTGGAAGCGAAATGAAATGCCAACCGCCGGCTCCGGCATAACGCCAAACCTTTCCAGAAAATTGGTATTGCAGTTTTGCTTGCATGATGGCCGCAATCTAGGAATTGATTACCTTCACCTGATGCCCAATGCTCTCCTGGTGGATGGCCTTGAACAACTTTAAAATAAATTCCTCGCTGAGTCCTTTTTCCTCGCCGTCTAAAATCATACGGCCCAGTATTTCATTCCAGCGCTTGTTCTGCAACACGGCCACATTTTTGGCTTTTTTGAGCGCGCCAATCTGTTCGGCAATTTTCATGCGGTGGCCCAATATCTCGAGCAGTTTGCTGTCGTCTACATCAATGCTCGCACGCAGTTTGATCATTTCGGTATTGTAATCATCGGCGTCGGTAGAGGTTTGGCGAATGCGCAGCTCTTCCAGGATTTGCTTGAGCACCGTGGGCGTCACCTGTTGTGCCGCGTCGCTCCAGGCGTGGTCTGGGTCGTTGTGGGTTTCTATAATCAATCCGTCGTAATTCAAGTCGAGTGCTTGCTGCGCAATTTCCTGAATCATATCGCGCCTGCCCGTAATGTGCGACGGATCACAAATCAGTGGCAAGTTGGGGAAACGGCTTTGTAATTCAATCGGGATCTGCCATTCGGGAATGTTCCTATATTTGGTCTTTTCATAGGTAGAAAACCCGCGGTGGATCACGCCCAGCTTTTTTATCCCGGCATTGTACAATCGTTCTACACCGCCAATCCAAAGCGCCAAATCGGGATTCACCGGATTCTTGACCAGTACAATTTTGTCTGTATTTTGCAAAGCATCCGCGATTTCCTGTACCGCAAACGGGTTGACCGTGGTTCGCGCACCAATCCACAGTACATCAATGTCGTGCTCGAGCGCCAGCTTAACGTGCGCGGCGTTGGCCACCTCAACGGCCATCAGCAATCCGGTTTCGGCCTTGGCTTTCTGCAGCCATTTGAGCCCGATTTCTCCCACGCCTTCAAACCCGCCGGGACGCGTCCTGGGTTTCCAGATGCCCGCACGGTAAATGCTCACATCCGAGTCTTTAAGTTGCCTTGCGATATCGAGCACCTGCGTTTCGGTCTCGGCGCTACAAGGCCCGGCAATGACCATCGGATGTGACAAGTTCATCTCGTCGAGCCAGGTCCTGAATGTTTTGTCGTTTTTCATAGGTCTGTCGAATGTCGGATGTCGAATGTCGAACGAAATATGACATTGAAAATTTTAAGCCCGTTGTTTCGTTCAACATTCGTCATGTGACAATTATTTTTTAGTAATCCCATTTAATATTTCAGTAATACGATTCGTGTCCTGCATATCGCCAAAAAGCGAATCGTAATCATCTTTTTCAAGCAAATCCCTAAACTGCGAGAGATTTGCAATGTATTCCTCGAGACTCTTGAGGACGTGTTTCTTATTCTGTTTAAAAATCGGCGTCCACATCTGCGGCGAACTTTTGGCCAACCGAACCGTGCTTTCAAATCCGCTGCCCGCCATGTCAAAAATGTCGCGCTCGTCTTTTTCCTTCTCCATCACGGTTTTGCCCAGCATGAACGACGAAATGTGCGACAAATGCGAGACATACGCAATGTGCTTGTCATGCGATTTGGGTTCCATATATCGGATGCGCATGCCCAATGCTCCAAACAACGCGAGCGCCTTTTCCTGCAACTTGAAAGTCGTTTTTTCAATCTCGCACAAGATGTTGGTCTTGCCTTCAAACAAACCCACTGTCGCCGCCGATGGACCAGAAAACTCGGTTCCCGCGATTGGGTGGGTGGCCAGGAACTGGTGTCTTTTTGGGTGCTGCGCAACCACTTCACAAATCGGGAATTTGGTCGAGCCTACATCAATTACCAGCGCATCGTCGCCAATCTCGTTGAGCACGTTCGGCAAAAGTACCAAACTCGCGTCAACCGGCACGGCGAGAATGACAAAATCGGCCGATTTTATTTGAGATAATGTGGATTTATGATCGATGACACCCAACTGTAAGGCCGTATGGAGGTGGTCCTCGTCTGTGTCTATGCCAAAAACCACAACGTCTTTACGTTTGGATTTGAGCTCGAGCGCGATGGAGCCGCCAATGAGTCCGGTTCCGATGATCAATAGGTTCATTTAGTTTGGTTTGAATCGTTGGATGGCTTCTTGTATTTTTTGCGCCGAAACGCACAATGAAAACCTGATGTACCCTTCACCATTACTGCCAAAAACGGTTCCGGGCGCAATGAAAATATTTTCGTGATATAAGATTTTGTCTATGAAGGCTTGGGCAGACGAAACGCTTTGGGGCAACTTCGCCCACACAAACAAGCCTACGGCGCTTGCATCAAAAGTACAATCGAGCAAACGCGCGAGTTCAAAAACCAAGGCACGCCTCTGGTCATAAACCCGGTTTTGGGCTAAAAACCATTCCGATCCGAGTTGCAATGCCGCGATCGCGCCTTTTTGGATGCCGTAAAACATGCCGCTGTCTGTGTTGCTTTTCGCTTTGAGAACGGCTTGGATGAATTCGGCTTTGCCCAACACCATGCCCACGCGCCAACCCGACATGTTAAAGGTTTTTGACAATGAATTGAGCTCGATGGCGACTTCCTTCGCGCCTTTTGCCTGCAAAATTGAAAGTGGATTCTCATTCAAGATAAAGCCATACGGATTGTCGTTGACCAGCAATATTTGGTGTTTGCGCGCAAAGGCAACGAGTTTTTCAAAAAGCACCAAACTGCCCGGCGCACCAGTGGGCATGTGCGGATAACCCGTCCACATCATTTTTACCTTCGCCAAATCGGTACGCTCGAGCGCGGCAAAATCGGGTTCCCAATGGTTGGCGGCGGTCAAATCATACCAAATCGGCTCGGCGCCCACCAGATGCGCCACCGATGCGTATGTCGGGTAACCGGGATTGGGAATCAATACCTGGTCGCCTGGATTTAAGAATGCCATCGAAATATGCAATATCCCTTCTTTGGACCCCATAAGCGGCAACACTTCCGACTGACAATCGATTGAAACCTTATAGTGTTTTGCATAAAATGCCGCCATCGCCTCGCGCAACTGGGGCAAACCTTGATAGCTTTGGTATTGGTGCGCCGATGCATCGCTGATCGCCTCGGTCAAAGCGGCAACTACTGAAGTGTGTGGTGCCAAATCGGGGCTACCGATGCCCATATTGATCACGGGTTTGCCTTGTTCAATAAGTGTGCGCACTTCTCGCAACTTGGTCGAAAAGTAATATTCGCCAACGCGTTCCAGTCGCTTTGCAGTTTCTATTTTGTTCATTTTAGCGCAAAAAAAAATCCCGATTTGCATCGGGATTGTATATTATTTTGAATTAATAACTTCAAATAACAGCATAACAAGCCCGTTTCCCCGTGAGGAAATAATAAGAATTGTTATAATAGTTACTGTTATTCGACATGCCTTTTGTTTTGTAGATTGCTAAAATAGAAAAAAATGTGTGCGCTTGAACAAAAACTTTTGTTTTAACAAAAAAAAAGCATCCGCGGTTATCGGATGCTTTTTAAAAGATTGAATCGGAGGTTTAGAAATTCTTAGAAATTCCGATGTTGATGGTTTGACCGAAAGTCAATTGGAATGCATTATATTTTCTGTCTCTTGTACCTGTAAAAGTTGTTGGATCGATTTGGTCGTCATAGTTCACTGAATCATAACGAAGTCCTCCAACCGAGATGTTAACTCCGAAACCTTTTTTCATATTGATAAACAATGCTGGCGTGATGCCTGCATAGATACCTTTTCCCTTTTCATCAACACTGGTTGTAGTCAATCCATTAAATGTCTCGTTAGTAGTCTTTCCAGCCTGAAAGCCAATACCTAAATCGGCATACATTGCAAAGATATCGCTCAAGGATTTTGAGTAACGTAGAAACGGGCCAACAGCAAATCCATTGATTTTCCTGCTTGTACTCGTAGTAAAGCCAGCAATTGGAATGGTTGTAGATTCACCTTTACCACTGACAACTGATCCTTCAATTCCTACTGTCAAATGATCTGAAAACTGATAACCCACTCTTGGAGAAAATTCAAAAGAATTAACTTTGTCCTCAGATCTCGTTCCCGAAGGAACAGCAGTTTCGGAATCTTTAGAGCTACTAAACCCTATATTCCCACCTAAAAGGATTGTCCCTTTCTGTGCGCTTGCAACACTAGCAAAAGCAATTGCAGCAATTAGTAAAACTTTTTTCATGTGTTTTGATTTAAGAGTTGTTTAAATTGAACTCAGCAAAGTTTTAAAAAAATAAAAGCCCTTATTTCAGGGCTTTCAAAAGCTTCTCAACATAGTTATCAACAAAAAACGCGTTAATTGTTTATAACTGTTATTCTACTCGCGAAGGCGTATCTTTTCCCGAGATAATGCTTTTGGCGCTGACGGCGATTGCGTGAATAATCTGCGTCATATTGTCCAGGTCGAGCGTGGCCAACTCATCACTCAATTGATGGTAATTGGCTTCGGCATCCATTTTAGAAGTCGAGATTGTATGCGCAGGAACACCCAATCGGGCCAGCGTTGCATTATCCGAACGAAAAAAAAGCATCTCAGATGGGTACGGATCCGGGTGAAACGCAAAGCTGCTGCCTTGCAGGTTCTGCTGCAAAATCTTCCCGAAACTGCTTTTCTCAAACCCGGTAATATAAGCCGAGTTGCGGCCCCATTTGCTTTCGGTACCAATCATTTCAATGTTGAACATCGCCACGACTTGATCGGCATTGATGTGCTGCGAAAAATAACCCGAACCAAAACCGCCCGCCTCTTCTCCGGTAAACGCCACAAAAACAATCGTGCGTTCATTCTGTCCGAGTTGCTTGAAATACTGTGCCAGCAAGATGACCGCCGTGGTGCCTGAGGCGTCATCATTGGCGCCATTGTACACCTTGTCGTCTCCTTTGTCATTTAGTCCGAGGTGATCGTAATGTGCCGAAAACACCACATATTCGTCGGGTTTCGATTTCCCTGGTAAGACGCCAATGACATTGTTTGCCTTCTTGCCCTTTTTTACGAACTCCTGCCGATAGTTCTTCAGGTCTTCAAACTGGGCAAGCCCAATCGCTGCAAACTCTTTTTCAATAAATGCAGAGGCCCGATCGATTCCGGGCGTGAAGATTTTGCGACCTTCCATGGCATCCGAAGCCAATTGGGTTTCTATGCGTACTACCTCAGATTTTGTGATGATGGGTTGCTGCGCCAAACACAACGCAGGAAACAATAATAACAGCAAATGCTTTCTCATAGGATGTTGGTTAGATTTCTGGTAAATATAGATTGAAATGTTTAACTGATAGGTTATCGGGATGTCAAATTGGTTACACTTTTACGGATGGAATTGCCATTCTGATTTTCACAATTTTTTGAATGATTGTTTTTTATGAAAATATCCAGATTTTCTACAGGTCGGGTTTTCCAGATTTTCTTAGGGACGTTATGACCCCTTCCCTGAAGGTAATTTACGGAATTTAGCGCAATCCCTCAGGCAGAAAAACCCCATCAATTCTTAAAACAACATCACGCGATAAATTAGTCAATCCGTAAAGCGCCAATCGATTTTCTGTTTACATTTGCGTTAAATTCTGAGCCATGTCTATAACAGTCGACAATATTTCTAAAAACTACGGCGCACAAAAAGCGCTCGACCAGGTTTCTTTTACCATCAATAAAGGAGAAATCGTGGGTTTCCTCGGCCCAAACGGCGCCGGAAAATCTACGTTGATGAAAATCCTCACGACCTATTTGTCTGCCGATGAAGGCACGGCAATGGTCAACGGCAATGACGTGATTTCCCAGCAAAAAGCGGTACAGCAATCCATAGGTTACCTACCCGAGCACAATCCGCTGTACCTTGATTTGTACGTGCGCGAATATTTGTCATTCAATGCCGATGTATACGGCGTTGCCAAATCACGCATAGAAGAGGTTATTCAATTGACTGGTCTTGCTACAGAAAGCCACAAGAAAATCGGTCAGCTCTCTAAAGGATACCGCCAACGCGTCGGGCTTGCCAATGCACTTTTACATGATCCGCAAGTCTTGATTCTCGATGAGCCCACAACCGGTCTCGACCCCAACCAACTCGTAGAAATCCGCAACGTCATCAAAAATGTCGGGAAAGACAAAACCGTTTTCCTATCTACCCACATCATGCAGGAAGTCGAGGCCATTTGCGACCGCGTGATCATCATCAACCACGGCAAAATCGTCACCGACAAAAAGCTCGAGAAACTCATCACGCCCGGAACCGAGCAAATCATCGAAGTAGAATTCGACCATAAAATAGAGCCCGAGGCCATCGCCAAAATCCCCAACCTCACGGCTTATGTGAACACGCATGACATGATTTGGGAACTCACCTTTATCTCAGACACAGACATGCGCCCCGCCGTTTTTGACTTTGCCAATAACAATGGATTGAAAACCTTACAGCTCAACCAGAAGAATAAAAATTTGGAGACGGTGTTTAGGGAGATGACTAAGAAATAGTTGGGAGAGAAAAGTGGAAAGGCAAAAGGCAAAAGGCAAAAGGCGAAAGTTAGAAGTTAAAAGTTTGACGAATTCCTTTGGTTATTTTGGGCGTGTCCCTGCGGGCCAGGCTGTTCGCTATATCTTTTTATCCCGAATGCTTTTGCGAATATTTCAATCGCACGATCAATTGTTTTTTTAATCCTTCTCGAAAATCCCGGTAAGATAAAAAGGATACCGCTGCCATCCTTCACGCGGCTGCGCCAATTCAACATTCATCATTCAAAATTCAACATTCAACGTTTTTTATTGGATGAAAATCAACCGCCCACGGTAATACTCCACCACTTCCTCCGGCAACTCGGGCCGGTTGTAACAAATCACGTCTCCGGTATTGAAAATCCCGCCTTTTATCGAATGTATCGGATGCAGGATGACATTGTTCGTACCCCTGTGAAACACCTCCACGTCTTGCGCAATGAGGTGCTCGCCGTGTAAAATCCC